>Ga0228698_1001044_pt1 | contig 15015 bp, 9 predicted proteins | sample McNCre117_Aug_MG_FD_178015 | JGI IMG/M metagenome (GOLD analysis project Ga0228698, IMG submission 178015) | Freshwater microbial communities from McNutts Creek, Athens, Georgia, United States - 1-17_Aug_MG | ecosystem: Environmental > Aquatic > Freshwater > Creek | place: USA: Georgia...
GCTGCCGGCCACCCGTTGCGCGCTTTCCAGCGCGTCGCGGCCCAGCGTGGGGTGCCGCTTCATGATGTCGTACTCCTCGTCGGTGTAGCGGCCGGGTTTGAGGAGAATGCGGTCGGGTATGCCCACTTTGCCGATGTCATGCAGCGGGGCACAGCGGTACAGGATGTTGATGACTTCGTCCGAAAGATAGCCGGCATAGCGCGGGTCGTGGCGCATGTGATTGGCCAGCAGCCGGACATAGTTTTGCGTGCGGCGCAGGTGATTGCCAGTGTCGGTGTCGCGCGTTTCCGAGAGCGAGGCCATGGCCAGAATCGTGACGTCCTGCATGGCCGTGAGTTGTTTGGCCCGCCGTGCCACTTCGTATTCCAGGTATTCGTTGTTCACGCGGATGGCGCGGCTGGCCGATGCGTCCGACAGGTGCGCGCGCAGGCGTGACAGCAAGATGCCGGGGCGGATGGGCCGGATGATGTAGTCCACGGCACCGAGTGCGAGTCCGTGTTCTTCGTTATGGGCATCGGCCTGACTGGTCAGGAAGATGATGGGTATGTGCTGCGTGGACTGGTCGGCCTTGAGCATGCTGCAGACTTCGTAGCCGTCCACTCCGGGCATCATGATGTCAAGCAGGATGATGTCGGGTTGTTCTCGCTGTGCCAGTTCGATGGCGCGCACACCGTCTTTGGCAACCTTGACCTGGTAATGCTCGCGCAGCAGACCAGCGACCAGCGACAGGTTGGTCACTTCATCGTCCACCACCAACACGCTGTTTTTGACCGGGGGAAAGATGTCCATGGTTCTCTACTTCCATTGCACGCCAGCAGACGCCATGAGCTGTTGCAATGTGGCCAGTGCTTCCGGGTACTCAAATAGCTGGATCTGCCGCAGCAGGGTTCCATAGCCCGCACCGAACGCGTGGCCCAGAAGGGCGGCGTGCGCCTCGATGGCGGGCTCTGCCCCGGCGTCGCTGGATTCGAGCAAGTCGGCCAGCTCCAGACACACCACGGACAGGTCTTTGTCGAGCGCTTCGGGGAGATTCGGCGCAGGGGCGGGTGGCGCGCTGTGGATCAGCGCGGCATGGATCCGGCTGGCCAGCGCACTGGTAACTTGCTCCAGTGTTTCAAGTGCCGCAGCCCATTCGTGCGCGGGCTTTTTGTTTTTGAGGTGCAGCTCGGCATCGGCGCAGAGCGTGGCGCATTCGGTCGCGCCCAGGTTGAAGCAGACGCCCTTGAGGGTGTGCGCCGCGCGTTGCGCTGTGGCGTAGTCGTGGGTGTGCAGGGCTTCCCGAATCTGGGTGGGCGTGCGCATCAGCGCTGCATGGAATTTTTCCAGCAGTGCGCGGTAGAGCTTGATGTTGTTGTGGCAGTTTCTGAGCCCGGCAGCGGTATCCATGCCTTCAATTTCAATGCCGCTGCGCGGCGGCTCTGTGGCGGTCGGAAAGGAAAACTCGTCCGATGACGCGATGCTCTTGCCCCAGCGCCGCAAGCTTTTCTCGAGCAACAGCGGGTCCAGCGGCTTGGACAGGTGGTCGTTCATGCCCTCGCGCAGACAGCGCTGAATTTCGTCTTCCATGGCGTGGGCCGTCATGGCGATGATGGGCAGACTGGCAAAGCGCGGATTGGCGCGCAAGGCAGTGGTGGCCTGGTGGCCGTCCAGCACAGGCATCTGCAAATCCATATAGACCAGCGACCAGGGTAGCGGGTCGTGCTGCCGGTGGAGCAAGTCCAGCGCCTCCTGCCCGTTGTTGACGACGGTGACCTGTACTTGCATCGACTCCAGCAGCTCACAGGCAATCTGCTGGTTGATCTCGTTGTCTTCCACCAGCAGCACCTGCAGGCCCGGAAAAGCCGGCACCGGGAGGTTCGCGGTGCCGGTGTGTGGTGTTGCCTGTTGCGGATAAATGATGCCGGCCAGCGTGTCCCACAAGCGCGACTGGCTCACCGGCTTGTCAATGAATGCACAGGCACCGGCGCGGCTGCCGGCTTCGCGCACCTCGTCTGCGCCAAACGCGGTGACGATCACCACCGCGGGGCGATGGCGCAAATCGACTTCGTGCAGCATGGCACGCGTGGTGCCTACGCCGTTGAGCCCGGGCATCTTCCAGTCCATCAGCACCACGTCAAAGGGGTCTTGCTGATCGGCTTGTTGCACCGCCCGCAGGCCTTCTTCGCCGCTGGGGGCAGTGTCTACTCGCAGCCCCAGCGCGCCGAGCTGCTCGCTCAGGATCAGGCGGGCGTTGGCGTTGTCGTCCACAACCAGAACGTGTTTGCCGCGCGCAGCCGCATGGGCAAAGGCGCTTTGCCGCTCTTCGTGCGAGAGGCCGAGTTCGGCGCTGAAACGGAAGGTGCTGCCGACGCCCGGTTCGGACTCGGCCTCCATGCTGCCGCCCATCATTTCCACAAAGCGGCGGGAGATCGCCAGTCCCAACCCGGTTCCGCCATATTGGCGCGTGGTGGAACTGTCTGCCTGGGTGAACGGGGTGAACAGGCGGGCGAGTTGCTCGGGCGTGATGCCCACGCCCGTGTCGTTCACGGATACCAGCACATGCACACTGTCGTTGCCCCGCGCCAGCACCCGCACGTCCACCTGAACATGGCCACTGGCCGTGAATTTGATGGCGTTGCCAAGGAGGTTGATCAGTACTTGCCGGATGCGCAGCGCATCGCCCTTCAGACCCAGTGGTACTTCCGGCGCCACCCGGACCAGCAACTCCAGGCCCTTTTCCTGCGCCTTGGGGCTGACCAGCAGCGACACGCTGTCCAGCAAGTCGTCAAGCCAGAAGGGAGCGTTCTCGATGCCCATCTTGCCCGCTTCGATTTTGGAGAAATCCAGAATGTCGTTGATGACGCCCAGCAGCGCGCTGCCTTCCGAGTGGATTTTTTGCAGGTAGTCGCGTTGCTTGGGCGTCATGTCGGTGCGCAAGGCCAGGTGGGACAGCCCGATCACCGCGTTCATGGGCGTGCGAATTTCGTGGCTCATATTGGCCAGAAACTCGCTCTTGGCGCGCGTGGCTTCTTCGGCTTTGCCGCGAGCCGCTGCCAATTCAATGGACTGTTGCTGGGTTTGCTCCAGCAGCCGGCGGGTCACCTGATTGCGACCGATGATTTCCAGGTTCAAGGCGATCAGCGGCAACATTTCCCGCAGCATTTCGTCGTGCACGGCGTCGCTGGGCTGCAGGCCCGCAAGTTCCATGATGGCCAGCGTCGTGCCGGCGTTGCCCAAGACCGGGATGATGCGGACCTGTGCCGCAGCCGCATCCAGCACACCAGAGCGGATGCGCAGGTGGTCCTGCTGCAGGTCGCGCAGGTCCATGGCGCGGCCGTCCAGCGCACACTGTCCGCGCAGGCCTTCGCCCAGCTGAAAGCCGGTTTTCCAGGCGTCAGGCAGCGTGTCGCCCCAGCCGCCGGCAAAACGAAAGCGCTGCTCGGTCTCATCGGCCACATACATCAGCCCGACCTGCGCGCCCGCCAGCGGGGTGAGGCGGGTCATCAGCACGGTGGCAAACGCGTCCATGTTCTCAACCGTCTGCAGCGCGCGGCCGAGATCAGAAGAGCAGGCCTTGACCCAGCGCTGCGCTTCGGCATCCAGTGCGGCGTTTTGCATGACTTGCAGTGCCTGCGCCATGGCGCCGATTTCGTTGCGGAAGTTCTGGTGCGGTATGTGGATTTTCAAATCCCCTTGGGCCAGACTCTCGACACTTTGCCGCAGGCGCTCCGTAGGGCGGCGCACCGATGCGCCCACCAGCAGTCCCAACCCCACACCAAAGGCGGCGCCCAATATCAGCAACGCCACGGTCCAGCGCTGAACCGAAACCGAGAAGTCAGCCGCCTCCTGTGCGGCCTGGCGTGCAGCGCCCTCTTTGTGGGTTACCAGCGCGTCCATCAACTGGTCGGTGGCCTCAAATATGCGGACGTTGTCGGGGCTAACCAAAAAAGCAGCAACGCGGGAGGCGCGGAAGTCGCGCTCCTCTTCAATCAATTGCAGCACGCGGTCCACGTTGTCCAGGTATTGCGCAATCAGCGCCGTGGTTTGTTGCAGCAGGGCCCGGCCCTCGGTGCGAAAAAAGTGCCTTTCGCTTTCCTGCAGCGCCTTTTGCAAAGCGGCCCGTGCATCGACCAGGTGTTTGCGCGCCAGGACGCGGTCTGCATCGGTAGGGGCCAGCGCCATTTGCCGTAAGTAGCGACCCATGGCCATGAGCTGGATGTTGGCCTCCTTGACGTCGGAGATGCCCTCCAGCTCGTAGAAGTACATGCGCTGCACTTCATCGGCCTGCATGCGGTTGCTGTAAATGGACTGCAGGCCCACCAGAAATATCACCACCACCAGTCCACCAAAAGCCAGCGCCAGCTTGGTGTTTATTTTCAAGCCTTCAAAGCGGCCGATGACGGACTTCATTTCAGATGGCTTTCACCATATGGGTCATTGCCGCAGCCGAAACCGGGTGGCCGGAATAAAAGCCTTGAATGACGCGGCAGCCTTGCTGCGACAACAGCGTGGCCTGCGCTTCGCTTTCCACGCCCTGTGCAATCACCTCGATGCCCATGGCCTCGCCGATGGCGATCATGCAGTTGCTGATGGCCCGTGCATCGGCGCTATTGGACAGCTCATGCACGCACTGCGCGTTGATCTTCAGGCTGCTCACCGAGAGGGCGTTTAGGCGGGTCAGGCTGTTGAACGAGATACCGAAATCGTCGATCGCAATGCGCACGCCCATCTGCCGCAGCGCCTGGATCGGGCGGGTGTCGTGGTCTGCAAACATCACCGCCTGGTTTTCGCTGAGTTCCATCTCCAGCAGGTGCGGCGGCAATTCATTGGCCCGCAGCGTGTGCTCCACCAGCGCCAGAAAACCGGGGTCGCGCAGTTGGCGTTGCGAGACGTTGACGGACAGGGTCATGTCCTCCATGCCTTGCGCGCGCCATGCACGCAGTTGCTCGCACGCGTGCACCAGGGCCCAGTTTCCCAGCGGAACAATGGCGCCGCATTTTTCGGCCAGACTGATGAACACGGCGGGTTCCACGGGGCCGATCACCGAATGTTTCCAGCGCATCAATGCTTCGCATCCGCGCAGCGCCGAGCCGCCCCGGCTGCGAAATTGCGGTTGGTAAACCAGGCTGATTTCGTCGCGCTCCAGCGCTTGCCACAGGTCGAACTCGAGGTTGACGTGGTCACGCGCTTCCAGATCAGGGCTGTACAGGCAAAACGGCATGTCAAAGCGTTTGGCTGCGTACATGGCGGTGTCGGCGTGCTTGAGCAGTTCGTTCATGTCGCGCGCGTCACGCGGGTAGTGCGAGCAACCCATGCTGGCGCTGATCGAGACGTGGTGCCCATGAATGGACATGGACGGGCGCAAGGCCTGCTCCATGTTTTCGGCAATCGTTTGGGCCAGGTGGGTGCGGTGCGGCCCGCACAGCAGGATGACGAATTCATCGCCGCCCACCCGGGCCAGCATGTCTTCGGGCTCCAGTGCGCTACCCATGCGCCGGGCCACTTCTTGCAGCACCAGATCGCCCATTTCGTGGCCGAGTTCGTCGTTGATGGGTTTGAAACGGTTCAGATCAACAAACAGCAGGGCCATCACGGGGCTGGTGGCCGGGTCGGTTCCCATGTTCTCCGTAATGCGTTCCACCAGCATGCGGCGGTTGGGCAATCCGGTCAGGGGGTCGCTGTAGGCCAGGGTTTGCAGGCGCTTGTTGGCCGGGTCAGTGTGGGACAAATCCGCCAGGGCGGAAAGGTAAGCGATGACTTCCCCGTCCGCGTTCTCGATCATTTTGATGACTTGCCAGGCCAGATAGATTTGCCCGTCTTTGCGGCGGTTGAAGATGGTGCCGTTCCAGCTGCCTTTGCCCAGCAACTCCAGCCAGAAGTCCTGAAAGAAGGCACTGTCGTGGCGGCCCGAGCTGAACATGCGTGGGTTGTTGCCCAGTATTTCGTTGGCGTCATAGCCATTGATGGCGCAGCCCCCGTTGTTGATGGCGCAGATGGTGCCGAAGGGTTTGGCCAGCATGAGGGCCTGATCGCTGTCGGCCGCGCTGACAAGCTCGCTGAGCATCTGCAGCGGCGGGCTTTGGAATTCCGTGGCCTTCCTCAGGAACCAGTAAATTTCAAAGCGACCGTTTTGTTTGATCTGCATGGCCACCACGTCGTAGCTGCTGGGCTCTGGTGCGTCCGGCAAGGCTGCCATGTGCAGCCGCCATTGCAGGCCCGGCGCATGCAGCCCGCCAGCGGCGAAGCGGTCCAGCATTTCCTTGAGCTTGGGGCGCTGGGCAGCGCTGATCAGTTGCGCCATGTTGGAGCCCGGAACCATGACGCCCTGCAAGTCGAGTTCGCGTTGTGCGGCCGCGTTGGCGCGCAGCAAATTGCCCTGCGCAGTGGTCACCCAATACAAGGGGGCCACCTGGGCCAGCATGGTGGTGGGCAAATGATCGGTCGGTACCTCGCGTCCCAAAGACATCAACACCATGCGGTGCTGCTCTTCAAGTTGTTTGTGCTGTTGCATCAGCTCGCCCATGTCCTGCGCATAGCGGAACAGTTGCGCAGTGATTCCGTCCAGCGCCGGTGCATCTGCTTGCGCTTCGGCGACTGCGTTCATTTCAGGTGCTCTCGAATCCAGGTCACCACCTGCAGCGGGCTGAATGGTTTGATGAAGTAGGCATCGGCACCGCGCCGGTTGGCTTCTTCACGGTCCGCCTGCTGTCCGCGCGCCGTGACCATGGCGACCAGCGTGTCGCGCGTGCTGGCGTTGGATTTGATGGCGTCCAGAACCTGCAAGCCGTCAATATCACCGGGCATCATCACGTCCAGCAACACCGCCACCGGCTGGTATTTGCGAATGGCGTAGAGCGCCGAGGTGCCGTTGTCGGCTTCGATGATTTCGTATTGCTTGCCCAGAGTGATGCTGAGAAGGCGACGGATATCGGCGTGGTCGTCAACGATGAGGATGTAGGGCATAGCAGGCCTTTGTAAAAGGGGCATACCGGTCCCGAGTTCAGCCTTCCGCAGCGGTGTGCGGGGGGGCTTTTCAGACGCAGGTGGGGATATGGCCACACTTCGGAATCAACTGTTCAACCTCCACTTTAATCAAATTTCGGCAAATGACAATGAATTTTGACAAATTTCAGCAAAATTTAACGGTTATTTCGCGATGTGACCTGAATCGATGGGGAACTTGATGTAGGTCAGTTGAAATACTAGGGTAAACCCTTATAATTACTTCACCTCACTTTATTAAAGGACGCACCATGTCCCCCATCATTGAGCTCATCAAGGCTCTCGTTCCCCACATCCCCTCCCAACAAGAGATGGATCAGGAATACCTGAACGACGCCGTAGACATTTATGACGTGGAACGCCGCATGTGGGAAATCGACCACCGCGCCCGTTCGACAGAACCGCACGCCGGCGGTCTTGGCGGGGCGGTGCATTGATGTCCGCCGCTTTGGAACAGGCAGCTGTCTTGCCGGTTTTTGCCGGCAACATGGCGCGCGTGGGCAGCGACTTTCTCGCGCTGCCCTTTGATGTGGCACGTGAGCAATACGCCAAATCGGTCCGCGCCGGTTTGGTCGAACGTTCGCTTTTGGCCTCGGCACAGTTCGAGCGCACCCTCAGCGCGCTGGAGCAAATGACCCTGGGCTGCATGGCCCGCCGCTATTGAAGGAAAGCCCGGATGGTGCGCGCCGTTCGGCTGGAGCGGGCGCGCATTCAGCATGCCACCTTCTGCCGACGGCTTAGGCCGCGAAAGTTAGTGCTTGCGCACTTTTGACTTTTTGAGGTCTTCCCAGTCCACCCACTCGACCTGCGTTTGAGTGACGTAGCGGTCAACCGCCTGCCCCAACGTGGGAAAGAAGTGGGCGGCGCCGATCTGGTCATACAAACCGTACTGCCGCAAACGGTCTTTCACCGGGCCTTCCATTTGCGCAAAGCACAGGGTGACACCGGCACTTAACAGTTCAGCGCGCAACTCTTGCAGCATGTCCGCGGCAGTGGAATCCACGTCGGTCACCGGGGCCGCCGCAGCCACCAGCCATGTGGTGGGCCCGGGGGCACCAGAGACCGCGCGCAACACGCTTTCACGAAACATTTCCGCGTTGGCAAAAAACAGCGGCGCGTCCCACCGAAACAAAACCAGCCCGGGAATACGCCGCGCGTCCGGGTGGCGGCTGATGTCGTGGTACCCCTTGACGCCATCTACCCGCCCCAGCACGGCAGAGTAGGGCCGCCACGCACGCCAGACAAAAACCAGCAGTGAAATCGCCACGGCAATAAAGATGCCCTGAACCACGCCCAGCACGGCCACGCCCAGAAAGCAGACCGTGGACAACACGAACTCCTCGCGCCGCAACCCGTACAGCCGCTTGACCTCCTGTACCTCCAGAATGGTCCACGCCGCCGAAATCACCACGGCGCCCAGTGCCGCCGTGGGCAGGTGCGCCAGCAGGTTGGGCGCAGCGATCAGAAGCAGTGCAATACACACCGCGCCGACGACCCCGGTCATTTGCGTTTGCGCTCCCGCAGACTCGGCAACCGGCGTGCGTGAAGCGCTGCTGCTCACAGAAAAGCCCTGAAACATACCGGTTGCCACGTTGGCCAGCCCGAGCGCAAAGATTTCCTGGTTTTCGTCGACGTAATACTTTCCGCGCGCCGCGTAGGTGCGCGACAACACGCTCATGTCCGCAATGGAAACCAATGCGATAGCCAGTGCGCCGGCGGCCAGGGTCATGAATTCTTCTTGGTTGACCGAAGGCCAATGGAAAGAGGGCAGTCCTTGCGCCAATGTCCCGACCACGGCAACGCCAGGTGGCTTTTCGAGACCGAGAGCGGTCACGACCAGCATGGCGCCCACCACCGCCACCAGCACGCCCGGCACACGCGGTAGCCAGGCCTTGCAGGCAAATATGGTTACCAGGCAGGCCACCCCGATGGCCGCCGCCGCCGTATGGACCCGGCCCGCCTGCACATTGGCAAAAATGGCTGCAACAGACTCCACCACGTTGCTGCCTTCACTTTGAAAGCCCAGCAACTTGGGCAACTGGCCGATCAAGAGCGTGAGTGCGATGCCGTTCAGGTAGCCGTAACGGATGGGCTTGGACAACAGGTCCGTTACAAAACCCAGGCGCACCAGTCCGGCCAACATGCAAAAGGCGCCGCAAATCAAGGCCAGCATGGCGGCCAGTTCGGCCGCACGCGTCGGGTCGCCGTGCGAAAGCGGCAGTACGCTGGCGGCAATCAACGCCGTCAATGCCGAGTCCGGCCCAATCACCAGAATGCGGCTGGGGCCAAATACTGCGTAAATCAGCAACGGAATGACGGTGGCATACAGACCGTAAATGGCGGATAGACCGGTGGCTTCGGCATACCCCATGCCCACGGGCGCCAGCAGCGCGGTGAGGACCAAGCCCGCACTGAGGTCCTTGCCAAACGACATGCGGGTATAGCGGCTGGCCACGCTGAGGCCGGGAACCCAGCGGCGGAGCCGGTCATTGCGACTGTGCCGGTTCGCGGTGGGTGCAGCGGTGTTGTGCGTGTCGGTTGTCATTGCCCTGACCTTATGAGCGGTAGCTGTGAAACATTTCAGCACATTTAGCCGGTCCCGCGCCGCCGCCGTAAGGCGAGCGTAGCAAAATGCACCTGCGCAAGCAGCAGGCGACACAACGAGGGAAGGGGCACCGGAAAATGGATTTCCGGGGCGGTGTGTCCTTGTACCAACCCTGCGCCGGGAGAAACACGGGTGTCCGGAGTCAATCATCAAATGCAACGCAACGATGTGCGTGGCGGTATCGAAGGGGCGCTTCAAGGCGCCACCACGCTGGTCACCCCGGGGTTGTTGTTCATCGGCATTTTGGGCCCGCTCGCCATTGCGCCCGGCGTTTGGGGCACTTTTCTGGCAATCACTTTGGTACCGGCATTGCGACTGTTGCTGGGCGGCTCGGGCGTGGTGATTGCCGCGCCCCGCACCGCATCCTCCGCCACCTATGTTGCGCTGGTCCTGCAAATGGGCCTGGCCGCGTCAGGCCATTCGGCGGCCGGCGGCGCCATGCTCGACGCGGCGCAATTGCGCATGGGCCTGGCAGCGGCCAGCCTGATGTACCTCATGGCCAGCCTGCTGGTGGTGGTGTCGGGTGTGGCCCGCCTTGGGCGCGTGATCAAGATGATTCCCAACCCCGTTACGTCGGGTATCACCAACGGCACGGCCATGCTGCTGTTCATGTTGGCCGTGGACAAGATCCTTGCCGGCGGACTCCCTACCGGCCTGACGGCGGCAGTGATGGTGGTGGCGTCTTTTGGCTGGGGCTGGCTGCAAAAGAAGCATCCCGCCTATGCGAATTTGCTGCCGGGAATATTGGTGGCGCTGCTGCTGGGTTTTGTAAGCGCGGTGTTGCTGGGGGAAAGCCGCAGCCCAACGGGTGAGGGGCAGGCCTCAAATATTCTGGGCGCATCCGGCTGGATGGCATGGAGCCTGTGGTCGTCGTTGGACCTGGGTCGTCTGGGCAGTTTGCTGATGCTGGCCGTGCCGGGCACGATCACGTTGGCGATGGTGATGGTGCTGGAGACGTTCACTGCATCGGGCACCATGGAAATTCGCTTTGGCGTGCGCAGCCGCGCTGACCGCGAACTGATTGCCATGGGCCTGTCAAATATGGTGGGGGCCGTGCTGGGCGGTCTGCCGTGTACGGGCAGCCCGATTTACAGCGTGGCGGCGTGGCTGGCCGGCGCACGGACCAAAGTGGCGTCGTGGATTTGCTATGGCCTGAGCGGCGTGCTGATGGTTTTTTTCACGCCCTGGCTGATGACCTTGCCGGGCGGCGTTGCAGCGGGATTGCTGGTGCTGCAGTCCATCTTGATGGTCAACCCCATGTTCATGCAAACCATGTTTGAAATGGTGCGCACCCGGCGCTGGAAGAAGCCGGGCGGACTGGATCTGGGCTTCTGGATCACGGTGGTCATTTCCCTGGTGGGCTTCTTGGGCAACCTGATCTGGGCTTGCTTTGCCGGGGTGAGTTTGTCGTGCCTGGCGGTGTTGCGGCGCGTGTCGGCCAACCTGACGGCGCACTGGATTTATCTGGACGCGATGCGATCGCGTCGTATCCGAACGTGTGCACAAGCCGATGCGTTGTCGGAGCTGTCGCACCACGCCGGCATTTTGCGGCTGACCGGTCACTTGTTTTTTGGCAACAGCGGGCGCATCACGCAGCTGGCCGATGAACTGGATGAAGACAGCATCTGCGTGGTGATCGATGTGAGTCTGGTGCACGACGTGGACCCCAGCGGGTTGGACGCATTGACCTGGTTGGCGCGCACGCTGTTGGACCGCAAATTGGAAGTGGTGGTGGCCGGTTTGGGCAAAACCCGGGCCACTCCACTGAAGGCAGTTTTGAACAAATTGCCCGGGCTGGTGTTTTGTGTGGACCTGGATCGGGGCCTGGAGCACTGCGAAGAATGGGTGCTGCAAAAGGCGACCAAATTGCCGCGCGCCCAGCAAGCCCGCCCGATCAAGGCCAACGGCCTTTTGCAAGGACTAACCGAGGACGAAATCACGGCGGTGCTGCTGGTGGTGGACGTGCGCCACGTAGCCAAGGGCGAGGCGTTGTTCCGTCGGGACGAGCGCTCCGATGGCGTGTGGATGCTGGAGTCTGGCCAGGTCAGTATTTTGGCGGGCGGGGGCGCGCAAGCCGCGCGGCTGGCCACATTCGGGCCGGGTCAATTTGTTGGCGAAATGGGTTTTATTGATGGCAATGCCCGGTCCGCCACGGTCACCGCCGACACCGCTGTGGAGGCGGTGCTGCTCGATAACCAGGCGGTGGCTGCATTGACCCGGGAACAGCCCGAAGCGGTGCTCAAAATCACTCGCAATATTGCGCGCGAATTGTCCCAGCGCGTACGCACTACATCGGCCGTGCTGACGCGCGATGCCGATGCGCCGGCATCGACTTGGGAAAACAGTGCATTGAGCGTTTTCAACCGCTAGTGGTGCGCATAAAAAAAGCCGCTCCGAAGGGAGCGGCTTTTAGCGCAAGCGCGGCGCTTTTAGTGGATCACCATCAGGGTGAACGGGAACACATAGGCTTGCAGTGTCACGAAAATGCCGACCAGGCAGGCCAGCGCGATGGAGTGGAAAAACACGTAGCGCAGGATGTCGCCTTCGTGGTTGAACCAGCGTGTGGCGGTGGAGGCGACGACGATGGATTGGGCATCAATCATCTTGCCCATCACGCCGCCAGAGCTGTTGGCGGCTCCCATCAGGTTGGGCGACAGACCGAGCTGCTCGGCAGCCACTTTTTGCATGCCGCCAAACAGCACGTTGGACGCAGTGTCCGAGCCGGTCATGGCCACGCCGATCCAGCCCATCAAGGTGCCGAAGAAGGGGTACAGCACGCCCGTGTTGGCAAAGGCCAGGCCCAGCGTGGTGTCGGTGCCGGAGTAGCGGGTGAGCGTGCCCAGTCCCAGCATCAGAACGATGGTTGCCAGCGAATAGCGCACCAGCCAGATCGTGCGCACAAAAGTGGCAACGATTTCGGTGACTTTGTATTTCATGACGAAGGCGCCCACGATGGCCGACAGCAAGATGCCGGTGCCGGTGGAGGACAGCAGATTGAGCGTGTAGATGGCGCCTTCTTTGGTGGGCTTGGACACGACGGGGGCCACTTTTTCCACCATGTTGTGCAGACCTTCCATGGGGAACACGGGGGCGAACAGGCTGTTCAGAAAGGCTTTTACCGGGGGCAGACCCCACACGAATACAAACGCGGTCAGGATCAGCCAGGGCATCCAGGCCTGCACCAGTGCGGCTTTGGAGTGGACGGTGTGCGGTACTTCGGGTTTGGCTTCGCCGCTGTCGTTTTCATGGCCCTTGAGCGAAGTCGAGCGCCAGATGGTTTTGGGTTGCCAGACGCGCAGGAACAGCACCAGACTGACCATTGACACGATGGCAGCAATGATGTCCACCAACTCCGGCCCAATGAAGTTGGAAACCAGATATTGCGGAATGGCAAACGACAGGCCGGTGACCAGAATCGCCGGCCAGATTTCCATCATGGCTTTGCGTCCGGCAAAGGCCCAGATCAGCCAGAAAGGCACCAGGAGCGAGAACAACGGCAATTGGCGACCGATCATGGCGGTTACTTCCATCAGGTCGTAGCCGTGCACCTTGGCCAGCGTAATCACCGGGGTGCCCAAGGCGCCAAACGCCACGGGTGCGGTGTTGGCGATCAGCGACAGGCCGGATGCGGCCAGCGGCGAAAAGCCCAACCCGATCAAGATGCCCGCCGTTACTGCCACCGGTGTGCCAAAGCCCGCAGCACCTTCAAAGAACGCGCCAAAGCAAAAGGCAATCAGCAGCAGTTGCAGTCGGCGGTCAGTGGTAATACCAGAGAGCGAATCCTGCAGCACCTTGAAACTGCCGTTCTGTTCGGCCAGTTGCTGCAAGAAGATGATGTTCAGCACGATCCAGCCGATGGGCAGCAAGCCGGTAAAGCCGCCCAGCAGTGCGGCTTTGCCGGCCATCTCCGCCGGCATGCCATAGCCCAGCACGGCAATCGCCAGCGCACTGATAAGACCCAGCGCCGCTGCAATGTGTGCCTTGATGTGCAGAAAGCCCAGGCAGATCAGCATCACCGCCACCGGCACGGCTGCCAGCAGGGTCGATATGACCATATTCCCGAACGGATCGTAAATTTGTTGCCAGACCATAGAAATCTCCTCGTTGGTATTGAAAGCAGGGGAGGAGATGAGTCCTCACTCTAATAAAGGTAAAGTGGTATTACCAAAATAGGCGGTGAATTACATGCGGAACCGCCCACCCCGTCAATTGAATTTCTTGAGACACCTCGTGAAGTTTTTTTGGCAAGCAGCCGCTGCTAAACTGGTCAGACCAATAAGTGAGAGAGACATGCCGTCCACACGTCCCACCCCGCCCCGAATTGCCGATGTGGTTGCACACGACCTGGAGCAACGCATTCTGGAGGGATCCCTCAAGCCCGGCGACAAGTTGCCGGCTGAGCGCAATCTGGCGCTGGAGCTGAATGTGTCACGCCCCACGGTGCGCGAGGCGATCCACAAATTGGTGTCCAAGGGTTTGTTGCAAACCAAGCACGGCGGCGGCACGGTGGTGACCGACCGGTTGCAGGCGCCATTCATCGACCCCTGGAAAGACATGCTGCTGGCCCATCCCATGTTGCAAAGTGACATGCTGGAATTTCGCCATATGCTAGAAGGCGAGGCCGCCAAACTGGCTGCCGAGCGGGCCACTGACGCCGATCTGGCGCGAATCGATGCGGCCTATGCCACCTTGGTACGCGCCTATGACGGCGCCGATATGGCAGCTTGCGTGGAGGCCGACGTGGCTTTTCACCAGGCCATTGCCGATGCGTCCCACAACACACTGATCGGTCAGCTCTCGGCCAGTCTGATGCGGGTTATCCACGGGCATGTGGCCGATAACCTGGCGCATTTGCACGCCATTCCGAAGCAGTGGGATCATCTGCGTGCGCAACACAAGAGCATCTGGGAGTCGGTGCAGGGCAAGGAGTCAGATGTGGCATTGCGCGTGGCGCGCGAGCACATCAACTTTGTGCGGCTGAGCATGGAAGAGACGGCCCGCATGGAAGAGCGGCGCCATAGTGCGCTGCGCAGGTTGAGCTGACCGCGCGCTTCTGTGTTCAATCGCCGGGTGTTTGGTGGGGCGGAGTGTGGGCGGTTATTGGGCTAGCCAGTTGACGAAGTCGGCTTGCATTTCGGCGCTGATGCCGTGGCCGGTGGGATAGCGGTGCGACTGGTGGCGCACGCCTAAGCTTTTCAGTAGGGCATCGGAGCGTTCGGCCCAAAACACGGGCAGTGTCTGGTCGTCAACGCCATGGCCGACGAACACGGTGAGCGCGGAAAGTTGCTGGGGTGTGGCTATGTGGGGCTCCAGCTCCGGCAGGATGCGGCCGGACAAAATGGCAAAGCCCTTGACGCTGGCGGGCGCTGACAAACCCACACTGGCGCTCATGATGCCGCCCTGGCTGAAGCCGGCGATCACGCTCCGGG
>Ga0228698_1001045_pt1 | contig 15013 bp, 10 predicted proteins | sample McNCre117_Aug_MG_FD_178015 | JGI IMG/M metagenome (GOLD analysis project Ga0228698, IMG submission 178015) | Freshwater microbial communities from McNutts Creek, Athens, Georgia, United States - 1-17_Aug_MG | ecosystem: Environmental > Aquatic > Freshwater > Creek | place: USA: Georgia...
CGGCGACGGCGAGTCGGCCGGCGAGGCGCTGGCCGGCGTCGCGCTGGCCGAGGCGCGCGACGGCGGCGTGACCTTCGGCCCCGGGGCGGTCGAGCTGCTGCTCTCGAAGATCGGCCCCAACACCCGACTGCTGACCGAGGAGGTGCGCAAGCTCGCGACCTTCGTGGGCGAGGGCGGTGTCATCGACGAGGCGCGGATCGACGAGCTCACGCCGAATTTCGCCGAGGGGGATTTCTTCGCGTCGGCCGAGCGCTTCTTCGCCGGCGACCTGCCGGGCACGCTCGCCGCGCTGGCGCAGCATTTCTTCAACGGCAACGACGCCCGCCCCGTGCTCAGCGCGCTGCAGAACCGCAACCGCATCCTCATCCAGGTGCGCGTGCTGCTCGACACCGGCGACCTGCGGGCGCCCGGCCCCTACGGCTTCGACAAGGCGGCGTGGGCCCGCGCGCAGGGCGCCTACGCCAAGCACTTCGGCGGCGACGCCGAGAAGAGCGCCTATCAGCTCTTCACCCAGAACCAATGGTATGTCGGGAAGCTCGTCGGCAGCGGCCGGTTGCCGGGCCTGCGCCGGCTGATCGACAACCAGCAGGAGTTCATCCGCGCGTTCGAGGAGATCATCCGCCGCCCCAACGAGCAGGAAGCGGTGCTCCGCGACATGGCCGTGCGCTGCCTGGCGCCCGGCGCTATTTGATCCCGCCGAAGATCAGGCAGGGGATCTCGCGCCAGAAGCACTCGGGGTCGGCGAAGCCGGCCTCGCCGACCAGCTGCAGCTCGGTCGCCAGCGGCGGATAATAGTCCTCGTGCGCCCAGCTGGCGAAGTGGGCCCGGGCCTGCGCCTCGGTGATGCCGTGCGGCGCCATGGCGTTGATCCATTCCCGGTAGGAGAACTCGCGCAGCGTGCCGGCCGCGGCGATGGCGACGTCCGCGTTCAGGAAGGCGCCGCCCGGCCGCAGCGCGGTGAAGATGTTCCGGTAGATCGCGCCCTTGGCCGGCATTTCCTTCACATGGTGCAGCGCGATGCAGGCGACGACCGCGTCACACGGCGTCAGGGGGCTCGCAAAGGAACGTTCGATGTAGCGGATGCGGCCGCCGAAGCGCGCGCAGCGGCGGCGGGCGATCGCCAGCATGGCGGGATCGGTGTCCCAGATCTCCACCTCGGCCAGCGGCAGGGTTTCCGCGACGGCCTCGGCGAGCGCGCCGGTGCCGCCGCCGAGGTCGAGCACCACGCTGCGGCGGTCCGCCGGCACCAGTTTCCGCAGCAACGCCATGTGCGCCGCGCGCATCGCGGGATAGCCGGGCACCAGCCGGCGGATGAGCTGGTCGTAGTCGCCGGTCTTGAGCTGGAGGTGTCCCTCGACGGAATGGGCCATGGCCGGAAGTTGAAAGCCGGCGGGGAAAGTTGGAAGACCGAAACCGGTCCGCCGCGGCACAATGACAGTGTTTTCCATTGGCAACACCCCCGGCGTGGGCTAACCGTTGCGCGCCGTGAAGCCGCCGATCCCGCCCGCCGAAACCATCCCCAACGTGCTCGCCGAGCGCTACGCCTCGCCGGCCATGAAGGAGATCTGGTCGGCGACCGGCCGCATCCTGCTGGAGCGCGATTTCTGGATCGCGGTGATGAAGGCGCAGAAGGACCTCGGCGTCGCCATCCCCGCCGAGGCCATCCGGGACTACGAGCGCGTCCGCGGCGAGGTGGAGGTCGCGCGCATCCAGGAGCGCGAGCGCGTCACCCTCCACGACGTGAAGGCGCGCCTCGAGGAATTCTCCGACCTGGCCAAGCGCCAGTTCATCCACCTCGGCCTGACCAGCCGCGACCTGACCGAGAACGTCGAGCAGCTGCAGGTGGCCCGGTCGCTGCAGCTCGTGCGGTTCAAGCTCGCCGCCGCGCTGCTCGCGCTGGCCCGCCGCGCCGGGGAGCACCGCGACGTGATGATCACCGGCCGCACGCACAACGTGCCGGCGCAGCCCACGACCTTCGGCAAACGGCTCGCGATGTTCGCGCAGGAACTGCTCATCGCCGCCGCGCGGCTCGACGACCTCGCGGCCCGCTACCCGGTGCGCGGCCTCAAGGGCGCCGTCGGCACGCAGCTCGACCAGCTCACGCTGCTTGGCGGCGACACGGCCAAGGTGGACCAGCTCGAGGCGCGCATCCTGAAGCACCTCGGCTTCAAGGCCTCGCTCGGGGCCGTCGGCCAGGTCTACCCGCGTTCGCTCGACTTCGACGTCGTCAGCGCGCTGCACCAGGCGGGGGCGGCCGCGGCCAGCTGCGCCACGACGCTGCGCCTCATGGCCGGCGCCGGCCTGCTGACGGAGGGGTTCCAGGAGGGGCAGGTGGGCTCATCCGCCATGCCGCACAAGGTCAACGCCCGCAACTGCGAGCGGGTCTGCGGCTTCTCGACGATTTTGTCCGGCTACGTGACGATGACGGCGAACCTGGCCGGCCACCAGTGGAACGAGGGCGACGTGTCCTGCTCGGTCGTGCGCCGGGTGGCGCTGCCCGACGCGTGCTTCGCGATCGACGGCCTGCTCGAGACCTTCCTCACGGTGCTGCGGCAGATGGAGATCTTCCCCGCGGCCATCGCGGCCGAGAACGAGCGCAACCTGCCGTTCCTCGCGACCACGACGATCCTGATGGAAGCGGTGAAGGGCGGCGCGGGCCGCGAGACCGCGCACGAGGCCATCAAGGGGCACGCCCTGGCCGCGGCCAGGGCGCTGCGCAACGGCGGTGACGCCGACCTGCTCGGCCGGCTGGCCGGCGACAAGCGCGTCGGCCTCGGCAAAAAGAAACTCCAGGAAATTCTCGCCCAGAACGAACGCTTCGTCGGCGCCGCCCCGCACCAGGTGGACGCGCTGGTCGCGGCGGTCGCCCCGCTTGCGAAAAGGCACAAGGGCGCGGCGGACTACCGCCCCGGCAAGCTGCTCTAAGGCTGCGCATTCCGACGAAAATATTTTTCCCCCGGCGGGGAAGGGCGGAGGGTTTCCACTCAGGGGCCGGCCTGGTGCCGCGCGAAAGGCGCGCTTTTTTGCGGCGGGGCGCGCGATTAATTTTTCGCCGGCCCAAGGTTTTAGTTTGCCAGCATCCGGAGCGGCGCCTTTTTTGAACCCTCTTTTCGTTTCCTTAACCGCTTTAACCACAACACACCATGGCAGAAGAATTAGTCGGTAATTGTCTCATCGGCCAGTCCGGCGGCCCCACCGCCGTCATCAACGCCAGCGTCGCGGGCGTTGTCGCCGAGGCCCTGAACCATGCCTCCATCGAGGAAGTCTACGGCGCGCTGAACGGCGTGCTGGGCCTCCTGGGCGAGGATTTCGTCGATCTGGCGGCCGAGTCGCAGCAGGCCATCCGCGGCCTCCGCTACACCCCCGGCGCCGCCCTCGGCACCTGCCGCAGCAAGCTGAAGAAGCCCGCCGATTTCGAGCGCGTGCTCGAGGTCTTCAAGGCGCACAACATCCGCTACTATTTCCACATCGGCGACGGCGACTCCCAGGAGACCGCCGCCAAGATCGCCGAGCTCGCCAAGGCGCAAAGCTACGACCTTCGCGTCATCGGCATCCCGAAGACGATCGAGAACGACCTGCCCGCCACCGACCACTGCCCCGGCTACGGCAGCGCGATCAAGTACATCGGCGCCACCGTCAAGGAGCTCGCGCTCGACGCCGAGGCCATGGGCCAGGGCGACCTCGTCACCCTCGTCGAGGTCATGGGTCGCAACTCCGGCTGGCTCGCCGCCGGCGCCTCGCTGGCCAAGCGCCGCGACCACCCGAACGATCCCCCGCACCTCGTCTACGTCCCCGAGGTTCCCTTCACCAACGAGAAGTTCCTCGATGACGTCCGCCGCGTCCTCAAGCGCGAGAAGCACGCCGTCGTCGTCGTCGGCGAGGGCCTCGTCGACAAGGACGGCAACTACGTGTCCGTCGAGACCAGCTCGACCGACGCGGCCGGCCACACGCAGCTCGGCGGCGTCGGCGAGTTCCTGAAGGACCTCGTCGAGTCGCAGGTCGGCGCCAAGTGCCGCGTCGCCCGCCTCGGCATCACCCAGCGTTCCGCCGCCCACCTTTCCTCGAAGACCGACGCCGACGAGGCGTTCCTGGTCGGCCAGGCCGCGGTCAAGGCCGCCATCGCCGGCGAGTCCGACAAGCTCGTCACGCTCGTGCGCGGCGACGGCGACAACTACACCTGCGAGACGGGCCTTTCCAACCTGAGCGACGTCATCGGCAACCCGAAGCGCCTGCCCAAGGAGTGGATCAACGAGGACGGCGTCAGCCTGAACTTCCAGTTCTTCCGCTATGCCACCCCGCTCATCCAGGGCGAGGTCGCCATCCCCTACGACAACGGCCTGCCCGCCTACGCGAAGCTCGCCAAGCAGACGGTCGACAAGACCCTCCCGGCCTACGAGAGCTGAGCCGGGACCATCGTTTTAAACCGGAGCCGGCCCGCGCGGGCCGGCTCCTTTTGTTTTCCAAAGACCAATCGTCCCGCCCCGAAGGTGGCGCGGTCACACCCGCGGTGCGGTGCGGCCGTCCACCCAGTAGCCCTCGATCATGCTGTAGACGGGGCGCTGCGGCAGGCCCTGCTCATGGTGGTAGAGCTGGCTCGCGAGGATATCGATCGCCGTCGCGCCGATCAGGGGCAGGTTCTGGTTGATGCCGGTCACCTCCTCGACGTGGTCGAGGCGCGTCTGCTCGACGTCGAGCGCGGCGAAGGCGAGGTCCTGCGGTAGCCGGCAGCCAATCCGCTCCAGCGCAAGGAACTGCCGCGGGCCGAAGCCGATGACCGCGTCCGGGTTCATCCGCTTCACCCAGGCCTTGACCCGGGCGGTGTTTTCCGGGCCGGTGGTGAGCAGCGGTTCGAGCCGGGCGGCGGCCAGGGTGCTCTGGGCCGCGAGGTAGCCGCCGAGCCAGTTGTAGTTCACGCGGCGGTTCTCGTCCTGGTCGAGCATCAGGCCGATGCGCCGGTAGCCGAGCCCCGCCAGTTTTTCAAAGGCGAGGAAGGCGCCGCGGAAATGATTGTGCGTGGCGCGGTGCAGCGCGTGGTTGTTGAAGACGTAGCCCAGGCCGACACAGATCATGTGCGCCCAGTCCAGTTCGTGGGTGTAGACCGGGGTGGGGAAGGGGGTGATCAGGCAGCCGTGGATGGCGCGGGCGTGCAGCATGCGGCAGGTGGCGGCGGAGGCGGCCCCGCCCGGCCCGAGCCAGAAGGGCTCGATGTGCATGCCCAGCTGCGCGGCGCGCCGCCGCGCCCCCTCGTAGAAACCGACGCTGGCGGAGTGATGCTTCCAGTTGTCCATCGTCGGGCCGCCGGTGAGAAAGCCGACGATCTCGGGCGCGGACTTGTGCTGCTTCTGGCGCACCTGGCTCATCAGGGCCGAAACGAGCACGTTGGAGCGGTAGCCCAGCCGGTCGGCGAGCCGGCGCAGGCGGACGCGGGTCCGTTCCGGGATGGAGGGGTGGTTGCGCAGGCTGAGCGACACGGTCGTGTGGCTGACACCGGCCCGGCGCGCGATCTCGCGCAGCGTGGGCGGGTTCAAGGGGGGTGAAACGACCATGGCTCCAGTGCGGCGGGAAGCCTGCGGAGGGCAATTCTATTTTACGTGGAAAGTGGACGGACGCTTGGCAGTGGGGCGGGCCGCTGCCACACCACGGGCCAGCCACCCCTTACCCCTCCGGCCGGTTTGATCCGTGGCGCCGCCCGTGCGCCGCCGATCCGACCGGCCAACACCCCGATACCCGTATGAATACCCTGCTCCACGTGCGCGGCGAGCGCCGCCGCCTTGAATCGTCCGGGCCCCTGGCCCTGTTTGCCCTGCTGCTGGTGTCCGCCGTCCCGCTGGCCGCGCAAAACGCGCCGAAACCCGCGGAGGAGGCCGTGACCCTGCCCGACTTCACCGTCTCGGCCGACAACGCCGACCGCTACCACGCCAATGACGCGGTCTCCGCCGTCCGCGTGCGTTCGGCCCTGATCGACACCCCGAGCACCATCTCCGTCATCACCCGCGACATGATCGACGACCTGGCGCCGAACCGCGTCTTCGATGTCACGCGCTACATCGCCGGCGTGCAGGAAGGCCGCGGCCTCCAGTTCCAGGACCGCATGATCATCCGCGGCTTCGAGACCCAGAACGGGGCGCGCACCGTCGACAACTTCCTGCAGTCCGCCGATGCGGACAACATCGAGGAATCCGTGATCGACCGCATCGAGGTGACGAAGGGCCCCAATGCCATCCTCTCGCCCGCGGGCGCGCCCGGCGGTTCGCTCAACATCATCACCAAGTCCCCGCTCTACCGGCAGCAGCGCTCGTTCACGGCGCAGCTTGGCCTCTTCGATGCCCAGAAGGCCACGCTCGACGTGGGCGGACCGTTCTCCGCCGGCAGTCCCTTCGCCTACCGCCTGGTCGGCTCCTACCAGAACACGGGCCGCTACTGGTCCTCGGCCGCCAAGCTCAAGGGTGCCGCGCTCGCGCCGATGTTCGCGTGGCGCATCTCGGACAAGACCCAGCTCACGGTGAAACTGGTCGCGGCGCAGCACTGGATCTGGCGCGAGCCGCTGCTCATCCTCGACCCCAGCACGACGTCGACGAGCGGGGACCCGAAACTCCTGCCCGGCATCGACCCCAGCGGCCGCAACGGCATCCAGCCGTGGAGCCATGTCGGCACGCACAGCGCCGACCTGTTCTCCGTGCTCACGACGAGCCTCAACGACCACATCAGCCTCCGGGTCGCGGCCAACGGCCGCTACTACTTCGAGGATTCCGACCAGAACTTCCTCAATGCCCCCGGCTTTGGCAACCGCTACAACCCGGTGACGGGCGAGCTGACCCAGAACCAGACCTGGGCCCTCCAGGATACGTCGCTCCCCTACAACGCCACGACCAATCCCTACGTTCCCACCACCTCGGCCTGGATCAACACCTCCAACATCTCCAACCGCGGCGATATCCAGGATACGCGCCGCAAGACCGCGAACCTCCAGGTCGATCTCGCCGGCAACTACCAGTTCGACGGCATCAGCTCGCAGACGGTCGCGGGTGCCGCCTATTCGCGCCAATTCGCCTACAACCAGACGAAGAGCGCGCCCCTCCCCGGCATCGATCTGCTCAACCCGGTCTACGCCTACCCGGCCTATCCCGCCGCCTTCACGGCGAACAACGGCAGTTCCTACACGAACCAGCAGCTCTACATCAGCGAGCGCCTCGGCCTCGCCAACAACCGCCTCTACCTTTCCGGCGGCATCATGAACTACTCCACGGTCACCAAGGCCTGGAACGAGCTGACCCACAGCGTCCCCAGCAAGCTCGATGACAAGAAGAACATGTGGAGCGCCGGCGCCCTGTTCAAGGTGCGGGACAATGCCGCCGTCTACTACAGCCACTCGACCAACGCGTCGCCCGTCATTGCGAACAACCAGCCGCTCTGGCGCTCAGGCCTGCAGGACGAGTTCGGCGTGAAGACCGAGTTCTTCGGCCGCAAGCTCTCCCTCAACGCCGCCTACTTCAAGATCTCGCAGACCAACGTCACGGTGCCAAACCCGGCCTTCCAGACCGACCCGACGCAGCCGCAGACCCTCGTCTCCGACCTGAGCAACAAGGGCTTCGAGGTCGAGCTGATGGGCAGCCTTACGCCCAACCTTTCCGCCATCGCCACCTACGCGCACCTCAAGATGCGCGACGCGCTCGGCCGCATGGTGCGCGGCGTGGCCGACAACAACGCGGCGGCGCTGCTCAACTATCGCTTCAAGGACGGCGCCGCGAAGGGCCTCGCGCTCAACTTCGGCGTCAACTACAGCGACCGGCGCGCCGGCGACGTGCCGGCGGCCAACTTCACCGCGCTGGGCGTGGTGGAGAAAGTCAGCTTCTACCTGAAGCCGCAGTATACGACGACCCTCGGCGCATCCTACCGGATGAGCGAGCAATACACCTTTCGCCTCAACATCGACAATCTCTTCGACCAGAAGGATTATATCGCCGTTGCCGGCGGCCGCATCACGGGCACGGGCCTCACCACCCAGCCGGGCATCAACATCCGGTTCACCACGACGGTCAACTTCTGAGCCCGCGGCCATCCTTGTGAGCACCCCCCCGGGAGATTCCCCGGCGGGGCCGGCCGCGGCCTCGTCCGGGTTTGACGTCCGCCGCTTTGGCGCCGTCGGTGACGGGCGCACGCTCGACACCGCCGCCATCAATCGCGCCATCCGGGCGGCCGGGGCGGCGGGCGGCGGCACGGTGGTGTTTTCCGCGGGCGACTACCTCAGTCACTCGATCCGGCTCTGCAGCCACCTGACGCTGCGCCTCGACGCCGGGGCGCGGCTGATCGCGGCCGACCCGCCGCCACCGGGCGCCCCGGGCGGCTACGATGCGCCGGAGGACGCTCCGCCGAACATCTACCAGGACTTCGGCCACTCGCGCTTCCGCAACAGCCTCATCTGGGGCGAGAATCTCACGCATGTGACGATCTGCGGCGCGGGCGTCATCTTCGGCCGCGGCCTCAGCCGCGGCAACGGCCGCGTCGCCCTGCCGGTCGGGGAGGTCGCGCCGCAGCCGCCCGGGCATCTGCCGGATGTGCTGGAGGCGGACGGGCCGGTCGCACCCTGTCCCGGGGTCGGCGCGCCGGGCCCGTTCGGCTATCCGCACCCGCTTGACGTCCTGCCGGCCGGCGTGGGCAACAAGGCCGTCGCACTGCGCGGCTGCCGCAACGTCACCGTCCGCGATCTCACCATCCTGCACGGCGGCCACTTCGCCATCCTCGCGGCGGCCTGCGATCACGTGACCGTCGACCATGTCTTCATCGACACCAACCGCGACGGCATCGACATCGACGCCTGTGCCAACGTCCGGATCTCGAACTGTTCGGTCAATTCCCCGTGGGACGACGGCATCTGCATCAAGGCCTCCTGCGGCTTCGGCGGCGTCCGCCCGGTGGAGAACGTCACCGTGGCCGACTGCTACGTCAGCGGCTTCGAGGAGGGCACGCTCTACGACGGCACGCGCTCGCGGGCCATCCGCCATCGCGGCGGGCCGATCGGCCGCATCAAGCTCGGCACCGAGGCCAGCGGCGGGTTCCGCAACATCGCCATCAGCAACTGCGTGTTCGATTTCTGCCGCGGCCTGGCCATCGAGCAGGTGGACGGGGCCGACCTCGTGGATGTCGCCGTCACCAACCTGGTGATGCGCGAGGTGATGAATGCGCCGATTTTCATCCGCCTGGGCGGCCGGCTCCGCGGACCCGGGGTGCGCACGCCCGGCCGGGTGGCCCGCCTCGCCATCAGCAACGTGGTGGCCCACGATGTGACGCCGGATCACGGGATCTTCATCGCCGGCCTTCCCGGGCACCCGGTGACGGACCTGCGACTCGAGGGCATCCAGCTCCACTCCCGCGGCGGCGGCACGGCGGACGATGCGCGGCGCACCGTGCCGGAGATGATCCGCGACTATCCCGAGCCGATGCTGTTCGGGCCGCTGCCGGCTTGGGGGCTTTATGTGCGGCACGCCGCCGGCCTCAGCCTGCGCGACATCACGCTGCGGCTGCTCAACGCCGATGCCCGGCCGGCCGTGGTGCTGGACGACGTGACCGGCGTGTGCGCCCGCGATTGCGACGGGCTGGAAAACACCGTCACGGAAGGACGGGCGCCCTGAGCCCGCCGGGCCCGGCTCAGAGCGGCGCGAGGTAGTTGTCCGGCCCGCCGTGCCGGCGCATGTGGCGGCGGACCTGGGCGAGGCCGAACCAGGCCAGGCCGTAGAGCGCGGCCAGCATGAGGTTGACCAGCCGGTAGGGCCCCAGCACGACCGGGCCCACCGCCGGCAGCGAGAGCGTGTATTGCCAGCCCTTCAGGGCATCGAGGATCCAGCCGGCGCCGGGGCTGATCAGCACGGCGATGAGGATGGACTGCACGATGGTGTTGGCGCCCGCGAGCTGGCTGTAGCGCTGGGGGTGGAAGACCTCCTGCGTGAGCTTGAGCTGCGCGAGCATCACGACCCAGAAGGCGACGCCTGTCACAAGCGACGACACCAGGAAGGTCCACGGTCCCACGACGAGGAAGAAGGACAGCCCGTAGCCCAGGGTGATCATGATCAGGCCGAGCCGGAGCACATGCGTCGCGCCGCGCGCGTCGACCAGCCGGCCCACGGGATAGGCGATGACCAGCCAGACCAGCGCCGACCAGGACAGCATCCGGCCCGCCGCCCCCAGGTCCATGCCGAGTTCATACTGCGGGAAGAAGATGATGAACCCCGACAGCCCCAGCAGCGCCCCGTAGAGGCAGACCCGGATGAAATACATCCAGAGATAAACCGGGTGCCGGAAGGACTCGGCGGCGAAGATCCGCACCGCCCGGCCCAGGGCGGAGCGCGGCCGGCCGGCGGCGCCCGTGTTTTCGACGGGCGGGTATTCGCCCTCCCGCACGAACCAGCAGATCGCCAGGAAGCCCGCGAGGTTGAGCAGCGCCACCCCGATGAAGATCGTCCTGCTGTGGGTCTCGACATGGCCGAGCAGCCAGTAGGTGATGATGAAGGTGCCGCCGGCCCCAAAGACCCGGAAGAGCGCGAGAAAGCGCCCCATGTGGCTGTCGGGCACCACATCGCGCAACAGCCCGAAGAACGCGGTGTTGGTCATGGTCTGCACGGCGCGGTAGAGCAGCACCAGCACCGCGAAGACCAGGATGATGGGCGTGATGGGCAGGGCGCGCAGCCAGGCGCCCGGCCCCGCCCGGCCGAGCAGCCACGCGGTGATTTCCGGCGCGAAGGGCGTGATCGCGAGAAACAGCGAGACCAGGGGTGTCACCCAGAACAGCACCGGGATGCGCCGGCCCCAGCGCGTGCGCAACCGGTCGGAGTAGTAGCCAAGCGGCGGCATGATGATCAGCTGCAGGATGGCGTTGAACGAGCCCACGATCACGCCGATCTCCTTGTCCGAGGCGCCGTGGATCTTCAGCAACACCGGCAGCACCTTGGGCTCCAGCATGTCGATCAGGGTGAACACGACCTCGCCGGCGAGCAGCCAGGCGAAGACCGTGCGCAGGCCGGCGGCGGTGTAGGTGAGGGAGCCGGCGCGATAAACCGGAGCGGGCTCCGGGCGCGCCGCCGGGGCGGGCGTAACCGATGGCATGGGGTGGGGGCGCCGGGAAAACCGCGGCTCCTGCACAATCCCGAATCCGCCCGCCAAGCCAAGCCTTAGCCTGCTTTCCCCGTAAAACCCCGGATCCGGCGGACCGGCGCCGGACTGTCAGATGCGAAATGCCGTGTGCCGCGCGGGTGGCGGGCCGACAATGCCCGCTTACCCCATGAACACTTCCCGCTTCCGCCGGGCGCTGCTCGCGCCGCTGTATCTCCTCGGCTTCATCCTGGGCCTGGCGCAGTCGGACTCCGCCAAGCTGGATGCCGACAACCTCGCGCGGTTCGAGCGCAAGGCGACCCTGGCCAAGGAACTCGGCGCGACGCACGTGCCGATCACCGACAACCTCCCGCCGGCGACATGGCAGTTCCAGCGTGCCGACGACCCGTATCCGGGCTGGTTCATCCAGCGCCCGGATTTCTTCAAGCTCTTCCCGGCGAAGGAAGTCGAGCCGTTCGTTGACATGGGCTACGCGAAGCGCGTCTCGGGCATCCTCGAGCAGCGGTCGAAGATCCTGCGCCAGCTCGGGCTCAAGGCCCACTGGGGCGCCAACCTCCCGCAAGTCATGCCGGAGAAGTTTTTCACGGCCTACCCGCAGCTGCGCGGCCCGCGCGTGGATCAGCCGAACCGCTCCAAGCTGGCGTGGTTCTCCATGTGCGTGGACCAGCCCGAGACCCGCCGGCTCTATGCCGAGGCGATGAAGAACCTCCTCGCGCGCTGCCCGGAGATCGAGACGTTCGCCTTCCTCACGCAGGACTCCGGCTCCGGCTTCTGCTGGGCGCCGTCGCTTTATCCCGGGCTCAACGGCCACAGTGACTGCAAGGACCGCCCGATGGATGAACGCATCGCGACCTTCCTCATCACCCTGCAAGACGCCGCCAAGGCCGCCGGCCACGCCATCGAGATCAGCCTGAAGCCGATCGAGCCGCGCCAGTGGATGATCCCGACGTTCTCGCCCGAGCAACTCGACGCCATCGTGCACCGACTGCCGCGCGGCCTTGCCGTGTCAGGCCGGGAGGGTCCCGATGGCCGGCGCTACGCCGCGCCCGGCAGCAGCGACGCCTACGCCAACGGCGCCTTCTATCCGGTCGTCGGCATCAGCGTGCCCGGCCTCCGCCAGCCGGGCCGGGCCACCCGTGGTAACGCGGCTGCGGCGACGCCGGACGCGCCCGTCCGCCGGTTGATCAGCCTGCGCGGCGACGAGGAGCAGCTGGCCTTCAACGCCCGGCTTTACCGCGCCACGCTCAACAGCCGCACCGGCAACCCGGTCGAGCGCCTGGCGGCCCTGCGCGCCTTCGCCGTCAGCGAGGTGGGCGAGGAGCGCGCCGACGACCTGCTCGAGGCGTGGATTGCGATCGAGGAGGCCCAGCGGGGGCTCGCGCCGCTCGACTTCGGCGACGTGCTGCAGTTCGGCCACGTGCTCAACCGCTGGATCAACCGCCCGATGGTGCCGTTTCCGGAGGACCTGTCGGCGGCGGACAAGGCCTACTACCGGCCGTTCCTCTTCCAGGCGAAGGGCGAGGAACAGGCCGACAACCTCGTTGATATCCAGGCCATGCGGATGTTCGAGGGCTACGGCGCCAAGCTGCTTTTCCAGCGCGTCATGGAAACCGTGACCCCCGGCGTCCGCGGCGCCCAGCGCCACATCGAGCGCGTGCGCGATGGCGCCAGGGACCCGGCGGACAAGGCCCGCTGGGATCTGCTCGCGCGGCGCCTCGAGGTCGTGGTCTGCCTGCTTAACTCCGCGGACAACATGGTGGCCTACCAGGCGCAGCTCGACCGCGTGAAGGCGCTCGGCGTCAAGCCCGAGGCCAATCCCGTGCTCGGCGTGCAGAGCGGCTGGGACCGCACCGACCTGATGGAGGCCGCGCGCAAGGAGATCGACAACACCGTCCACCTCCTGCGCCTGCTCGGCGACAACCCCGGGCAGTTCCTCGACCTCGCCCCGGTGCCGGAGGAGGAGACGATCATGAAGCTCGGCCCCGGCCTCGCCGCCCAGTTGAAGCGCAAGATCGACCTCATGAACGCGCACTGGCTCGACTACGACCGGCTCTTCACGAAGCCGAATCCGTGACCGGTCGCCGGCAGGGGGGCGTAACCGGCGCCAACGATTTGGCAATTAATGCCCAGACGACGGAAGGGAATGGGTGCATAATGACCGGTAAATCCGGCCGCCCGTGTGCGGCCCACCCCATAACCCTCCACCCCAGGGAGACTGTGCCATGACCATCAAACTGCATCTCGATCACGCGGAATACGCTCCCATCGAGCGCGCCGCCGAGGCCTTCGGCTGCCAGCCGGAGGATCTCGTCTACGCCGCCGTCAACCTCTACATGTTGCGGCTGGGCAGCTTCACGGAGCAGTGCGGCCCCGACTGCAAGAAAATGTTCACCGACTTCGAGACCATGCGCGGCGGCGTGCTCAACATGAAGCTGGCCCGCAAGGACAATCTCCCCCTGTGGGCCGACAGCGCGGGCAGCGTCCACAATTACGAGGGCCGCGGCCCCGACCAGTCCGCCCGGAGCCAGAAGGCCATCTACTGAACGGATCCCGGCCCCGCGCGCCGGCCCGCGGGACACCCTTTCCATGAAAAAGCGCATCGGTATCCTGACCGGCGGGGGCGATTGCCCCGGCCTGAACGCAGTGATCTACGCGGTCGTCAAGGCCGCCGCCAAGCGGAACTGGTCCACCCTCGGCATTCTCGGCGGCTTCGAGGGCCTGCTCGCCCCCGTGCAGACCCGGCCCCTGGACTATCGTGAGATGGACGGACTCCTTCATCTCGGCGGCACCGTGCTCAGCACGTCCAACAGCGGGCGCTTTGCCGCCAAGGTCGGCCACGGCGAGGCCAAGCGCATCGATCCCGCCATCCTGGCGGAGGCCAAGCGCAATTTCGATTCCCTCGGGCTCAGTGCGCTCGTCGTGGTGGGCGGCGACGGGTCGCTCTCCATTGCCCTCCAGTGCCTCGAGGCCGGCATCCCGGTGGTGGGCGTGCCCAAGACCATCGACAACGACCTGGGCGGCACGGTCGTCACGTTCGGCTTCGACACCGCGGTGTCGTTCGCCACGGATGCCCTGGACCGCCTCCGGCCGACGGCGATGAGCCACAACCGCGTCATGGTGGTGGAAATGATGGGCCGCTATGCCGGCTGGATCGCGGCGCATGCCGGCATCGCCGGCGGGGCCAGCGTCATCCTCATCCCCGAGATCCCCTTCACCTACGAGGGCATCTGCCGCAAGATTGCCGCCCGCGAGGCGGAGGGAAAGAACTTCACGCTGATCGCGGTCGCCGAGGGCGCGCGCGAGCGGCACAAGGATTTCGTCACCGCCGCGGCCCCGGTCGGCGGCGCCTTCCGCGAGGCCCGGCTGGGCGGCATCGCCTCGCACGTGGCGGCCGAGATCCAGCGGCGCACCGGCAAGGAGACGCGCGTCGTGGTGCTCGGCCACCTGCAGCGGGGCGGCATCCCCACGACCTTCGACCGGCTCATCTGCACGCGCTTCGGCGTCCGCGCCGTCAGCCTCATCGCGGAGAAGAAATTCGGCCGCATGGTCGCGCTCCGTCCGCCGGACACCGCCGATGTGCCCATCGCCGACGCCGTGGGCACGCTCCGGACGGTGCCGGTCGACGGCGACCTTGTCACCACCGGCAAGGCCCTGGGCATCTGCTGGGGGGAGTGACCGCTGGTGGCGGCACGAAACAGGCTCGCCTCCCCGCGGCGGGTTTGCACATTCCGGCCCTGACACGGGCGTGTAGCTCAATGGTTAGAGCAGGGGACTCATAATCCTCCTGCGGCAGATCGCGCGAATCGCGCATAATTCGTTGCCGTAAATTGAGAAAGGCCGATCTGCTCGGCTCGCCAGTTTCTAATTTCTTATCGGTTTCTTATAGGTCCGGATCATTGACTCGTGCTCT
>Ga0228698_1001046_pt1 | contig 15011 bp, 16 predicted proteins | sample McNCre117_Aug_MG_FD_178015 | JGI IMG/M metagenome (GOLD analysis project Ga0228698, IMG submission 178015) | Freshwater microbial communities from McNutts Creek, Athens, Georgia, United States - 1-17_Aug_MG | ecosystem: Environmental > Aquatic > Freshwater > Creek | place: USA: Georgia...
ACGTTTTGTGTGCGGCACCAGACCAAGGAGCACGAGGTCCTGTGCCCACTGGCCACGGATCGCGAGCTGGATGCGGCGCGCCGACAGATCGGTATGCTGACTGCGGACGAGGTGGACGTGGTGGTGTATCGGCACACAAACGACGCCACGCTTGCGGCGGTGCTGGTGGGTCTGCACAGCGCAGGGTGTAAGAAATACGTCGTGGCTACGTCGCGCAACCACCCGTGTGGCAAAGGGCTGTTTGAGCCGGGCAAAAATGTCTTGTTCGTTGGCCTCCTGCCCATGGACCCGGAGACGCTGCGCGAATGCGGCCGCTTCCTCGTCATCGACAACTCGAACGGGTTCGTTGCGTTCAGCGACACAATGTCGCGCGCCGGGCTGGACATTACGCACCGTGCGTACCACTCGCGCAAGCTGCGTCTGACCGAGATGGCGTGGAGTTGGCTGCGTGGAGGCGTATCCCAAGGGGCGCCATCAATCATCACCCTTCCTCCGCCTAGCGTCACTTGCCCTGACTGTGTGCGCGAGGCCCTGGTGCACACTGTTGTGCAGTAGCAATCGATAAACGAACGAGAAGTCGCATTCCGTCATCACCATGTCTGGGTACCCGGGTGTTTGGTGGGTGGAGGGAGGAATGGCGGCAAAGGCGTGTGCGTCGTTCGAGTTTGACACGCGTGTCGATGGCGTGGCCGTACACGTGGAATGCGAGGTCCTGAACATGGGCGTTGTGATCTGCAACTTTTCCGTCGGTCGCCGCGCGTACTCGTTCCGCCTCTCCAAGTTTAGCGGCAGCGGTCAGATGCCCTTCATCGCCAAGTTTTTCGACGTCTACACCGACGGAGCCACGTACGGACGCCTGGTGCGGAAGAAGGACATACCGGATGCGCTGCTGTACCAGAGTCCCACGCAGAAGATCGCGATGCTGGAGCGCGCGACGCGCGATGTGTTTGTGTGTCTCAGTGACGTGGTCGAAAAGCACGGGCGCGAAATTATCAACTACGCCATCTGGCACCGCGAGAACGTCAAGGACGACGACACGTACGGGTGGACCATCTGCTACATGACGTGCTGCGCTGTGATCCATGCCGATTTCATGGCGGGCGCCGTTCGGTACGACCGCGTCGGGTTCACGCGACCCAAGGACGACGAAGTGGCTGCGCGGCGCAAGAGACACGCGGACGACAATGACATGCAATAGAGACTCGTGATTAAGTAAATTGTTGGAAAAACCCGTCCGCGAGAATGGCCAGAAATTCGTCGATCATGTGCTGCGAGAACCACCCGGTGGCGTTGGTGTCTTGCATATTGCTGGCTCGTAGACAGGCATCCTGCAGGCAAATACGGCTCTTCAACGCGAGTCCGAACAGGCGGCAATCGACGTCGGGACGATCGTTCCACAGTTGCGCCATCAGTCGGTACGTTTTCAAACGAGCCATGCGCAACCGGCATGCAAATGCTAACTGTTTGAAGACACTGGAGCGGGCGATGCCTTTGCTCTCTTTGCGCAACGCCAAACAGGACCGCCTCGCTGCCATGACATCGTTGCGCAGCGTCATCGGACTCGGGTGAAGTGGCGTTGGGTGCAAACGAAGGAGCCCGCCAAAAGCGCAATGGCGAACCCACATACGAATCTGCAAGCAATACTGGTGCAACTGGGGAAGTTCGAGCGCCAGTCCACCGGACTGGCACAAGAGTGCGGAAGGCTGCGCATCCTCATCCGCCGTGCATCGGAATTGGAGCGTATCATCCTGAACGAGACCCTTCGCCGAGGCCTCGAACTGTTGGAGACCTACAAGCGCCGAAGCAACACGCTCGCCGACGAGATTCTACGCGTAGATACGTTGGCTACGAGGGCACCATGACCAATTTATGTGGCGGCAATACATGGCTCGCCGCTATTCGAGGAGGACGTGCGTGTCGCGAAAGGACGGCGCATCGACGCCGCACATCCTCAGAACGTGGTAGATGGCGATTGAAACGTGTGCCGCGACCCACGCCCACGTGGCCCAATGGGATGTGCCCAGCACCGACGCACCGGCAAGAGCGGACGCGGACGCCGTGAGTGCATCCGCGCACTCGGACAGGTGGAACACCCGACGTCGGCGCTTCTCCGTGGCGTGCTCCCAGACACAATGGGAACAGATCGCACGCAACAGCCACGATAGACACGATACCGCTACGGCGGTGTACACCACCGAGGAGTGCGCCTGTTTGTCTGAGACGATGTCACGCCTGGCACGCTACCTTGAGTCGCGCAAGTGCTGTCGCATTCTCTGGCTGCGACCGTCAGCGAAGAGGCACGGCCGCCGCGCGCACATTGAGCGGCTGGAACACGTCAGGGCTGCCGAGGAGCGCACACACGGCGACGGCCGCAAGCACCCTGGCGGTGGACAGACTTGAAGCGATATGGCTCCGCATCGAAGGCGGGAGCGCCACACGTTCGAATTCGCTCTCTTTCACACGGGTGACCGTCGCCGGGTAATCCGTATCGTGGCGGCGCTGACGCATCTCCATGTCGCGGCGGCTGTGTGAGGGCCGACGGTACCACGATACAAGCTCGCCGACGAAGTTCTACGTGTAGACGTGAGGAGACACTGTGATTTTATTGTTTCTTATTCAACCGGTTCCGAAGCCAAAGTATGCCGTGAGAAACTGTACCAGACATCGTGGCAACAGAAGCGGGTCCTCCATGACTTGGTAGTAGAGTGGTCGCTTGAGGCGTGCATCCACGCGTGCGCTGTACAGGCTCTCCCCGGCTTCGTGTTTGGCACGCACGACCTCGGCCAGTTGGTCTGGCGCAAGGGTCGTCGGTGAACACCGCGCGACCACTGTCGCTCGCGCGCGTAGCTTGCAGACTTCGGCATAGCTGTGCGTGCGCAGTGCCAGCACGTCTCCATACGCCATCCATGGACGCGCGAATCGCTCGGTTTCGTTCGCGTGGTGAATTTCGCGCCGCTCTAGCTCGTCGTGGTCCTGCTGGATGCGCAGAAGCCGCATGACCTCGTCGATGGTACCTGCGTCCGAACACGGCATTTGCAGAATCGATCCTGTGTGTGGGTGACAGCTGACGGTGTACGGGATGTAGAACAACGACGCTGCCATGGCTAGAAAAAGGGCCCAAAACGCGGTCACCCAGCGGATGGAGGCGGGGAGGAAATAAGCGCCCACGATTGCGATCGCAGCGACGAGAAACAGCGGCTCTGGACTTGGGACGGCACCCGCCATAACGAGCATGGACGCCGATGTTGTGCAAAACGCCATGACCGTGTACACGCCCCATTTTCAAAGTGTGCACGCTTCCTTGTCAAACGCACCCGGGTACATCGTTTAATGATAGTAATACACGGCCGCATTGGCAGACGCCATGGTGTTGTCGCAGTTGCGGTAGATGAGCGCCTCGTAGGCCAGCGCGTATGCCACTGCAATCAGGCCGTACTTGAGGTGCCCGAACCACGCGATCTTTGTGCAGGTGCAGCATCCATCTCCTTCCTTCTTGTACGCCATCAGCGGTGCGTCATCGGCCTCACTGGCTGTGTTGGGCGTCTTGTCTGTTGCCTGTGGCACGGGCGTCTGTGCGTTGGCACACTCGCACATGGACACGAGAGCGGCGACGAGATCGACAAATGCAACGAGCGCGAGAATGTCGACCGCCGAACCCTGGTAGAGGTGGGCGCGCCCATAGTGTGCGATGGGCAGGTTGGCACCCAGCACGGACGTGGCCAGTCCCGCTTCGACGAATCCGCAACCGTGGCGGCGCTCGTGGCTGCAGCAATTGTTCGTTGGCTTGCGCACCGTTCGCCAGACGCAGAATCCGCGCCAAGCGAGTGCACACGTACACAGGAGGATGAACCAGGTGCGGTCCGAAGCGGTGGTGCTCGGGTAGTCCTCGTTGACTGCCGTGGGGCGTTTGTAGAACACGGCGTACATGGCCACCATCTGCATTGCGTACCCGGCCAGTGCTGCCGACACACGGAGCGGCCACGCAAACACCCAGCGGAAGTTCATCCCTGCCCACAGGTAGACCGTGTATAGGATCATGCCCACCATGGCAACGACAAGCAGGCTGGTGTAGCTCGAACTCTCGGTGTACGTCGACGAGGTGGACGCGCAGTCGCAGCCAAACATGCCCGTGTCGCACGTCAGATCTGATGCCGTGGCGGACTCTACGACCAGCAGCGGCACGTTGAACGCACACAGCGTGCCGCTGACCGTGGACGCAGTGGATGAAGAGGCAGCGATAGTGCCGTTGGCGGGCGCGTCGACGCACATCTGGTCCAGCGTGTGCCAGGTGCCATTGTAGCAGGTACGCAGCGCACGACTAGGCGAATTATACGGCAGCGCAGATAGGTCGACGGTGACGGCGACGGGTGGGAGCGGCGCAGGAGTGAACGAGCCCGAGGACACGTAGAACGCAGCGAGGACGTGGCCCGGCGACACGAGCCAGCTGCACGGCGTGGCCAGCACATCGGCGTCGTTCATCGCAAACACAGAAAGAGCATCGTTGGATTGCACCGCCACGTCCTGCTTGAACGTGACAATGTAGTCGGGCCGCGTGGCGTTTCCAGACGAAATGTTGATGGACTGCGACCCGCCCGGCGTCAGCGACACGGTGATCGCAGTGGAGCCGTGCTGTGCAGTGGGCGATGTCGTGGGGGCAAAGGTCGGAGCGGGCGTTGGTGCGGCAGTGGTTGGTGCCGCAGTGGTTGGGGCGACAGATGGAGCGGCGGTGGTGGGCGCAGTGGATGGAGTGGCGGTCGTTGGAGCGGCCGTGGTTGGAGCGACAGATGGAGTGGCGGTGGTTGGAGCAACGGAAGGAGCGGCAGTGGTGGGATTTCCCGTGGTGGGGGCGCCGGACGGAGCGGCGGTGGTTGGGGCAACAGAGGGCGCGGCAGTGGTAGGAGCCGCACTCGGTGCGGTCGTCGCGTGTGTGATCGCAACCAGCGCGAGCAGAACAAAGACGGAAATACGAGCCATTGGCGAGGGCGCCCAGCGAAATGAACACTGCACGACGTTCGGGTCATATACCACGCTCTGAATGTATTCATTCTACTGCGACCCGCGCTTCCGCTTGCTGGTGACGGTGGGATGATGAATCTCGGCGTCGAGAGGCAGAGAAACGCGTTCGCGTCGTTTGGCATCGACGCCGAGTGCGTCGGCAAGTGGAATCAGCCACTCGTCCACGAAAGCATCGCGTGCGTATTGCTTTCCGTTCATGGCGACAGTGTCGTCCGAGATGTCGACGTCGGGCAGTCGCAGGCTGTGGATGTCGGTGCGTTGGCGTGGCGTGAGCGCTGCGGGGCGCGGACCGCGCTTGCGCCTTCCCTTGTGGCGCGCGACGTAAGTCTCAATCGCGCTGGCTTCGATGAGCGCGCGTCCGTTGCAGCTATTGATGTGCCACTCGGGTGGCAGGCAGGCGTACGGCGCGTGGCGGTAGCGGTCAGAGGGGTCGAACTCGCTGAGTAGCATGCCCTTTTCGGGGAACATCCATTGCCGCAACGCAGTGGTGCTCACGCCGAGGGCTTTCGCCGCCTCGGTGTGCAGCGCCCAGTAGCCGGGCGCGGGTCGCCACGCATCGGGCAGAAATGAAGCAGACACGTCGTCGTCAGCTGGTCTGCACCAACGCAGGTTTGTCGGGATGCCACGCGCTTCGCAATCGGGCGGCGCGTCGCACACGCAATAGCGAGCCGCCATTCGTCGTGGTGTGAGAGGGTTTTTAAATTTTTGTAAACCCCAGACAAAAGTTCCAAGACTATTGCCCAAATAATCAGCCCTTCCGTATGCGCAGCCGATCTAGGTTATTGTCTCTCAATTTCTTTATCCAATCAATCGATAGGCAGACAGATCTGCCGAAAACGTACTGTCGCAGGGCGTCTGTGCGAATGCCCACGCAAATGCGATAATTTCCGCCGCGCAGGAAATGTAGATCGAGTCTTCCAGAAGAAGGACGCGTCTGCCCCTCTTGCGGTAGACGAGCCACACGGGGACAGAAACACAAACGGCGGGCAGGACAACGAATCGTGGCCAGTAGACGGACATGGCAGGTGTCGCGTATCCAAACTGCCACGCCAGCGCAACCGTGATCCCAATTGCAACGCTGACGGCAACGATAAGCGGACGGACGCCAGTGCTCTTTGTCGTGTGCGTCAGGTGGACGAACGGGCTGTACAGAAGAATACAGCACCCAATCGCGAATGCAGCCGCGTGGACGGGCAAGAGCGTCACAGAGCCACCGTACGTCGGACGCAGCGAGAAGAGAGCCGTAGCAATGAGGACGGCGCCGACGACGAGTGCGACCAGATAAAACACCTCGAGGCTCCATCGGCTGCAGAGCGTGGTTGAACTTGATGCCCCTTTTCGTTTTTCGTTGCTGTGCCGCGGACGGCAGCAGCGTGGAATGAACCCGAGGAACGGCGCACCGCACAGCATGGCCATCGCCCACAGCGCGCACCCAGTGCAAAGGACAGGAACGAAGGTCGAGGGCGAATCGATCGTAGATGACGCGGACGAGCAGTCGCATCCAAACGTTCCCGCGGGACAGGTGGTCGAGATCGAGCTTGAATTTTCCGTGACCGCGTAGACGCCCATTTTGCATGCGGCAAATCGCAGGTAGCCAGGCGGAGAACTCACGTCCTGTATGCCATAGATGAACGAACCCGAAAAGGCCGAACACGTCGCACTCGCATCCACCCACGCGCTGGCGTTTTCGGTACACAGGGAAACCGAGCGACCGGCAGCGTTGATCGCGTAATGGAGAGACGGCATCGTCAGACTGATTCCAGCGACCCCGCCCCCGCCCGTATTGAGACTGGTGTTGGGTCCAAACGTGGCCGACACGTTCATCGCAACAAGGACCGCGACACCGGGAGCAAAGTCGCATCCAACGTCGAGCAGCTCGTTTGCGGCCAACGGACGCACCGAGAAATTTCCTGGCGATACGCCAATGTTGGTGATGGTGATTGAATAGCCAGGAACGTGTGTGGATTCTGGGGCCGTCGCTATTGACAGTGGAATCGGATCGCTCGTGTTTCCGCCATCGACTGGAACTGTAACCTCTGGCAGGAGCGTAATTACGCGCGGCGCGCCGGTGGTGGGCACGTGCGTTGGTGGTTGGGTGGGCGCATACGCTGTCGGCCACTCGGTGGGCGTCGAGGTGGGCGTCGCAGTCGTGGGCGCAGTCGTGGAGGGAGTGGCGGTCGGTTCTGCTGTGGGCAGCGGAGTGGGTGCGTCGGTGGGCGCCGATGTGGGTGGGGCCTGAACCGTGGGCGCAATGGTGGGGAGCGCAGTGGTAGGCGCGGCGGTGGTGGGCTTGGCTGTCGTCGGTGAGGCGCTCGGGCTTGCGGTCGTGGGAACCCCAGAAGGCGCGGACGATGGACGCGCGCTCGGAACCGCGGTGGGCATAAGCGACGGGGTGGCCGTTGCCAAAGCGACCGCCACCACCACCAAGAACGACAGAACTAAGAGGCGCGCCATTTCTCAACGAGTACACCGAGACGCACAACCATATATGGGATTTACACAAATATTTCTGGAACGTCGATGTACTTGGGCCCGCGGTCTTTGCACACAAGGGTGTGGAGACGCGACGCCGTGATGCACCAGATGGACATGACGGAGAGCACGGCAGAGATGGACGCGGCTCGCGCGATCGCAACGTGATGGACGTAGATGGCGTAGTCGCGGTACCAGTCGGACCACGTCGCGTCGCACAGCTCAACACAGTCGGGCAGCGGCTCGAATGGGCCCGTGGTGCACATCTTTACGCACGTCTCGCGCAGACGGCTTTGACTTTCTTGGACCATGACGACATCGAGTTGGGCAGACACAAACGATTCGCAGCGGTCGCGCTGGTGGCCGGTGAACTCGCCCCATGATTCGCACCAGCGCGACGCGGCTTCTTGTGAAGCGCCCGTCGCCAGTCTCCGCGCCTTCTCGAGACTGTTGGTGTAGACCGCAAACGAAGCCAGTGTCATGGCCGACAGTACGATGACGACTAGAAAGAGGAAGGCGTTCACCAGCCACGGGTGTGTGTGCGCGTGTGTCGATGGGTGCGGCAGCCCCATCTGTTTGGCGATGCGCGTGTCCTCCTCGGACGCGATGCACGCCACCACGCACACGGCAGTGCCTTCCGAGACACACATGGGTACCAGTTCCATGGTGCGCCGGTGGAAATGTGGAGCCTTGCAGAACGCAAGTGAGTGACTGGGCACAACGACATACGCGGCTGGCCGTGTATTTAGCAACACGCTACGAACCGTCCGCCGCAGGCTTCAGGTGTGCCTCTTGCACCACACCTCGCCTCGCGCCACCAGCTCGCCCGCTTGTTCCAGCCCAGGGAATGATACCATCACCACCTTGGGATTGGCACTGGGCCGTGAGTCCATCGGGTGCTGCTGGTGTTTCGTGACGTTGTAAGGGACGCCTTCCTGTGCCGCGAACCGCACAGGCGGGCTGAGCGCGCCGAGCATATCGCAGAAGTTGAACGTCGCCACAACTAAGCTTTTGATGTACGACACGTCGCCGGCCGATACCTCCTTCTTGCCGAGTTTCGCCAACTGCGCGACGAGTGCGGCCGTCTCGCGGGCCGCGTCGTCTGGGAAGCGACAGTTCCGGTCCGACTTGAACTGATCGCGCACCTCCTGTCTTTGCGCCTACACGGCATCAACAGCAGCAGCAACCCAAACTACGAACCTCTGTTGCCATGGGCGGTGGGCCTTTGCTTGAGACGATCTTCTCGATGGCTAGCATCTTTGCAGCGATAGCCGTTGACAGTGTCTGTGCTTTCGCCTGGCTCTCCGCCTCGCCCATGATGCGGCCTTGGATGTCCAGCGAGTGGCTGGCAAACGATTACATGAACGACATGGCAGCACACTCACCTGGACAGTACAGTGGACTGTGCCACAACCGCGTCCAGCGGTACCAGGCCAGTCGCCATGTTGAATCCGCGCACGTCATCTGTAGTTGCGGCTACCGCCGGTGGCTGTGGTGCATCTTGTGGCGGCGGCGGCGATGGCGACGCTTTCTCAGTGGACGGCGTGATCACCATCTCTCCCAGCGGGACCGAGCCATCGGATGGCGGCGGGCGCGGGAACTCCGACGGGAACACGCCGCGCATCTTTCCCCCGAGGTAGACCAAGGCACTCGCGATCCGTTCGGGATCGTGTGTGCGCTTCTCCCGTGCGCCGCAATTGTCTCGGCAGATACACTTGCCGCTCTTGTCGATGCCGGGGCACGCGACTCTGAAAAAGTCGATCGCCGCGCTCTGGATGTCAATCACCGCACCAACGTCCAAGCTCTTCGTCCCCATGTGCTTGCGCGCCTCCAGAACAAACTCGTCCACGAGATGGCATGCTTTGGCATACTCTTCGCCTCGCACGCTTTCCCAGATCGGGTCGAGATAGGCGGCGTACTCTTTTTGCATCGTGTAGGGACCAGAAGCAACGCGACGGAACACATAGTCTGTGTATTCACATAACCTACGCAACGCCAATGAATGCACCCATGAGCAACCACAAGCTTCGCGGAAGAATGAGCGGGTCCTCCATCATCTGGTAGTAAAGCGGTCTCCTCCGCGCCTTTACGTGTGCGACGTACAGATCGTCAGCCGCGTCACGCCTGGCGCGCGTAAATTCGTCCAGCTGTGTCACATTGTCCGCGGCGAAGCAGTTTACGGCGGTGTTCGCAACGCGGTCCAATTTACACGTCTCTGCAAAGCTGTGCTTCCTTAACGCAAGCACGTATCCGTCCGCTGCCCAGGGACGCTGGTAGCGTCCCGTGTCGTTTGCGAAACGAATGTCCGCCAACTCGGCGTCGGTCTCGTGGCGCAGGAAGGACAGTCCGCGCCGAGCGTCGTAGGTGGTCCCAGTGAAGGTGGCGCATTCCACACTTGACACAGGGGCGGTGTGCGGACGGCAGCTGATGTCGTATGGAATGTAGAACAGTGATGCCAACATCGCCATGAAGACTGCGCCCACCGCCAGCGTCCATCGCGCCCCCGATGGAACAAAGAACAGACACGGAAACACGAGCAGCAATCCGCCCACCACGGTCACGGGGTCCAGCGGCGCTGCCGTCATGACAAATACGGTGGCCGATGCTGTGACCACAGCCCGGGCACATCACACCACACGACCAATGACGTGGCATGTCGCCATTGCAAGCAGCTGCCTTGTAACTGGACCATTTGTCTTTTACTTCAGACACGATAAACAATGCCCGGTGCAAGCGCACGACCATATCTGTCTGTAATGCCGGGCACGAGGACGCGCAGCGAATTTGTGTCGATCACCGAGAGGTTCGACGTGTACGTCACTCGCAGACTGCTCGCGCTGAGCTCGCCCGCCATTTGGCGATCGTAGTTGACAGGGCGAGTATCCGAGTACGACAGCGTGCCGTCGGCAAGGCACATGTATCGGGTCACGAACAGCAGCGCGGCGAGTGTTTTCATGCGTTCCGGTATGCTGTGCAGACAGTCGGCCATCTGCGAGCCAATGGAATTGAACGCGCTCTCGGCCGCTTCGAGCACAAACGGCGGGACGGTTTCGGGGCCGATCCGATCCGCGTCCTTGCCACCAATGGCGTAGAACACGTACGGCAAGATGGCGCGCAGATTGACGATGTTCATCGAGCTATGGAGATGCTTATGTATGGCGCAAACAATGTGCCAGACCGCGTCGCACACACGCTCCGCCGCGATCACGAACGGGAAGACGCCGTTGCGCACGAGAACGGAGACGGTATTGACCGCCAGCTCGCTTGCCTCGCGGTGCAGGGCGAACGCGATAGGCATGGCGTGGACGAGCGGGATCTCCGCCACAAGGGGGCGCAGCAGGTCCTCGCGTGTCAGTATCACGGTGTCGGCACGGCCGGACTGCACCGCGACCCGAGCGACGACGGGTGCGAACTGAATCAGGCCATCGACCAGCAGGCCCGGGTGCTTGACACTGGAAATATAGTTGATCGCGACAGGCCTGGGTGTGTAGATTGGAAGTGGAGGGCGCTTGGATGCATCACTGGAAGGCGGTGGCTCGTAAGCCACCCATGAACCTTCGCGTGGAAGGATGACCTCGAGACGTCTGCCGCCCGGTGGGTGTACGAAGCACGTAAAGGCCGCCGTGATCGTAAGGTTGAACGCGGATTTGGAGGGAAATAGCTTCTCGTCTGCAGCAAACACCGTGTGCAGGTTGACCTCGTCCAGGGAAGGGTTGTTCTGGACGTAGCTGGCTACACGGCGCACGAGATCAAGCTGTGGCCAGATGCCGATGCTCCCCGGTACGCGGAAGAGGCGCAGATCGTCGATGGCGTCGAGGTCGCGCTCCAATTGAGCCCAGCGGTCGCGGATGATGTCCATATCAGTCGCGTAGTACGGGTCACGTGGACTGGGGTCGGCAAACACCATCTGCCACACGGTTTGGAGCGGCAGCGCAGCGAGCCGCGGGTTGTAGAGCACGTGCGGAGGCGGCTTCTGCATCATGGCGGAGACCTCGTGATAAATCTCTAGTTCTGAGCACTTTCGCTCCACGCGCTGAGCTTCGATCGCCTCCTTATGGGCGGGGCGGACAGGCCGTGGCGCAGTTGCAACGTCTTCCTCGAGAAGACGTTCCGCCATTGACTGGTCGGCAAGTGTGCTCGCGGCTTCCTCGAGTTGAAGCCGTTCCGCCATCGACTGGTCGGCAAGTGCGTTGAACTTGGCCGCGTCCGCGTCGTTGCTTGTGTCTTGCGCCCATTGCCGCCTGATCTGCTCCTCTTCGCGGAGGTTGGCGATTGTCGCCAACGTTTTCTCCGCGTTGGAATCGGTTGGTTCCAGCGGCGGTGGCAGGTCATCTGCGTCGACATCGGCACGAGGAGGCGTTGGTGCCTGGTCATCGTCCTTCTTTTCTTCGGCTTCCAGCAACCAGTGTACTTTGGCCGCCGTCGGAAACGGTGACTCGGAGACAGGCGGGTCTTCCGGAGTGTCTCCCTTGCGCACCATCTTGCGCGGTCCAGGCGGAGCGTTGCGCTCTTCATCAGTGGCTTCGCGCACGAGCGGCAGTTGACCCTCCATGCCTGACAGCCGCAGGCGTGCCATGTCCTCGGATAGGGTGGCAGGTGCAGTTTCGCCGGATTCGGTGGCGGCGGCGAGGACAAATGCGTCGGTTGACATGAGGAGTATTCGAGAGTCTGTCCTCGCAAATAAACCAATGCGCAGCGCTGGGCGTGTTCCGTGGCCAGCCTTGCATCGCTTTACTTCAACATGCACGTGCACTTTCACTTGGCCTCGCGCTTGCGTTTCTTCCGCTGAATGAGACGCGATAGCTCGCCAATGGCTGCGTTGACGGTTTCAATCTTGCGGTCGATCCTGCCTTCCAGTGCCTCGATCTTGCGGTCGATTCTGGCTTCTAGTGCCTCGATCTTGCGATCCATCCTGGCTTCAAGTGCATCAGTCCTGTCGGCCTGGTGCGTGTCAGCCTGCGACGCGCGCCGCCAGTCGCACGCACGCGCACCTCTTCCACGTGCCGTTTCGCAAGCAGCTGGAACCCGATGTTTTGTCCGTCGTCGGCGCCAAGCAGATGGTGAAACTCCATGTATCCGATCTCCTTCTTGTACACAGGACCGCCGGAAGTCGCTCCCAACGGAATTGAGACGGGTGGGTCCAAGGAGACGCGCCCCTGTTGGTTGGCGATGGCGTACTTGGGGGAGGCGATCGCGAGCGGCCGTGCTTTGTCCCATCCGCTTCCATCAAAACGGGCGAATCGCATCTGCGTGCAGTCCACGCACTTGTACAGCTCGTAGGTGCGTCCATTGACGGACGCGAGCACAACGCAGCCATTCTCTACGGCAGGTCCGAGACGGACTACGTGATTCCACCTCGACGCCATCCCCGTATTGGCAAGACCTGCGTTGGTTGCACACCGATCACCGCCCGCACGATGGCGCATCTTCGACAAAAGGGAACATTTTAGTCATCATCTTCGAATGAATACACGGCGTTGGGTTTTCCCTTCTTTCCTTTCTTATTCTTCCCTGCACCGGCGAACCGCTTGCTGCGTCTCGGAGGACTGGTCCTCATTGCCATCAGCTCGCGCGCTGCGTCATTTGCACCCGAATCACTGTCGTCGTCGCTGTCGAGACTACCGAGCCAGCCATCCGACAGTTCCATGTCAGAGTGCGTGTCGCCGAGGGTGGGTGCAACCGGTTGCGACGATCCTCGGTCGTCCAGATGCAGCGGTGTCGGGTCCGGCGGCATCACTGGGGCGTAGAGTTGTGGCGAACCTTCGGCGGGCGCGGACGGGAGCGGCCCGAATAGCTTGTCGGATGGATGCTGTGGCGGCAGCGGCGGCGGTGGAGGCGGAGGCGGGATGGGCGGTGGAGGCGGTTCAACCGGAGCCACGCGCGGCTCGCGCTCGGCGTGCTTTCCCCTCCGCGCCGGTTTCTCTTTCTGTGTGATGGGCCGATCCACGGCCGTCGGCTGTGGTGGCGGTCGTTTGCCCGCTCTCAACTCGGCAATCGCCTCCTTCACCGTGAGCATGTCGTGGCCACCAACCACTCTGAAAGGCGCGGCGTTCTCGTGCATCTCGCTGATCGCAGGGATGCAAAACAGGTAGGTGCCCTTTGCAAGACCGGTCTCTGCATTCCCACCGAGGTTGCACTGCGTGGCCGTCCAGAATCGCTTGGCGGCTGGAATCGTCTCCAGCCACTCGCCGAGGTTTTTGCCATAGGGCAGCTCAGGAACCTCGTTCTCACGCACGAGGTGCACCGCCACCGCGAACTGGCCGTCGCGATCGAGCCGCCATAGATCGCGCGTCTTTGCGTCTTCGATCGCCTGCGTGACCCGGCGCTTCATTTCCGCGATGCTCACGGTGGTGCCGCGGCCCTTGGCAGCAAGTCCTGGGTTCTCCTTCAGCGCGGATGCCATCACCTGGTCTCGCGCGCGAACAAACGCGACCGGTAGGCCTGCCCCCCGCCCCGGGAGGATTGCCAGCGCGCCGAGCAAAAACCCCCAGTGATTGTCGTACATCAGCTGCGCTTTGGTCCAGAGGTTCATCAGCCGGAAGAACCCGTCGCACATGAGAAGTCTCGTGTCGTCCGCCCCGTGCAGATCGACGAGACGTACGGCGGTGGTCTTTTCATCCCGAACACTGTTCATCATCCCGTCGATAAGCTTGCTGACGTGATCGTGCAGCCTCGTCCACTCGTCCGCTGTAACCGACATTGTGGCGAGGCTGGGTCCACATTACAACCGATCTACCGGCAAATTCTCACATACACAACATCTTTACTGTTTTCGCGCAAACATCTTTTCGGTAATCTCGGCAAGCACACGGTCGACCGCCACGTTCGGCAGTTGGAGACGGCGCGCCTTGCCAATGATGCGGCGGCGAACGGCGTCTAGTGTGTACAGCATGGGGATGTAGTCGCCCACGATCTCTTCGACTTGTCTCCGCGAGGGCTTGAACGGGTGTTGCCGTTTGCCGGGGTTGCGCATCTCCGCGTCCGACTCGGTGTCCGATGCCGCAGGGGATGGCGTTCGCGGTGCCGCCTTGCGCTTGTTCTTCTTGGACTTCTTGCATTTGTCGTCGTCGTCCTCCACCTCCTCCACCTCGTCCTCCTCCTCGATCGCCCTTACCCTCTCGCGGTGGTCTTGCTTTGGCTTTGCCTTCTTTGGTGTTTCGATGGCCTTCTTGACTACCACCACTTTGCGCTCGGAGCTCTCGGCGACATTCCTCTCGTTGGTGCTGTTGCCGCTGTCCACTTCCGCCTCTTCTCCGGCAAGAGCCGGCGCCGTTTGCGCCATGCGGTCGCCGTGGTTGAGAAGGAGCGTCGACCAGAACTCGGGGTGGACGCGGTACTGCCGACTGCCGGTGCAAATCCACAGCGGCTCGCCGTCGTAGGCGGGGCAGGTGCGCTCGACGTCCTGGACCCACTTGAGGCGGAAGAAGCGGCGCGGCTTGCGACGCATCTGGCGCAGGCTGTTCTCGACCTGCGTCCATCCGGCGATGCGCTGCCGCAGTGCCTCCAGACCGGCGCGGACCTCA
>Ga0228698_1001047_pt1 | contig 15005 bp, 16 predicted proteins | sample McNCre117_Aug_MG_FD_178015 | JGI IMG/M metagenome (GOLD analysis project Ga0228698, IMG submission 178015) | Freshwater microbial communities from McNutts Creek, Athens, Georgia, United States - 1-17_Aug_MG | ecosystem: Environmental > Aquatic > Freshwater > Creek | place: USA: Georgia...
GGATATTCGAGATACTGAGCGCAGCACCTCTCGCGCTTCAAAGCGGTGTTTGGTCTTGTAAAGTTCTTGGAGTTTGAACTTGTCAATCAGCTTGTCGGCGACGGTCCTACTTTGAAGTAGCGATACATACATGTCGCCTGACCCTTTCGTTGTGGCGCCCGACAGTCCGGCAAGTGACCCGAGGGAGGCGTTCAACGCGGCGCTTAAGGCGCCGCCGTTCCCCGCCTGCGGCGGCAAGAAGCTCGTGCGGGCGGTGAACTGCGGGGTCATTAAATAGGTCGCGCACAGACCGATCGCGCCCGCAGCAAACGATCCAAAAATCAGGCGGAGCCAGTGCCGAGCGAGTTTGCGTGTAATATCGATCAAGCTAATCTCAGCTTGGGGCGGGGGGGTGCTGCCTGTCATGGCTTCTGGGAGTGACTGCGTCATGGCTCAATTCTTGATGGTCTTCAGCGCCGCAGCACCCAAGCCGAATTGATAGAGGATCTGCGTCCAGTCCTTGGCTTCTTGCATGAAGGAAATCTTGTTCATCTCTTCCGGCACGAAGACGGTATCGCCAGGCAAGGCTTTGACATTGCGCATCGGTGAGCCGAGGCTGAGCCAGCCGCCGCTGATGCTGCGAGCGCTGATCACGGATCCATTGGCGCGAATGACGAAAATGCTTTCCGTGTCGGCGCCGCGCGTCGGGCCCCCTGCCAGTTGCAGCACGTCATCGATGGAGTCCTCGGACTTCAGCAGATAGCTGCCGCCGTTGAACACGCTGCCGAAAATGCCCACGGTATTCGGGTGCGGCGGGATGTAGAGACGATCTCCGTCTTCAACGGGCAATGCGGGAAGGCTTTGGGCCGCCGTATCGAGATCCAGAACGATTCGTCCCGTTGGGCGAATCGCGCGCAGCCGCTCGATGAGGCGGCTGGTGTTGACCTGGCTTTGCGTCAGCGCCTGGGCATTTTCCGCCGTGGTGACCTTCTGTGATGAGGTGTTGCGGGTGAAGTCGGTTTCCAGGTCGCGCAGCGCGCGGTCGTATTGCACCTCTTGCACCTTGCGCACGCTTTCTCGCGTGAAATCGGTGCCGAACACAAACGCTTGACTCGTGAAGCCGCCGGCAGCCTGGATGGCATCGGCCAGTGTGTTCGTCGGTGGCAGCACATAGTCGCCAGGTCGGGCCACTTCGCCTTCGACGCGAACGCGCTTGTATTGCTTGGCTTGGGGCAGTGCCGCAGATACACCGTTGAAGGCCCGCAGCACATCGCCATTGCTGACTTTCAGGCTGCCATCCCGTGGCAGTTCGAGTTCAGCGACACGTCGGTCGTTTCGGTCGCTCAGGCGCTCGACGGTCAGGCGCGTGGCGTCGGCGACCGTGGACAGGCCGCCCACGTAGGTGAGGGCGTCGTCGACGGAGTCCGATGGCTTGAGTTCGACAATGGCCGGCTTGTTCACGCTGCCGATCACGGCGACCTGCGCGCCGACGGGGCCGATGTGCAGCACGTCATCGGCTTGCAACGGCAGATCGCCGGTCTTGTCACCATTGATCAGCAGGTTGTAGAGATCGAATCGCCCGACCACGTCGCCGTTGCGGCGAAGTTCGATGTTGCGGAAGCTGCCGGCAGCGGAGGGGCCGCCGGACTGGGCCAAACCGGTCATCACCGTGGCCAGGCTGCTGACCGAATAGGCGCCAGGCTTGGCGACAAACCCGGTGACATAGAAGCGAATGCTCCGCAGGCGGCCGAGGCTGGCGCTCAGCTGGAAATTCTTGAACACCTGCCCGACGCGGCGGGTGAGCAGGTCATTCAACTCGGCCTGGCGGACGCCGGCGACGACGACCGGCCCGACCCGTGGGAGGGTGATGCGACCGGACCGGTCGACGGTCAGTCGCAGATCCGCGTCGACGGAACCCCACAGCGTCACCTGGATCTCGTCGCCCAGGCCGACGACATAGTCTGCGGGCACCTGGCGATTGGCCTCGAGGCCGCCGGCGCTGAATGCCGACAGCATCAAGTCGCTGCCGAGCCGCTCGACGGGGGCGCCAGCCAGCTGGCTGGCATAGGTTTCAAATTCGCTCGGGGCGGGTCGGGGCGGCAACGTTGAGCGGGCACGCGAACTGCTGCCCGTCTCGTCTTTGTCGGACGACCGCGCTGTCTCACCCGTGTTGGTTGCCGGTCGCGTGCCGAGCCGGATGGGGCCGGCGTTCGCGCTGCTGCTGTTGCCTTCATCGAGCGTGTCTCCGGCGGCGTGAGCTCGGGAGACGCCACCCAGCAGGGTCGTGGCAATCAGGCCGGAAATTAGGGTCAGACGCAGGTCGATCATCCGTGGGTGGTCCGAATAGGGCAGGGGCGGCAGCGAAACCGAACCCCGGGAAATGGCGGCGAATTCTAGGGTGCCATCGACCCGTCCTCGCCCCGTTGATCATTAAACTTCGCCCAATGCTCTATCTCCTCGTGTCGTTCTTCATCGCTGCGGCTGTGACCTTGATGGTCATTCACTCGTCCCGGAGCCACGCGCATTTGTCGGCGGATGCGGATTTGTCCGGCCCGCAGAAATTCCATGCCACGCCGGTGCCACGCATCGGTGGCGCGGGGATGTTTTCGGGGCTGTTGTGCTGCATCGCCGTGGCGGCGTTGATGAACAAGGCCGATTGGAAGTTCGGCGCTTTGCTGCTCATGTGCGGCCTGCCGGCTTTCGGCGCCGGGTTGGTGGAGGACTTGACCAAGCGGGTTTCTCCCGCCAAGCGGCTGCTCGCGACCGCCGTGTCTGCGGGCCTCGGGATCTGGCTGCTTGATGCCACCATCACGAAGACCGACATTCCGGGCCTTGACTGGCTGGTGTCGACCGCGCTGGGCGCCTGGATCGCGACCGTCTTCACCGTGGCCGGTGTCGCCAACTCGGTCAACATCATCGACGGCTTCAACGGGCTGTCGTCCATGTGCGTCAGCCTGATGCTGCTGGTGATGGCCTACGTCGCTTATCAGGTGGGTGATCTGCCTTTGGCTCTGTGGGCGCTGGCCGGCGTTGGTGCGGCGCTGGGGTTCTTCGTCTGGAATTTCCCGGCGGGGTTGATATTTCTCGGTGACGGCGGCGCCTACTTCCTGGGGTTCTACCTTGCCGAGATCGGCATCCTGCTGATCGCACGTAACCCCCAGGTCTCGCCGCTGTTCCCGCTGATGGTCTGCGTCTACCCGGTCTTCGAGACGCTGTTCTCGATGTACCGCCGCAAGGTCATCCGCGCGGTGCCGACGGGTCTGCCGGACGGCATTCACCTGCACTCGCTGATCTACCGCCGCCTCATGCGCTGGGCGATCGGTGCTCGGGACGCGCGGGCGATGACGCGTCGCAATTCGATGACGGCGCCCTACCTGTGGATGCTGTGCGTGACGTCGCTGGTCCCGGCGTTGTTGTTCTGGGATTCGACGCCGCTGATCGCCGCCTGCATGGTGTTGTTTGGCGTCATCTACGTGGCGCTTTACCGCCGCATCGTCCGCTTCCGCACGCCCAAGTGGCTGGTCGTGACGCGCTGAAACCACTGCCCGTGGATGGCCGGCGATAATCATCGGCTATGAGTGAAAACGCGTCCCTCCCCGTCGTGCCTGCCACTGCGGACGCCGAACCCGCGCCGCCGGCCCGGTTCGACACCCTTCCCCTGGATCCCAAGCTCCTGCGTGCGGTGGCCGATTCCGGCTACCTCATGATGACGCCCATCCAGGCCAAGGCGATTCCCATCGTGCTGCAGGGGCGCGACGTCATGGGGGCTGCCCAGACCGGCACCGGCAAGACGGCTGCGTTCTCGATCCCGCTGCTGCAGCGCATGCTCAAGCACGAGAACCCCAGCGTCTCGCCCGCCCGTCACCCGGTGCGTGCCCTCGTGCTGGCGCCTACGCGCGAGCTGGCAGACCAGGTGGCGGACAACGTCAAGAAGTACGCCAAGCACACGCAACTGCGCTCGGTGGTCGTGTTCGGCGGCGTCGACATGAAGCCGCAGACGGCGGCGCTGAAGGCTGGTGTCGAGGTGTTGATCGCGACGCCCGGCCGTCTGCTGGACCACATCGAGGCCAAGAACTGCGTGCTGAACCAGGTCGAGTACGTCGTGCTCGACGAGGCCGATCGCATGCTGGACATCGGCTTCCTGCCGGACCTGCAGCGCATCCTGAGCTTCCTGCCCAAGGCGCGCCAGACGCTGCTGTTCTCGGCGACGTTCTCGCCCGAGATCAAGCGGCTGGCGCAGAGCTATCTGCAGGACCCGATCCTCGTCGAGACCGCGCGCCCCAACCAGACGGCGTCGACGGTCGAGCAGCGCTTCATCAGCGCTACGGACGACGACAAGCGGGCCATCATCAAGCAGATCCTCAAGGAGCGCTCGATCCGTCAGGCCATCGTGTTCGGCAACTCGAAGCTGGGCGTTGCCCGCCTGGCGCGCTCTTTCGAGCGTGACGGCCTGCGCACGGCCGCGCTGCACGGCGACAAGTCGCAAGACGAGCGCCTGAAGTCGCTGGATGCTTTCAAGCGTGGCGAGGTGGATCTGCTGGTCGCGACCGACGTCGCGGCGCGCGGCCTGGACATCGCCGATCTGCCGGCGGTCTTCAACTTCGACGTGCCGTTCAATGCCGAAGACTATGTGCACCGCATCGGCCGCACGGGGCGCGCTGGCGCATCCGGCATTGCGGTCACGCTGGTCACCAAGGCGGACGCGCGATTGGTCGCCGACATCGAGAAGCTGACGAAGCGCAAGATCGACCTCGAGTCCTTCGAGGTGGTGGACGAGCGGCCGCAGTTCGAGCGCCGCCGCCGCGAGGAGGGCTTCGAGCGCGACGAGCGCTCCGAACGTCCGGCGCGGGTGGCGAGCCCGACGGTTCGCCCGCCGTCGCAGCCGGCCGATCCGTTCTTCAACAAGCCTTATGAAGCCAGCACGCGGGACGAACCGCCCGCCTGGGAAAAGGCCAAGGTGGCCGCGCCCGTCAAGGGCTTGTCGAGCTACATCAAGCCCAAGAAGCAACTGGCCGCCTTGTTTGGCGCCAAGAAGTCGGCGCCGGCCGAGGGCTAAGCCAACAGCGCGAAGACCGCCGGGATGCGGTCGGGCAGGGCGGCGCTGCTGGCGGTTCGCTTCCAGTCAGCGACTGTCGCCGTGCGCGTCCAGCCGCCGGGCAGCGTCAGTCCGACGCTGATGGACAGGCGGGTCGTGGGCTTGAGTGCGCCGAGCAGGGCCTGGCGCATCGCCTCGTTGCGGTAGGGCGTCTCGATCAGCAGTTGCGTTTGCTGGGCCTTGGCGGACAGCGCCTCCAGTTCGCGCACGCGGGCCGCGCGGGCGCTCGCGTCCACCGGCAGATAGCCGACAAACGCAAAGCTCTGGCCGTTCAGGCCGCTGGCCGCCAGGGCCAGCAGCAGCGAACTGGGGCCTGACAGCGGAACGACCTCGATGCCGGCCTCGTGTGCCAGCGCGACGAGGCGGGCGCCGGGGTCGGCCACGGCGGGCAGGCCGGCTTCCGAGATCAGCCCGATGTCGTGGCCGGCGAGCGCGGGCGCAAGCAGGGGGCGCCAGGCCGCGCTGTCGTCTCCCGCCGGCTTGCCACCCTTGGGTGGCCTGGGCAGCTCGGCGATCTGCACGGCCTGCAGCGGCTGCGCCAGCGGCGCAACGACATCCACCCGCTTGAGCAGGGCGCGCGTCGTCTTGGCGTTCTCGGCGGCCCAATGCATGAGGCGCGCTGCCGTCTCGATGACGCGCTGCGGCAGCACTTCGCGCAGATCCAGCGAATCATCGACGCCGAAGTCCAGCGTGTTGGGCATCAGGATCAGGCGGCCCTGGGGGTTGGCGTTGCTCATGCCAGCGGCTCCAGGCCGGCGCGGCGCAGCAGCGCGCAGGTGCGGATGAGCGGCAGGCCGATCAGCGCGGTCGGGTCATCCGATTCCACGGCGTCCAGCAGCGCGATGCCCAGGCTCTCGACCTTGGCGCTGCCGGCGCAGTCGTAGGGGCGGTCGGCCAGCAGGTACGCCTCGATGGCGGCGTCGGACAAGGCGCGCACGCGCACCCGCACTTCGGCCCGCTCGATGGCGGCGAGCCCTGGGGCGACGATGGCGACGGCCGTCTGGAAGGTGACGGTCTGCCCACTCATGCGGCGCAGTTGAAGGGCTGCGGCGTCGTGCGTGCCGGGCTTGCCGATGGCCTCGCCGTCAAGGTCGGCCACCTGGTCGGAGCCGATGACGACGGCGCCCGGAAAGCGCGCAGCCACGGCCCGGGCCTTGGCCAGCGCCAGGCGCTCGGCCAAGGCGGCGGGGGCTTCGCCGGGCAGGGCGGCCTCATCGACGTCCGGGGCGACGGCGTCGAAGGGCAGGCGCAGGCGGGCCAGCAACTCCTGGCGGTAGCGGGAGGTCGAGGCGAGGATCAGCTGAGGCATCGAAACATTCTCGCCGGCCTAAACTTCGGTTCATGAAACCCCGCGCCTTTGTTCCCGAGAAGCTTGAGCTTGCCCATTTCATCGCCGACGGCGCGAGCCTGTCCGGCGAGTGGTCGGCGGCTTCGTTGTCGCGCCTGGCAGATTCCGCCGCGCCCGAGGCGCCAGCGCCGTCGTGGCCGGTCGTTCGCTGGGCGCTGCAGGGCGAAACCCGGCAGCCCAAGGGAGGCAAGGCCCAGGCCTGGCTGCATCTGCAGGCCGAAGCGCAGGTGTCGCTGACCTGCCAGCGCTGCCTGAAGCCGGTGCAGGACGTGGTGGATGTCGACCGCTGGATCCGCTTCGTCGACACCGAGGCCGAGGCCGCCGCGCTGGATGCCGACAGTGACGACGACGTGCTCGCCATGCCGCGACATCTGGATGCGCGCGAGCTCATCGAAGATGAGTTGCTGCTCGCCCTGCCGCTGGTGCCTCGCCACGACACCTGTCCCGAGCCGTTGGCGCCGGCGGCTGAAGAGGCTGTGGCGCAGGAGGAAGAGGCGGCACCCCATCCGTTCGCCGCGCTTGCCGCGCTCAAGCGGGGCGGCGGCGCCTGAGGTTGCCTGTGGGCGCCATGGCTGCATCGGCCGTGATCGCACGGGCGGCTTGGCGACAAGCGCATTCGCTGCTATACTCATGGGCTTTTCTGCGGCCTGGAGTTCGAGTGGCGTTCTCGCTCGAAACCTTTGTAGGGGTCGCAACCCCTTTTCCCGCAGATTCCGGAGAATTTCATGGCCGTTCAGCAAAACAAGAAGTCGCCTTCCAAGCGCGGCATGCACCGTTCCCACAATGCCCTGGTGACCCCGGGCACGGCCATCGAGCCGACGACGGGCGAAGTGCATCTGCGTCACCACATCAGCCCGACCGGCTTCTATCGCGGCCGCAAGGTCCTGAAGAGCAAGGCCGACGCGGCCTGAGGCTGACTGGGCCTTTCCTAGGCCTGGGGCTTTTGCACCGCCTGCGGGTGGTGCTTACCGATGAATCTGCCAACCCGGCCTGTGCTTTGCGCAGTGCCGGGTTTGGTCTTTTCTGAATCGTTTTCGACTCGATGACCACCCACGCGCCATTGCCCGATCCCGTTCGCCTTGCCGTCGATTGCATGGGCGGCGATCACGGCCCCTCGGTCACCTTGCCGGCCTGTCGGGCGTTTCTCGATAAACACCCGGGCGCCGAGCTCATCCTGGTTGGCCAGCCCGAGGCGCTGAGCGCCGCTGCGGCCTGGCCGCGTTGCCGCATCGTGGCCGCCAGCGAGGTCGTCACGATGGATGACCCCATCGAGGTGGCGCTGCGCCGCAAGCGCGATTCGTCCATGCGTGTCGCCATCCAGCAGCTGAAAGAGGGGCGGGACGGCGAGCCCGCGCAGGCGCATGCCTGCGTGTCGGCTGGCAACACCGGTGCGTTGATGGCCGTGGCCAAGGTGCTGTTGAAGACGGTGGCCGGCATCGACAGGCCCGCCATCGCCGCCGTGCTGCCGAATGCCACGGGCCGCTTCACGACGGTGCTCGACCTGGGGGCCAATGTGGACTCGTCGGCCGAGAACCTGTTGCAGTTCGCCGTGCTTGGCAGTGCGCTGGTGTCTGCCGTGGATGGCATCGAGGAGCCCAGCGTCGGCCTGCTGAACATCGGGGAAGAGGCCATCAAGGGCAGCGAGACGATCAAGCAGGCGGGTGAGTTGCTGCGTGCTGCGGGCGCCGCCGGCCAGTTGAACTTCTTTGGCAACGTCGAGGGCAATGACATCTTCAAGGGCACGACCGACATCGTCGTCTGCGACGGCTTTGTCGGCAACGTCATGTTGAAGACGTCCGAAGGGCTGGCCAGCATGATGGGCGGCTTCATCAAGGCCGAGTTCGGGCGCAACTGGCTCAGCCTGCTGGGCGGGTTGCTGGCCAAGCCGGTCCTGAATCGCTTCAAGCATCGCGTGGATCACCGCCGCTTCAATGGCGCGGCGCTGCTCGGCTTGCGCGGACTGGTGTTCAAGAGCCATGGCTCTGCCGACGCCTTCGCGTTCGAGAACGCCCTGGCCCGCGCTTATGATGCCGCCCGCAACCGGCTGCTGGACCGGGTACACGACCGCATCGTCGCCACGCTGCAAGCGGGCGCTGGCGATGCCGGAGACAAGGCGGCGCCCGCCGCTCAGGCTGCATGAGCCCCTCAGGACATATTTCCCCCCGCTATTCACGCATTCTCGGCACCGGCAGCTTCCTGCCGGCCGACCGCTTGACCAACCAGGACCTCGCCGATCGCCTGGCGGCCGACGGCATCGAGACGTCCGACGAATGGATCGTCGAGCGCACGGGCATCCGTGCACGCCACTTCGCGGCGCCTGACCAGACGTCGAGCGACCTGGCCTTCCCGGCGGCGCAGGCGGCGCTGGACGCGGCCGGCATCCGGGCCGATGAACTCGACCTCATCATCGTCGCGACGTCCACGCCCGACATGGTCTTCCCGTCCACCGCCTGCCTGCTGCAGAAGAAGCTGGGCGCGTTCGGTTGCGCCGCCTTCGACGTGCAGGCCGTCTGCGCAGGTTTCGTCTACGCGCTCAGCGTGGCGGACTCGATGATCAAGAGCGGCGCTGCCAGCAAGGCGCTGGTCGTCGGCGCCGAGGTGTTCTCGCGCATCCTCGACTTCAAGGACCGCACGACCTGCGTGCTGTTCGGCGACGGCGCCGGCGCCGTGGTGCTGGGCGCGAGCGACGAGCCGGGCATCCTTGCGACGCAACTGCATGCCGACGCGCGCCACAGCGACATCCTCTGCACGCCGGGCACCGTTTCCGGTGGCCAGGTGTTGGGCTCGCCGCTGCTGCGGATGGACGGCCAGGCGGTCTTCAAGCTCGCCGTCGGCGTGCTGGACAAGGTCGCCCGCTCGGTGCTGGAGAAGGCCGGCCTGACCGATGCCGACATCGACTGGCTGATCCCGCACCAGGCCAACATCCGCATCATGCAGGGCACGGCCAAGAAGCTGCGCATGCCGCTGGACAAGCTCATCGTCACCGTCGACGAGCATGGCAACACGTCGGCCGCCTCCGTGCCGCTGGCGCTGGACGTGGCTGTGCGCAGCGGCCGCGTCAAGCGTGGCGACACCGTCATGCTGGAAGGCGTGGGCGGTGGCTTCACCTGGGGCGCGGCCCTGCTCAATTACTGATCTGCTGAATTCCATGACTGCTTCCTTCGCCGTTGTCTTTCCGGGGCAAGGCTCTCAAGCCGTCGGCATGCTCGACGCGTTTGCCGACCACCCCGAAGTCCGTCGCACGCTCGACGAAGCCTCCGCCGCACTCGGCGAAGACGTCGGCGCGCTGATCCATGCCGGCCCCAAGGACCAGCTGGACCTGACGACCAACACGCAGCCCGTCATGCTGACCGCCGGCATCGCCTGCTGGCGCGCGTTCGTTGCCGAAACGGGCGTGACGCCGGTTGCGGCCGCCGGCCACTCGCTGGGCGAGTACACGGCGCTGGTGGCGGCCGGCGCGTTGAGCCTGGCCGATGCACTGCCGCTGGTGCGCTTCCGTGCGCAGGCCATGCAGGAGGCCGTGCCCGTGGGCGCTGGCGCCATGTACGCCATCCTGGGCCTGGACGGCGACGCCGTGCGCGCCGGTTGCGCGCAGGCCGCCGCCGAGACGGGCGAGGCCATCGAGGCCGTGAACTTCAACGACCCCAAGCAGACGGTGATCGCGGGCAGCAAGGCCGGTGCCGAGAAGGCTGCCGAGATCCTGAAGGCGCAAGGCGCCAAGCGCGCGCTGCCGCTGCCGGTGTCGGCGCCGTTCCACTCCAGCCTGATGAAGCCGGCCGCCGAGCGCCTGAAGGAAAAGCTCGCGACGGTGCAGTTCTCTGCTGCGGCCTTCCCGGTCATCAACAACATCGATGTCGCCGTGACCGGCAGCGTCGACGCGCTGCGCGACGCGCTGTATCGCCAGGCCTTCGGTCCGGTGCGCTGGGTCGAGGTCGTGCAGGCGCTCAAGGCGCGTGGCGTCACCCACCTCATCGAGGCCGGCCCCGGCAAGGTGCTGACGGGCATGGCCAAGCGCATCGACGCTGAGCTGCAGGCCGCCTGCGTCTTCGACCCCGCCTCGCTGGCCGAGGCCCGCGCCCTGCTCGGAGCTTGATCCCATGACTGAATCTGCATCCCTGGCGAAACTGGGCACGGCCCTCGTCACCGGCGCGAGCCGAGGCATCGGCCGCGCCATCGCGCTGCATCTGGCGCAGGCCGGCTGGCGCGTCGTCGGCACGGCCACGTCCGAGTCGGGCGCTGCCGGCATCACCGAGGCGCTGGCGCCCCATGGCGGCCGTGGCATCGTGCTGAACGTGACGGACGCGGCGGCCAGCCAGGCGGCGGTGGACGACATCGTCGCCAAGGACGGCGGCCTGCATGTGCTCGTCAACAACGCCGGCATCACGCGCGACACGCTGTCCATGCGCATGAAGGACGAGGACTGGGACGCCGTGCTGGACACCAACCTCAAGGCCGTGTTCCGCATGGCCCGCACGGTGACCAAGCCGATGATGAAGCAGCGCAGCGGCCGCATCATCAACATCACGTCCGTCGTCGGCGCTTCCGGCAATGCCGGCCAGGCCAACTATGCCGCCGCCAAGGCCGGTGTTGCGGGCCTGACGCGCTCGCTCGCACGCGAGCTGGGCAGCCGCGGCATCACGGTCAATTGCGTCGCGCCCGGCTTCATCGCCACCGACATGACCGAGGTGCTGCCCGAGGCGCAGAAGGCCGCGCTGCTGTCGCAGATCCCGCTGGGGCGCCTGGGCGCGCCCGAAGAGATCGCCGCGGCGGTGGCCTTCCTGGCCTCGCCCGGTGCGGCCTACATCACCGGCACCGAACTGCACGTCAACGGCGGCATGTACATGGCCTGACGGCCTGGCCGAGCGCCATCACCACCCGCTTGCTCCCCTGACTTAGGGGTGCAACTCTAGAGCCCGTAGAATGATGGGCTGTTTTCTGCAAACCCCTCCTGGAGGAGTGTCATGAGCGATATCGAAGCACGAGTCAAAAAGATCATTGCCGAACAACTGGGCGTGGCGGAAGCCGACGTCACCAACGAGAAGGCTTTCGTCGCCGACCTGGGCGCCGACTCGCTGGACACCGTGGAACTGGTGATGGCCCTCGAAGACGAGTTCGGCATCGAGATCCCCGACGAAGAGGCCGAGAAGATCACCACCGTGCAGCTGGCGATCGACTACGCCGTCAAGCACCAAAAGGCCTGAGCGCCTTTTTCCTCTCGCAACTCTGATCCCTGATCCGCACCGCATGACCCGTCGCCGTGTCGTCGTTACCGGTCTTGGCCTCATCAGTCCCGTCGGCAACTCCGTTGCCGAAGGTTGGGCCAATATCCTCGCCGGTCGTTCCGGCATCGCCACCGTCACCCGCTTCGACGCCAGCAATCTGGCCTGTCGTTTCGCGGGTGAGGTCAAGGGCTTCAACATCGAGGACTACATCCCCGCCAAAGAAGCCCGACACATGGATACCTTCATCCATTACGGGCTGGCGGCGTCCATGCAGGCGGTGCGCGATTCCGGCATCCCGACCGGAGATCAGCTGACCGAAGAGCAGGCCGAGCGCATCGGCGTGCTGGTGGGCTCGGGCATCGGCGGCCTGCCGCTGATCGAAGACACGCACACCGAGGTGATGAATCGCGGCCCGCGCCGCATCTCGCCGTTCTTCATTCCGGCCTCGATCATCAACATGATCTCGGGCCATGTCTCCATCAATTTCGGTTTCCAGGGGCCCAACCTGGCGATCGTGACGGCCTGCACGACGGGCCTGCACGCCATCGGCGAAGCCGGCCGCCTCATCGAGTACGGCGACGCTGACGTGATGATCGCCGGTGGCGCCGAATGTGCCGTGTCGCAGCTGGGCATCGGCGGCTTTGCGGCCGCCCGTGCGCTGTCCACGCGCAACGACGACCCGGCCACGGCGTCGCGCCCCTGGGACAAGGACCGCGACGGCTTCGTGCTCGGCGAGGGTGCGGGCGTGCTGGTGCTCGAAGAGTACGAACACGCCAAGAAGCGCGGCGCCAAGATCTATTGCGAGCTGGCCGGCTTTGGCATGGGCGCCGACGCGTATCACATGACCGCGCCGAACGTCGACGGCCCGAAGCGTTCCATGCGCGCGGCGCTGCGCAACGCGGGCATCAACGCCGACCAGGTCCACTACATGAACGCGCACGGCACGTCGACGCCGCTGGGCGACGCGAACGAGACCAATGCGGTCAAGCTGGCGTTCGGCGATCACGCCAAGCGCATGGTCGTGAGTTCCACCAAGTCCATGACGGGTCACCTGCTCGGTGGCGCCGGTGGCATCGAATCGGTGTTCACGGCACTGGCCATCCGTGACCAGGTGGCGCCTCCGACGATCAACATCTTCAACCAGGACCCCGAGTGCGACCTGGACTACTGCGCCAACGAGGCGCGGCCCATGAAGATCGACATCGCCGCGAAGAACAACTTCGGCTTCGGCGGCACCAACGGCACGCTGATCTTCAAGCGGGTCTGACACCCGCCCGCCCGCAGGCCATGCGCCGCACGCCGCCCGTCGTCGTGCAACTGCAGCCGCAGCGTGCGCTGCAGGTCGTCGTGGCCGGCATCGCCAGCCTGGCAGCTGCAGGCCTGGCGGCCTGCCTGCTCGGCCATGAAGCGGCCGCATGGCCCGTGGTGGTGGCGGTACCTTTCGTCGCCGTTGTTGCGTGGCGTGCCGCCGAGGTGCTGCCGCGCCGGCTGCGCTGGGACGGCCAGGCCTGGTGGCTGGCCGAGTCGCCGGCAGGAGCGGCAGTGGCGGCAGAAGCTCAAGTGCAACTCACCGTGCTGATCGACCTGGATGCCTGGCTGTTGCTGCGTGCGACACCCGGGCCGCGCTGGCTGCCGCTTGCGCGCCACCAGCAGGTGGGGCACTGGGGCGCGTTGCGGGCGACGCTGTTCTCGGCGCCGAAGGCCGCGCTGTCTCGATGAACGCGCTCGAGCGTGATGCCGATGCGCTGCTGGTGCGCGAGGCCCAGGCCGGGCGCCGGGCCGCCTTCGACATGCTGGTGCTGAAGTACCAGCGACGTGTCGAGCGCCTGCTGTCGCGCAGCGTGCGCGATCCCGACGACGTGGCGGACCTGTGCCAGGAGACCTTCCTGGCGGCATACCGCGCCTTGCCGGGCTTTCGCGGCGACAGCGCCTTCTACACCTGGATCTACCGCATCGCCATCAACACGGCCCAGCGCCATCGCGCCCGGCAACGTCCTGTCACGTCGCTGGACGATGACGAGGGAACTTTGGACGCCGAAGCGCATCCAACCGACGATGCGACCCCCGAAGCCCTGCTCGCCAGCCGCCAGCTGGCCGTGGGCCTGAACGAGGCGGTCGAGGGCCTGGCGGACGATCAACGCCGGGCGTTGTTGCTTCGAGAGGTGGATGGCTTGAGCTACGAAGAGATCGCGGACCTGATGGACTGCCCGCCGGGCACGGTGCGCTCGCGCATCTTCCGGGCGCGCGAGGCGCTGGCCGCGCGACTGCGGCCGCTGCTGGGTGGAGGATGGCGATGAACGCATCCGACGACGCGTTGGCCCAGGCACTGTCGGCCGTCATGGACGGTCGGGCAACGCCGGCCCAGTGGGCCCAGGTGAATGCCGCCTGGGACCGTGATGCGGCGCTGCGCGAGCAATGGTCGGCTTGGCACGCCGGGGCCGACGGCCTGCGCTCGGCCGAACTGCTGCGGCATCACCGGCCGCCTCAGGCGCTGCTGGAGGCGCTGCACGCGCAGATGCCGGCGTCGGTCGTGGACCATCCGCGCCGCCGCGACTGGTTCGCGCCCTTCGGCGTCGCGGCGAGTTTCGTCGCGCTGGCCGTTGGGCTCGTGGCGCTGCGGCCGCCAGCCGTAGACGACCCGACGCTCGCGTCCGCGCCGTTCCCGGCCCCGGGCGCGCAAGGGCTTGGCGGGCTGAGCTTCGCGCAGGCGGCCGCGGGCCGTACGCTGCCGGGTTGGGGTGGTGCGCTGGAGCCGGCGTTGCCGGCGCAGGCCACGCCGGCGATCATCGATTGGGGGCCGGCCCTGGCGGAGCACGGGGCTTCTGCCCCTGCACCCTGAAATTCCTTCATCCTTCGCTGCCTGTTGACTCTGGAATCTCCTATGCATGCTGAGAACCGTCTTTCCCCCGCGCGCACGCGCCTGATGTTGAGCGGCACCGCACTGGCCCTCGCGTTGGCCCTGGGCCATGCGCCCGCCACGGCGCAGCCGCGCGAACTGCCGGACTTCAGCGAGCTCGTCGAGCGCGTCGGCCCGGCCGTGGTCAACATCCGCACCGCCGAGAAGGTCAAGCTGGCCGACAACCAGGGCGGCATGGACGAGCAGATGCAGGAGTTCTTCCGCCGCTTCGGCATTCCTGTGCCCAACCAGCGTCGTGGCACGCCCCGTGGCGGCGCGACGCCCGATGACGACGGCCCGACGCGCCGCGGCGTCGGCTCCGGCTTCATCCTCAGTGCAGACGGCTATGTGCTGACGAACGCCCACGTCGTGCAGGGCGCCGACGAGGTCATCGTCACGCTGACAGACAAGCGTGAACTCAAGGCCAAGATCATCGGCGCCGACCAGCGCTCCGACGTGGCCGTC
>Ga0228698_1001048_pt1 | contig 14991 bp, 12 predicted proteins | sample McNCre117_Aug_MG_FD_178015 | JGI IMG/M metagenome (GOLD analysis project Ga0228698, IMG submission 178015) | Freshwater microbial communities from McNutts Creek, Athens, Georgia, United States - 1-17_Aug_MG | ecosystem: Environmental > Aquatic > Freshwater > Creek | place: USA: Georgia...
AGCCGAAGCCTCCGCAGTTGGCCTAGCCCTGGGAGATCTGGCGCTGGACGCCCTGGGAGTTCAGGTGGTCTCGCTGCGCCGCGCCGATGGTCACACGATTCGAGCCACCCCCGATATGCAGCTAGGCGAAGGCGATGTGCTGGTGCTGTCCGGCCGGCCCGAACCGCTGGCCTTGGCCGAGAAGAAACTGCTGCAGGGTTGAGCCAGTCTCCGGCTCGACCCGCCGCGGTGATCCGGACTCAGAACAGGGTGACAGCCGCATTGGGCTTGTTCAGCCCGGCACGCATCCGACACACCAGCACGCCCCCGGCAGCGCGCAGCACCTCGATAGCGATCGCCGGCGAGCGCTGCACCAGTTCCTCGAAACGAGTCAGTCGCAGGGCCCAGACCACCATCGGTGTCATGGCCTCGACATTGGCCGTATGCGGGCCATCCCGGAACAGGCTGGCCTCGCCGACCACGGCCCCGGAGCGCAGCATCACCACCCGCCCCCCCGAGCCTGTACCCGGAAAGATCTGGGCCGTGCCCTGACCGATAAAGAACATCGTGCGCTCCAGATCCCCCTCGCCGATCAGCCGATCACCCGGTCGAAACTCCATGCGCACCAGATAGTTGCCAAACGTCCTCCAGGCCGGTCCATCCAGTTCGACCCGGAAGGCATCCTCCACATTGAGCGATTGCACCGCCCGAACCAGTTCTTCGAAAACCATGTCCTATCTCCTCGTCAGCCGTCGCGATGGTGAAACGGGCTGCTCACTTGATTTGTAAGCAGATGATATGGGTTTGCAGGCCCGATTCCTGCGACAACCGCGCCCCACGACCCGAAATGGTGGAAATTCCCACGCACTCAGGGGTCTGAGCCTCGATCACGATCACTTGCCGATACAGAAGCGGCTGAAGATCTCGCCGAGCAGATCATCCGCGCTGAAGGCCCCGGTGATCTCCCCCAGGGCATTGTGAGCGAGCCTGAGCTCCTCGGCGAGCAGATCCAGGGCTTCCTCACGGATCTGCTCCGTGGCCAACTCCAGATGCCGTCCTGACCGACGCAACGCCTCGACGTGGCGCGAGCGGGCCAGGAACACCCCTTCCGGTGCGGCGTGCCAGCCCGCCTGCACCAGCAGCGCCCGACGCAACGTGTCGAGACCCTGCCCTTTGCGGGCCGACAGGATCAGCGGTGAGGCCTCGTCCTGTCCCCCCGGACCCTGTTGCCGCTCGAAACCGTCGATACGTTGCTGCACCTCGGCAGCGTCGAGCAAGTCGGCCTTGTTCCACACCTGCAAGCGATGTGCTGATTCCGGCAGCCGGGCCCGGATGGCCTGCTCGGCAACCCGGTAGTCGGGCAAATCGAGCCGGCTGAGGTCGTGCAGCAGCAGCACCACGTCGGCCGAGTCGATCGCATCCCAGCTGCGTTCGATGCCGATGCGTTCGACCTCGTCGCCGTCCTCGCCCAGCGCGCGCAGCCCCGCCGTGTCGATCACGTGGATCGGCACGCCCTCGATCTGGATCGTGCTGCTGATGCGGTCGCGAGTGGTGCCAGGAATCGGCGTGACGATCGCCAGTTCGGCCCCGGCCAGCGCGTTGAGCAGCGAGCTCTTGCCCGCGTTGGGCTGGCCGGCAATCACCACGCGCAGCCCTTCGCGCAGCAGCGTACCCTGGCGCGCCTGATCCAGCACCGTGTCCAGCTGACCACGCAGGCGCTCCAGCTGACCCTGCGCATCGGCCTGCTGCAGGAAGTCGATGTCCTCTTCGGGGAAATCCAGGGTCGCCTCGACCAGCATGCGTAGTCTGATCAGCCGCTCGGCCAGGTCACCGATGTGCCGGGAAAAATCCCCGCCGAGCGACCGCGCCGCGCTGCGCGCAGCCGCTTCGGTACTGGCATCGATCAGGTCCGAGACCGCCTCGGCCTGCGCCAAGTCCATCTTGTCGTTGAGGAAGGCTCGCCGGGTGAACTCACCGGGCTCGGCCAGCCGCAGCCCCGGCAGCAGCGGCAGACCGGTCTGCTCATCCGGCTGCAGGGCCAGCTCCAGGCAACGCGCCAGCAGCAGCTGCAGCACGATCGGTCCGCCGTGGGCCTGAAGCTCCAGCACGTCCTCACCGGTATAGCTGTGCGGCGCGGGGAAATAAAGCGCCAGTCCCTGATCGATCGGCCGACCCTGCGCATCGCGAAATGGGCCGTAGACCGCCACCCGAGGGGGCAGACCGCGATCGAAGAGGGCCTGGATCAGCGGCTCCAGGGTCGGAGCCGACAGCCGCACGATACCGACCGCCCCGCGTCCGGGCGCTGTGGCAATGGCGATGATGGGATCTTGGAGTCGGGCCAGCATGGGGGCGCAGTGTGCCCGAGATATAGCCCGGCCTGGAGCGTCAGACGCGTCCGGTCTGACGTGAAGGGGTGTTCGAGCGGGGGGAGGGTCTCCGGTCTGCCGGGTTCCACCTCCCGAGCCGAAAACATGGCAGACCGGGTCGAATCACTCGAGTGCGCTGCTTGCGCGGATCCTGTGCCGGTCGGCCATGTCATCGGGTCTTCCCCGCAAGAGCAATGGTGCGGGCTGCTCCCCCACAACTCAAGGGGGGAATCCCGGCAGTCGCATCAGGATGCGACACAAACCGCGGTCCGAAATCACGGCTGAGATCCTTGATACAGGATCGCAACCAAGCCTAAGCCAGGCTGACGGACCGCAGGAGGCTTCGGCGCCCGATCAGTGCTTGATGCCGAGCTGCCGGTTGATCAACCACTGCTGCAGGATGGCCAGCAGGTTGTTGGTGAACCAGTACAGCACCAGACCCGCCGGGAAAACGAAGAACATCACGCTGAACAGCAGCGGCATCAGCCACATCATCTTGGCCTGCACCGGGTCCGGCGGCGTCGGATTCAGCCAGGTCTGCAGCAGCGTCGACAGCGTCATCACCACCGGCAGCACGTAGTACGGATCCTTGGTCGACAGGTCGGTAATCCAGAAGATCCAGGGCGCGTCGCGCAGCTCCACCGCCGACATCAGCACCCAGTACAGCGCAATGAAGACCGGCATCTGAACCACGATCGGCAGACAGCCCCCCAGTGGATTGACCTTCTCCTCGCGGTAGATGCGCATCATTTCCTGCTGCATCTCCTGGGGCTTGTCCTTGAGGCGCTCACGCAGTTCCATGATGCGCGGGTTGATCGCCTTCATCTTGCCCATCGAGCGGTAGGCGCTGGCGTTAAGGCTGTAGAACGCCGCCTTGAGCAGCACCACCAGGGCAACGATCGACCAGCCCCAGTTGCCCAGCAGCGCGTGCAGCTTGTCGAGCAGCCAGAACAGCGGTTTGGCCAGGATGGCCAGCCAACCGTAGTCCTTGACCAGCTCAAGACCCGGCGCCAGGGCAGCCAGCTTGTACTCGTCCTGCGGACCCGCGTAGAGCTGCGCCGGGACCGTCGCAGTCGTGCCCGGGGCAACCACCGGCAGGGTCAGAACCATCGACACAGCGTAGAGATTGTCCCCTTCCTTGCGAGTCTGGAACTCGCGCGGCATCTTCTCGCCCAGCAGCCACGTGCTGGTGAAGTAGTGCTGCACCATGGCGATCCAGCCGTTATCGGCCTGCTTGACGTGATCGGCCTTGCCCTTGGCGATGTCGGAGAAGTCGACCTTGTGATACTTGGTCTCGTCGGTATAAAGCGCCGGGCCGGTAAAGGCCGATGGGCCCATGAACATGCTCTGCGACGGCGTCGTGCCATGACGAACCAGCTGCAGGTACAGGCGCGGCGACACCGGGGTCGCACCGGTGTTGATCACCTCGTGGCGCACCTTGACCGCGTATTCGCCGCGATGGAAAACGTAGGTCTTGCGCAGCACTACACCATTGACAGCGGGCGATTCGAAGACCACCGGGAGTTCGTCCAGACCCGCTTCAAGCTGGCGCGGGCCCGACTTGAGCGTCATCACCGTCAGGTGATTGGGCAGCGCAGCGTCGGTGGCCAGTTGCGGGATCAGGCCCGAATCAGCCTTGTACAGCTCGGCCCCGGACGGCACAAACAGCGTGACCGGGCGGGTCGGATCTTCCTCGCGGTGATGCCTGAGCAGATCCATGCCGACCAGGCTGCCGCCAACCGTATCCAGCGTGGCGCGAACCACGTCGGTACGGATCTCGATGCGCTCACTGGCCGGAATCGCCGCCGAAGCCTCCGCCATGGCTGCCTGAGCGGCAGCCGGGGTGGCGCCGCTGGCAGCCGCCGTGGCCGGGGCGGCCGAAGCCGCGGCACGCACCGGCTGCGAAGCCGCAGGCCGGGGCTGGCCGAACAGGGAGGGACGACCCTGGGAGGTGTTCCAGCCGTCCCAGATCATCACCAGGGACAGGGTGAACAGACCCCAGAGCAGGGCTCGACGCAGTTCGCTCATCGCGTGGACTTTCGAATCAGATCGGAAAAGCCGGTGAAGGAGCGCGGAGGCTCCTGCGGCACAGGGTCATGCCCGCCGGCACACCAGGGGTGGCAGCGCAGCAGGCGTCCGGCCGTCAGCCGGGCACCGATCACACCGCCATGCCGCTCCAGGGCCTGCAGGGCATAGGCCGAACAGGTCGGCTCGAAACGGCAGGACGAACCCAGCCAGGGGCTGAGAATCAACCGGTACAGACGAACCAGGGACGTCAAGACAGCGCGGATGGCCCGATCCACGGTTCGGATCAGCGCGCTCAGCATGGCGCGGCGACTGGGGCAGCGCTGCGGCAGCGACGCACCACGTCGTCGAACAATGTCGACATCTCGTCGTGCAGCGCCAAACGCAGGGCCTCGGAAGAGGCACTGGGAAAAAGGCTCCGGTCGATCGGAGCCCTCAACCGCACCACCCACCCACCGGCGAGCATGCGGTCCTGCCGGTCGGCCACGACGGCCCGGATCTTGCGACGAAGCAGAACCCGGGTTACCGAGCGCCGGGCATGGCGCTTGGGCAGCACCAGACCCAGCATCAGGGCCGAGTCATCCACAGCATGCCAACGCAACCTCGTGGGAGCCTCGGGATCTGTGGACAACCTTGTGCGCAACTGCTCCGGACCCAGGTGATGAACCAGAAAGTGCGCACTGCGAGCCAGAGGTCGAGTGGACATCACGGCCGAAAATCGGCCCGCTCCATCCAGTGACAGCAGGAGCGGCAGATCCACAACAGGCAATCCCGGGAGGGTGCGTGATGAAGATCCGATCAACCTCGGGCGGCGCCGGACCTCAGACGGCCAGACGCTTGCGGCCCTTGGCGCGACGAGCGTTCAGAACCTGACGGCCGCCACGAGTCTTCATGCGGACCAGAAAGCCGTGCGTACGGGCGCGGCGAACCTTGGAGGGTTGATAAGTGCGTTTCATGTTGAATCCTCGGGTACCGGCGCTACCCGTTCTTACCGGACCTTTTTCCGGACATGACCTGGACGCGCCTATGCAAATTCCCCCAATTGGGGAACCCGCTATTGCATCAAATTTCTCTTCTCTCGTCAATGTGTTGGATTCTTCATCCAGCTGTATGGCTCCGGCGACACCCCTTGACGGCATCTCCACAGCCTGGGGTTGACCGGTTTGCAAAAACTGTGGATAACCACGCCTTGCCGCGCGTGATGCCGCTACAATCGCGCCCCTTTCCCCCAAAGTTGTCCACAACACGATGAGCACCGACCTGTGGGAACTCGGCTGCGAGCGCCTCGCCACCGAGTTGCCCGAGCAGCAGTTCAACACCTGGATTCGCCCCCTGCCCCCTGCCGAGGTGGCGGAGGACGAGGGCGGTCTGCGGGTCGGCCTGCGAGTGCCGAACCGGTTCAAGCTCGACTGGATCCGCAATCAATACGGTGCGCGCATCGAGGCCGTGCTCAGCGACATCGCCGGCTGTCCGGTTCGACTCGACCTGTCGGTGCAGCGTGCACCGGCCCCGTCGGTCGGCCGCGAGTCGACCTCCCCTTCAGCCACCCCGCCGCGCAACGACGCCCAGAGCCCGCAAGCTCAGGCCCCTGCGGTTGCGGCCACCGCCCCCAGCGCCCCGACCCGAGCCGCAGCCCGCCAGGCGGACCTGGCTCCGGCCTCCAACCGCGGCCGTCTGAACCCGGCACTGACCTTCGACACGCTGGTGGCCGGTCGTGCCAACCAGATGGCCCGCACTGCCGCGCTGCACGTGGTCGGCGCCCCGGGTCAGATGTACAACCCGTTGTTCATTTACGGCGGGGTCGGTCTGGGCAAGACACACCTGATCCACGCGGTGGGCAATGCGCTGCTGCACGACAACCCGGACGCCAAGGTGCTGTACCTGCACGCCGAGCAGTTCATCAGCGACGTGGTGCGCAACTACCAGCGCAAGACCTTCGATGAGCTCAAGGCCAAGTACCACTCGCTCGATCTGCTGCTGATCGATGACGTGCAGTTCTTCGCTGGCAAGGACCGCACCCAGGAGGAGTTCTTCAACGCCTTCGAGGCCCTGCTGGCCAAGCGTGCGCACATCATCATGACCAGCGATACCTATCCGAAGGGGCTGGCCAATATCGACGAGCGCCTGACCAGCCGCTTCGACGCCGGCCTGACCGTGGCGATCGAGCCGCCCGAGCTGGAGATGCGCGTCGCGATCCTGATGCGCAAGGCCGACGCCGAAGGCAGCCCGATGCCCGAAGACGTCGCGTTCTTCATCGCCAAGAACGTACGCGCCAACGTGCGCGAGCTCGAAGGCGCGCTGCGCAAGGTGCTGGCCTATTCGCGCTTCTCCAGCAAGGACATCAACATCGCGCTGGCCCGCGAGGCGCTCAAGGATCTGCTGTCGATCCAGAACCGGCAGATCTCGGTCGAGAACATCCAGAAGACCGTGGCGGACTTCTACAAGATCAAGATCGCCGACATGTACTCGAAGAAGCGCCCGGCCTCGATCGCCCGGCCGCGCCAGATCGCGATGTACCTGGCCAAGGAAATGACGCAGAAGAGCCTGCCCGAGATCGGCGAGCTCTTCGGTGGCCGCGACCACACCACCGTGCTGCACGCCGTGCGCAAGATCGGTGGCGAGCGCCAGAAGGACACCGAACTCAACCAGCAGCTCCACGTGCTGGAGCAGACCCTCAAGGGCTGACCCGCCCCAACCTTCGTCGATGAGATCCTGAAATGATCGTTTTCAAAGCTGCACAGGACCAGATCCTCGGAACCCTCCAGGCCGTGGCCGGCATCGTCGAGAAGCGACACACGCTGCCGATCCTGGCCAACGTGCTGGTGCGCAAGGAAGGCAGCACCATCGAGTTCATCACCAGCGATCTGGAGATCCAGATCCGCACCAGCGCCGAGCTCGGCGGCGACAGCGGCCGCTACGCCACCACCATCGGTGCGCGCAAGCTGATCGACATCCTGCGCACCCTGCCGGCCGCGCAGACCATCTCGCTGACCAGCGCGCAAAACAAGGTCACGCTGCAAGGCGGCAAGAGCCGCTTCACGCTGCAGACCCTGCCGGCCGAGGACTTCCCGCTGGTGCAGCAGGCTGCCGACTTCGGGCCGACCTTCAGCGTGCCGCAGAAGACCCTCAAGGGCCTGATCGACCAGGTGCATTTCGCCATGGCGGTGCACGACATCCGCTATTACCTCAACGGCATCCTGTTCGTCGCCGAAGGCCACACGCTGACGCTGGTCGCCACCGACGGTCACCGCCTGGCCCTGGCGCAGGCCACGCTTGATGTCGAGATCCCGAAGCAGGAGGTGATCCTGCCGCGCAAGACCGTGCTGGAGCTGCAACGCCTGCTCAAGGACGACAAGGGCGACAAGAACAGCGGCAACAGTGGCGAGAGCGCCCCGATCGAGATGTGCTTTGCCGGCAATCAGGCCAAGTTCAACTTCGGCGGCATGGAGTTCATCACCAAGCTGGTCGAAGGCAAATTCCCCGACTTCAACCGCGTGATTCCGAAGAACCATCGCAATCACGTCACCCTGGGCCGCGCCCCGCTGCTGGCCAGCCTGCAGCGCGCCGCGATCCTGACCAGCGAGAAGTTCAAGGGCGTGCGACTGGCCTTCGAGGCCGGGGCGCTCAAGATCGCCGCCAGCAACGCTGAGCAGGAAGAAGCCAAGGAAGAGCTGGAGATCGACTACGCCGGCGACACCATCGAGATCGGCTTCAACATCACCTACCTGATGGACGTGCTGGCCAACCTCGACCAGGAGATGGTCACCGTCTCGCTACAGGACTCCAACAGCTCGGCGCTGTTGACGGTGCCCGAGCAGCCCGGCTTCAAGTACGTCGTGATGCCGATGCGGATCTGATCGCCGATTTGACCGCACACCGGCCCTGTTCTCACGCCTCCACGCCCGTCCTCACCTTCCGATACCCATGAGCGACCTCAATCCGACGACCTCTGCCGGCGCCCCCGCTGCCGCGTCTGCCGCCTACGACGAGAGCAGCATCCAGATCCTCGAAGGCCTGGAAGCGGTGCGCAAGCGCCCGGGCATGTACATCGGCGACACCTCGGACGGCACCGGCCTGCACCACCTGGTGTTCGAGGTGGTCGACAACTCGATCGACGAGGCGCTGGCCGGGCATTGCGACGACATCGTCGTCACCATCCACACCGACAACTCGATCTCCGTCATCGACAACGGCCGCGGCATCCCGACCGGCGTGAAGATGGACGACAAGCACGAGCCCAAGCGCTCGGCCGCTGAAATCGCCCTGACCGAGCTGCATGCCGGCGGCAAGTTCAACCAGAACAGCTACAAGGTCTCGGGGGGCCTGCACGGCGTAGGCGTGAGCTGCGTCAACGGCCTGTCCAAGTGGCTGCGCCTGACGGTGCGCCAGGGCGGCAAGACCCACTTCGTCGAGTTCGCCAAGGGCGTGCCGCAAAACGGTGAAAGCGTGCTGATCGACGGTATCGAAACTCGCCCGATGAAGGTCATCGGCGACACCGACAAGCGCGGCACCGAAGTCCACTTCCTGCCCGACATCGAGATCTTCCAGCAGAACAACGAGTTCCATTACGACATCCTGGCCAAGCGCCTGCGCGAGCTCTCGTTCCTGAACAATGGGGTCAGGATCCGCCTGGTCGACGAGCGCCACAACAAGGAAGACAACTTCGCCTACGCCGGCGGCGTCAAGGGCTTCGTCGAATTCGTCAACAAGGGCAAGAAGGTGCTGCACGGCAACATCTTCCACGCCCGCGGCGACAAGCTGAGCGACAACCAGACCAACGTCGGCGTCGAAGTGGCGATGCAGTGGAACGAGAGCTACAACGAGAACGTGCTCTGCTTCACCAACAACATCCCGCAGCGTGACGGCGGCACGCACCTGACCGGCCTGCGCGCCGCGATGACCCGCGTCATCAACAAGTACATCGAAGACAACGAGATCGCCAAGAAGGCCAAGGTCGACATCACCGGTGACGACATGCGCGAAGGCCTGGCTTGCGTCGTCTCGGTCAAAGTGCCCGAGCCCAAGTTCAGCAGCCAGACCAAGGACAAGCTGGTGTCCTCGGAAGTGCGCGCGCCGGTGGAAGACATCGTCGGCCGCCTGCTGTCCGACTGGCTGCTGGAAAACCCGACCGACGCCAAGACCATCTGCGGCAAGATCGTCGACGCGGCCCGCGCCCGCGATGCCGCCCGCAAGGCCCGCGAGATGACACGCCGCAAGGGCGTGCTCGACGGCATGGGCCTGCCCGGCAAGCTGGCCGACTGCCAGGAAAAAGACCCTGCGCTGTGCGAGCTGTATCTGGTGGAGGGCGACTCGGCCGGCGGCTCGGCCAAGCAGGGTCGCGACCGCAAGTTCCAGGCGATCCTGCCGCTGCGCGGCAAGATCCTCAACGTCGAAAAAGCGCGCTACGAGAAGCTGCTGACCAGCAACGAGATCCTGACGCTGATCACCGCCCTCGGTACCGGCATCGGCAAGGGCATGGGCGGGGACGACTTCAACCCCGACAAGCTGCGCTACCACCGCATCATCATCATGACCGACGCGGACGTCGACGGCGCCCACATCCGCACCCTGCTGCTGACCTTCTTCTACCGCCAGATGCCTGATCTGGTCGAACGCGGCCACATCTACATCGCGCAGCCGCCGCTCTACAAGGTCAAGCACGGCAAGGCCGAGCAGTACCTGAAGGACGCCACCGAGCTCGATGCCTACCTGCTGAAGGTGGCGCTGGACGGCGCCCGCATCGAACCGGGCAGCGGCCGCCCCGCGATCGCCGGAGCCGCCCTGGAAGAACTGGCCCGCCAGCATGTGCTGGCCACCCACGTGATCGACCGTCTGAGCAACTGGATGGACGTCGAGGCGCTGCGCGCCATCGGCGACGGCCTGGTGCTCAATCTCGACGACGCCGCGGCCGCCGCAGTCAGCGCCTCTGCGTTGCAAGCCGCGCTGCACGAGGCCGAAGTCAGCGCCGAGGTCGATCCGCGCACCGACAAGCTGCACCTGCGCATCAGCCGCCGCCATCACGGCAACGTGCGCAGCAGCGTGCTGACCGCCGACTTCGTCCATGGTTCCGACTACGAGGTACTCAGCCGCGCCGGCCTGACTTTCAAGGGTCTGCTCGACGCCGATGCCGTGGCGCGCCGGGGCGAGGGGGATCGCCAGAAGGAAATGAAGGTCGCCGACTTCCGCAGTGCCATGACCTGGCTGCTGTCACAGGCCGAAAGCGCGGTCAGCCGCCAGCGCTACAAGGGTCTGGGTGAAATGAACCCCGAGCAGCTCTGGGAAACCACGATGGACCCGACTGTGCGCCGCCTGCTGCGCGTGCAGATCGAGGACGCCATCGAAGCCGACCGCGTCTTCACCATGCTGATGGGCGACGAAGTCGAACCGCGCCGGGATTTCATCGAGACCAATGCGCTGAGGGCGGGGAATATCGACGTCTGAAGCCCACCCAGGTTCTGTGCGATCAGAGAACGATCGCCGCGGGAATTTCTCGTCTCTGCCATGTCACGACACCCTTCGAAAATCCTGGTGTTCCTGCCGTTGCTGCTGCTGTGCGCCACCCTGACCTCGATCAGCGCCCGAGCAGCTGATGAGGCCGCAGCAGCCTGGGATCAGAAACTCACCGTTTCGGCCTATCAGTTCAGCCAGAGCGGGCTGGCCGAAGACATCAACCTGCGCGCCGGTAATGGCACGCATACGGTCTGGGGCGGCTACTACCGCAGCGCCGACTTCGATCAGGCCCGCGTGGGCTGGGAATACACGGTCAAGAGCGGGATGTGGCAGGTAGTGCCTTCGCTGCAGGCCGCGACGCACGGGCTGCTGAGCGGCTCGTTCGCCGCACAAGTGGGCGACCGGGTCTACGGCGTGTTTGGCTGGGGGCGCACCAACCTCAAGCCGTACATGAACCTCAATTTCGACCCCGGTGAGTCGTGGACGCTGGGCATCGGCACGCGCAACAGCACCTCCAGCACCACGCTGTTCGTGGTCAAGGATGACCGGATCAACACCGACCAACTCGTCAGCCACATGGTCTGGCGCCACACCACCGCCGAACAGAACCGCTGGACGTTCGATCTGTCGTCCAAGACCGGCCGCCCCGCTGAGGGTGAACCGCGCGTCAGCGGCGTGGGCGTGTCGCTGGGCTACGACCAGCCGCCGTACTTTGTGCGCATCGGCTGGGAACAAAACGTCTTCTTCACCGAAGAAAACCAGTCACGCGCCGCCTTCGGCATGAGGTTCTGAACGATCAACCCGATCAGAACGGTGAGGCAGGCAGCGGGATACGCTCCTGATCGTCACCAGGAATCGCCGCAAAGCCGCCGGCCTGCCAGCGTGCCGCCGCAGCCTCGATGCGGGCCCGGTCGGTGGCGACGAAGTTCCACCACAGCAACCGCGGCCCGTCCAGGGGTGCGCCGCCGATCACCATCAGCCGCAGCGGTGCCGTCGCCCCGGAACGGGTCTGCAGCCTCACAGACGGGCGATCGAGGCCGTTTTGCAGGATCCCCATCACCCCGGGCTCCACAGCCGTGCCATCGAGGCTGTAGCCCTCTTCGGGGGCATAGAGCGCCATCTGCTCGGCCAGCGGGGGCAGGATCAGGGAACTACCGGGCGGCAGTATCAGCTCCAGATACAGCGTCGGTGAGGCTGTACGAACGGGTGAACTCGCCCCGAAGGCCGTGCCAGCCAGCACCCGCACCCGCACAGGCCCCTGACCCACTTCGGGGATGCGATCAGCCTCGATGTGCTGAAACGAGGGGGCGCAGTCCTGCTGATCGGCCGGCAGGGCCACCCACAGTTGCAGTCCATGCAATGGCCGAGGCTGATTCAGCCACTCAACCGGGGTGCGTTCGCTGTGGACGATGCCCGACCCGGCCGTCATCCAGTTCAGCGCCCCTGGGGTGATCTCCTGCACCGAGCCCAGGCTGTCGCGGTGCATCTGACACCCCTCGAACAGCCAGGTCACGGTAGCCAGGCCGATATGCGGATGCGGACGCACGTCGGTCTCGGCTGAGCCGGTCAGCATCACCGGCCCGAAGTGATCGAAGAACACGAAAGGCCCGACCGAGCGGGCGCTCGCGGCCGGCAGCAGACGCCGCACAACGAGCCCGCCGCCCAAATCGGTGGAGCGGGGCTGCAACAGACGCCAGGATGAGCCCGAGGGCTGGGAGGTCATCAATGTCATGGCACAGCTTCCAGGCAGGAACGGAGAAGGAAATTCCGCAAACGATCGCAGTAGGATCGTCCGGTCACATTTCATCACCGGGAGAGTACGACGCAATGACCTGGCAGCAATTCCTGTTCGGCTCGGTGAGCTTCTCGGACAGCGAGGAGTATCTGGAGTTCCGCTTCCGATTCCTGATCGTGGTCCTGCTGACCGGATCCCTGTTCACCGCGGTGTTTATCGTGGGGGACCAGTCCGGCCTCAACCCGCTGGATAGCCCGCATCTGCGCTCGATGACGGTGTTTGCGCTGTTCGCCTTCACGCTGTGGCTGATGCTGCGTGGACACAAGGAACGGTTTCACCACATTGCCTGGGGCTACCTGGCCGGATGCCTGCTGGAATATCTGTCAGCCCTGCTGCTGGTGCCGGACGACGAACTGCGCATCCTGTGGTTCTACGTCAACGTCCCTGGCGTCTACATCCTGCTGGGCCAGCGCGCCGGGCTGGCTGTGACGGCGCTGACGTTGGTTCTGCTGGCTGGCCTCAACCCGTGGTTGAGCCGACCGTACTCACGTAATGCCATGGCGACGGCCCTGGTGGCGCTGATGTACCTGGGCCTGTTCTTCCACGTTCACGCCAACCGCTCGATTTCCTACTTCGTACGTATGCGACAGTCGGCCGAGCGACTGCGCGAACTGGCCAGTCATGATCCACTGACCGGTGTGCTCAATGCACGGGCCTTCTACGAAGCTGGGGACCGTCTGCTTGGACTGGCCCGCCGCACGTCTTCGCCCTGCGCAGTGCTGTTCATCGATCTGGACCATTTCAAGTCGATCAACGACACCCACGGGCACGCCGCAGGCGATCAGGTGCTGCGTGCTGTGGCGCACTGCCTGCAGTCCCGACTGCGTCGCAGTGATCTACTGGGTCGGATCGGTGGCGAGGAGTTCTCGGTGTTGCTGCCTGAAACCGGGTTGGAAACCGCTCTCGGATTGGCCGAGCAGTGGCGACAGGCGATCGAACGATTGCATCCCGAATTGCCAGATCACGGCCCGCTGCAGATTACCGCCAGCATTGGGGTGGCCAGTCACCGGCACGGATCGGTCGATCGGCAACTTTCACTGCAGGCCCTGCAGTCGCGCGCGGATCAGGCGATGTATCGGGCCAAGGCAACAGGCCGCAACCGGGTTTCCAGCCTGGACACGCCGGAACCCGCCGCCGCCTGATCCTGGTCGAGACCGCTTCAGCGGTTCACATCCACCACCAGCCGGCCGCGCACGCGGCCTGCCAGTAGCTCGGCAGCGGCGGGAATGGCTTCGGATAGCCCGATCTCGTGCGTCATCAGCGCCAGCAAGGCTGGGTCGAGGTCACGGGCCAGACGCTGCCAGGCGGCCTGACGCTCCGGCAGCGGGCACATCACGCTGTCGACCCCAACCAGCGTGACCCCACGCAGGATGAAGGGCACCACAGTGGCAGGCAGATCCATGCCACCAGCCAGCCCGCAGGCCGCTACCACGCCGCGATAGCGCATCTGGGCACAGATATTGGCCAGAGTCTGGCTGCCGACACTGTCGACCGCAGCAGCCCAGCGCTCCTTGCCTAGCGGTTTACCAGGGGTAGCGAATTCGGCACGGTCCAGCACCTCGGTGGCGCCGAGTTGTCTGAGGTAGTCAGCTTCTGCCGGTCGGCCGGTCACGGCGGTTACCGAGTAGCCCAAACGGGCCAGCAAGGCCACCGCCACGCTGCCAACACCGCCGGCTGCCCCAGTGACCACGACCGGGCCTCGATCAGGCTGGATGCCCTGGCGCTCCAGCGCCAGCACGCACAGCATGGCGGTGTACCCCGCCGTGCCGATGGCCATGGCCTGGGCGGGGGAAAAGGCTGTGGGCAAAGCCACCAGCCAGTCGCCCTGGAGGCGCGCCCGTTGTGCCAGGCCACCCCAGTGGGTTTCACCGACGCCCCAGCCGTTGAGGATCACCGCATCCCCAGCCATCCAGGCTGGATGGCTGCTGTGCTCCACGGTACCGACCAGATCGATGCCCGGAACCATCGGAAACCGCCTTACGACAGGAGATCGTCCGGTGATGGCCAGGCTGTCCTTGTAATTCAGCGTCGAGTACGCCACGCGGACGGTGACATCGCCCTCTGGCAAGGCCGATTCATCCAGCTGTTCGAGCTGGCACTGATATCCGGCAGTTTCGGATCGGTCGATTCGCAAGGCAGAAAACGTCATGACGGAACCCTTGTTCAGTGACTGGGGCCCGGATCTTCGCACCGTGTCCACTTATCCATGCTGGATGGACGATCAGGCTCTGCGTAGCGGGCTGAAGCGGGGAAGTTCTTATCCAGTATGTATGAAATATCAAGGTAGTGGTCGTAATAGAGTGCGATCCATGCTGTGTACAACTCGGAAATCCTGCGACTTGACAGGTAGTTGAGGCTGACTCAACCCTGTGGACA
>Ga0228698_1001049_pt1 | contig 14944 bp, 15 predicted proteins | sample McNCre117_Aug_MG_FD_178015 | JGI IMG/M metagenome (GOLD analysis project Ga0228698, IMG submission 178015) | Freshwater microbial communities from McNutts Creek, Athens, Georgia, United States - 1-17_Aug_MG | ecosystem: Environmental > Aquatic > Freshwater > Creek | place: USA: Georgia...
CAAGATTGCCGCCCATGTGGCCGATGTGGCCAAGGGTCACCCCGGTGTGCGGGCGCGGGATGATGCGCTCTCCAAAGCGCGCTTCGAGTTCCGCTGGATGGACCAGTTCAACTTGTCTCTGGACCCCGACACTGCGCGCAACTTTCACGACGAAACCTTGCCCAAGGACTCGGCCAAGGTGGCGCATTTCTGCTCCATGTGCGGCCCCAAGTTCTGCTCCATGAAGATCACCCAAGAGGTGCGCGACTACGCCAAGAACCTGGGCGTGAGCGAGGAGCAGGCCCTGCAGTCGGGCATGGACGTCATGTCCGATGAGTTCAAAAAGGTGGGCGGGGAAATCTACATCCCCATCAGCAAAGCCGAAGACCTGAAGGGCTGACCATGGCGCTGCGCATAGGCATTGCCGGCGCCGGCGTGCTCGGGCGGCTGCTGGCGTACACGCTCAGCCGCGCGGGCCACACCGTGCAGGTGTTTGACCCCGCCAGTGGGCCGGGTCCGCGTGCGGACTCGGGCTCGCTGGCCGCGGGCTGGACTGCGGCGGGCATGCTGAGCCCGGTGGCCGAACTGGAGCGCGCGGGCAACGAGGTGTTTGCGCTGGGCCTGCGCTCCTGCCAGCTCTGGCCGCAGATCGTGCAGAGCCTGAGTCAGCCAGTGGCTTTGCACATGCAGGGCAGCCTGCTGTTGGCGCACCGCAGCGACGCAGGCGCAGCGCAGCGAGTGGTCGGGCTGCTGCAAGCCAAGGCCGATGCGCCCTACCAGCCGCAAGCCTTGTCGCTGCCACAGCTGCGCGAGCTGGAACCCAGCATCAGTGGCCCTTCGCTGGCCTGGCTGCTGCCCAGCGAAGGGCAGATCCACCCGATCCAAACCCTGCAAGCATTGGCCGCACAGGCCACTGCCCAGGGCACGCAATGGCACTGGGGCCACACGGTGACGTCCGTGGACGCGGGGGTGCTTGGTGTGGGCGACGTGCAGCACCGCTTTGACCATGTATTCGACGTGCGCGGCGTAGGCGCCAAGCCTGCGCTGCCGGTGCGTGGCGTGCGCGGCGAGGTGTTCTGGCTGCACGCGCCCGGTGTCCCCCTGCACCGCCCGGTGCGCCTGCTGCACCCCCGCCACTCCATCTACATGGTGCCGCGACCGGACGATGTGATCGTGATCGGTGCCAGCGAAATCGAGAGCGAAGACCGCTCGCCCGTGTCGCTGCGCAGCACCGTGGAGCTGCTGAGCGCCGCGCACAGCGCCATGCCCGCGCTGGCCGAGGCACGCGTGGTCCACACTGAGACCAACCTGCGCCCGGCGCTACCCGACAACCTGCCCGTGGTCCGTCACCGCGCAGGCACCACCGAAATCAACGGCCTCTTCCGCCACGGCTGGCTCATCGCCCCCGCGCTGGTGGAGCAAGCCTTGCACGAGCTAAAGCTATGAGCACGATCAACAACGCCGCAGACGCCACGCTGCACACTATCACCGTAGTGGTGAATGGCCACCCGGAAAGTACCACCGCCACCACCCTGCAGGCCTGGGTCGAAGCGCGCGGCGTGCAGCCTGCAGGCCTTGCCACCGCCGTCAACGGCAACTTCGTGCCCCGCAGCCTGCGCGCCCAGCAGCCGCTGGCTGAGGGCGACACCATCCTGACCTTCCAACCGATTGAAGGGGGTTGAGCATGGCCGAACACCAAAGAGACTGGGAGGCAGAGCGTTCTGCGCAGGTCAAGGAGGAGCCCGCAAAGCGGGCGGGGGACACGGAGCAGAGCGCTCTGCCTCCCAGTCGCTGCCAAGATCAGAGCGAATGGCAAATTGGCGGCCGCACGCTATCCAGCCGCTTTTTCCTAGGCACCGCCAGCTACCCATCCCCCCAAGTCCTGCAAGACGCCATTGCAGCCTCCGGCGCCCAAGTCGTCACCATGGGCCTGCGCCGCCAACTTGCACATGGCGCAGAGGCAGGCGATTTCTTCGCACTCATCAAAGTCACCGGCGCCCACCTGCTGCCCAACACCGCCGGCTGCCACACCGCCCGCGAAGCCATCACCCTGGCCCACATGGCACGCGAGCTGTTCGACACGACGTGGATCAAACTCGAAGTCGTGGGCGACGCCCACACCCTGCAGCCCGACCCGTTTGAGCTGCTGGCTGCTGCGACACAGTTGGTCAAAGACGGCTTCGACGTCTTCCCCTACTGCATGGACGACCTGGTGAGCTGCCAGCGCCTGCTCGACGCGGGCTGCAACATCCTCATGCCCTGGGGCGCACCCATTGGCTCCGGCCAGGGGCTGGTGAACCCCGGCGCACTGCGCACGCTGCGTGCGCGCCTGCCCGGCGTGCCCCTCATCGTGGATGCGGGCATCGGCTCGCCGGCCGATGCGGTGCAGGCCATGGAGCTGGGGCTGGACGCGGTGCTGCTCAACAGCGCCGTGGCCCACGCCGTGGACCCGGTGCGCATGGCGCGTGCGTTCAAGCTCGGCATCGAATCCGGACGATTGGCGTATGAAGCCGGCGTCATGCCCCGCCAGGACATGGCCGTGGCATCCACGCCGGTCGCGGGCCACCCCATTCTGTTATGAGTTTGCTATGAAAAAAGAAGCTGCTTGCGCACTACCTACAAGGGCTAGAAGCACTTTAGGCACTGAATTTGCCCAGGCTGCCGATGGTACACGCCCCGTGGTCTGGAGCATTGCCGGCTCCGACTCCGGCGCCGGCGCCGGCCTGCAGGCCGACCTCAAAGCGCTGCAGGCCTTTGGCGTGCACGGCTGCACGGCCGTGGCCGCCATCACCGCCCAAAACTCGGTGGCCGTCACGCGCGTGGAGCCCGTCAGCGCCGAACTGCTGGACGCGCAACTGCATGCGCTGGCGGCGGATATGCCGCCGCAGGCCATCAAGACTGGCTTGCTCGGCAGCGTGGACAACGTGCGCGTGGTCTGCCAGTGGGTGGACCGCCTGCGCGCGCAGGGCCTGCCTGTGGCCCTGGTCGTCGACCCCGTGCTGGGGTCCACCACCGGAGCCGCCTTTGCCGACGACGCGGTGCGCCAGGCCTATATCACCGAGCTGTTGCCCCGCGCCACACTCGTGACGCCCAACCAGGTCGAGGCACGACGCTTGGGGTTGACTGAACCTGCCGCGCAGCAAGCCTTTCTCCAACAAGGTGTGTCCCTCTGCATCACCGGCGGCGATGCGGACGGTGCGCAGGCCAGCGACTGGTTCAGCAGTCCCCAAGCCAGTGGCTGGCTCAGCCTGCCGCGTCTGAAGACCACCCACTACCATGGCACCGGCTGCACCTTTGCCACTATCGCTGCCGCCGCGTTGGCCAGCGGCTACTGCGTGGCCGACGCGGTGGTGCTGGCCAAGATGGCTACCACCCACGCCTTGCGCCACGCCTACGCCGCGGGGCAGGGCGCGGGTCCGGTGCAAGCGCTGCCGGACTTTGCGCAGCACATCGACAACCTGCCCGCTTTCACTTTGCCGGGTGCCTCTGCGGCGCTGGATGTGCAAGCGTTGCCAACCTTCGCAGCACTCAGCAACCCCTCGTTGGGTGTCTACGCGGTGGTCGACAGCGCCGCCTGGGTGCGCCGCGTGCTGGAGAGTGGCATCCGCACCGTGCAGCTGCGCATCAAAGACCCTGCTGAGCCCACGCTGGCGGCGCAGATCGCGGAAAGCATTGCCGTCGCCAAGGCTACGCCGGGTGCGCAACTTTTCATCAACGACCACTGGCAGCTCGCCCTGCAGCACGGCGCTTACGGTGTGCATCTGGGGCAAGAAGATTTGGAGCAGGTGGACCTGCACGCGCTGCGCCAAGCCGGCGTGCGCTTGGGGCTCAGCACCCACAGCTACTGGGAAGTCGCCCGCGCCTGGGCGCTGCGGCCCAGCTACATCGCCTGCGGTCCCATCTTCGCCACGCAAAGCAAAGACATGCCCTGGATTCCCCAGGGGCTGGACAACCTGCGCTACTGGGCCGGTGTGCTGCCGCTGCCCGTGGTGGGCATCGCAGGCATTGACGTGAGTAATGTGGCAGAGGTGGCCTCCACCGGCGCAGCGAGTGCGGCGGTGATTTCTGCCATCACCCGCGCGGCCGACCCGGAGGCGGCGTGCCGGGCCTTGATGGCGGGCTTCAACCGCCCGTCTTGAGGGCCAGGGTCACAAAGCCCTTGATGCCCTCGTGTTGCACCAGCAGCGCCACGGTGCCTTTGGCTTGCACCAGCAGGGCGCGGGCTTGCTCTACCGAGGTCACGGGCACCTGGTTGATGGCCAGCAGGATGTCGCCGGGGGCGATGCCGGCTTTGTCGGCTTCGGGCTGCACGCCCTCCACCATCAAGCCGTAGCGGGCCCCGGCCACCCGCTGCTCCACGGGGAGCAGGGGCCGTACCGCCAGACCCAGCTGGGGCAACACCGGCACTTGGGGCTGGGCGTTGGCTGCGGGCTTGCGCTGCTCGGGGTCGTCCATGGTGGCGCGGGCATGCACGATGCTGCCGTTGCGCACCACGTCGAGCTGCACCTGCTGGCCGGGCACGGCCATGGCGATCCACAGTGGCAGGTCGCTGGAGGCCTCGACCGGGTGGCCGTCCACCGTCACGATCACATCGCCCAACTGCAAACCGGCCTTGGCGGCAGCGCTGTCGGCATGCACCTCGGCAATCAGCGCGCCGCGCGGGCGTGGCAACTTGAAGGCATCGGCCAGCGCTTGGGTCACCTCTTGGGCCGAAACACCCAGCACCCCGTGCGAGGCATGGCCGGTGGCCACAATCTGCCGCGCGACCGATTGCGCCAGGTCGATCGGGATGGCAAAGCTCAGGCCCTGGTAGCCGCCGCTGCGGGTGTAAATCTGCGAGTTGATGCCCACCACTTCGCCGCGCGCATTGAACAGCGGCCCGCCCGAGTTGCCGGGGTTGATGGCCGCATCGGTCTGGATAAAGGGCACGGTGTAGTCTTCCGGCAGGCTGCGGCTCTTGGCGCTGACCACGCCGGTGGTGACCGTGTTGTCCAGCCCGAACGGCGAGCCAATGGCCAGCACCCACTCGCCCACGCTCAGCTCGGAAGGCTGGCCGATGGCTACGGTGGGCAGATCGCGGGCGTCGATCTGGAGCACGGCGATGTCGGTTTGGGTGTCGCTGCCCAAGAGTTTGGCCTTGAACTCGCGCCGGTCGGTGAGCTTGACGGTGATGTCACTGGCGTGTGCCACCACATGGGCGTTGGTCAGCACCAGGCCATCCGCACTCACCACGAAGCCCGAGCCCTTGGAGTTGACCGGAATCTGCATGCTCGCCCCCGTGGCGCCGAATTGCTCCTGGAATTTGCGCAAAAAGAGTTGCGTGGGGTCTTCGTTGTCCGCGCCTTTGGTGGCGTTGCTGCTGTCTTTGCCGTCGGCGGTGACCAGGCGGGTGCCGGTGACGCTGATGTTGACCACTGCGGGGCCGTAGCGTTGCACGATCTGGGCAAAGTCGGGTGTGCCGATTTGGCGGATGGCGGCGGGTGTTGCTGTAGGGGCCTCCCCGGCGGCATGCGCCATCGGTGCGCAGAGCAAAGCGGAGGCAGACAGAGCCAGCAAGGTGGTGGCGAGACGGAAACGGAGAGGGATGGTTCGGGTCAACATGACCGCATGGTGCCACGGTGTAGTGAGTGCCCCGCTGTTTGGGTGTGAAGCCGGGGTAAAGATAGCGCAAGCCTTCTTCTGGCAGAATTGACGTTTACGTAAACGTCAACAAGGATTGCCATGCCAGAAACCGTTGTGATCGTCAGCGCCGCCCGCACGCCCATGGGGGGCTTTCAGGGTGACTTCGCTTCTCTTGCCGCTCATGACTTGGGGGGCGCTGCCATCAAGGCTGCGGTGGAGCGCGCAGGTATTGCCCCTGAGTTGGTAACGGAAGTGATTTTTGGCAACTGCCTGATGGCCGGCCAGGGCCAGGCACCCGCACGCCAAGCCGCGTTCAAGGGCGGTTTGCCCAAGAGCGCAGGCGCCGTTACCCTGAGCAAGATGTGCGGCTCCGGCATGCGCGCGGCCATGTTTGCGCACGACATGCTGCTGGCCGGCAGCCATGATGTGCTGGTGGCCGGTGGCATGGAAAGCATGACCAATGCGCCCCACTTGCTCTTGAAGGGCCGCAGCGGCATCCGCATCGGCCACGACCGCGTGATGGACCACATGATGCTCGACGGCCTGGAAGACGCCTACGAGGCTGGCCGCTCTATGGGCACTTTTGGCGAAGACTGTGCTGCCAAATACAGCTTCACCCGTGAGCAACAAGACAATTTCGCCACAGCCAGCGTGCAGCGTGCGCAAGCAGCTATCCAATCAGGAGCGTTTGAGGCGGAGATCACGCCTGTCACGGTCAAGACCCGTGCCGGTGAGGTGCAGGTCAGCATTGACGAAGGCCCCGGCAAGATCAAGCTCGACAAGATTCCCATGCTCAAGGCTGCGTTCAAAAAAGACGGCACCATCACCGCCGCTAGCAGTAGCTCCATCAACGACGGCGCGGCCGCTCTGGTGCTGATGCGCGAAGGTACCGCCAAAGACTTGGGCTGCAAGCCACTGGCCCGCATCGTGGCCCATGCCACCCACGCGCAGGAGCCGAACTGGTTTGCCACCGCCCCCGTGGGCGCCACGCAAAGACTGCTGGCCAAAGCCGGCTGGAAAGTGGAAGACGTGGACCTGTGGGAAATCAACGAAGCTTTTGCCGTGGTGCCCATGGCGCTGATGGCCGAGCTGAACATTCCGCACGACAAGGTGAACGTCAACGGCGGCGCCTGTGCGCTGGGCCACCCCATCGGCGCGTCCGGTGCGCGCATCATGGTGACGCTGATTCACGCGCTGAAGGCACGTGGGCTCAAGAAAGGTGTGGCCACGCTGTGCATTGGTGGTGGTGAGGCGACGGCGCTGGCGTTGGAGCTGCTATAAATTCAGGAGCTGCTTGCGCTTATTGGATGGGCGCTAACGTGCTATTTCCTGCCCATATGCGGGGTGCCGGGGGCCTCATACTGCCAAACGCGCAGAAATCGGCCCCCGGCACCCCGCATACGGGCGAGGCCTGCGTTGTAGGAGACACATGAGCAATACCGTTTTTGTAATCGGCGCATCCCGTGGCATCGGCTTGGAGCTGGTGCGCCAGTACCTTGATGCTGGCGACCGCGTGATCGCCACCGCACGCGACGAGGCCGGTCTGCAGCGCCTACGCGACCTGGGTGCGCAGGCCATGAAGCTGGACGTGACCAACCCTGCCAGCGTGAGTGGCCTGAGCTGGCAGCTCGATGGCGAGAAGATTGACGTGGCCTATTACGTGGCGGGCGTGTTTGCAGAAGAAGACGCCAAGTCGCCCCCCACCCAGCAGGCCTTTGACGCCATGATGCACGCCAACGTGCTGGGCGCCATGCAGGCCCTGCCGCAGGTGGCCCCCTGGGTGGAAGAGGCGCGCGGGCAGTTTGTGTTTTTGACCAGCGACTTCGCGCAGATCGGTGCGGTGCAGAGCAGCCGCGCCTGGGTCTACCATGTGAGCAAAGCCGCGCTCAATATGGCGGTGGTGGCCGCGCAACCCGACTATCCGAATGCACAGTTTCTGCTGATTCACCCCGGTTGGGTGCGTACCGACATGGGCACCGCCCACGCGCCCTTGCTGCCCGAAGAAAGTGTGGTGGCTATTCGTGCCACCGTGGCCGCCCGCAAAACAGACGTGACGGCTTTTGCCTGCGCCGATGTGCCCTACCTGCGCTGGGATGGCACCGCCTTCAGCAGCTGGTAAATCACGCAACACCGACAACAACGAGAGAGACAAGGAATCCCCATGCTGCTGACCCAAGACCAGGAAATGATCCGCGACGCCGTACGCGCCTTTGCCCAAGCCGAGCTCTGGCCGCATGCGGCGAAGTGGGACAAGGAGCACACCTTCCCCAAAGCCGCCCACCAGGGCTTGGCCGCGCTGGGCGCCTATGGCATTTGCGTGCCGGAGGAGCTGGGCGGTGCGGGGCTGGACTATGTGACGCTGGCACTGGTGCTGGAAGAAATTGCGGCTGGCGATGGCGGTACCAGCACGGTGATCAGCGTGACCAACTGCCCGGTCAACGCCATCCTCATGAAGTACGGCAACGCGCAGCAAAAGAAGCAGTGGCTGGAGCCGCTGGCGCAGGGCCAGCTGCTGGGCGCTTTTTGCCTGACCGAGCCGCATGTGGGCAGCGACGCCTCGTCCCTGCGCACAACGGCCGTCAAAGAAGGCGATGAATACGTCATCAACGGCGTCAAACAGTTCATCACCAGCGGCAAGAACGGCGATGTGGCCATCGTCATCGCGGTGACCGACAAGGGCGCCGGCAAGAAGGGCATGAGCGCCTTCCTGGTGCCCACCAACGCACCCGGCTATGTGGTGGCGCGGCTGGAAGACAAGCTGGGCCAGCACAGCAGCGATACCGCGCAAATTAACTTTGACAACTGCCACATCCCCGCCGAGAACCTGATCGGCAAAGAGGGCGAGGGCTATGGCATCGCGCTGGGCGGGCTGGAGGGCGGGCGCATCGGCATTGCCGCGCAAAGCGTGGGCATGGCGCGTAGCGCACTCGATGTGGCCATTGCCTATGCCAAAGACCGCCAGAGCTTTGGTCAGCCCATCTTCAACCACCAGGCAGTCGGCTTCCGGCTTGCGCAAGCTGCTACGGAAATCGAAGCAGCGCGCCAACTCATCTGGCATGCTGCTGCGCTGCGTGACGCGGGTCGCCCTTGCCTGAAAGAGGCCGCTATGGCCAAGCTGTTTGCCAGCGAGATGGCGGAAAAGGTGTGCAGCGCCGCCATCCAAACCCTGGGCGGCTATGGCTATGTGAGCGACTTTCCGGTGGAGCGCATCTACCGCGATGTGCGCGTGTGCCAGATTTACGAAGGCACCAGCGACGTGCAAAAAATCATCATCCAGCGGGCCTTGTAATGGCCGTCGCATTGCCTGCTGGCGTCACCGTCTTTGAGCGAGGCTGGCTGTCCAGCAACAACATCCTGATTCAGGGCGAAGACGGCAGCGCCCTCATCGACAGCGGCTACTGCACGCATGCCGACCAGACACTGGCGCTGGTGGACTCTGCGCTGCAAGGCCGTCCGCTGGACTTGCTGCTCAACACCCATTTGCACAGCGACCACTGCGGCGGTAACGCTGCGCTGCAGGCGCGCTACCCCGCGCTGCAAACGCACATTCCCCCGGGCCACGCCGACTTTGTGCGCGTGTGGGATGCCCACGCCCTGAGCTATACGCCCACCGGCCAGCAGTGCCCGCGCTTCCAGTTGAATGCCGTACTGCAGCCTGGCAGCGAGATGCGCCTGGCTGACCTGCAGTGGCAGGTGCACGCGGCCCCCGGCCACGACCCGCATTCCGTCATCTTGTTCGAGCCGCAAAGCCGCACGCTGGTGTCGGCCGATGCCTTGTGGGAAAAAGGCTTTGGCGTGGTGTTCCCCGAGCTGGATGGCGAGGACGCGTTCGACGAAGTCGCTGCCACGCTGGAGGTGATCGAGCGCTTGAACCCCGCCACGGTCATTCCTGGCCATGGTGCGCCGTTTACCGACGCACCGCAGGCCATTGCCTACGCCCGCCAGCGCCTCAACGGCTTTGTGCAAAACCCGGACAAGCACCGGCTTTATGCCGCCAAGGTGCTGCTCAAATTCAAGTTGCTGGAGGCGCGCCACCTACCCGTGCCTGCATTGGTGGAATGGGTGCGCAGCACCGCGTATTGCAGTCGCATCATTCAGCGCCAGTTTCCGGATGCCACGCTGGAGCAAGCCACGCAGCAGTTGGTGCAGGATCTTGCGCGTTCGGGCGCTGCAAAGCTGCAAGATGGCGTGGTGTTTGACGCCTGACGACCAAGGAGATCGCCATGCCGATTACCAAAGGATTCCGCGCGCTGGTCGACGAAGCCATGGCGCAAGTCACCACCTACAGCGTGGCCGAAGTACAAGCCCGGTTGCAAGACCCGCACGTACAGATCGTGGACATCCGCGATATCCGCGAGCTGAACGATGGCACGGTGCTGGGCGCCTTCCACGCGCCGCGTGGCATGCTGGAGTTCTGGGTAGACCCCGAGTCGCCGTACCACAAGCCCTTGTTTGCGGACGAGTCCAAAGAGTTCATTCTGTTTTGCGGTGCGGGCTGGCGCAGTGCGCTGGCTGCCAAAGCGCTGCAGGACATGGGCATGACTAACGTGGCCCACATCGATGGCGGCTGGGGTGCGTGGGTGAAAGCCGCCGCGCCCACCGAAACTCTGGAAGCGCAAAAGGCGCGCCGACAGGCCAAGGGCTGATGCCCGTCAAACCCGAGGCATGATGGAGGGCATGAAGCCCTTTGTGATGACCGATGCCTGCCCCTGCGGCCGGCAACAGCAGAAAAAACCACTCCCCTACGGCCAGTGTTGTGGCCGATGGCTGGAGACCGACACTCCCGCCGCCGATGCCGAAAGCCTGATGCGCAGCCGCTACAGCGCCTTTGTGTTGGAGCGCGAGACCTACCTGCTCAAGACATGGCAAGCCGGCAAGCGGCCGGAGCGCATCGAGTTCGACCCCGGCGTCAAATGGCTGGGGCTGGAGGTGCGCAGTCATACGCTGCAGGATGCCACCCATGCAGAGGTCGAATTCGTCGCTCGCCAGAAGCCTGCCAGTGGCCCGGCGGTGCGGTTACATGAGCGCAGCCGCTTTGTGCGGGAGGCTGGGGCGTGGTTGTATGTGGATGGAGACCAACAATGAAATTTGAAGCGGTATTGTTTGACTGCGACGGGGTGCTGGTAGACAGCGAGCCCATTACCAACGGCGTATTGCGCGACATGCTGGCCGAGCAGGGCTGGCAGCTCAGCGTGCAAGAGTGCATGGACATCTTTGTGGGCAAGGCCGTGATTGACGAGCGCGCCCTGATCGAGGCCCAAACTGGCAAACCCCTCACGCCCGAGTGGATGGCCAATTTCCGCAGCCGGCGCAATGTGGAGCTGGACGCGCGTGTGCAAGCCATTGCGGGCGCGGTGCAGGCGGTAGCGGCGGTGCATGGCACGGCGCAAGGGCGCATTGCCTGTGCCTCCGGGGCCGATCGCATCAAGGTGGAAATGCAGCTACGCAAAGTGGGCTTGTGGCCGTATTTCGAGGGTCGTGTGTTCAGCGGCCACGAAATGCCACGCTCCAAGCCTGCGCCGGATGTGTACCTCGCTGCTGCGGCCGCTTTGGGGGCTGACCCAGCGCGCTGCGCGGTGGTGGAAGACACGGTCACCGGCGTCACGGCCGGTGTGGCTGCGGGCGCCACGGTGTTTGCCTATGCGCCCACCGGGCAGGGCGACGCCTTGCTGCAAGCCGGTGCGCAGCAGGTGTTCACCCACATGGATGCACTCCACGCCAGCTTGTTGGGCGCAGAGCCGCGCAGCCGCTAAGGGCGGATATCGGGAGAGGGCGTGGTGGGCACGCCTTGGTCCCGTGCTGCGTGGTGTTGCTTTTCCAGTGCGCGCTGGTAGGCCGGCCGGGCCTCCAGGCGCTGCCAGTAGGCGGCCACCGCGGGGGGGAACTGTGCCGACATGCTCAGGTGCTGCGCCAGTAACAGGGCGTAGCCCACCGCCACGTCGGCTGCCGTAAACCGGTCAGCGCACAGGTGGTCCGCTGTTTGCAGTGTGGCATCCACAGCGCGCAAGCGCGCCAAAAACCAGCGGGCATAGTCCGCGGCCACCTGGGGCTGCAGCCGCCCGGGGGGCTCGAAATAGGTGTAGCGCAGCACCAGGGTCTGCGGGAAGGTGAGGGTGGCGTCGCTCATGTGCAACCAGTTGAGGTAGCTGCCATAGGCGGCATCGTCCACCGGCACATCCAGCTGCCCCGCGCTGTGGCGGGCCGCCAGGTACTGGCACATGGCGGCCGATTCGCTCATGCGCGTGGCGCCATCTTCCAGCCAAGGCACGGTGCCCAGCGGGTTGTCCTCCAAAAACTGCCGGGCATGCACGCGGGGCGGAAACGGCAGCATGCGCAGCTGGTAGGGCAGGCCCAGCTCTTCGAGCATCCACAAAGGGCGGAAGGAGCGGGCACTGACGCAGTGGTGCAGGGTGATCATGGCAAGGCTTTGTCAGCGTTTTTTGAAGGCGCGCAGGTCGTGCATGCCGGGCAAAGTGCGTGGGTCCGCACCCTCGGGGAAGATGCGATGCTTCTGGATTTTTTGCGTGCCGGTGGTGGGGATCTCGGCCGCAAACCAGAGCCAGCCCGGCGCCTTGTAGTAGGCCAGTTGCTGGTGGCAAAAGTCGAACAGGGTGCGGGCGGTGTCTGCCGTTTCCCCTTCGCGCCCGGCCTTGAGCATCACGCAGGCCAGCACCTCTTCCTCGCGCACCTCATCGGGCAACGCCATCACGGCCGCGTTGGCGACCAGCGGGTGGGTGAGCAGCAAAGCCTCCACTTCGGCGGCGGCAATGTTTTCGCCGGAGCGGCGGATGATGTTTTTGCGCCGGTCCATGAAGTGCAGCATGCCGTCGGCCTCGCGCACCACCACATCGCCGGTGTGGAACCAGCCACCACGCCAGGCCTCGGCCGTGGCCTCCGGGTTGTCGAGGTAGCCACTGAAAAAGTGCCGCCGCGGCGTGCCCTCAGAGTGGCGGATCACCAGCTCGCCGGGCGTGCCGTCGGGCAGCACGTGGCCGGCCTCGTCCATCACGCAGGCGTCCAGCCCGGGGCGGGCGCGGCCGAAGGCGCGGGTGCCCACTTGCCGGGGCGCGTGGCAGTCGCACAGCGGGCGCACCATCTCTGTCATGCCCCACAGCTCCAGCAGGGGGAAGCCGTAGCGGGCTTCAAACTTGGCGTGCAGCTGGGGCTCCACCCCGGCGCCATAGCCAAAGCGCACGCAGTGCGCGCGCTCCAGCGGGCTCTCGGCTTGGTTCAGCAGCATGGGCACCACCACGCCCAGGTAGTGCACGATGGTGGCGCGGCTTTGCACCACCTCGGCCCACCAGCGGCTGGGCTGGAAGCGGTCGGTCTGCACCTGGCAGCCGCCGCTAAGCAACATGCAATAGAACGATAGGATGGACGCATTCACATGGAACAGCGGCAGCGGGTTGTAGAGGCGCTCTTGCCCCTCGCGCACCGCGCCCAGCCCGCCCTGGTGGGCGTACCAGTGGCCGGCGGCCAGCTCGTAGGTGTGCGAGAGCACGCAGCCCTTGGGCTGGCCCGTGGTGCCCGAGGTGTAGAGAATGCTGGCCGGCGTGTCGCCCACCGGCTCACCCGCTGGTGCGGGCGCGGCGGGGGCTGGCAGGCCATCTTTTGCAAAGGCTTCCAGCAGACGCACCGGAGGCTGGTGCCGGGCCAAGGCCAGCGCCGCCTGTATGGCCTCCTGGCGGCTGCTGAGCACCACGATCAGGTCCACACGCGCATGGTCGATCAGGTAGGCGAGTTCACGCGGGCGGTAATCGGGGTTGATGGGTACGCAGCACACGCCCAGGCTGTTGAGCGCCAGCTTGTGCAGTAGGTGCTCCGGCCGGCTCTCCAGAAACAGGCCCACCCGGTGCCCCAGGCCGTAGCCGGCCGCACGGTAGTGCGCCATCAGCCCCCGCACCATGTCGGCGGCTTCGGCATAGGTGATTTCGCGGCCCTCGGGGTCGTAGGCGCGCGCCGGGTTGGCCGGCACGGCCAAGAGGCTGCGGGTGGCATAGCGCGCGCAGGCCGCGAAGAAGGCCTGCGGGATGGTGGTGGAGTCGTCGATCTCGATCATGGGCATCTAGTCTATGAATGGCGGGGGCGCAGCATGTGCCAACAAGGCCACAAATCACGCCAGCGGCGTGGCACCGCGACGGAATTCGGCGGGGGACTGGCCGGTCCAGCCCTTGAAGGCGCGGATGAAGCTTTTCTCGTTCTGAAAGCCCGCCGCCTCGGCCACCTGTTTGATCGGGCGCTGGGTGCGCAGCAGCAGCTCGGTGGCGCGGCTGCGGCGTACCTCGTCCTTCAGGGCCTGCAGTGTGGCGCCCTCGTCTTTGAGCTGGCGGTGCAGGGTGCGCGGCGACAGGTGCAAGAGCGCGGCCAGCGCCTCGGCGCCATGCGTGTCTTGCGGCTGGGCGCTGAGCAGCTGGCGCACGCGTTGCACCAGCAGGCGGTCGCGCCGGTACTGCAGCACGGTGAGCGGCAGGGCGTGCTGCAGCATTTGTTGCAACGCTTTTTCGTCACGCCGCAGCGGCAGTTGCAGGTACTGCGCATCAAAACTGATAGCAGCCTGCGCTTGGCTGAAGCGGGTAGGGCCCGAAAACAGCACCTGGTAGGCCTCCGCATGCGGTGGCGCGGCAAACGGAAACTGCGCGTGCAAGAGCGGAATGCGCGAGTCCACCAACCAACAGGCCAGGCCCAGGATGTTGCGCAGCACCGAGACCAGGCAAAACTCCCGCAGCGCGCCGCGTTCGCCCAAGGGGCGGTGCTCGGCAATCTGGATGCTGGCCGTGGCGCCGCTCACCTGCAGCGTGAGGGTGATGTCGTCCGCAATCAGGCTGTGGTGGCGGCACCAGCGCTTGACGGCCAACGCCAGTGTGGGCGCGCTGATGGAGGCGCGCGCCAGCATGCCGTAGCTGCCCCAAGGCAGGCGTCGGCTGAACCAGCCCAGCGCTTCGTCGTCCAGCTCGCGCATGGCCAGCTCAGAGATGCGCTCCATCTGCCAGGCGGTGATGCGGGCGTCGGCCTGCTGCAGCTGGTCTGGCGCAATCTGTGCCTGCGCCAGTGCGCTGGACGGATCCTGCCCGTAGCGCGCATAGGCGCCCACAATCGCTTGGACAAAGGCCATGGGCGTGGCGGCAATGGGGGCTGTGCTGACCATGCCTGCAGTGTGCCAAAAAATGCCCGACCTGTGGCAGGATTTGCAACCTCAGTGGCTTTCCGTCCGCGGCACGGCGGACGCACAATGCCTGCTGACTGTCCAACCCCTGACCGGATGCGCCCATGACGATTCTGGAATCCCAGCTCAACCCCCGCTCGGCCGACTTTGCGGCCAATGCCAGCGCCATGCGCGCCCTGG
>Ga0228698_1001050_pt1 | contig 14922 bp, 15 predicted proteins | sample McNCre117_Aug_MG_FD_178015 | JGI IMG/M metagenome (GOLD analysis project Ga0228698, IMG submission 178015) | Freshwater microbial communities from McNutts Creek, Athens, Georgia, United States - 1-17_Aug_MG | ecosystem: Environmental > Aquatic > Freshwater > Creek | place: USA: Georgia...
GTTAAAATACTTACGTAGTCAGAACATATTGCCTACACAATACAGAACATACAGCTGAAAGACCCATGTAGAATGGGGTCTGCCACATAAATGAGCCGGAAATAAATCCGCGATTTATGACGTATAAGTTTGTGTTTGCATTAGTTCGCATGACTTTACAATAGCACGGTTTATGTACTTGTCAAATATTGATAAAAAATGGACTCCTGTAGTGAAAATAAGCCTACAACAAAGGCCGGACGCACGGTCCGGCCTTTTCTGGTTTTCTACGCCTCTTCAGGCACCTGCTTCCACCTCCCGAGCATCAGAGAGGCGAACGCGAAGCCGTGATACATCGCAACAGCGAGTACCGAGTAACCCACGCTCGCAATCATGAACATCCCAAGCAGTGCATCTGCCGCGATATGACCCGGTTCGACCAGGACAATATACACAGAAATCGGCACGGCACACAGATAGGCAGCCAGCAGCGTCACCCCACCAGGCTCCCGACCAGACTGTCGAGCCACCCACGGCGGATTCAGCCAAGTCAGGTACGCACCAGCAACGAACCCGAAACCGAGCGCCAATGTCACCCACCAGGTGAAAACATGGGCCGACAACGCCTGACAAACGCCTTCACCAGTGAACACCGCCAGGAGCGCGAGCACAATGATGTGCAGATGATACGAATACCGTTGCAGAACCATAAAGAACACTTCTATCCTCCTTCCACCCACACCAAGTTATTTGGTGTTTCAGGGCATATCTATACGTAGTAAAGCATATTTTAATTATCCTTCAACTGGCACAAGTAGAAGCTATCTCCCTTGCCAGACACGCACAGCATCAACTGGATAGACAAGCATAAGTACATTTAAAAATAAGTTGTCATGAATCACATAGCCAGCAAGGAGCTCGAGAAAAATAACCACCCCCACCGCAACCCATACTGGCACGTACCGTGCAAACGCAAAACCAAGCATCATGAAGGTAATATCAGAAAGCGAATTAAGAATCGTGTCACCGGTATATCCAATCGCAATCGTCGCCGCACGATAGCGATCAATAATGAGTGGTGAATTTTCGAGAAGTTCCCATCCTGACTCAATCAGGACCGCAATAATGAGCCGCGACGGGACCGAGAGATACCGACGAAACAAATACAAGAAACCAAAAAACAGAATCCCATGAATAAAATGTGACGCCGAATACCAGTCTGATAACTGTTGTGAATCTTCAGGACTCCCCGCTCCGCCTACCCACAACATGATTTTCCCGCTCGCACTGACCCATATGCGACCAGCTGTATGTAGTAAAGTAGCAACGGTGACTAAAATAACAGAAATAATCACAAACGCACGTTTTGTCGTCATATACCACAACTATACCCTACACAATCGCAAAAAATGGTAAAATACTCACCTATGCAAAATAATCGAATGGTGATTGTCGCACTTGGACTGGTAATACTCGCGCTTGGCGCAGGTGTGACAGTACGGTACGAAGTCTTGCAAGGTCGCAATCAGGTCGCCACAAAACCAGTCACTGATTTTAGTAGCTGCCTCGAAGCGCAAGGCGACCTCGATGTGACCGGCACTGTATGTACCGATGCAACCGGAAACACCTTCACAAAACCAGGAGCAACTGTCACCTCGACGCCAATTGATACCCCAGCACCGGCAGGGACCAGCACCGTACCGACTACCACCCCACAAACAACCGCACCACTCTCTCTCGGTGTGGCGACAACATTTTTCCCACACGACACAAAAACGATTGTCGGCGGCACAGTCATCACTCTCAATGCCATACACGACTCACGCTGCAAGCCAGGAGTGCAATGTATTTGGGCTGGAGAATTTTCAACTGACTGGACCATTACGAACGGCACCAGCTCTGAAATAATAACGCTCGGCACTGTCCGAAACATCACTCATACCAAAGAGCACTATACATACACACTCGCAGACACCAATCTCGACCATGCATCTCTGGTCGTCACAAAAGCAACTACCACCACTCCCACCCATTAGTATTAGAAACACACAGCGACACTCTTTTCGAGACACCACACCAGCGGTGCGTGGTATACTTTTTGCATGTTAGCGTATCACCATTTCTCGCTCAACCGATCAAAGCGACACCTCCTCCTCGCGTTTGCCATGTTACTCTTTCCACTCTTTGCCTTACTGATTTTTTCGTATGCAACCAATCTTGATTTTGAAGCATCGGTGTTTGACCTCCTGGTTTCCATTTGGCGCCTCACATGTGCTTTTGTCATTGCAACAACACTTGCCTGGGTCCTGGTTGTGAGCGTCATTGGCAGTAAACTTGAATCGACTGCGCTGGCGCTCTTTGATGTCATGCAAAGTCTTCCGACGTTTATTATTCTCCCACTCGGTATTCACTATTTCGGTCAAACAGAAAAAACAATTATTCTGTTCCTCGTTATTACAATCATCTGGCCGATTATCTTTTCAATAGTAAGCTCACTCAAGCAGGTCAACCGAAGTTGGCGTGAAGCAGTCACGATTAGCCGACTCCGCGGTTTCAACTACATACGGTATTTTCTCTTTCCTGTTACCACCCCTGGGATTACCACCGGCGCTATCATTGGGCTTGGTGACGGCTGGGAGGCGCTCGTCGCAACCGAACTCCTTATTCATGCCACGACTGGTCTCGGACCATTTTTCGCCAAATTCTCGACTGATACCACTATGACGATGTTCGGTGTTTTGATTTTCCTCTCAATTATTTTCACCCTCAATAAATTCATCTGGCTCCCCCTCCTCGAAAAGAGTCACGAAATGATTACGCCGTAACCACCAGATACCTATGTCACTTATTACCATAAAAAAGCTCACAAAATCATTTCCTAAACAGCTCGGCAAACGTGCGGTCGCAGTGCTCGATGACATCACCCTCGATATTAAAAAGGGTGAATTCCTGATTTTACTTGGCCCATCAGGTTGTGGGAAATCGACCCTGCTCCGCATCCTCGCCGGACTCGACAGCAAATCCTCTGGCATTCTCAAATTTGCACCGAGTTACAATCCCGAGCGCGTCAGTTTTGTGTTCCAAGATTTTGGCATTCTGCCATGGCTCACGGTCGAAGAAAACGTATCACTGAATTTAATTGGCAACGGCACACCTGCGAGCGAGCAAATGCTTGCAGTACGTGACATCCTCGAAGTCTTTCACCTAACCAAATTTGCAAAACGTCACCCTCATGAATTATCAGGCGGTATGAAACAGAGAGTTGGGCTCGCCCGTGCCTTTGTCTCGAAACCTGAAGTCATTTTCCTTGATGAACCATTTTCTGAACTTGATTTCTTTACCGCATCCAGTCTCCGCCAAGTACTCCTGGAATTGCGCGAAGCTACCAATACTACTGTTGTAATGGTGAGTCACTACATAGATGAAGCGGTCACACTCGCTGATCGCATTGCAGTCTTTTCTGATCGACCAAGTCATATTAAAGCAGTTGTAACAAACCACCTGGCACGACCCCGCAATGCGCGGTCGGAGGAATTTTATAAACTGGAGGATGAGGTACTGTCCCATTTCGATCCCATCGATCTCTCTCCCGTCCACTAACCGCCCATCTACGTTGTCAGTCAGTGCAAAATACGTTCACTGGGTATTTACCCTATTCGCGTCTTTTTTCTTGCTTTCCTAGTATCTCAGAGATTAGTGAACGGAACTTTATATCACTATTGCATGTTGTGTTTTACAAGAATTTATTTTGTGGTACAGTGCTGTCATGAAAAATCTGTTGAAATATAGTGTTATTACAATTATTGGTGCATTTGCACTCATTGGAATGGCCGGGACGAGTGTATTTGTTGCAATGCAATATGGGTTATTAAATGTGCGTGGTTCAATTGTTGAGCGCAATGCTTCATTTGGACCGGTTGCCACTATTGTAAAAACAATTGCCTCATCAACCAATGCTACTTCGACACTCGTGACTCCTGATGATACCGGCAACGGCTGCAGAACTGGTCTCGACCAAGCGACACCGTGCGCCTGGAACGAAACAGCAGCATGGGACGTCGTCAAAGGCGGGCTGACAAAAGACGCCGCCATCATCAACCGCGTTGCTAGCGAAACAGATGTGCCGGCCCGCATGATTGTGGCATCAGTCGTACCCGAACAAACGCGCTTCTTTACTGACAATCGGGAGGTATTCAAACGTTACTTCGAACCACTGAAAATTCTCGGGACCATGTCGAAATTTTCACTTGGTGTTTCAGGTATCAAACAGGATACCGGAGCAAATATTGAACTCTACGCAAACGCGACCACCTCACCATTTTACCCTGGCGACACCATCGCTCCACTCCTCGCCTACCCCGCGAGTGATTCTACAGACACCGCAACCGGACTTTTCAATCGTCTCACTGACGAAAAAAATCACTACTACTCGTACCTCTACACCGCAGCGTACTTAAAAGAAATCACCGCCCAGTGGGCAGCGGCTGGCTTTGACGTTTCAAACCGGCCTGACGTACTCGTCACCTTATTCAACCTCGGCTTCAACGCCTCTGAACCAAAAGCCAACCCAAAGGTCGCCGGTGCCCCAATCACCACGGGTGGTCAGCAGTACAGTTTCGGCTACCTCGGCACCCTCTTCTACCAATCAGACGAACTGACGAATCTCTTTCCTCGTCCGTAACCACTTTCAAAACGATGGCAACTCCCTCCATGTATTGAGGTGGATATTTGTCAGCGGTGGTGGCGGAGGCTGTGGGATATCGTCATAGATTAATTCACATACACGCGTATCACCCGCATGCATGGCACCAGAGCAATCGATGCCTCGTGTTTCGGTATATCCGGCCGGAACGTTTGCACTTTTTATGACGTAATTTCCTGGTGGAATAATCACATCGCTCCCTTGTTCACTTCCTCCAAATGAACGCGGTAACGCAGTTGTAGGAGTCACAGTTACCGGTACCGCAGGTGCTTGTAAACTGCCACCGTTAGTAGTAATGACATGAGTTCGCACATGTATCAGGCCGTTTGTGGGTGGCGTTATTGGCGATACAGGGAGTGTAGCCGGGCACACCGTAGCCCCAATCGATTTCATGATATCTTTCAAATCGTTAGCAGTTTGAGCAACAAAGAAATTGTCACGATCAGCATTTTCGCCAAGCACAGAATACGCTACCGACACCGGAATCCAATCGAGGTAAAAATCTCGTGTTGCCTGCGTCGCATTCATGGTGAGTCGTACCTTAAAATTCGTTGCACTCACTTCAGGCACAGTCCATGTATGTCCCCAGAGATCACTCGCCCTACCAAGTATCCGTGTATTCGTCGCAGCAGTTGATTCGAGCGAATCAATTTTGCTCGTAGTCCAGGTCGCACCACCATCCCACGATAATTCAACTCCGAGACTATTCGTACCAGCCGTACTATCGAGCCACCAATCAGCACGGACTTGTATACCAACAATTGTCGCACCTGGTGGTAGATTGAATTGATACCCGGTATAGATATGTCGATCCGCTCCTCCATCGTTATTCTGTGCAGCGCCGGAGAGGCCAGCCGGATGATCATTACTAAACGCTTTTTCCGGATTCACTTCAAATCCATTTCCATCACCCCCCGTTGCAGCCGATTGTGCAGTCGGAGACACAAATCCTGTTGAACTCGTTATTATGCCCGGCACATCCGAGGCCGAGCCGTCACGATGACCAGGCACCGTTGTGCTCCCGCTCGCGAGATTCGCAAGAAATTTCTTGCCAACATACGGCCCAGGATCAGCACCGTAATGAACGGTATACAACGTGGCACCCTCATCCTTGAGTATATCTGCTGCCGCGAGCACTTCCTCACTCGTCGTCGCGACACCATTTGAAATAATCAAAACCGCTTTGTTTGTACCGACCACATGACGAGGACTTGCCAGTTCTGTGCGCGCTGTTGTGAGTACCGCAGAAAGATTCTGCCCACCGGTACCGAGACTATCGGTAAGAGCGGTAATCGCACCGAACAATGCTGCTGACGATGTACTGAGTTGTCCTGACGTGGGGATTGATGCAGCACTTCCATCAATTCCACCACTACTACCAAACGCCAATCGTGACGAACGCGTCGGTGGTACCGTGCTGTACAGAGCTACGAGTGCGCTAGCTGCCGATTTTTCGTACGGGAGATCGGCTGTACTCAGATTGGTCGTCCGGTCGAGCATGGTCACAAGCTCACTACACTGCTGCAGAGCAGGCGCACTCTCAGATACTGTGACCGTACACGTTTTCTCTTCGCCTGACGCAACAGTCACACGACCATCCGCACTACACGCCTGTCCCCACTCAGACGCAGTATAGCCAGCTGGCGTGAGCATCGAAACTATATGTGAACCGGCTGACACCTTTGTAGTCTGTCCTACCGTCACCGGAACACCATCAATCGCAATTGCGAGATCACGAGTATCAAGCAATCCTCCAGCATCGTTTTTGATCGTCGCGAGTACACTGAGCGACGTTACCGCATCAGTGTACGTAACGGTACAAAAGAGCAGACTGCCCGCCGTGATGGTGCCTGTACATGACGGAGACAAAGTTTGGAGATAATCCACATCAGTTGTTCCGGTCACCTGGTATGTCCCCGGATCAAGAGTAACAACTTTCCCACGTACACTCCCTCGAAACGTTGATGAAGACACGCCGTACCCTACTACCTGCATACCAAAATCAGCTACGCTTTTTGTACCGCTGCGCGTATTCACCACGGTCGTTAGTACCACAAGCGTTCCTTTGCTCGAAGTACTCGTCACTGTATCGATATGAATCTGATTCATCGCGAGCTGCATCTCCTGGTTCACAAACGAACCGCGCACGCGCGCCTGCGTACGCACTGTGACCACACCAGTAGTGGGCGAATTATACGCAACAGGAAACACATAACAGCTCCCGACAGCAGTAGAAGTCGTAGCATCCCCTGTATACGAGGGGTCCGTCACCACCGCAGAGAGAGCTTGATCGGCACACCCTTGTGCCAGAGTCGCGGCCTGCTCTTTCGCTTCTGTACCGAGAACATTAAAGCGCGCGTACCATCCCATCACACTCCCCTCGACCGACAGCACAAGGAGTAGTGCCGAAATCACAATCGTCGCCATGAGCGCAACGTACCCACCCGAGTCAGCCACATAATGTCTTCGCAACAGTGATACGGAATATGTCATAGCGAGTGAAGATACGTCATAAACTGAAACAGCTGCCCATCTACTGCATACGACACACGTACTAATGCCGGAATACCTGACTGTGCCGGCTCAACCGTCACACTCGTGCTCGACACCACCAGTTCAGACGTAGTGAGCGGCACAGGCGCAGCACCACCCCGGGCCAAAAGTAGCGCACCCGTTTGTTCTGTAATCGTTAGAGGACTCTGCTCACCCAAATCCGGCCGCGTTATCAGTAGCGTTTTAGTATCGGGCGCAGAAACCGCCGTAGCACCGGCAAACGCCCAACTCAATTTTCGATTAATAAAGAGGCCTTCTTCTTGTACCGCAATACGCTCCATCGTGTGAGTACCGGCATGCAATAACTGATACACCGTCACGAGTGCCCCACTCATGAGCACCCCGAAGAGGCCTAGGTAGATAATCGTCTCGAGTAATGTCACGCCGCGGTTTTTCATGGTGTCATGAACGTTATCTGTTCTGGTTGTGACAACGACTGTGTCGCTGCGACCACAGCGCGTTCTGTCATATCGATACCCAGCGGTGCGAGGTGCGGTACGCTCGCTTTTGCCAGCCGACCACTGTTTACACGGGTCGCATCCCACGACGCAGGATCACTCGACCACACTTGAAACTCCTCACCCGTTTTCCCTGTTCCGAGAAATACACTGTCACCCGACACCCGTAGCGACAACACGTCTGCCCCCACTTCAGCAGTAGCCAGTGACGCTGTCTCGCCTCGGAGGAGTGACGTCACCGCAAATTGATACAATTCAGGTCCAAACGCATTCGACGCCCGTCCCACAAATACTCGACTCCCTACCAGCGCCAGACTCCGCGCATCAATACTCCCCGGTAAATCAATCGCCAATAATTCTGTTGGTGTATCGTTGGTCACATCAATAATGGCAAATTCTTTCAGTCCCGCACTTGATGCGAGAAAGAGTAAACGGTGTACTGACCCATTCACCATCTGATCACGCACCGCCATATCATTCACCGTACGATTGAGTTCAAAAGCGGCACTTGGTATTTCAGTCGGTTGGGCTGGCTGATTGCTATTAAAAATATGTAGTTCAGGTCCCGCCGTTTCGCGCGTGGTCACATAGAGACGATTACCATAGGCCGCTACACGCCACCCTTCGGGAAACGAACCCGTTGGTACAACTCCCGATAGTGTCTGACTGTTTACGACAACCGGATGAGTCGCATCAGTCACCTCAAAGACCACAAGCTGTGTTGTCGAGGCATGCACCGTAGCATAGGCGTAGATGCGACCAGTACTCACATCTCGCACCGCATCAACGGCATTCAACCGTATTCCGTTACCACTGCTACTACCGAGCAAATACGATTGCCCCGCTGTAGTAGTCGGTACACTAAAAATTCGTAACGGTGGCGACTGAGTTGAAGTGAGATAGATACGCTTCTGGAGCACATCAATACCAGTTATACCTGACGGCGCGAGCGATACCGATTGCGCCACCGCAAGAGCACCAGACCGCCAATCCCCCGCGGGTGTAGCAAGCAGACAATCACCACCGCTCGCTATAATTTCTGCATTATTCGTTACATTCGTGTACAACTGAACCGTCGACGTTGGATACCGTGACGCAATCTTCCAGGTCACACGAGCTTCAGCAAATTTCGAACAAGAAGAAATATCAGTCACGATACGTTGCACTCCGTAACAGAGACCACCGGCAATACACGAATCGTCAACCAACTGAACCAGAGACGTTGATGCGTGTAAAAAATCAACCGCGGCTTCGGTACGTAATTGTTCGATAGCGGTTTTAGCGAGGGAGAGTCCTTCGCTCGCGGTCTCTGCTGTGAGCGCCCAATACTCTGACGCCATACTCGCACTGACCGCACCCGAAATCACCACCAACAACAGCGCGAGCGCAATGACAATTTCGAGGGTACTGAACCCGCAAGTCTGTAATTTACCAACCAATTTTTCCTTCATAATTAATGACTATGGCCGTCGTCGCCGACCGCCCCTGATCAATGATTTCAATCTGCCCGTTAAACCCTGTGTCACCAGACAACTGATCGAACACCACTTCGCGTGGTGACGTACTGCCAAACGTGACCGGATATGACATCGGAATCATCGTCCGCGTGACTGGATCTGCATCCGCATACCGATCACCCGCAAACAGCACATACCCCGCAAACCCATCCGGATTAATCGCCACCCCATGTTTCGATTGCTGGACATTATTCAGTGCATCAGCCCGCGCCGTTTGGAGCGCCGTCACAAGCGTCGTCCGCTCCGCCCGAAACGCATCCCCGCGATACCCCGTCATATCAAAGACCACCGTTGCGCCCAAAATAAACGTCAAAACCCCCAATACCACGAGTACCTCCACCAGCGTAAACCCTTCCATACGCAGAGCAGTACTAGACCTCTGAAAACGAGTGGAATTCAAGGCGGAGGAGCAAAATACGATGAGCCATACTGACTGTACGGTGAATCGTATTTTGCGAACGACAACGAAGAAGTTCGTCGTTTTCAGATGTCTAGTTGTGCAAATTTTGTGTGATTGCATAAATAGGTGTAATAATCGAAACCGCAATGAACCCGACGAGCAGTCCCATGGTCAACATTAAAATTGGCTCGAGGACACTGGTTAAATTTTTCGTCCAGTCACGAATATCTGACTCGTACATTTCAGACATGTACATCAACGTACCGCTCAAGTTCCCCGTAGCCTCCCCGACACTAATCATCTGGACGAGGAGTGGCGGAAACAAACGCGGAAAACGAGCGAGCTCTGTAGAGAGACGCTGTCCCCGGAGCACACCAGCAGACACGACACCGAGAGCTTGTGTGTATACCTGATTTTTCAAACTATCTGCGGCAATGTCGAGCGCTTGTACAAATCGGACATCACTCTGGAGGAGGAGACTGAGCGTACGGCACGTCTGTGCTAAATTGTAGTACCGAGACAACAATCCAAACACCGGAATACGGAGTATCACCTGATCCACCAACAAACGAAACCGCTCCAGTCTGAGTGCATACGAAAAACTCACTCCCATACACACCACACCACCAAGGAGCCACAGTCCGTAATGTGACAACACGTAACTACACAGAATCAGTACTCGCGTCGACCACGGCAGCGCCACATGGAGACTGAGGAAAATCGGCATAATTTTCGGAAAAATGTACACAATGAGCATAGTCGTAATACCGAGAGTCGACACCACAATCACACACGGATAGATGAGTGCACCCACCACCTGCTTCTGCAGGTCGTATTTCTTTTTGAGCTCTGTGGCAATGTACTCGAGATTTTCTGGCAAGGTTCCTGACGATTCACCAACCTTAACAATACTGATAGAGAATTCGCCCACGACGGTTTTGAATTTCGACAGTGCGTTTGCAAGCGACATACCTCGCGCTACATCGTCTGCGAGACTCATCGCAATCCGGCCCGCACCCTTGGCATGTGACTCATCACCAAGCATCTCGAGACTCGTCACAATCGGCATCCCCGATTGCAACATCATCGCGAGCCGCTTTGTAAAAATAATTTGGTCACGCACCCGAAACCGAGGCGTGACTGTTGCGCTACCATATGATGTGACGAAACGCGTACCAGCAGTACATAGTCGCACCCTCAACTGTATTACTCGGTGTAAAATATTATTCATACCGCATACGTAATACTTCTTCTACCGTTGTCTCGCCCGCGAGGACTTTCACGAATCCGTCTTCTACTATCGACGTCATACCACCTGCGAGCGCGAGGGTACGAATCGCGGTGGCCGACGCCCGTTCGAGAACCGCGTCACGGATGGGGCCCGTCATCGTGAGCACCTCGTGGATACCAACCCGACCACGGTACCCTGTTCCGTTACAACGTTCACACCCCACGCTCGCACATACCCTACTTCCAACCGACACAAGCGACGACGACACAAACCCGTCGAGACTCGCTGCTTCAGCCGCTGTGAGCGTTTTTTCGACTTTGCACGCATCACATAGTTTTCGTAATAGTCGTTGACCAATAGCGAGCGTCACTGTCGACGCAATTAAATACGGCTCGACCTTCATATCGAGCAACCGCGGCAAAGTCGTTGCAGCATCATTGGTATGGAGGGTCGAAAATACCATATGACCCGTGAGCGCAATATTAACCGCGAGCCCCGCCGTTTCCGCATCACGAATCTCCCCCACCATAATCGTATTTGGGTCTTGCCGCAGCATACTGCGCAGGCCGTTCGCAAACGTCAGCCCGGTCCGTTGATTCACTTGGATTTGATTCACCCCTTCGATTGCAAACTCCACCGGATCTTCAATTGTCAGAATCGACGAGTCAATCGTATTCAACATTTTCACGAGCGTATAGAGTGTCGTAGTTTTACCACTGCCCGTTGGTCCAGTCGCCAGTATCATGCCGTATGGCTTTTTGAGTGCTGCTACAATTTTCTCTTGATTACTCTCGGTAAAACCGAGTTTTTCAAGCGTGAAAATTTCCGCTTCGTCCGAGAGTAGACGAAGCACCGCATTCTCTCCGTAATACACCGGCACGATTGACACTCGCACATCAACCGAATGTTCATCCGGCAACAGCAAACGAAAACGCCCATCTTGGGCGGCGTAATGTTCATCGGTTCGTAGTCCACACAGAATTTTTAACCGAGCAATGATTTCATGATGGAATACACTTGGAATCGTATGGGCAGTCTCGAGCACACCATCAATTCGCAACCGCACCACAAGCACCAGCGCATGAGGATCAAAATGAATATCTGACGCCCGCAATGCCTGCGCATGCACCACAATCGCTTCAACCAAACGAATAATAGAAAGCTGACTCCCCTTTGCCAATTCATCAGTCACCGCGCGAGCACACAATGCAACGTATGCTGTTTGGAGCACATGTGCCTCAAAGTGTTCGTGTGATGTCATAGTAGAAAAAACTACAAAACCGGCCACCGCGAACCAAACAAACATACCGAGAAAACGATCAATCCGAAAACAGAACGTGAGTATCCATTAATACTACAGCACTCTGACGCCCCACCCACCGTACCTTATCCACCTCTCATACAACAGCCATGTCTAGAGATTCTACACAAACAAACGAACACTCCCCACGACCACACCCCAGACAAAACAGTCTTCGGACTCCCCTACGGTAATCGGTGCATAGGCGTCATTTTCGGAAAGTAGCAAAAGTGAGTTTCCGTTGCGGCCGATACGTTTAACCACGAGTTCCCCGTTGATAGCCGCCACTACAATTTTGCCCACACGTGGCTCGACACTGCGGTCGACCGCGAGTACGTCACCCGAGAAAATACCTGCCCCTTCCATCGAATCACCTTGCACCCGTACGAAAAAAGTACTCGCGGGATGCTTTACCAACAAATCATGGACATTGAGCGACTTCTCGACCATGTCGTCTCCGGGGGCCGGAAAACCAGCCGCTGGCGACGATGCGAATAATGGCGCTGAATCTGTCCCAACCGTCCCCGCAGACGTCACCTCAACGATAGTAACTGGTTGCATAGTAACGAACATTATACGCTACGAAAATTTTTCCCAAAAGCATTCCACGGCAGCACGAGTGGCACCTGTGGGAACGGTGCCAAACACCAGGCATCGTACGTATTACTATTCGGACCAGGTCATAAACGGTACGTGGCATTGTAGGGGTACTGCTCGAGCGAAGAAACGATACGTTCGTAGAGTTTCGCAACGTCACTCCCTGACTCCCCGGTTACCTTGCCGAGCAATGTTGCAACTCCGGTCTTCTTTGGTGATACCGGACTATCAAAATACGTCGTACGAAAACCATCATACAGACACGCCACATTTTTCGAAACGGCCGAGCCATAGAGATGCCCCATCTGCGCCCATACCTCATACCAGTCAGTCACCCCATCACACGACACAACGAACCATGGATGCACCGCAAACGAGAGTGGCCACGGCATTGGCGTCGACCACAACTCAACAGAATACTGAGACATACCAAAAAGACAAAAGCAGAAAGCACTAAATAATAAGTGCGTGAGCGGTCAGTGTCGTGTGTAAAATGAAGAGTCCACACATGAGGGCGAGGAGCACGATGCCGTAGGCGGTCTGGAGCGGACGATGCTGTTGCCACTCGATAATGACCGACGCAAAGAGCGCCAGCATCGTCAGTACTCCAATACACAAATAGATAAACTGCAGTACCCGGTGCGGTTCAGTTGCGAGGCGAGCCGTCGTAGGAGCAAGTGGCCGCGCTTCACCATGGTCGGCAGATAACACTGGTTCTGGTTGCAAATTGGTGTGTGAGGTCGCCATATCAGACTGTACACCTACAACATCATCGGTAGTAAATGTGTGTTCTTGCGTAGCTGCGGCCGCATCTGGCACCGGTACAACCGTCGGCTGTGTCGCGAGCGCAACTGCGCCACGTGCACCATCAGACACCCCATGCCCAACCGGTACCGGTTCAACCGCGGTGAGTGCGAGCTGTTCATGAGACCCAGTTGCCTTGCCTACCTTTGCAATACGAGCTGGTTTGGTATGAGACACACTACTCGCACCCGACGACGCAACGGCGGTTTCAGCCCCGAGCACACGACGTACGAGCGTACTCGTTGGTGCAGCTGACGTCGCAACCGCTACCGCCGGTCGCACCGGTACTGGTACCGGTACCGGCTTTGCGACCGCAACCGGTGTCGGCAACTTCATCGCCGGTGTACCAAACAACTGCACAACAAACACCGTGTCATACCCATTATATTTCCCCTTAGCCGTTCCTACACCAATTTGCGTATAGTGACTTCCCACAATGTTCGCACGATGCGTTGGCGACTTCATCCACGCATCAACCACCGCACTCGAGTCAGTGAAAAATACCGCCAAGTTCTCGCCCGCGTATACATACGTGTAGCCCGCTTCATCAAACCAATGCCACGGCGTTACCCCGGTTGGACTGTTGTGAGCAAAATAACTCCCCTTTGCCATATCCTGCGCCTTTAAATTGGCAGCTGCATCGAGCACGGCACTGCGTTCGAGTGTCGAGAGGTTGTTCTCGGCCCGCTGTTCGTTTGTGAGATCAATCACAACCGCCGGCAACACCGCCCCTACGAGCCACGGCGACGACTGCCACAAGAGCGCCTGGAAATTCGCAATCGTAAACGACAACACCACCATCCCCACCAACCCGAAAAACGCTGCCTTCTGGAGCAGGTGCGGCCGATAATCATTTCCTTCGTGTGGAATGAAATGATTAATGAGTGAGTGGAGAATGTCGTGCAGGAAATCCATAATACGTTACCCCTCAGTATAGCAAACAAATCTCCCCACATACCCCCTCTATCCAGTTTTGAGCGCATCCACACCGGTGTCGTCAACACAACCAGAGCCCTACAACAAAAAACACCCCGAGGGGTGTTTTTTGTTTCTGCTACCAGGGTGGTATTAGATCTTTGGAGTTGGTTCACTACCTGGGCAAACCATGTTGTTGATCTTGGCACGTGTAGTTTTGTATACGTAACCAGTACCAGTGTTGATTTTCCATGGAGCGAGAATATCACTCATGTAGTCAACCTGGAACTTTCGTACTGCAGCATCTGTTGAAGTACCGAAAATACCATCAGTTGGCGTCGTCATACCCTTTGCATTCAAGAACACTTGGAGCTTGAGTACGTCACCGGCATCATTGTTCTTGCCCATTCGCATGTATGACTTGATGTACATACCGTCGCAAGTGAAGGCAGGAATTGTTGAAGTC
>Ga0228698_1001051_pt1 | contig 14901 bp, 12 predicted proteins | sample McNCre117_Aug_MG_FD_178015 | JGI IMG/M metagenome (GOLD analysis project Ga0228698, IMG submission 178015) | Freshwater microbial communities from McNutts Creek, Athens, Georgia, United States - 1-17_Aug_MG | ecosystem: Environmental > Aquatic > Freshwater > Creek | place: USA: Georgia...
ATTTTCGGCACCATCCAGGCGGCCATCCTGTTCGACGGAAGATTGAGTTCCTGGTGGATGCGCATCGTGGTGGGAGTACTGCTGCTGGCATTTATCTTGTTGCAGCGCTTGTTCTTGCGCAGAAAGCCGGCGACCGGGTGAATTTGGACCCGGAAGAGGGCTGGAAAAACCCCGGAATCGGACTTGCCAAGGGTGGGGGCGTTCTCTCTTTTCGCCCTTCCTGTTCCTTCAACCCATCAACCGTTAACCGCAGTCACGATCGCAAGGCGGCCCAGTTTGGCCGACCTGTGTCTCGTTATTACGACATAGATCCCATGAACCTCACTCCCAAAGACCTCCTCGATGCCGGCGTCCACCTCGGTCACCAGACCAAGCGTTGGAACCCGCGCTCCAAGCCGTACATCTTCGATCACCGGCAGGGCATCACGATCATCGACCTGGAGAAGACCCACGCGGCGCTGGCCAAGGCCTGTGCGTTCGTCGAGCAGCTCGTCGCCGGCGGCGGCGACGTCCTCCTGGTCGGCACCAAGCGCCAGGCGCAGGAACTCATCCGCGAGGCGGCCACCGCCACCGGCATGCCCTATGTCACCACCCGCTGGATGGGCGGCACGCTCACCAATTTCGAGACCATCAAGAAGTCCCTCGCCAAGTTCAAGAAATACCAGGCGATGGACGCCAGCGGCGAGCTCGCCAAGTTCTCCTCCAAGGAGGAGTCCGCCATCCGCCGCGAGATGGCCCGCATGACCCGCAACTTCGACGGCATCATCGGCCTCACCGGCCTGCCCGCCGCGATGTTCGTCATCGACACCAGCTACGAGGAGATCGCCGTGGCCGAGGCCAAGCGCATGAACATCCCCTCGATCGGCCTGGTCGACACCAATTCCGACCCGACCCAGCTCGCCTATCCGATCCCCGGCAATGACGACGCGGCGAAGTCCGTCCGCATCATCATCGAGACCGTCGTCGAGGCGATCACGCAGGGCCTGGCCCACCGCGAGACCCGCCGCAACGCCCACGCCGAGGCCAAGGCCGCCGCCTCCGGCGTCAACGCCGCCGGCGAGGTCGACCTCGACAAGGTCGTTCTGCCGGGGAACCTCAAGGACCTCGTCGAGGAGGAGAAGCCCGTCGTCGCAAAGAAGCGCACCAGCCGCACCACCGGCGCCAAGAAATCCGCCGTCACCACCGACGAGGTCTGAGCCCAACGCATCCCTTAATCACATGGCTACCGTTACCACCTCCATGATCAGCGAGCTCCGGGAAAAGACCGGGGCGGGGCTGCTCGACGTCAAGAAGGCCCTCGATGAGGCCCAGGGCAACCCGGAGGAGGCCATGACCATCCTCCGCAAGAAGCTCGGCAACAAGATCGACAAGCTCGCCTCCCGCGCGACGAAGGAAGGCCTCGTCCACTCCTACATCCACGTCGGCGGCAAGGTCGGCGTGCTCGTGGAGATCAACTGCGAGACCGACTTCGTCGCCAAGACCGACGACTTCAAGGCGTTCTGCCAGGACGTGTGCCTCCAGATCGCCGCCGCCTCCCCGAGCTACGTCCGCCGCGAGGAGGTCCCCGAGGCCGAGCTCGCCAAGGAGCGCGACATCGCCGCCGCGCAGATGGCGGGCAAGCCGCCGGCCGCCGTGCAGAAGATCGTCGAGGGCAAGCTCGAGAAGTATTATTCGCAGGCCTGCCTGCTCGACCAGCCGTTCGTCAAGTCCCCCGACAAGATGATCAAGGAGATCCTGTCCGAGAAGGTCGGCAAGCTCGGCGAGAACATGGTGATCCGCCGCTTCACCCGCTACCAGCTCGGCGCGTAAGCGCTGGTTGGCGGAAAGCTTTCGAAGGCGCTCCCGCGGGGGCGCCTTTTTTATTTCCGGGTGAATCAGTGAAGGGCGGCCGGGGAACCGGCGCCCTAAATTATCCGTGTGCATCCGTGTCATCCGTGGTTAACTCTTCCCCTATGCAAGTCACCCGCGGCCAGATCATCGCCCGAGGCCTCGCCAACCGCTGCCCCAACTGCGGCGGGCGCACGCTGTTCAAGGCCGGCACGCTGTTCGAGCTCGACCGCGCGTGCCGCGACTGCGGCCTGAAGATCGAGAAGGACGAGGGGTTCTTCCTCGGGGCCATGGCGATCAACTACGGCGTGACCTGCTCCGGCCTCCTCGCCCCGGTGGTCATCCTCTGGTATTACGGTGTGCTGGGCGGCCGGGCGGCCGTCGTGCTGGCGCTGAGCCTGGCGGTGCTGGCGCCGCTGGCGCTGTATCGCTCCTCCCGCAGCTGGCAGTTGATGCTTTATTACTATTTCCTGCCCCAGCACCTGCCGGCCAACCGGCGGGAACTCAGCGGGCTGGAGGACGAAAACGTCTGATTTTTACGCCGGCGAATGAATCCGCCGGGCGGATGAATTTCGGCTTCCGTTTTGCGGGGCAGCGCCTACGTTCCGCCCCCTCATGCCCTCCGCAGCCTTGGCGAAGGAGGGCGATCACGGAGAGGTGGCAGAGTGGTCGATCGCGCCTGACTCGAAATCAGGTGGGCCGCAAGGTCCCGGGGGTTCGAATCCCTCCCTCTCCGCCATTTGGCGAAGCAAATGGCGTTACCGCGGCACGCGGTAAGGTGCCGCGCAGTGGCACCGGAGGAGGGATATGGGCAAAGCCGCAGGCTTTGGGGCGAAGCCCTGAGCGCAAGCGAATCAATCCCTCCCTCTCCGCCACTCCCTTTTATGGATTGAGCGGCCCGGGCGGCGGCGCGTAGCGTGGGGGCAAACATCCCCCTTATGCGAATCCCCTCCCGCCTCCCGCGCCACGCCTTGAGCCTGCTCCTGCCTTTTGCCCTGCTGGCGCCAGCCGGGGCCAGACCGGCGGACCTGGCGGCCTTCCAAGCCCAGGCTTCCGCCCACCACAGTGCCCTCGTCCTGCCGGTCTATCCGCGGACCCCGGCCGAAGTCAAAGCCCAGGCCGAGAACGCCATCAAGGAAGCCGACACCGCGCTGGCGGCGCTCGCCGGCCAGGATCCGGCCAAGCTGACCTTCGCCAACACCTTCGCCGCGGCCGACCTCATTGGCGGCCGGGTCACCGATGCCTACCTGATCATCTCCACCGTGGCGGAATCCAGCACCGACAAAGCCATGCGGGACACCGCCAACGACATGACCGTCAGGCTGCAGGAATGGAGCGTGTCCCTCGACTATCGCGAGGAGCTTTATCGCGCCCTGAAGACGGTGGCCGACGCCAAGCCGGCCCTTGACCGCGAGCAGCAGCGGCTGGTCGACGAGCAGATGCGCAGCTACCGCCGGGCCGGCCTCGCCTTGCCGCCGGCCGAGCGCGCCGACATCGAGCGCCTGCGCAAGGACCTGGCGGTGCTCAACACGCAGTTCGCGGTCAACATCAACAACGCCCGCGCCCCGCTCGATTTCACGGCGGAGGAACTCGCGGGCGTGCCGGAGAGCTTCCTGGAAAGCCCGGGAGTCCGGCAGGCCGACGGTCGGTACCGGGTGATGGCCAACATCACCTGGCACCGCGACGCCATCCTGGAGAACGCCCGCAGCGAGGACACGCGCCGCCGGCTGAACCAGGCGCGGCTGGGCCTGGCCACGGACAAGAACATCCCGGTGCTGGCCAAGCTCACAGCCCTGCGGGCGGACATCGCCCGCCGGCTCGGCTACGCCACCTGGGCGGACTACCAGACCGAGACGCGCATGGCGAAGAACGGCACCACGGCCGTGCGGTTTGAGGAGAACCTGGTGGCGGGACTGCAGCCCAAATTCGAGGCGGAGATGAAGGTACTGCGGGACCTCAAGGTGAAGGACACGGGCCGGGCGGATGCGGCAATCGGCCTGGAGGACGTGCCGTACTACCAGAACCGGCTGAAGAAGGAGCGTTATGCCGTCGATACCGAGGCGCTGCGGGTCTACTTCCCCTACCAGGCGACGCTCGAGGGCATGTTCGCCATCTATCAGAGGATTTTCGGGCTGAAGTTCACCGAGGTGCAGCCGCCCTATGTCTGGGCTGCCGGCGTGCAGCTCTACGTCGTGCAGGATGCCGCCACCGGCGCGCCGATGGGGGCGTTCTACCTGGACATGTTCCCGCGCGAGGGGAAGTTCAACCATTTCGCCTGCTTCCCGCAGAAGGCCGGCGGCGTGCTGGCCGACGGCCGGTACGACCTGCCCGTGGCCGCGCTCCTGTGCAATTTTCCCGCGCCCTCGGCCGAGAAGCCCTCGCTGCTGAAGCACAGCGACGTCGAGACCCTCTTCCATGAGTTCGGGCACGTGATGCATGGCATGCTCAGCCGCTCCCGCTACGCCGCGCAGGGCGGCTTCAACGTCCCGCAGGATTTCGTCGAGGCCCCGTCGCAGATGCTGGAGAACTGGGTCTGGGACAAGGCCGTGCTCGACACCTTTGCCGCGGACTACCGCGATCCGGCGCGGAAGATCCCGGCCGAGACCATCGGCGCGCTCATTGCGGCCCGGCAGGCCACCGATGGCTACTACAACCGCCGGCAGCTCGCGATCGGCCTGCTGGACCTCAGGCTGCACACGCTTTCCGCCGACGAGGCGTGGCAGGCGGATGTCGCCGCGCTGACCAACAACGTCACCGGCCAGATCACCGTTATTCCGCCGGCGGGCACCGCGTGGGCGGCCTACATCGGGCACCTCGCGGGCTACGACGCCGGTTATTACAGCTACCTCTGGGCGAAGGTCATGGCCATCGACATGGCCAGCGAATTCCAGAAGGCCCCCGGCGGCTTCCTCGACGAAAAGGTCGGCCGCCGGCTGCGGGACGAGGTCTATGGGGTCGGCAACACGCGGGATGTGGCGGATTCCGTCGAGAAATTCCTCGGCCGGCCGCGCTCGCAGGAGCCCTTCCTCGAATACGTCGGCATCAAGAAGTGAGCCGCCGATCCCGGTCGGTTTGTAACGTAATACGTTACAAACCGGGACGGGCTCAGACCGTCTCGAGCAGCTTGTAGAGGCGCGCGACCATCGGGGTCGCATCCTCGAGCATGCCGGCGGAGATGAGGGCGTTGTCGAGGATCTGCTCGGCGACGAGCTTCGCCTTCTCCGGGGCCGCGGTGTGCAGCTCGAACAGGCGCTTCATGACGGCCGAGCGGGGGTTGATCTCGAGATTCGCCTTCTGCGGCAGGTCCGCGCCGTCCTTGTTCATCGCCTTCATCATGCGGCGCATGTGGGCCGACATGAACGCGTCGGCGTTGATCGCGAGGGCCGGCGAATCGACCAGGCGGTCGCTGGCCTTCACCGCGGCGACGCGGTCGCCCAGCGACTCCTTGAGCCACGCGGTAAGGGCCTTGGTGTCGGCCGCGCTGAGCGCGCCCTCGGGCTGCGGGATGTCGGCGAGCTTCACGTCGGCGTGGTCGGCGGCGATGAGCTTCTTGCCGTCGAACTCGCGGGCGTTGTTCATCACGTATTCGTCCACGGGCTCGTAGCAGAAGAGCACCTCGAGGTTGCGGGCCTTGAAGCCCTCGAGGTAGGGGCCGCTCTCGATGGCGGCACGGTCCTTGCCGACGAGGTAATAGATCTCCTTCTGGTCGGCCCCCATGCGGGAGACGTAGTCGGCCAGCGAGGTCTGCTTGGTCTTGTCCGTGAGTGACGACTCGAAGCGGAGCAGTTTCATGAGCTGCTCCTTGTGGGTGAAGTCGAGCGCGGCGCCCTCCTTCAGGAAGAGGCCGAACGTGCCGTAGAACTTCACATAGCTGTCGGGGCGCTGGGTGGCCTCCTCGTCGAGGAACTTGAGGAAGCGCTTGGTGATGACCTTGCTCAGTTTCTCAAGGAGCGCCTTGTCCTGCATGGTCTCGCGCGAGATGTTCAGCGGGAGATCCTCGCTGTCCACCACGCCCTTCAGGAAGCGCAGCCACTCGGGCAGCAGGTCCTTCGGCGCGGCGTCGATCAGGACCTTGCGGCAATAGAGCGCCACGCCCGGCTCGAAGCGCGCGAAGCCGAAGCGCTCGGTGTTCTCCGCCGGCACGAAGACCAGGGCGTTGATCGAGAGCGGGGCGTCGGCCGAGAAGTGCAGGCGCAGCATCGGGTCCTCGTAGGCGTGGGCCTGGAACTTGTAGAACTCGGTGTACTCCTCGTCCTTGATCTCGTGCTTCGAGCGCAGCCAGAGGGCCTGGACGGTGTTGACGCGCTTGCCGTTGAGGTTGATCGGGAACGACACAAAGGCGCTGTAGCGCTCGACGATATCCTTGATGCGGCCGTCGGTGGCGTAGTCGGTGCAGTCGTCCTTCAGCTCGACGACGATCTTCGTGCCGCGGGCAACGTCGGCGGCCTCCTCGATCTCGTAGCTGCCGGAGCCGTCGCTCGACCAGACATGGCCGGGCTCGCCGGCCTGCCACGAGTGGGAGTAGACCTTGACGGACTTGGCCACCATGAACGCGGAGTAGAAGCCGACGCCGAACTGGCCGATGAGGTTGGAGTTCTTGGCGCCGCCCTCGCCGAGGGCCTTGAGGAAGGCCTTCGAGCCGGAGTGGGCGATGGTGCCGAGGTTCTCGATCAGCTCGGCGCGGGTCATGCCGATGCCGTAGTCCTGGATCGTGAGGGTCCTGGCCTTGTCGTCGGTGGTGACGTTGATCTCGAGGGCCTGGTCGCCGAAGACCTCCTTCGCGGTCAGCTGGGTGTGGCGGAGCTTCTCGAGGGCGTCGGAGGCGTTGGAGACCAGCTCGCGGACGAAGATCTCCTTCTCCGTGTAGAGCGAGTGGATGACGATATCGAGGAGCTGCTTGATCTCGGCTTGGAACTCGAATTTTTGCGGTGTGGTGGTGGACATGTTGGTAAAGGGAAGCGGGAAATGAAAAGGGCGGCCAATTTACGGGCCGCCCGGTAAAAATCAAGGGGTTGGCGCGGGTTATTTGATCCGGATTTCGACGATCTCGGGCTTCCTGGTCTCGTGGGTCTGGATGAGGATCTCGAACTCCTTGGCGCTCCGGCCGAAGCCGCTCGCCTGGTTGTTGACGTACTGGCGGTAGGCCTTGCCCTCGACCCGGTAGCGGCCGCCCCAGCCGGGCACGGGCTCGGGGTTGTCGAGGAAGATGTCCGAGCTGGTCACCGCGCCGATGTTGGAAAGGGGGTCGTCCTGGTACTTGAAATACGCCTTGGCGCGCTCCTCGGCGAACCTGGCCACCTCGGCCGGGACCGCCTCGGCCTTGGCGGCGGTGTCCGCGGCGGCCTTGACGTTGAGGCTGCGGCTGGCGGCGCGGGCGGCGGCGGCCTCATCCTCGGCGACGCGCTGGCGGCGCTCGGCATTCTCGGCGGCCTTTTTCCGGTCGGCGGCTTCCTGCTGTTTCTCGGCCTCCTGCTCCTCCTTGGACAACACCGGCGTCAGCTCCTTCAGCCGGGCGGCGACCTCGTCGGGAAGCATCGCGGCCCGCACGCTGATCAGGTCCTTGTTGACCAGCAGCATCACGGTGCCGGTCGAGGTGTTCAGGCTGCGCACCGCCACGCCGGTGAAGAGCATGCCATCCTTCAGGCGCAGCTCCTTGTAGGGCAGGTTGACGTCGACGACCACGGCCGACGCGTGGGCAGCCATGAGTCCGGCAAGGGCGAGGAGGAAGCGGCGGATCATGGCGGGTAAGCTAGGCGGCCTCCCGGGCTTTCGCAAGTGCGGCGGTCAGGGCGCGAAAGCCCGCAAGGGCACGAGCCGCACCGGGCCGAGGAGGCCGGAAGGCTGCAGCGGCCAGTCCGCGGCATCGAAGCGCTGGTAGAAGATGTTCACGAAGTTGATCTCGTGGAATTTCTTCCACTCGACCTTGCGCCGGTCGAGGTCGCGGATGCGGTTGGCGGCCAGGTTGGTGACCTCGAGGGCGAGGGTGTTTTTGCCGGGCTTGAGGAAGGAGCCGATCTTCGTCCGCATCGGCAGCGACCAGGCGAGGTCGGTCTCCTGGCCGTTGACGAACACGCGGGCCGTCTCGCGCACGTCGCCAAGGTCGAGCAGCCAGTCGTCGGCCTTCACGCCGGTGGGCAGTTCGAATTCGGTTTCGTAGCGCGCCGTACCACCGAAACGTTCCCACTCGCCGCCCTGCGCCGTCCACGAGGCGAAGCCGTGCTGCGTGAACGCCGGGGGCAGTTCGGGTCCGCCCTTGGTCGCCGTTACCTTCCACTCGCCGCCGAGCACGGCGGGCTCGCCGACGGGGTGTGTGTAGTGCGAAGCGGCGCCGGTGGCAGCGCGGCCCGTGAAGGTGCGGATGAAGAATGATTCGCCCGGAGCCTGCTGAATAAATACCTCGGTCACCCCGTTGTGCTGGCGGGTTGCGGCCACGCCGGCGCCGCCACGCCGGGGATCCATCTGCACGGCGCCTTGGGCCGGCCGGCTCAGCGGCACCCAGCCTTCGAACGGCTGGGCGGCCTGGTTGGCGATGAAGTAGAGGTAGCCATCGTCGAGCCGGCGGCGGATGAATTGCAGGCCCGAGTCGGCCATCGTTTCCCGGCTGACTTTGCCGGAGGCGAGCGCATCAGCCAGGCGGCCGCGGTTGACCGGGGTGGGCAGTCCGGGCGAGGCCAGGAGCGCCTTGAACTGGGCCCGGTGCTCCGCGAGGCGGCCGAAGCCCGGCACGTCGGCCGGGAGGTCTTCGAGAAAGAGGACGGTCGCGCCGGCCTGGGCGAGCTTGGCCAGACGTTGCAGCGTTTCGACCGCCATGTGCCCCGTCTTCGGCACAAGAATCGCGCGGTAACTGCCTCCGGGAGTTTTGATGGCGCGGTTTTCGGATTTAGCCTGCGCCAGTTGGGTGTCGGAAATCAGATCATAGGCATAACCCTTGGCGGTGAGCTCGGTCATGAGCTGGCCGGTGGCCGAGGCCTCAAGCCAGCTGGCGTGGACGGTGAGCTGGATCATCTGGCCCTCGGGGTTGTGCCAGAGGTCGTCGGCCGGCCAGTAGACGAGCAGGTCGCTGTCGGGTTGGCCGGCCTGCAGCAGCGATTGGCAGCGGCCGATGTAGGCGTTGAGGCTGTCGCCGAGATCGCGCCAGAGGGGATTGCGGGTGTTGATCTGGGACGAGGCGTAGAAGAGCCAGCCCGGCCACGGGGCGTCCTCGGGCGAGAAGGCGTCGCCATGGTAGAAGACATGGTTGATGCCCGCGAGGAAGAGCGCGTCGAGCTCGGGCTTCATCTCGGAGGGCGACTCGTGGAAATGCTCGCGCAACCAGGTGAAGGTTTCGGACGACGCGTAGGGCTTGCCCATGACATGCGCGGCCGACGAGGCGAAGCGGTGGATGATGGGCGGGTGGCCCGGCCGGCCGATCTCGGCGGCCTCGCGGCGGAAGCCGGGAATGGGGAAGGGGATCGAGCCGAAGATTTCCGTCTCGGGAATGTCGGCGGCGGCGTAGAGGTCGAGCAGGTTGCCTGGCGACCCGTGGGCCTGGTTGCGGGCGGTCTGGCCCATGGTGTGGGCCCACGCGACCCACGCATTGACGTAGTCGAGGTGCAGCGCGCCGAGCGTGGTGCGGTAGTCGGCCTTGATGCGCGCGACGGTGTCGGGATCGCCCTGGCCGTTCAGTTCGGCGGCGTGTTCGAGGATATCGTAGCCGTGCAGCGCCTTGAATTTCTCCGGCACTTCCTTGGCCCACGTCGCCTGATACTCAAAGGAGTCGTGGAACTGGCCGTTGAGCGTGCCCGGCGGTAACGTGGAGAGGGCCGTGGTGAAGGGAGTCAGGTAATGCGCGAGCGCCGTCGTAGAATAGGGATTGAGCACCCAGCCTTCGCCGCCCGGGGCGGAGCGCTTCACCTTGAACCTGGTCGGCACGGGCGCGATTTTCCCGTCCGGGCCGAAGGCGAGCTTCAGCTCCGCGTCCTCGTCCGTGACCTGCGCGCCGCCGAAGGGCCAGCCGGTGCCGGTGGCCATGTCCACGCCGAGCCCGAGGCGCTTGGCCTCGGCGCCGGTGTGCGCGAGCATCTCGAGGTATTGGGGCGAGAGGAACGGGATGAAGCGTTCCTCGTAGCCCTTGGCGCCGTAGATGGGCGTGATTTCCACGCCGCCGAAGCCGGCGCCGGCGATTGCCTCGAGTTCGCGCGTGAGGTTGGGCTTGTCCACCGCGGAGCCGAGCCACCACCAGCGGGCCCAGGGCTTGTTCTCGCGGGTGAGCTTGGGCCAGGCGAGGTCGGCCGCTTCGGCTGCCAGCAGCGGGCTGGAAAAAAAGACGCAGGTCAGCAGGGCAACAAACGCACGCGGGGTCTTCATAAGGGGTCCGGCAGGCTTGCGCGGCCCGCGGCCCGCGGCAACCGCGGACTCTACGGACAGTAAGACGGAGGAAACTCAGCCGCCCAGGTAGGCGGCCTTGAGCTCGGGATTGTTCCGGAGCTCGGCGGACGGGCCCTGCATCGCGACCGTGCCGGTCTCGAGGACGTAGGCGTCGTGCGAAATCTCGAGGGCGAGGTTGGCATTCTGCTCGACGAGCAGGATGGTGATGCCGTGGCTCCGGTTGATCTCCACGATCTTCTCGAAAATGGTGCTGATGAGCTTCGGGGCGATGCCGAGGGAGGGTTCGTCGAGCATGAGCAGCTGCGGTTCGCCCATGAGGGCGCGGCCGATGGCCAGCATCTGCTGCTCGCCGCCGGAGAGCGTGCCGGCGGCCTGGGTCAGGCGCTCCTTCAGGCGCGGGAAGACGCTGAAGACGTAGTCGCGGTTCTGGGCGATCTTCGCCTTGTCGGTCTTGAGGTAGGCGCCCATGGCGAGGTTCTCGTCGACGGAGAGGTTGGAGAACACCATGCGGCCCTCGGGCACGTGGCCGAGGCCGCGGGCGACGATCTGGTGCGGCGGGAGCTTGGTGATGTCCTCGCCCTTGAAGGTGATGCCGCCCCGCCTGGCCCGGAGCAGGCCGGAGATGGTGCGCAGCGTGGTGGTCTTGCCCGCGCCGTTGGCGCCGATCAGCGTGACGATGCGGCCGGCCTCGATGTGGAACGACACGTCGCGGAGCGCGCTGATGGCGCCGTAGCAGACCTCGAGGTTCTTGACCGTCAGCATGGGCTCAGTGGTGCGAGAGGGATTTCTGGTGGTCCTCGCCGAGGTAGGCCTCGATGACCTTCGGGTCGGACTGGATCTGGGCCGGGTTGCCCTCGGCGATCTTCACGCCGTAGTCGAGGACGGCGATGCGCTGGCAGACGCCCATGACGACCTTCATGGAATGCTCCACGAGCAGGACGGAGAGGTTGTACTGCTTCTGCACCTGCTGGATGAGGCGGATGAGGTCGACCTTCTCGGTCGGGTTCATGCCGGCGGCCGGCTCGTCGAGGAGGAGGAGCTTGGGCTTGGTCGCGAGGCAGCGGACGATCTCGAGGCGGCGCTGTTCGCCATAGGGGAGGCTCTTCGCCTCGGCGTCGCGGAAGCGGCGGAGGTTGAAGATGTCGAGCAGCTCCTCGGCGCGTTTCGTGATGGCGGCCTCGTCGCGACGGAAGGCGCCCAGCCGGATGAGCGAGTGCACGGCGGCGGTCTCGCGGTGGAGGTTGCACGCCACGCGGACGTTGTCGAAGACCGAGAGCGAGCCGAAGAGGCGGATGTTCTGGAAGGTGCGGGCGATGCCCAGCTCGACGATCTCGTTGACGCGCAGCCCGGCCAGCGGCCGGCCGGCGAACATGATGGCGCCGGCCGTCGGCTGGTAGACGCCGGTCATGAGGTTGAAGACGGTGGTCTTGCCCGCGCCGTTGGGGCCGATGAGGCCGCAGAGCTCGCCGTCGCCGACGGTGAAGTCGACCGCGTTGACGGCGGTGAGGCCGCCAAACTTGATCGTCGCCTGGTGGAGCTGGAGGAGGGCGGGCATCAGAGCTTGGTCCGGCCGAACTTGAAGTTGAAGAGCCCCTGCGGCCGCAGGATCATCAGCACGATCAGGAGCAGCGAGTAGATGATCATCCGGTACTCGGCGATCGGGCGCAGGACCTCGGGCAGGAGGGTGAGCAGGATGGCGGCGAGGATGACGCCGACGGTGTTGCCCATGCCGCCGAGGATGACCATGACGACGATCTCGATGCTCTTGGTGAAGTCGAAGCCCGTCGGCGTGATCGTCATCTTGAAGTGACCGTAGAGCCCGCCCGCCGCGCCGGCGAAGAAGGCGCCGACGACGAACGCCACGATCTTGTAGCGCGTGGTGTTGAGGCCGACGGCCTCGGAGGCGACCTCATCGTCCTTGGTGGCGAGGAAGCCGCGCCCGTAGGTCGAGTGCACGAGGCACGTGACGGTGAAGACGGCGAGGGCCACGAACGCCAGCACCCAGAAGATGGAGGTGTAGGCCGGGATGCCGTTGAGGCCGAGGGCGCCGCCGAGGAACTCGACGTTCTGGAAGATCACGCGGATGATCTCGCCGAAGCCGAGGGTGACCAGGGCGAGGTAGTCGCCCTTGAGCCGGAGCGAGGGAATGCCGACCGCGAGGCCGGCCAGGGCGGCGCCGAGGCCGCCGGCGGTGAGCGCGGCGAGGAACATCAGGCCCTGCTGCAGGGCGGTGCCGCCCTCCTCGCCGAGGATTTTCGGCCCGATAAACAGCGAGACGGCGGCGGCGACATAGGCGCCGACGGACATGAAGCCCGCGTGGCCCAGCGAGAACTGGCCGGTGTAGCCGTTCACCAGGTTGAGCGAGACGGCGAGGATGATGTTGATCCCGATGCCGATCAGGACGTCGAGGTAATAGGGGTCGATCCGGTCGGAGAACCAGGAAACGCCGAAGGCGGCCAGCAGCGCGACCAGGAGATAAAGATGCGGGCGCGGCATGGCTCAGACCTTCTCGACGGTGGACCTGCCCAGCAGGCCGGCCGGCCGGAAGAGCAGGATGATGATGAGGATCGCGAAGGCGATGGCATCCTTGTAGGTCGACCACTGGCTGCCGTTCACGAACGTCTCGACCGTGCCCAGCAGGAGGCCGCCGAGGGCGGCGCCGGGGATGTTGCCGATGCCGCCGAGCACGGCGGCGACGAAGGCCTTGAGACCCGGCATCACGCCCATGAGCGGGTCGATCGAGGGATAGTTGAGGGCGTAGAGGATGCCGCCGGCGGCCGCGAGGGCGGAGCCCAGGCCGAAGGTGAAGGAGATGACGACGTCGTTGTTGACGCCCACCAGCTGCGCGGCCTTCGGGTTGAGCGAGACGGCCCGCATGGCCGTGCCGATCTTGGTGCGGTAGACGATGAGCTGGAGGCCGACCATGAGGAGCGCGGTGACCACGATGACCACGACCTGGTTGGAAGAGATGACCAGTCCGCCGAGGTTGAAATTGACGGAAGGAAACACGGCGGGAAAGGTGCGCGGGGTGGCCCCGAAGAACACCTGGCCCGAGTACTCCAGCAGCAGCGAGACGCCGATGGCGGTGATGAGGACGTTCAGCGTGGCGGCGCCGCGCAGGGGCCGGTAGGCCAGCCGCTCAATGAGCATGCCCAGCACGGCGCAGCCCAGCATGGCGACGACCAGGACGACGAGCCCGCCCCAGACCGTGTTTTCCGGCACGAGCTTGCCCATGTAGTAGCCGATGAAGGCGCCGACCATGAAGACGTCGGAGTGCGCAAAATTGATGAAGCGCAGGACGCCGTAGACCATCGTGTAGCCGAGCGCGATGAGCGCATAGATGGCCCCGAGGGACAGGCCGTTGAGAAGTTGCTGCAGGAATTCGGACAAGCGTGGAACGGGAAAGTTACCCCAAGGCTAGGGGGGCCGCGGGCCGCTGGTCAATGGCCGCGTTTCGGCCCCCAATACCCCATCCGGCCTAATCAGGGGTCGACCGTCTGGACGTAGGCGAACTTGCCGTTTTTCACCGTCAGGATGACGGCCGACTTGGTCGCATTGCGGTCCTGGTCGATGGTAATGCGGCCGGTGACCCCCGAGAAATCCCGGGTGGTCGCAATCGCGTCGCGGAGCCGGGCGCTCTCGGTCGTGCCGGCGCGCTTCAGGGCGTCGAAAAGCAGCCCGGCGGCGTCATAGCCGAGGGCGGCGATGCTGTCCGGGGTCTCCCCGGCCCACCGGGCGCGGAACTTCCGGATGAAATTCTGCATCACCGGGGCGGTGGACTCGGGCGAGGCGTGGGTCGAGTAATAGGTGCCCTCGACGGCGGCGCCGCCGATCTCGATGAGCTGCGGGGCCTCCCAGGCGTCGCCGCCGAACAGCGGGCCGGTGAAGCCGAGCTGCCGCGCCTGGATGCAGATGAGCGCCCCCTCGGTGTAGTTGCTCGAGTGGAAGATGGCGTCGACCCCGGCGGCCTTGATGGCGGTGAGCTGGGCGCGGAAGTCCTTGTCGCCCTCGCTGTGCCTCTGCTCGATGACGACCTCCCCGCCGGCCGCGGTGAACTTCTCGCGGAACACCTTGGAGATGCCGACGCTGTAGGGGTTGTTGACGGAGGTGAGGATGGCGGCGCGCTGCGCGTGGAGCGTCTCGCGCGCGAACTTGGCCAGCACGGCGCCCTGGAACGGGTCGATGAAGCAGACGCGGAAGATGTAGTTGCCCATCTCGGTGACGCGCGGATTGGTGGACGAGATCGCGATCATCGGGATCCGCGCGTTCTGGAGGATGGGCGCCGCCTCGAGCGAGTTGGTCGACGGGTTGCCGCCGAGCACGGCGATGACCCGGTCCCGGGAGACGAACTTCTTGGCGATGGTGGCGGATTCGCCGGCCTTGGACTGGTTGTCCTCGGTGACCAGCTCGACCGGGCGGCCGAGGACGCCGCCGGCGGCGTTGGCCTCCTCGAAGGCGAGGATGGCGCCCTTGCGGGCGGCGGTGCCGAACGCGGCCTCCTTGCCGCTGAACGCGCCGTACTCGCCGACCCGGATCGGGCCTTCGTCAGCGGAGGCAAAATTCCAAACGCCAAACGCCAAGACGCCAAGCAAGGGACGAAAGGCAAAAGGCCTGAAGGCGCGGAGCTTCATTCTGGGATTTGTTTGGGCCCTTGGCTTTGGTGGTTTTTCCGCCGTTACGGCGCCACGGTCTTGTGGAACTTGGCCT
>Ga0228698_1001052_pt1 | contig 14898 bp, 13 predicted proteins | sample McNCre117_Aug_MG_FD_178015 | JGI IMG/M metagenome (GOLD analysis project Ga0228698, IMG submission 178015) | Freshwater microbial communities from McNutts Creek, Athens, Georgia, United States - 1-17_Aug_MG | ecosystem: Environmental > Aquatic > Freshwater > Creek | place: USA: Georgia...
CTTGCCTCTGTACCGGAATGGCAAATTACGACTGCTGGACTTGCGGACACACCACCTACCGCCTCAAAGAGACCACTAACCGCCTTGCAAACGGCAAGTGGCAGCTTCCAAAAGCGGAAGATATTTTCCGTGATTATCAGTTCAGCAGCGACCAGACCATCAGGCTTCCAGAGCCTGAACTGCCATGAGACGGCAAGCTCTCCGATTGCTTTATAGCACACTTGCAGCGATAACGCTTCTGATCGCTGTTTTTGTCGTCAACCAGCTCGCTGCCGTTGCCAAACTGCTCAATTCTCTACACCCTGACGCTGGCACATTTTTCCTACTCGCAAGCTCACTGCTCATCCTTTTCACGCTCTACAGCGCACTCCGTTTTCTTATGCTCCCCAAAAAGCCACCGCTTCCAGTTGATGAAAATGCACGGGAGATGGCTGCCTACGTCAGCTATCTGGCGGAACGCTTGCCTGTTCACCCCAAGCATCCTGAAGCCGCAAAAGGGAAAAAAGAGCAGCGCTGGGTGCGCACCAATCTCAAGCTGCTTGATAGCGACGCGCTCAACTTGACCAGAGAGATTGCTACCAGAAATTTTTTTGTTGGGGCTTTTGCGCAGAACACCTCCTACGGAACAACCACCTCGTTAATCAATAATCTCAAGGTGGTGTGGGGAATCTACACCATCCATCATCGCACGGAACATCTCCGCGAGTTCATCACGCTTGCCCGCTCCGTCTATGAATATCTTCCGCTCTCCGATTTTAAAAAGGAGGAGATTCAGGATCATATCAAGCCAATTGTGCAGTCGGCATTTAGCAACACGCTCTCATCAATGCTGCCTGCGGGCAACCTGCTGGCACCGTTTTTCCTCAACCTTTTTCTTGCTGGCGCCACCAACAGCTACCTCACCTGCCTCGCCGGCATTATTGCGACGCGCCACTGCCAAACCACGACGGAGGAGGACAAAAAAGAGATTATTCAGCAGAGCATGTTTGAGGCATCGTTCATGCTGAAGGAGATTGTGCGGGAGTGCAACCCAATTCTCTCGGTAACGATTAGCAACGCCGTGAAAAAAGCTGGCATGGAGAGCCTCGACACCATGCACTCGCCTTCGGCGGGCAGCGGCATCACCAAAGATATTGTCTCGCATCTGGCAAGTTCGCTGAAAAGTATGCTGAAGGAGAGTTGAATTATCGAGCGTAAAACTGCGCGGCGACAGGTGATAATGCTCATGTGCTAGATGGATGAGATGAGGAGCCTTCGATATTCTTTCTTCGATGTTCGACTTACGACTTCTTGCGAAGTTCCCGAAAAAAATCTCGCAGTAGATCTTGGCATTTGTGCTCCATAATGCCACCGAACACCTCTGGCTGATGGTTGAGCTGCTGGCAACCGGTAACATTCAGCACCGTGCCTGACGCTCCCATTTTTAGATCATACGCACCAAAAAGAAGCCGCCCAACCTTGGCGTTGACAATAGCGCCAGCGCACATCGGGCAAGGCTCAAGCGTTACAGCCAACGTACAATCATTGAGATATTTACTGCCAACGGTTGCCATAGCGGAGGTGAGCGCAATCATCTCCGCATGAGCGGTTGCGTCGCGCAGCGCCTCAACTTGATTGTACCCTCTGCCGATAACATGACCATTGCTGTCGAGCACCACCGCACCAACCGGCACCTCCTTCCGCTCAAACGCCTTGATGGCTTCCCGAAAAGCCAACTCCATGCACGAGGTAACGTCAATCATGATTTTTGTGTGATGAGTGTTTGCTGAAGATGCAATAACAGGTTAGCTTATGCCGCGCTGGTTGCATCGGCAATGCAGCGCAATAGTAACAAAGATTGCTCGTTTTCCCGTAAGGATTTCACAACCGGCTGTAATGGAGATACTTTTACTTTTTGCTCTGATTGTTCTTAACGGTCTTTTTGCCATGTCGGAGATTGCGCTGCTGACGGCTAAACGATCACGCCTTTCAAAATTAGCTGATGGTGGCGACAAAGCGGCTATGAAGGCGCTGAAACTCGGGCAAGATTCCACACGATTTCTCTCGACCATCCAGATTGGCATCACCTCCATCGGCATCCTGAACGGTATTGTGGGCGAAGGTGCGCTCGCCTCGCCGCTCGCCGTCAAACTGCAAACGCTGGGCATGGCTGATGAACCGAGCCACATCCTTGCGACGGCATTTGTCGTCATTATCATAACCTACATCACCATCGTCATTGGCGAGCTGGTGCCGAAACGGCTGGGGCAGTTGAATCCTGAAGGCGTTGCCTGCTTGGTGGCACCGCCAATGCTGACGCTTTCAGCAATCACCCGACCCTTCGGGCGGCTGCTTTCAGCCTCAACCGACGCCGTGCTCCGCCTGATGGGCAACCAGCCGCAAGCGACGCCAAGCGTTACGGAGGAGGAGATTCACGCCATGCTTGAGGAGGGTTCTGAAGCGGGCGTGATTGAACAGCATGAGCATGAGATGGTGCGCAATGTTTTTCGGCTTGATGACCGTCAACTCGGCTCGCTCATGGTGCCAAGAGCCGACATCATTTTTCTTGATGTTTCACTCCCCATTGAGGAGAATATCGGTAGGCTTACCGAATCGGAACACTCCCGTTTTCCCGTCTGCAACGGCGGCTTGCAATCCCTGATCGGTGTGGTCAACGCCAAACAGTTACTCTCAAAAACCCTGAAAGGTCGCCTCACAGAGTTCACCTCACATTTGCAAGCATGCGTCTATGTGCCTGAAACGCTGACCGGTATGGAGCTGCTTGAACACTTTAGAACCTCCGGCACGCAGATGGTTTTTGTGGTTGATGAGTATGGCGAAATTCAAGGTTTGGTAACGCTTCAGGATATGCTGGAAGCCGTTACTGGCGAGTTTGTGCCACGAAATCTTGAGGATTCATGGGCGGTGCAGCGGCAGGATGGTTCATGGCTGCTCGACGGTCTGATTCCGGTTCCCGAACTAAAAGATACGCTCGAACTCAAATCGGTGCCGGAAGAGGACAAGGGACTGTACCACACCCTCAGCGGCTTGGTGATGTGGCTGCTTGGCAGAATGCCACGCACCGGCGACATCATGACGTGGGAGAGCTGGACACTCGAAATTGTTGATCTTGACGGTCAACGAATCGACAAAGTGCTCGCCTCAAAAATCATTGAAGCTCCACAACAAGAAGCCGTGAATGGAATAACTTCCGAAACAGCGGAGTAATCAAGCTGATAGAGAACAAATGTGATTCTTGGTTATCAGCTTTGCTGCCTTTAAATCGGTGTTGAACGTTGAGCAATGGCTCTGTTCGATAAATTTTTGCATGAGTTTTTAGATGTCGCAAACATCAATGCAAGAGCATAAACGATTTCTACACGCTACGTTGTCGCCAAATTATTGTTAGCGGATGGCGTTTAACTCCCCAAAAAACAACCGATAGCGCAGGCACAAGCCTGAACAAGAGTGACAAAATGAGAAACAAAACGATTACCCACTTATGAACCACCAAGAAACCGATTGCCTTTTTTGCCGGATTGTGCGCGGCGAGATTCCCGCCACCATCCTCTATCGCAACGAGCACGTTCTCGCCTTCAGGGATATTTCTCCGGTGGCGCTGCAGCACGCGCTCATCATTCCACTCAACCATATCGCTTCGCTCAGCCATCTCCAGCCAGAAGATGAAGCGATTGCCGGACAGATGTTGCTTGCCGCGAGCGTTGTTGCCGATCTTCTTGGAATAAAAAAGTCAGGCTACCGGCTGGTGTTCAACTCCGGCGCTGACGCGATGCAGAGTGTTTTTCACCTGCACGCCCATCTGATTGGCGGTCAAGCGATGGGTTGGCCTCCCTTTCCATAAGTGGGACATTAGAGCGACCTCTTGTGCAAAAATCTTGTTTGCGGTGAATTTTGTGCCGGTTGTTACCGTTATACAGGTTATAATTAGTCCGGTTTATCATTGATGGTTGTTCGGGAGTTCAACGTATGCGGTTATCAGAGTTGACGGTTGGCGATGAGGCTGAAGTAACGGCACTCAAGGCGGTGGGAGCGGTTCGCCGCCGCATTATGGATATGGGACTTATCAAAGGAACCTCGCTCAAGGTTATAAGAGTTGCGCCGCTTGGTGATCCGATGGAGATTCTCTTCAAAGGGCTGCATCTTGCGCTACGAAAAAATGAAGCGGAAGGAATTTTTGTGCAAACCACCACGTCGCCAAACGGCAGGGAAGGTTCTGCGTCAGTCAAAAATTTCATCTAAAAAATCCTCTACATCAGGGATGGATCGAGATGAGAAATTCTTGCTGAATGAGTTGTTCAGAGTTTTGCATAACGCTCATAACCGCCATCACAAAAGCCTGATTGGAAATTTGGAACAACACCATGAGTGAACTGAAAGAGATTCGTATTGCGCTTGCCGGCAATCCCAACTGCGGCAAAACCTCGCTTTTCAACGCCCTCACCGGCGCTCATCAAAAGGTGGGCAATTTTTCAGGCGTAACGGTTGAAAAGCACGAGGGTTATCTCGATTACAAGGGATACCGCATCACGGTGGTCGATCTGCCGGGAATCTACTCGCTCATGCCCTACTCGCCGGAGGAGCTTGTTACTCGCGAATATCTTATCAAAGAGCCGCCTGATGTGGTGGTCAATGTGCTTGAAGGCACCAACCTTGAGCGCAACTTGCTGCTCACCACGCAGCTCATGGAGCTTGAGGTTGATTTTCTGGTGGCGCTCAACATGATCGACGAAGTTGAGGAGCAAGGTATTGTCATTGAGATCAAGCAGTTGCAGCAACTGCTCGGTTGCCACATCATTCCCACATCGGCAAAAAAGAGCATCGGACTGGATTCACTGCTCGACCACGTTATTCGGGTCTCACGCAAGGATATTGCAATCCGCAAAAACAAGCTCTTTTTTCGCCCAGAGCTTGAACGCTTTGTTGAAAAAATTACCATGATCCTTGCTCATCAACAGGAGCTTGAGGGATTCAATCCACGCTGGCTGGCGATCAAGCTGCTCGAAAATGATCGCGAAGTCTATCAACAAATTCAGCGCCTGCCCGTTTGGGTGAAGGTTGAACGTGCCTTGCAAGAGGCGCTGAAAGAGGCGGAGCGAATGCACGATTCGGAGCCGGAAATGCTCATCACCGAAGATCGCCACGCCTTTATTCGCGGTGCCATGCAGGAGTGCGTTCACCAGCCGACAGCGCCAAAAGCGACGCTGACTGACCGTATTGATCGGGTGGTGCTCAATCGCGTACTTGGATTGCCAATCTTTTTGCTGGTGGTCTGGAGCATTTTTCAGCTCACCTTCACGCTTGGTTCGCCGCTGATGCACGGGCTGGAATCGCTCTTCACCCTGCTGGCTTCTGCCATTACGCCGCTCCTCGCCAACGAGATGCTCCGCTCCATTGTGGTTGACGGCGTCATTGCCGGTGTTGGTGGTGTGCTGGTCTTTCTCCCCAATATTGTGCTGCTTTTTATCGGTCTCTCCTTTCTTGAAGCCTCCGGCTACATGGCGCGTGCCGCTTTTGTGATCGACCGCGTGATGCACCGTTTCGGGCTGCACGGCAAATCCTTTATTCCCATGATTACCGGATTTGGCTGCTCGATTCCCGCCATCATGGCAACGCGGACGCTGAAAAGCCGAACGGACAGGCTCGTTACCATCATGATTATTCCCTTCATGAGCTGTGGCGCAAAACTGCCCGTCTATGTGCTGCTTACCGCCGCGTTTTTTGCGCCCGACGTTGCCGCCAACATCATGTTCGGCATCTACCTGCTCGGCATTGTCGTCGGTCTGTGGACGGCGTTCATCCTCAAAAAAACGGTGATGAAAAGCGATTCCGAGCCATTTGTGATGGAGCTGCCGCCCTACCGCTGGCCCACGCTGGCGTCGGTCTTTTTTCAGGCGAAGGTGAAGGCGGTGCTCTATCTCAAAAAGGCGGGAACGCTGATTCTTGGCGCGGTCGTCATCATCTGGGCGGCAAGCAACTATCCGCACAACATGGCGCTTGACCAGCGCTATACGGCGGAACGTGCCCGAATTGCTGAGAGCGAAGCCGACGCGGCACAACAGCAAACGCTCCAGCGAGAGCTTGGTTTGCGGATGAAGTCGGCACAGCTTGAGTATTCGCTGGCGGGCAGAACCGGTAAAGTGCTTGAACCGCTCATCAAGCCGATCGGTTTTGACTGGCGCATTGGCATTGCCTTGGTGACGGGCTTGGCGGCAAAAGAGGTGGTGGTTTCGACGCTCGGCACCATCTACGCTATCGGGCAGAGCAATGATTCGCCGGTAGAGCTGAAATCCATTCTCCGGCACGATCCCGCCTTCAGCAAGGCGACGGCGTTGAGCTTGATGGTGTTTGTGCTGCTCTACATTCCCTGCGTTGCGGCAATCGGTGTGATGAAAAAAGAGGTTGGCAGGTGGAAGCCGGTTGCGCTCTACTCACTCTATTCGCTCTCGGTGGCGTGGCTCCTCGCGTTCGTCGTCTATCGGATGGCGCTGTTGATGGCGTGAGCGTTCGGGTACAACAGAGTCTCGACGAATCTCGACAAAAAGACGCGCACGTTAGTGTTGAAAAAACTCTTTTGTTTCGCCGTCACCGCCTGCTGGCGGCACTATACCTGCCGCCGCTCCGGCAAGGCGATGGAGCGGTTGAAACGTCAAAGAGATTTGAGATGCTTGGTTTCGGCTCCGCTCAACCAGCGAGAAATTCCTTTTAACTCCGTTGGTTGAGCGGAGCCGAAACCAACGCAGTCGAAACCAACGGAGCTAAAAGGAGCGTGCTCGCCGGCTTGATGAGCAAGGAGCCTCTCGCGAGAGGCTCCGGCGGTATGTTGCCCGATGGTTCCAGTGGCTCCATGGTGGGCTGGCTGGGCTGGTTTCGGAGCGGTGGAGTGAACAACACTACTATGCCTATGTTCTGAAAGAGCTGCGCCGTATGGACCGCATACCTTTGCCAAAACCATGAGCGATTTCGAGGAGTGCATTCGGGAATTCTACACGGAGAGATTGAACTGCGCAAAACCTTGCTGCTGTCGCTTGATGATCTGCTGGTCATTACACAAAAGTTTATCAACAAGAACGTTTCCCGCTCAGCCTTGAACCGCTGTTTGCCACCATGGTCTTGGAAATCTAACGACACTGAACCCAAAGGCAAATGGCACAAAAACCAAGACAAAAACCTTCAAGGATGATGAGCCATGTTCTGTGCATCTTGACCTCAAATACCTGCCGTAAATGAAGGAAGAATCAAGCTGGCGCTCTCTTTTTATCGCCATTAACCGGCGCGCAACCCATTGGGATTATCTCGAAATCCTGCCAACGAAAAGCGCATCAAATGCTGCTGGGTTTCTGCGCAGGCTCCAACAACAGCTACCCTTTCGCAAAGCATTGTAGAATCGTCGTAGTTCACTGCAATACCAAAAATCGTGCGCATCGCCACCTTCACCGCCGCGCCTGCTCAACCAGCTCGGCTGCCAGCGTGAGCGAGGAGGCTGAAAGCTTTTCGCCGCTGATGAGGCTGGCAATGGCTTGCAGGCGGCTGTTGTGGTCGAGAGGGATAACCTCCGTGATGGTACGGTCGTGCTGAAGGGATTTTTTGACACCGAGGTGCAGGTCGCCCATGGCGGCGATGTGAGGCAGGTGAGTAATGGCGATGATTTGGTGCTGGCGTGAGAGTTTTTTCAGGCTTTTGCCAACCGCTTCGGCAACGCGCCCACTGATACCAGCGTCGATTTCGTCGAAAATAAGGATCGGCAGCTTCGCAGAGTTAGCCAGCGCGCTCTTCATGGCGAGCATCACTCGTGAAATTTCGCCTCCGGACGCCACTTTTGCGAGTGGTTTCGGCTTTTCGCCGGAGTTGGTGGAGATCAAAAACTCAATCTTGTCGTAACCGCCCGAAAAAGCGGTGAATGTTGTGCCAGCAAGCGCAATCTCGCCATCGGGATGCTCGTCGTGGGTGATGCTGACGACGAACGTGGCGTTCGGTATGCCAAGCTCTGCCAACTGCTCCTGAATTGCCGTTTCAAGATGGTGCGCCGCTGCCTGCCGCTTCGCGCTGAGTGTTACCGCATGTTGCGAAAGCTCTCTTTTTTCGATGGTTATCGCTTGCGCGATGCGGCTCATCTCCTCTTCAAGATTCTCCTCAAGCGCACTATTTGCCTCAAGCTCCAGCTTCAGCTCAACCAATTCGGCAAGCGAGCGCCCATATTTTTTGCAGAGGCGCTGAAGCTGGAGCTGCCGTTCGCGCAACGTTTCAAGGCGATCGGGATTGAAATCAATCGCCGACTGGTAGCTTCGCGTGAAACGCGCAAGTTCATCAACAATGCTCGTTGCGGTACGCATCTCCTCAAGATGAATCGCGAAGCTCGTGTCGATAGCGGCAAGTTTTTCGAGCGTGTGTTGCGCCGAAGTGATGGCGGAGTAGATGGCGTGGTCGCCGTCGTAGAGCAGCTCGTTCAAGCTGCTGCTGAGCGTGAAGAGCGTCTCGGCGTTTTCGAGCAGAGTGATCTCCTTGTCGATACTCTCCTCTTCACCGATTTTCAGCGCAACGCTCTGGAGTTCGTTCAACTGAAAATCGAGCATCTCTTTTCGATCGCGCATGGTGGCGGACTCGGTGGTGAGCGAACGCAACTGCTGCTGGAGCGCATGAAGAGTTGCGCGGGTCGCTTGATACGTTGCCAGCTCATCGGTGGTTTGCGCAAAATCGTCGAGCATGGTTTCGTGCGTTTCAACGCGCAGCAGCAGTTGGTGATCGTGCTGACCGTGCAGATCAATCAGCTCCTCGCCAACTCGCTTGAGCAGCGCAGCGGTACACGGCGTATCGTTCATGAAACAGCGCGATTGACCGCCGGACGAGAGTTCTCGCCGCAGAATGAGTTCGGGCGAAGCCTCAATCTCTGCCTCTTGCAGCAGCTTGTTGATGGTATCGGAGTGAACCTCTTTGAAGATCGCCTCAATCACCGCTTTGCTGCTTCCCGACCGCACCAAATCGCTGCTGGCACGCTCGCCAAGCACAAGATTGAGCGCGCCAAGCAGGATTGATTTGCCAGCGCCGGTCTCGCCGGTAATGATGGTGAGCGCGGGATTGAATTCAACCGTCAGCTCCTGAATCAGGGCGAAGTTCTTGATGTAGAGGCTGAAGAGCATGGCGGGATGGTGCGGCAATTATGCTTTGGGCGAAGCGGAAGAGTTCTCCTTTTTTCGGACGTCATCACCCGCTTTGGTGAACTCCTCTTCGATCTCGTTCTGCGCTTTTTTAAACTCTTTCATCCCTTTGCCCAACCCTTTAGCAAGTTCGGGCAGCTTTTTTGCGCCGAACAACAGCAGAATGACGAGGAAGATCACAACGACTTCAGAGGTTCCCAACATCGGTAGTTCTCCAGCAATTTAGAGTGAGGAAAATCTTGCTTCGGCGCCGATTATATACGCATTATGGCTACCTGAAGCAACTCTTTTCACGACCGCAATTTAGTCTCAATAGCGAGCAATGATGGTTTCGCCGGCGCGGGTTTTCTGACCGATCTGAACGGCAATTTTGGCTGATGGCGGCAAAATGAGATCGACGCGCGAACCGAATTTTATCATGCCAAACCGTTTGCCCATCTTGACCAGCTCACCGCTCCGCAGTGAGCAGACGATTCGGCGAGCAAGAAAACCGGACACTTGGCTGAAACGCACCTCAATCTTTCCATTGTCGATGCCGATCTCCATGCGCTCATTGCTCTCCATGCTTTGGTCGTCAAACGCCATCAGGAATTTGCCCGGGCAGTAGCGAAGATGGGTTACTTTGCCGGTGAGCGGCACGCGGTTGACATGCACGTTGAAGGGCGACATGAAGATGCTCACCAGCGTCGGCGGGTTGTCGGCACCGCTTTTGCCATGCGGCTGGACGAGAAGAATCTTGCCATCGGCAGGCGCCACAATCACCCCTTGTTCATCAGGTGGCGTACGTTTTGGATCGCGAAAAAAATAGAGCGTAAAGAGAAACGCCGCGCCAGCGGTGAGCAGCATGAAGCTTTCGCCCCAGAGCGGAAAAAGCATCGCGGCGGCGCAAAGCATCATGCAGAGGAGAAGAACTTTTATGATGGTGCTGTAGCCGTATGATGTCAACATCGTGGTGCGTCTCTCTTGGGTTGCAGATAGTCAGGATTGGGTGGAACCATTTTTGGTGGCGCAAGATAGCGAATGAACGGTTTCAGGCAAAAAAGACGCAGTAGTGTGTGCGATCAGCATCAAGCTTTCCTGACGAACTCCGACTTCAACTGCATTGCGCCAAAACCATCAATTTTGCAGTCGATATCATGGTCGCCTTCGATGAGGCGAATGTTCTTCACCTTCGTGCCGCCTTTCAGCGGTGATGACGCGCCCTTCACCTTGAGATCTTTGATGATCGTTACGGTATCGCCATCCTGTAAAAGGTTGCCGTTCGCATCTTTCCAAACACGGGCAGCGTCAGACGCCGTTGCCACCGACGCGCTCCATTCGTGGGCGCACTCAGGGCAGGTCAAGAGCGCACCAACCTCGTAAGTATATGCTGAATTACATTGTGGACAGTTCGGCAAGTCGCTCATGATCTTCCTTGTTCGAGATTTCCCAGCAAAAAATAGTGCGCCATAATAGTAATTTTTGCCACAAAACAGCGCTCATGAAACCCTGCGCCGGCAAGATGAATTCCATGAATCTCTGGTAAGCAATTCCATAGCATCGTTGGCGGCTGCTCGCCAACGCTCATCTCGTCGATTTCGCGGATCTGTTCACCTCGATCCCCAACCGATCATGCAGATTTGAGGCGTTAACTGATATCGTCGGAACTCTGTTATGTGATGAGATGAAAACCGTGCCAATGTGTCACACCACTTTCAGGTGCGGCTTTGCCTTCAGCAGCTTGAGCGTACCAAACTTTCTCGCCCGCATTGTCCAACCAATCGTTCCGCCCAGCTTGTAGAGCCAGACCGGCATCAATGGTTTGGCAAGCAGCTCTCGTGCTTTATCGGAAATCGAGTTGCCAACCGCAAGTTCAGCGGCAGCCATTTCAAGCGCACGCCGAAGCGGAGCGCCCTGTCCGCCAAGCTCGGGAAGCGGAAGCGCACGAACCATCCCCTCACCAGCACCGAGTGAGAGCGCCCCCATCCACGCAAATCCTGCTGATCGGGCGAACTCGGCACAAACCGCAATGGCGCTGGCATTTTGGCTCGCTTCGGGAAAGCCGCAATTGACGATGGCTGCGAAGCGCGTCGGTTTCGCTTTCGCCTTGCCATGCGCCGCCACATCTTCGAGCACCGCAATGAGCGGTGCTGGCAGCGTATCCACGTAAAGCGGAAAAGCGAGAACCACCAGATCGGCACCATCAAGCGCATGGCGAAGCGCTTCGATGCGCTCGGCGCGCTCGGCGGTCGTGATCGCCTTGTAGAGCACGATCGTCTCGGTTTCAACACCATGCTGCTGCAACTGCTCAAAGAGATAGGAGCCAAGTGATGAGGAGGTGCTTTTCTCTCGGCGCGGACTGCCAACCAGCAGCAACGCCCGACGAACGGATGTTGCCGGCGCAGATGAAGGGTTGAGCTGCGGCAAACTCGCCGCCGAATCTGACTGACGACGCGCAATGTGATTGATCCAGCGATGGAGCTGCTCTTTCATCACGCTCTCCGATTGGTTGCGGTAGAGAATGCCACAACGATAGACACCAGCATAGAAGTTGATGGAGTTTCGCCACGCCAGATGGCGGAAAATGGAGTCAGACTCCGAATCCGGCTCATTCTGCCAACCAATAATCAGCACGTCGGGATAGTGGTCATAGCGCTTTTGATGATGAATCTCGCCATCAATCGTGGTAAAAAATGGCAAGGTGGTCTGTATCTGATGATCGAGCATCTTCTTGAGCGTCGATGAGTAGCCGCCGAAGGTGATCGGCGTAAGCAAAATCACGAGATCGCTCTCAAGGTATTTTCGGCATATCTCCAGATGGTCGTCAGCAAGGTGGCACTTGCCCGGATTTTTCAGCCAGCAGAGAAAATCGCCCATGCAGTTGCCGATCTTTTTGTCGCGCAGCACCACCATTTCGGAGTTCCAGCCACGCTCTGCAAGATTGGATTGCAGGGTTGCCGTCGAAAAACTACCGATCGTGTCGCCTGCCTGCGAGCCATCAAGAATCAATGTTTTCATGGTTACTCGGTTATAAATTGTTGAGCAATTGATTGCATTTCATAGAGATAGAGCGCGTCGCCACCCACGCCGAATGGAGGAAGACGACCACCAATTTCGAGTGATACCAGCCCATGCACGCGGCTCCAGACAATCAGCGCAACACCGTGCGACAGCGCGTGATAGCTGCTCGTGCAGCTCTTTATCGCCAAAAGTTGCGCCTCATACTCTGGCGGTATCGCTGGGAAATTCTCGCTCTTCAGCCTTCCGGCAACACGAAACTCCTCAATCACGCTCACCAACGCGCTGATGGAACGGATTGCTGCTGGAACAATTTCCATTTTGGGCTGTTGATAGCCGGGAATCGGCGTACCAAAAATGAGCTGGTAGCGCTGGGGAGAGCGCAGCGCCCACGAACGGTAGGCGACGCCGATGACATGAAATCGCTCAAGAAGCTGCTCCGGTGGAACGCTGTCGCGCGCGGTAAGTTGAACGTCGCCAAACGAGGTAAAGGCATCAATGGTGAGCGCTGTTACCAGAGCGTCTCGATCGGGAAAGTAGTTGTAGATGGCGGGAGCGGTAATGCTCAACTCGCGTGCAATAGCCCGCAGCGAAAGGGCTGGCGCACCACACTCCGCAATCAACCGCCAAGCGCTCTCCTTGATCGCCTCCTGAAGATTTGGAATCTGCTGCTGTTTAATCGGTCGTGCCATGATGAAGATTCTTTTTAAGTTTACATCGTAAATATACGCCGTAAACTTAAAAATCCAAACCGTCAGCGGCTTTTTTCTCTAACAGATTATAAAGCAATATTTTACATCGGAAAAAGCCTCTACAAAAAGCAGCTACGGCTTTTTCAACGCCTGCATAAAGGTGATGACCAGCCTGACCATAAGATTGTAGGAGAGGCTCCGTTTTTTGATCTGGTTGACGGTGCCGGCGAGGTAGAGGTCGAGCTGCGGCACGTAGTAGAGCAGAGCGCCCGACGCGCCGGAGTGGCCGATCATGGGCGGCATCTGCATGAAAAGCGTGTAGTAGCGAGGCAGCGCAAAGCGCATCAAGCCAATGCCATACTCCAGCGGCGGAAAGATCGGGCTCCAGACGCGCTGCATCTCTTCAAGAAAGTTGGCGGGAAAAAGCTCTCGCTGCATGAAGGCTTTCAGGAAAGCGATGCCGTCGCTGGCGGTCGAAACAATCCCCCCATCGGCACGAACGGATGCCATGGTACGAGGAATAGTGAGCGGCTTTGTGCCAAACAGCAGAGCTGAAATATCGTTGTAGCGATCGACGGTATCGTTCGTAAAGGGAAAGGCTTGCGTGAGACGAAGCGGCTCAAGAATTCGCTGCCGAAGCGCTTGCTCGTAGGGAACACCATCAAGCCGTTCGATGATGGCACCAAGTAGTTGGTAGTTGGTGTCGGAGTAGAAGGCTTTGCCGGGCGCTCCCGGAGCAAACTTCGGCGAAAGCTGCTCTTTGGTGATGCGCAGCACATCCTCGAAGCTCCAGCCCACATCGTGCCGCAGGCAGTCGCGATAGTGGCTTGAACCATCGGCGCGACGCTGCTCAAAGTAGTCCGCAATACCTGAAGTGTGGCTGAGAAGCTGCCGTACCGTAATGGAGTTGCTCGAATCAACATTCCGAAGCTGATGAATACCCGCCATGATGGATGGCTCAAGGTAGCGAGCCACCGGAGCGTCAAGGTCAAGCCGCCCTTCGTGACGAAGCTGCATGATGAGCGCCGTAACGTACAGTTTGGTTGCACTTGCAATAAAGTAGCGGCTGGCTCCACATGGCGATGCCGATTCCCAATGCCAGTTGCGGCTTGGCGAAGCGAGCGCGAACTGCACATCGCGCGTGTCGGAACGAGCGTCATATTTTTCGACTAACTGTGCGAGGTGTTGCTCCAGTTGCAACTGGTTTGGTATGGTGCTCATGGCTACTTCTCCTGCTCCTGAGAGTTGGGTGCCAATGAAAAGTTATAGCTATGTGATGGCATAGCAGTTGATGAAAAGTATCGGTCAACGATATTTTAGGAGAACTTGCCCCATCCCATTACTCTGCATAAAAATGCACGAACAGCACCTGTTGTTCGCAAAGAGATTCAGGAATCAACGTTGTCGGGCAGTCAGCTTGCCCGTAACAGAAAAATCTGACATTTCGACAACCACTACTCCACAACAACACTCTCGGCGGCAGAGAGCAGACCGGCAGCCTCCGCTTTCATGATAATATCATCCACGGCGGTTGTCATTGAAACCGGCTGACCATCCAGCATGGTGAGGTTTACCGGTGGATGCGCCTTCTGGTGGTCGCTCATCACCGCTTCCCAGCGCACCTGAGCGCTCTCATCCAGCGTATTCCAAGCAAGCCGTCCACGGCATTTCGGAAATTTGGAGCAACCGAGCCACAATCCGCGTTTGCCACTGCGGAGGTAGAGCGGCGAACCGCACTTTGGACAGAGAATATCCGTTACAACCGGCGGTATTTTCATCGGTTCAATGTGGCGCTGCTTGCTGAGATTGAGCAGCGTATTGCACTTCGGATAGTTCGAGCAGGCAAGAAAAGCGCCAAAGCGCCCTTTACGGAGCAACAGATGCCCCTCTTTGCAGGATGGGCAGAGAATGGCGGTATCCGCCGGTTTCTCCTTGTTGGTGCTGATCGCTTTGATGTTTTTGCACTTCGGGTAGCAGGAGCAGCCAAAGAACTTTCCGCTCGCCGTCCATTTCACCGTCATGACGCCAACTCCGCACTTTTCGCACAGTTGCGCTTC
>Ga0228698_1001053_pt1 | contig 14886 bp, 5 predicted proteins | sample McNCre117_Aug_MG_FD_178015 | JGI IMG/M metagenome (GOLD analysis project Ga0228698, IMG submission 178015) | Freshwater microbial communities from McNutts Creek, Athens, Georgia, United States - 1-17_Aug_MG | ecosystem: Environmental > Aquatic > Freshwater > Creek | place: USA: Georgia...
CGCCCTCGATAACAACGGCCGCCACACCTACAGCGACCAGCCCGGCTTCGACACGCAGCGGTCGCTCGCCGCGAGCCTGCGCGGCGTCTACCGCGGCTGGGGCGGCGCGCGTTTCACCACCGTGACCAGCGCCGCCCGCACCCGCTCGCGCTACGCCTACGATGACGACTGGACCGCGGTGTCCTACATGGGCTTCAGCGACCTTCACCGCCTGCGCTGGGTCGCGAACGAGGAGCTGCGGCTCGACTCCGAGCCCGCGGCCACCGCCGGCGCGATCAGCCGCTGGACGCTCGGGGCCTTTTATTCGGCCATCGATGAGACCTCCCGCTACGGTTACCAGGATCTCTACAGCGTCGATGCGTTGAAAACGGCCTATCACTCGAGGAACACCGCGGTCTTCGGCCAAGCCGGCCACGACTTCGCCCAGGGCACGCGGCTGGTAGCCGGCCTGCGGGTCGAGCACATCGCCCTCGACGGCTCGGGCAGCGACCAGGGCGTGGTCGTGAAGCCGTCGTTCAACGACACGCTCGTCGGCGGCAAGGTCTCGCTTGAGCACGACTTGGGCGACCACGGGATCACCTTCGTCTCCATCACCCGCGGCTACAAGGCCGGCGGCGTCAATATCGACGCCCGCATCAATATCGGCACCGACCCTCTGACCTATGCGACCGAAACCTTGTGGAATTACGAGGCCGGCTACCGCGGCCATTGGGCCGACCAGCGCCTGACCGGCGAAGTCACCGCGTTCTACCTCCAGCGGCAGAATACGCAGGTGCGCGATGCCGCCGGCTTTGGCGGGACCTACCGGTTCTTCACCGACAATGGCGACAAGGCGCACGTCTACGGCCTCGAGGCCGCGGGCGCCTGCACCGTGGCCAAGGACTGGTCGGTGCGTGGTTCGCTCGCCGTGATGCGGTCGGAACTGGATCCGTTCCGGCTCCGCAACGGCAACGCCGGCGGCGGTCGCGACCTCGCGAACACGCCGCACTACGGCTACATGCTCGCCACGCGCTATGGCGCCGCCCGCGGCTTCTTTGCCCATGCCGAGCTGGTCGGACGCGCGCAGCAGTTCGACTCGAACAACCAGAACGAGGCGCGCCGGGCCTTTCGCGTGGTCAACGCCGGCGCCGGCTGCGCCTGGCGCGACTGGACCTTCACGCTCTGGGCGAAGAACCTGCTCAACGAGATCTACGACAAGCGTGTGTATTTTTTCGGCAACGCCGACCCCGACTACATCGAGACCCGCTACGAGGACCGCGCCGATCCGCGGCAGCTCGGCGTGACCGCGGCGTATCGCTTCTAGGCCGGTGTTCCTCGGGCCTTAGTATACTATTAGTTGACATCAGCCCCGGCGGCTCGTTGTCAACTAATAGTATACTTAAACGGCGCGCTCGCGCGGATCATCGAAACGGAAGCTAAAGCGGAAGCGGGGGCTCAGGCGCGGCTGGTCGCGTCCTGGCGCCGCAGAAGGTACATCGGCGTGGTCTCGAAATTCTTCGCCGTCGTGAGATGGCCGACATATTCGGAGGTCACGCCGCTGTTTGGTTCCAGCCGCAGCAGCGCCGCGAAGCCGGTCGTCACGTAGACCTCGCCCGTGGGCGTGCGCGGCTCGATCCGGGCGGCGCGGGTGAGGCCGCGGCCCATCACCATCGGCAGCCGCAGCACCGGGTCATACACCGGCACCAGGGGCGCGACGTGGCCGCCGAGCCGCAGACCCATGTCCGCCGGCAGGCCCGCGGCCGCCAGGTCGACCGTGTGCAGTCGCTCCTGCAGGTCGAGCGCGACGCGTGCCCCGTTCACCGCGTTGTCGATCACGAGGAAGAGGCCGTCGCCCCAGGTGTTGCGCACGATCACATGCTCGCCGTAGCGGTCGAGCACCTCCGCCACCGGCTGCATGACGGTGGCGAGGAAAAGCTTGATGTGCTCGTCGTGCAGGCGGCTGAACCCCTTGAAGTCGCCGAACAGCACGGCGCGGATCACCCGCTTGGAGGAGACCGTGATGAACGGGGCCGTCGTGGTGGTGCGCGTCGAGCGGACCGGGATGACCTCGGTCGTGCCGCCGGCGAGCCGCCATTGCTGGATGTCGTGGGCGGTGCCGGCCTTGTCGTGGGCCTCGTCGCCGTCAAACACGGCGAGCTGCCACACGCGGGTGTCAATGCTGGCGGCGCGGTTCATGGCCTGGCCCATGGCGATGCGGCCGGCGTAGGAGAACAGCACGTCGTCCCCGTTGTAGGCGCTGTCGCTGGCGATCGTGACCGAGGTGGCCGCGCCGAGGCAGTGCCGGAAACGCGCGGTCCAGTCGGGTCCGGCCGGCTCCACGCTGATGGCGATGAATTCGTCGATGGCGAAGGGCAGGACAAGGTGCAGCTCGGCCCCGAGTTCCAGCGCGGTCTCCGCGATGATGATGTCCGCGCCGCTGGCCAGCGAGCCGTGGGCGAAGCCGACCCGGCGGGCGGACAGCCGCTCCCGCACCTGCGCCGCCACGGCCGCCTGCTGCTCGTGCGGAAACCGCGAGCGCGCCCCGGGCGCCGCCGTCATGTGGCCGCAAAAATGGATCACCTCGGGCTGGGCCAGCACGTTGACGATCGGCTCGGGGTCGATGCCAATCATCTCGCACAGGAACCGGAGCTGGCGGCGGGTGGTGGCATGGGCCCCGAGGTCGTCCTGGGCGCCCACGGCCGCCGTCTGCAACGCGGCCACGGCGCCCGCGCGGTCCCCGAGCACCAGCAGCGCCTCGGCCTTGGTGACCCAGGCCCAGTAATGGCCGGGGTCGGCGGGTCCGGTGAGGGCCGCGGTCTCGCGGGCGACCAGTTCCAGGACATGCTGCGCCAACTCGCGGGCGTGCGCCTTGTGGCCGGCGATCTGCCACAAGGTGGCGGCGTTGACACCGGCATAGGAACGGCCGAGGCGCCGGTAAACATCCTCATAGGCCGCGGCTGCGGCGGCCGCCAGCGCCGGGCGCTCGGGCAGGGCGGCGCGCAACGCCTGGTCCTTGGCGATCCTGGCGGAGAGGGCGGCAATGTCCTCGGCGAGCGCCGGTGGGAGCAGGTCGGCGGGGAGGGCGACCGTCAGGGCGGCCGCCTCGGCCGCCGCGCGCTTGGAGCTGCCCGAGCGCGCCAGGGCCAGCACGCGCAGGTACTTGATCTCCTGCCGGACCGCCGGGGTAAGGGCGGGCTGGAACTCGTGCACCTCCGCCTCCTCGGCGACGTCATAGGCCGCCAGATATTGCCCCCGCCGGATCAGGCCGCGGATTGCGGTGACCGCCTCGGTGCTGCTCGTGGCCGGCAGCAGGGCCGGTTTCGCGGTGGGGGAGGGGGAGGACATGCGGCCTTATACTAGGGCGTTTCAACGGGTGTCACTGAGGGTTTGGGCTGGCAAGGCCTAAGCATTATCGCCATGAACGGCGGGGACTTATGCCGGACAACACACACTTACCCGGCGGTGTTTTTCTCAGCTACGCGCGGGAAGACACGGATGCAGCTCGGCGCATCGCGGACGCGATGCGGGCCTTTGGCGTCGACGCATGGTTCGACCAGAGCGAATTGCGCGGCGGCGACTCGTGGGACGCGAAGATCCGGAAGCAAATCCGGGAGTGCGCCCTGTTCATCCCCGTCATCTCCGCCACCACGCAGAACCGCGGCGAGGGCTACTTTCGCCGCGAGTGGAACCTGGCCGTCGAGCGCACGCGGGACATGGCCCATGGCCGCGCCTTCGTGGTGCCGGTGGTGATCGACGACACCCTGGAGGCCGAGGCCCTGGTGCCGGAGGAATTCATGCGCTACCAGTGGACGCGCCTGCCGAAGGGCGAGCCGACCCCTGAGTTTGTGGCGCAGGTGAAGCGGCTTCTGGAAGCGCCCCGCAAGCCGGCGCTGAAACCTGACCTGCCCCGGCCGCCGACGCTGCCGCCGGAATTCAAGCAGGCCGCGCGGGCCAAGGTTCCGACCGAAGCTGCCGCCGCGGCAAACCCCAAACCCGCCGTCCCCGGCTGGATGTGGGGCGTGCTGGGCGTGGTGCTTATCAGCGTCGCCGTCGGCATCGTGCTGCTGCGACAGCCCGCCCCGCTGCCGGTCGCGAAGACGGAACCCGCCGCCCCGACCGTGCCCGCCTCGCGCGACGTCCGTGACAAGTCCATCGCGGTCTTGCCGTTCACCAACATGAGCGAGGACAAGGACAGCGGCTTTTTCGCCGACGGCGTGCACGAGGACATCCTGACCAACCTCGCGCTCATCCGGGAGCTGCGCGTCGTGTCGCGCACCTCGGTGATGCCTTACCGCACCACCACGAAATCGATGAAGCAGATTGCGGCTGAGTTGGGTGTCACCTACATTTTGGAAGGTAGTGTGCGGCGCGCGGGCAACAAGGTGCGCGTCACCGGCCAGCTCATCCACGCGGCCACCGACGAACACGTCTGGGCGCAGACCTACGACCGGGATCTCACCGACATCTTCGCCATCCAGAGCGAGCTCTCGCGGCAGATTGCCGGCGCCCTGAAGGCTGCCCTTTCACCCGAGGAGAAAATCTTCATTGCCCGCACGCCCACGACCAACCCGGCGGCGTACGACGCCTACCTGCAAGGTCGCGACACCCGCAACCGGGCGCCGACCGCCAGCCGTCCGGCGCTCGACCGGGCCGAGCAGCTCTTCAGTCGCGCCGCCGAGCTCGATCCCAACTTTGCCGCCGCCTGGGGCGAACTGGCCGTGGTGCACGCGCTCAAGGTTTTCTGGGACATCGACGCCAGCGCCGATCGCCAGGCGAAGGGCGACGCCGCCATCGCGCGCGCGCGCCAGCTCGCGCCCGAGGCGCCCGAGGTGCTCCGCCTCAGCGGCACGCACGCCTATTATGCGTACCGCGACTACGCGACGGCCACGGCCCAATACCAGCGGGTCATCAGCCAGCAACCCAACGACCCCACCTCCTACGGTTCGCTGGGCCTGATCCAGCGCCGGCAGGGGCGCTGGACCGATGCGATCGCCTCGCTCCGTCGCGCCACCGAGCTCGATCCCGCCAACATCACCTACACCCGCAACCTGCTTTCGACCTACATCTACCTTCACCGCTGGGACGACGCCCGCGTCGTGCAGCAACGCTTGCTGGCCTTGCTGCCCGGCCAGCTGCAGGAAGAGTTCGCGGCGGCGGTCTTCGAGGCGAAGGCGACTGGTTCGTTGGCCGCCATGGACGCCTTGCTGGCGCGCCTCACCCCGGCCCAGCGCGAGGAACCCCTGGCGCTCTACTACCGCAAAGGTGCGGCCATCGCCCGTGGTGACTACGCCGAATTCAAACGGCTGCAAGAGCGGCAACCCATCTACCGGGAACTGGAAACGCCCCTCCTTTCCATGGCCGACGCGGCCACGGTGCACTGGGCCAACGGCAACGCGGAGGCCGCACAATCACAGGCCTTGGCGATCCGCACGGAGGCGGTTGACTTGCTGGCACGCGAGCCGGGCAACCTCCGCGCGCAACTCGTGCTGGCGACCGCCGAAGCCCTCCTCGGGCGCAGGGACGAAGCTCTCCGCCTGGTCCGCGAGGTGACGACCCGTTTGCCGGTCTCCCGCGACGCCATCGACGGCTCCAGTTGCCAGTATTGGCAGGCCACGATCCCGGCCTTGAACGGCGACCATGACAGGGCGATCGCCGAAGTTGGCGCGCTGCTGCGAATCCCGAGCCAGTTCACCGTCCACACCCTGCGCGTCGACCCGGCTTTCGCGAAACTCCGCGGCAACCCGCGCTTCGAAGCGCTGCTCAACGATCCGAAAAACAACGCATCGCTCTTCTGACGATGGCCGATCCCACCAAAGCCGTTTTCCTGAGCTACGCCCGTGAGGACACGGACGCCGCCCGGCGCATTGCCGACGCGCTGCGCAGCCAGGGCATCGAGGTCTGGTTCGACCAGAATGAACTGCGGGGCGGTGAGTCGTGGGACGCGAAGATCCGGAAGCAGATCCGCGAGTGCGCCCTGTTCCTGGCGGTGGTGTCGGCCAGCACGCAGGAGCGCGCCGAGGGTTATTTCCGCCGGGAGTGGAAGCTGGCGGTGGAGCGCACCAGCGACATGGCGGCCGGCGTGGCCTTCCTCGTGCCGGTGGTGATTGACGGCACGGCCGAGGTGGAGGCGCTCGCGCCCGAGGAATTCATGCGGGTGCAATGGACGCGCCTGCCGGGCGCGCTGCCCACGCCGGATTTCGTGGCCCAGGTGAAGAGCCTGCTGGCCGTCGGCAGCCGGCGCCGGCCGACCATCGCACCGATGACCACGGGCCTCACCGCCGCCCCGATGCGCACCCGGCCGCCCATGACCGCGCTGCCGCCGCTCGCGCCCAAGCCGCCCGCCCCGGTGCTGGCCGCTCCGCCGCCGCCGAAAAGGAAATCCGGCCGCGGGGCCATGCTCGGCATCCTGTTCGTTGTCACGCTGCTCGGCGCCGGCGGCTACTACTTCTTCCTGCGCGCCCCGGAGCCGGTGGCCCCGCCGCCGCGGCCCGCGGTCGTCAAGCAGGTGGCGCCCATGGCACCCGCCCCACTGCCCGCGGCGCCCGCCGCCCCGGTGATCCCGGCTGACACCGAGAAATCCATCGCCGTCCTCCCGTTCACCAACATGAGCGAGGACAAGGACAGCGGCTATTTCGCCGACGGCATCCACGAGGATATCCTCACCAACCTCGCGCACATCGCCGCGTTGCGCGTCGTGTCGCGCACCTCGGTGATGGAATACCGTGGCAAGACGGAGAACGTCCGCCAGATCGCGCAGAAGCTTGGGGTCGCCTTCATCCTCGAGGGCAGCGTGCGCCGCGCCGGCAACAAGGTGCGCGTCACCGGCCAGCTCATCCACGCCGCCACCGACGAACACATCTGGGCGCAGAGCTACGACCGCGACCTGACCGATGTTTTCGCCATTCAGGCCGAGCTGGCGAAGGAGATCGCCGGGGCCCTGTCGGCCACGCTATCGCCGGCCGAGAAAAACCTCCTTGAGCGCCGGCCCACCGCCAATCCCGCCGCCTACGATCTGTTGCTCAAGGCGCGGGGGATCGAACGGAGTGGCAACGACACCCGGGCGGAACTTGAAACCCAGGAGGCGCTGTTGCAAAGCGCCACGGCCCTCGATCCGCAGTTCGCCGAGGCGTGGGCGGCCCTCGTGTCGGTTCACTCCCAGATGCGATCCCAGAGCTACGATGTCTCGGAGGCGCGGCTGGCCAAGGCCCGGGTGGCGCTGGCGACGGCGCAGAAGCTGGCGCCCGACGACCCGGAAGTGATCAAGGGCACGGGCGATTTCTATTATTACGCCCTGCGCGATTATCCGGCCGCGCTTGCGCAATTTGGACTGATCGCGCGCCAGTGGCCGAACAACTATTACGGCCCCCTGATGATCGCGCTGGTCCAGCGCCGCCAGGGGCAGTGGGTGGAGTCGCTGGCCACCCTGCGCCGCGCCGCGCAGCTCGATCCCGGTTCGCCCGACATCGCGCGCAATACCGTGATTTCTCTCCGCAGCATGCGGCGGTTTGACGAGGCGATCATCGAGCAGACCCGGCGGGTGCGCCTGGTGCCGGAATCGTTGCGGGAATCCTTTCAACTCGCGATGTTGCACTACTACGCGCGGGGGTCGACCCAGGAGGGCGACGCCTTGCTGGCCGGACCCATCGCGGAACGGGCCGGGGCGGACGCCACGGGAGCCCGCTTGAATTGGGCCATGGTCAAGGGCGACCTCGCGACCGCCGCACGGCTGGAACGCGAGTTGCCGCCAGCGGACGCCAACAGCGGGCGCGGTGCGGTGGTTCTCGCGGCCATGGGCGATCTCGCCGGCGCCCGCGCCAGGGTCAAGGATGTGCCGGAGCGGCTCCGCGCCCGGCTTGTCAATGAACCGGAGAACGCCGCCCTCTGGAGTGCCCTCGGCCAGATCGAGGCCCTGCTCGGGCACAAGAAAGAGGCCCTGGCCGCCGCACGCAAGGCGCTCGAGCTTATGCCGGAAAGCCGCGACGCGCTGGTGGGGCCGGCTATTCGCTGGGGTCTCGTGGTCACGCTGGCCTGGACTGGCGAGAAGGAAGAGGCCTGCACGGAATTGAGGCGGCTGCTCGCGGAACCGTGGCAGGGCTCTTCCCCCTCCTGCTATGTCCACGAATTACGGAAGGCCCCGTGGCTCTTCCCGCTCAAGGGCTACCCCGCCTTCGAGGCGCTGCTCGCCGACCCCAAGAACAACCAGCCGCTCTTTTGATTTTCCCCCCGTCGGTCCAACAACTCTACGCTGATGAACTCTGAATCCCCCGCCGCCGGCACCCTCTCCACCACTCCGTTCCATGACGACGTGTGGGAGGACCTGCTCAACTACATCGAGGAAAAGCGCGTCATCCCCATTGTCGGCCCCGAACTCCTGAAGGTCGAGACCGAGTCCGGCCCGCGCCTCCTCGTCGAGTGGCTCGCCGAGAAGCTGGCCGCCCGCCTCAACGTCGATCCCGCCCCGCTGGCGAAGCCGCTCACGCTGAACGACGTCGTCTGCAGCTACCTGACCAACCACGGCCGCCGCGAGGAAGCCTACACGCGGCTCCGCACCATCATGCGCGAGGCGGCCTTCTCGCCGCCGCTGCCGCTGCGGCAGCTGGCCGAGATCACGGACTTCAACCTCTACGTCTCGATGACGTTCGACCCGCTGCTGGAGCAGGCGATCAACGCCGTCCGCTTCGGGGGCGGAGCCAACACCGAGGTCATCGCCTACGCGCCCAACCGCGTGGCCGACCTGCCGGTCGAGCGCGACGACCTGCAGCGCCCCGTCGTCTACCACCTGCTGGGCCGCCTGTCCGCCTCGCCGACCTACGTCATCTCCGACGAGGACATGCTGGAGTTCGTCTGCGCGCTGCAGAGCGAGCACCTGACCCCCGAGAAGCTTTTCCACGCCCTTGAGCACAACCACCTGCTCGTCATCGGCAGCGATTTCTCCAACTGGCTCGCCCGGCTCTTCCTGCGCATGACCAAGCGCCGCCGGCTCTCCGACCCGCGCGACGTGGGCGAGATCCTGGCCGACAGCCACAGCCTGAAGGACGTGCGCCTCGTGTCGTTCCTCCAGCAGGTCAGCGTGCGCACGCGGATGTTCTCGGGGGCCGAGGAGTTTGTCGCCGAGCTGCACCGCCGCTGGACGGAGCGCCGCCGCGGCGCGGCGCCCGCCGGCAGTGCGGCCGCCCCGGTGCGTTTCCTGCCGCCGGCCCGCGAGATGCCGGAGAACGCCGTGTTCATCAGCTACGCCCGCGAGGACCTGCCCGCCGTGCAGAAGCTCAAGACCGCCCTCGATGCCGCCGGCATCACGACCTGGTTCGACATGGACCGGCTCGAGAGCGGCGATGACTACGACCTGAAGATCCGCGGCAACATCGCGCGGTGCTCCTACTTCCTGCCGGTCGTCTCCGCCACCACGCAGCGGCGCCACGAGGGCTTCTTCCGGCGCGAGTGGAGCTACGCCGTGGACCGCACGCGCGGCATGGCCGACGGCGCCGTGTTCATCCTGCCGGTCTGCATCGACGGCACCACCGAGGCTGACGCCGTCGTGCCCGAGAAGTTCAAGGCCGTGCACTTCAGCCGGCTGCCCGGGGGCGAGCCTCCGCCGGAATTCACCCGCCGTCTCCAGGAACTCTTTAACGCCCGCCGCTGATGAACCCCACCCCCGTCCCCGCGGCGCCGGTCGCCACCGTCGATGAACAGAACCCCTGGCTCGGCCTGGTCTCGTTCACCGAGGAAACCCGCAGCTACTTCCACGGCCGCGAGGAGGAGGCCGCCGAGCTCGGCCGCCGCGTGCAGCGCAAGCTCCTCACCGTCCTCTTCGGCCAGTCCGGCCTTGGCAAGACCTCCATCCTGCAGGCCGGCCTCGTGCCGCGCCTTCGTCCTGAGGGCTTCTGCCCCGTCTACGTGCGGCTTGACTACGACCCGCACTCGCCCCCGCCGTCCGACCAGATCAAGCGCGCCGTCTTCCGCGCCACCGAGGCCGCCGGCACCTGGACCCAGAGCGGCTCCGCCGTGTCCGGCGAGACCCTGTGGGAGTTCCTGCACCACCGCGACGACATCCTCAAGGACGCCGCCGGCCGCACGCTCACGCCGATCCTGATCTTCGACCAGTTCGAGGAAATCTTCACGCTCGCCCAGTCGGATGACGCCGGGCGGAAGCGCGCCCAGGAGTTCCTGGCCGACCTCGCCGACCTGGTGGAGAACCGCCCGCCGGTGGCGCTCGAGGCCCGCATCGACCGCGACGAGGCCGACGCCGCCAAGTTCGACTTCGCCCGCGCCGACTACCGCATCCTGATCTCGCTGCGCGAGGATTACCTCGCCCACCTTGAGGGCCTGAAGGGCCAGATGCCCTCCGTCACCCAGAACCGCATGCGCCTCGCGCGCATGACCGGGCCGCAGGCCGTGGCCGCCGTGCGCGCACCCGCGCCGCACCTCGTCAGCGAGGCCGTGGCCGAGGCCGTCGTGCGCTTCGTCGCCGGCGGCGCCGACCTGGCCCGCGCCGAGGTCGAGCCGTCGCTGCTCAGCCTCATTTGCCGCGAGCTCAACAACACCCGCCTCGCCAAGGGCGAGGCCGAGATCTCCGCCAACCTGCTTGAGGGCTCGCGCGACACCATCCTGTCCGAGTTCTACAAACGCGCCCTCGCGGACCAGCCGCCCGGCGTCCAGATCTTCATCGAGGACGTGATGCTGACCGACTCCGGCTTCCGCGAGAGCGTGGGCGAGGAGCGGGTGCGCAAGGGCTTCGCCGCGGCCGGCGCCGCCGCCGGGGCGCTCGCCCTGCTGGTGGACCGCCGCCTGCTGCGCGTCGAGGACCGCCTCGACCTGCGGCGCGTGGAGATCACCCACGACGTGCTCTGCAGCGTCATCGGCGCCAGCCGCAGCGTGCGGCGCGAGCGCGAGGCACTGGCCGAATCCAAGCGCCAGCTCATCGCCCAGCGCGAACGGGAGCTTGCGACCCGGAAGGCCCTCACCCGCGCCCGGCGCATCGCGGCCGTGGCCGTGGTCATCATGCTCGCGGCGGTCGGCAGCGCCATCTTCGGGTGGATCAACCTCCGTCGCGCCGAGAAGGCCGACGCCGAGGCCCAGGCCGCGCGCAAGCTCACGGAGCAGGCGCGCGGCGAGGCCGAGAAGCTCGTCGGTTTTCTCCTCGAGGATTTCTACGAGGAGCTCAAGCCCACCGGCCGCGTCGAGATCGTCGGCAAGCTCGCCGACAAGGCCGAGGCCTATTACGCCGGGCTGCCCGGCGAGCTGATGACGCCGCAGACCCGGCTCTACCGCGGCATGGCCATGGTGCGCAAGGCCTCCGCCCTCTACGATTCGGGCCACGAACGCGAGGCCACCGTCATTGCCAAGCAAGCGCAGAAGATCTTCGAGGACATGCGCGCCGCCGGCGACACCAGCGATGAGACCGCGACCGCGCTCTCCCTGTCCATTTTCGCCTTGGTCTCGCCGGCTGCGTTTGGCGACACGAAGGCCCAGCTGATCAAGGCGACCGACCTGCTGCGCCCCATCGTGGCTTCCGGCCGGGCCACCCGTAGCGCCAAGCTCGCCCTCGGCGACATGCTGCAATACCTCGCCCACGCGGAGACAGATGCCAACCTGGCGGTGAAGCACTGCGAGGAGTCCCGCCAGATCCTCGCCGACATGGGGGCGCTTGATCTGAGTGACCTCACGGCCGCGTCCATCTATGGTGATGTGACGGACACCGAGTCGCGCATGACGATGCGGCTGGGCCAGGTGGACGAGTCGAACCGCCTCGCGGGGATCGTGAGCGACATCGCCGAGAAGGTGCTGCAGGTGCGGCCGGGCGACCTGCGGGCGATGAAGAACCAGTATTTCTCCCTCAACATGCAGGCCAATGTCGCCCGCAACCGCCACGATTTCGCCAAGGCGCTGGAATTCAACCTGAAGTCCGTCGAGGCCACCCGCTACTACACGCGGTTCAATCCCGCCGACGCCGGCGGCTGGGACAACCACGGGCAGGGTCTGCGGGAAGTAGCCTTCAGTTACTACGATCTGGGCCGGCTCACCGAGGGCATGAAGTTCCTGGAGGAGGGTGCCGCCGTGGCCAAGGACCCGCGCAACAAGACGGGCATGAACTTCTTTGTCTCTCAGGCCTGGACCAACCTCACCCTCTGGAACGCCCACCTGGGCAACCTGGGCTCGGCCCGGGCGGCGCTGGAGCAGTCGCAACAGACGCTGAAGCAATTCGTCAAGGACCGCTCCATTGATCCCGAACTCGATGAGATCGGGCGCCTCAGCGAAGGCCTGCTCGAGTGCAGCATCGACGAGGCGGAGGGCAACTATGCCAAGATTCACGCCAAGGCCGTGGAAACCGCCGACAAGCTCGCCCGGATGAAACTGCAGTCCGAGGGCAACGTGGAATTCCGCGCCAACGCGCTGCGGCAGAGCCGCAACCTGCAGGTCGAGTCCGCGCTGCGGCTGGGCAATTTCGAGGAAGCCGTGCAGGTGAGCCGCGACCAGCTGGACAATGCGCGCTTCAGCCGGCGCATGGACGCCCTGGACGTGGCCGCGGCCACCGCCTTGCGCCGGGTGCGCTACGGCCAGGCGTTGCTCGGCGCCGGCCGCCGCACCGAGGCGCTGGCGGCGTTGCATGAGGCAGAGGAGTTCTACCGGCAGCAATTGGCCCAAGGCGCCGCTGACACGGATTTCCGGCTGAAATTCACCCGCACGCTCTACCAGCTGGCCCGGGCCCAGGCGGACGACGCCGGCGGCCGCACCCAGCGGCTGGCGCTGCTGGACGAGGCGATGGGCCAGCTCGGCGCACTGACGCTCGAGGCCCAGCGGCTGCGAGAAAGCCGGGAGCTGATCAAGTGGGTGACCGACGCCCGGCGAGACGCCCGCGCGGGGGAGTGAGTTGTTGTCCGTGAGCGAACCGACCAAAGCAGTCTTTCTTTCGTATGCCTCGCAGGACGCGGAGGCGGCGAAGCGCATTGCCGACGCCCTGCGCGCCGCCGGCGTCGAGGTGTGGTTCGACGCCGAGGGCGGCCTCGAGCACGGCGACGAGTGGGATGCCAAGATCCGCCGCCAGATCAAGGAGTGCGTGCTCTTCATCGCCGTCATCTCGGCCAACACGCAGGCGAGGGAGGAGGGATATTTCCGCATCGAATGGGAACTGGCGGCGCAGCGCGCCCTGGGCATCGCCTCGGGCGTGGCCTTCATCCTGCCCGTCGTGATCGACGACACGAAGGAGCCCGCCGCCCTCGTGCCCGACCGTTTCCGTTCCGTGCAATGGACCAAGCTGCCCGGCGGCAACGTGCCGCCCGACGTCCTGCAGCGTTTCCTCAAACTCTGGTCGCACCGTGCCGGCGTGCTTAAGCAGGCGGCGGCCGAGGTGGCCTCGGCCGGACCGGGCGGCAGCGAGGCGCCGCGCGGGCCGGGCCCGTCTCGTCCGGTCTGGCCTTGGCTGGTGCTGGGTGTGTTGGCCCTGGGCGTAGCGTATCTGGTTTTCAAGCCCCGGCGCAGCCCGGAGGAGATCGCAAAGATCGTCGGCGACGCGCAGAAACTCGCGGCCGCGGTCACGCCGCCGGCGCCGGCCGCCGCGCCGCGCTCCGAGGCGCGCCAGCTCGCGGAAAAAGCGCGCGCGCTGTTCGACTCGCTCGACGGCACGCGCGACGATTACAAGCTCGCGGAGGAATTGATCGCGCAGGCGAAGGCCAGGGACGCGACCGACGCCGAGGTCTGCGCCGCCGAGGCGCAGCTGCACGAGCGTTACTACCAGCGCGGCTGGGATCCATCCGATGCGCGGCGCGAGGCCGCGCGGGCGGCGGTGCAGCGCGCGATCCGGCTGGATCCGCAGTCGTTCGAGGCGCGGTGGGCGCAGGCCAGCCTGCTGGCCTACACGGGCAACGAAGGCGAAGAGAAGGTGCGGCAGCTACGCGAACTGCGGCGCGAGCGGCCTACCGACAAGCGCATCCTCCGCACGCTGGGCTCGACGCTCGACCGCCTGGGCCGCCTGGAGGAGGCGATCCCGATCTTCGACGAATCCGCTACGCTGCCCGGCGGCGACCCGCTCTCGCTTTACAGCAAGAGCCAGGCCTTTTGGTTCGCCGGCCGCACGGCCGAGGCCGAGGCGGCGATCGAGGCGTCGATCGCGCAGAAGCCGTTCACCAGCGCGCTGCTGATGAACGTCTGGTATAAGGCGGCCCTCCACGGCGAGCTCGACCCCGCGCGGGCGATCCTGAACCGCATCAACCCCGCGGAATTGATTGAGGACCGCGCCAGCTTTTTTGCCTTCTACATCGAGTGGCTCGCGCGCCGGCCCGATGCGGCGATCGCCCGCCTCACCGCCGTGCCGCGCGACTGGCTCAACGACAATTTTCATCGCGGACCCAAGGCTGCGCTGATCGGCGATGCCCAGCAACTCGCCGGCCGGCCCGACGCCGCCGCCCTCGAATGGCGCGCGGCGCTCAAGCTGGTGGACCAACGGCTGGCGGCCAGTCCCAACGAGGCGCGATTGCTCAGTCATCGCTTCGGTCTGCTGGTCCGGCTGGGCCAACGCGAGGAGGCGGAGCGCCTGGTTGGCGTGCTGATTCAAGTGCTGGGATCCAATGCCGATGCGACCCCGGTCGCGCTGAGCAGGGCTTACACGCTGCTGGGCCGCAAAGCGGAAGCCATCAGCCAAATTTCCGCCGGCTTGAAGCGAGACAAGCGGGCCGTCCTATTCACCGCGGCCGACCTGCGGCTCAACCCCAACTGGGACCCGCTGCGCGGCGAGCCGGCTTTTACCGCTGTCATTTCCGAGGCGGAGGCGATTGAAAAGGCGGCGGCCGTTGCGGCCGAGCCGTCCCGCGACTGGCCGAAGGATCCGGACCTGAAGCGCGCCATGAAACTGCTGAACTCGCCCGAGGCGATCGTGTCGGACGTCGCGCTAGCCGAGGACATCGTGAATACCGT
>Ga0228698_1001054_pt1 | contig 14885 bp, 11 predicted proteins | sample McNCre117_Aug_MG_FD_178015 | JGI IMG/M metagenome (GOLD analysis project Ga0228698, IMG submission 178015) | Freshwater microbial communities from McNutts Creek, Athens, Georgia, United States - 1-17_Aug_MG | ecosystem: Environmental > Aquatic > Freshwater > Creek | place: USA: Georgia...
CTCGCGGCCCACAATGAACTTCTGCAAATTGCCGCCGGACAGCGAACGCGCCGCCGCGCCCGGGCCATTGGCTTTGACGTTGAAAGCCTTGATGATGCGTGCCGCATGGTCTTCCAGCTGACGCACCCGGATCCAGCCGCCCGCGAATTTCGACGCGGTGATGGATTCGGTGCGGGTCAACAACATGTTCTGGGCCAGGCTCAGGGTGGGTACCGCACCGCGGCCCAGACGCTCTTCAGGCACAAAGTGCAGGCCCAGCTTGCGCCGCGCACCGGGGTGCAGGGCAGATGCATCGGTTTTCCCCATGCTGACACTGCCCTTGGGCGCCCGCACGTCTTCACCCGACAAGGCATACAGCAATTCCTTTTGGCCATTGCCAGAGACACCGGCAATGCCCACCACCTCGCCCGCATGCACCGTGAGCGAAATGCCGTTCAGGTCGACGCCGAACTGGTCTTCGCGAGCCAGACTCAGGTTTTTCACGGTAAGCACCGGGGAGCCGGCCTGTTGGGGCCGATGCTCCAGCTGAGGCGGTTCCGCGCCGATCATCAGACGGGAGAGGGATGCGTTGGACTCTTCTGCCGGGTTGCACACGCCGGTGACCTTGCCGCCGCGCAGCACGGTACAGGCATTGCACAACTCGCGGATCTCATGCAATTTGTGCGAGATGTACAAAATGCTGCAGCCCTGTGAGGCCAGCTTTTTGAGCACCACAAACAGCTTCTCGACCGCCTGCGGCGTCAACACCGAGGTGGGTTCGTCCAGGATCAGCAGCTGCGGGTTGGTCAGCAAGGCACGGATGATTTCCACCCGCTGCATCTCGCCCACGCTCAGGGTGTGCACCGGGCGGCTGGGGTCGATGTCCAGGCCGTATTCGGCGGCCTTGGCCGTGATGCTGGCGGTAACCTGCTCCAGGCTTTGCGCCTTGTCCAAGCCCAGCCACACGTTCTCCGCCACCGTGATGGTGTCAAACAGGTTGAAGTGTTGGAACACCATGCTGATGCCCAGGGTGCGTGCCTCTTTGGGGTTGCGGATGTTGGCGGGCTTGCCGTTGAACAGCACCTGGCCGGCATCGGGCTTGATGGAGCCATAAATGATCTTCATCAAGGTGGATTTGCCGGCACCGTTTTCGCCCAGCACCGCATGGGTCTGGCCGGGCAGCACCGTGAGCGACACCTCGCTGTTGGCGATCACGCCGGGGTAGGCCTTGGTGATGCCGGTGAGTTGCAGCCGTGGCACGGCAGAAGGGGGAGAAAGTTCCATACGGGCGGTGTGTGTTTGTCTCTAATTATTCTTTTCGGAGCTCTGCGGCCACCGACTTGATGCGCTCACGCAGCCACTTGTTAGACGCACTCGTATGCGTGCGGGCATGCCAGAGCTGGTAGTACATCATGCGGGGGAACTCCACAGGGCAAGGCAATATCGTGACCGGCAGCGTGTCCACAAAGCGTTCACAGTACTGGCGGCCGGTGGTCAGCACCAGCAAGGTTGATGCCACCATGCCCGGAATCAGGCTGAAATGCGGGCAGCGCGCCACGATATGCCGCTGAAGCCCCAAGCGGGTGAGGTGGTCGTCAATCACGCCTTTGGCGCCGGGATGGGTAGCGCCCGGCGCAATGTGCTCGGCTTCCAGCCACTGGGTCTGGTCCCAGCCGCGGCGCACGGCGGGGTGCTTGTTGGACACCAGACACACCACCTCATCGCCAAACAGGCGGCCCAGGTGCAAATCATCCGGCGGCTGCGGCCAGTTGCCAATGACCACATCAATATCGCCCTGGGCGAGTTGGGTGCGGTAGTCCGCCGCGCCGCTCAAGGGGTGGATTTCAATCTCGGCAAAAGGGGCCTGTTCCTTGATCTGCGCCACGAGCCGGGGCAGAAACAGGGGGTCGAGGTAATCACTGGCCGCCAAGCGGAAGGTATTGCGCGCCGCAGCAGGCTCAAAGCCCCGCGCGTCGGAGAACAGCATCTCTGCGGCACGCAAAATGCTGGCACTGGGCTCGAGCATGCGCAGCGCCGTCTCGGTGGGCACCATGCCGGAGCCGGAGCGCACCAACAAGGGGTCGCCGGCAAAGTCCCGCAAGCGTTTGAGCGATGCACTGACCGCCGGCTGGTGCATGCCCAGACGGATGGCGGCTTTCGAAACACTGCGCTCGGTTAACACGGTATGAAGGACCCTGATCAAATGAAGGTCTATCTTGTCGAAAAGGGATTGGTCTCTCATACACAGCGTGGAATTGGACCCATATGCTAATGCGTATGGAAACCGAGCAACACCCGGATTACCCTCCCGCACGAGGAAACACGCCATGAGCATCACCCCCCCAAGCCCACAGCACCACCCGATCCGGTTTGTACGCCGCGGCGAAATCGTCACGCTGCACGACGTTCCCCCCACCCGCACCCTGCTGGAGGTGCTGCGCGAAGACCTGCATTGCACGGGCACCAAAGAGGGCTGTAACGAAGGCGACTGCGGTGCCTGCACCGTAGTCGTGGGCGAATCCGTCAACGGCGAACTGCAGACCAAGGCAGTCAACAGCTGCATCAAGATGGCCCACAGCCTGCACGGCAAGGCCCTGTGGACGGTAGAAGACATTGCCACTGACGACGGCCGATTGCACCCTGCGCAAGAAGCCATGGTGCAGTGCCACGGCTCGCAATGCGGCTTTTGCACCCCCGGCTTTGTGATGAGCTTGTTTGACCTGTACCGCCACCATGCCCATGCCGGCGCCCCCATCACCCGGGACGACGCCCTGCACGCGCTGAGCGGCAACTTGTGCCGCTGCACCGGCTACCGCCCCATCCTGGATGCCGCCCAAACCATGCTGGGCCAACCCGCCGTGGACCTGCGCGAAACCGAAACGCTATCAAAATTGGAGCTACTCGCGCAGGAAGGACGGGCGCTAGAGGCCAATTCTTCTTATATTTCCCCCACCACCCTGCCCGCCTTGCTGGCGGCGCGGGCGCAACACCCTGACGCGCAAATCGTGGCTGGCTGCACCGATGTAGGCCTGTGGGTCACCAAGATGCACAAGGATTTCCCCCGCGTGCTGGATGTGACCCAAGTGGCCGAACTCCGGCGCGTGGAGCAGTACCCGCACCACATCGCCATAGGCGCCGCCGTCACCCTGACGGATGCGTTTGCCGCCCTGGTGGCGGACCGGCCGCAGTTGGCCACTTTTGCCAGCCGCTTTGCCGGCCTGCCGGTGCGCAATGCGGGCACGCTGGGCGGCAACGTGGCCAATGGCTCGCCGATTGGCGACTCCATGCCGCTGCTGATTGCCCTGGGCGCCAGCGTGGTGCTGATGGCCTGGCGCGGCAAAGGCAACAAGGCGAAAGCGGTGCACCGAGAGTTGCGCTTGGAGGACCTCTACACCGGCTACCGCCAGAACGTCATGGCGCCAGACGAAGTGCTGGCCTGGATCAAAGTGCCCAAGGCCGTGCCCCATGAGAGGTCGCGTGTCTACAAAATATCCAAACGCTTTGAAGACGACATTTCTGCCGTCTGCCTCGCGATGAGCCTGCATATCGAAGGCGGCATAGTCACCCACACCAGTATCGGGGTCGGTGGTGTGGCGGCCACACCAGTGCGTGCGCTTAAAACGCAGGCAGCCTTGCTGGGCAAACCCTGGAGCGCCGCCACGGTGAAAGCCGCCCAAGCCACTTTGCGAGGCGAGTTCAGCCCGATTTCCGACATGCGCGCCAGCAGCGCCTACCGGGTGGAGGTGCTGGGCAACCTGCTGCAGCGCTACTGGCTGGAAAGCCAGGGCCTCACGGCCATCAATCTAGAGAGCTACGTGCTGACAGGAGAAGCCGCATGACTGCCTCCCCCATGAATTCAACGCGCATGCCTACGCTCTCCCCCGAAGTCGCCGCCGCCGTGCCCGCCCCCCGCGGCCCGGCCGCCGGCGTCAACCAGTTCCATGAAAGCGCCGTGGCCCAAGTAGCCGGCGCGGTGCATTACATCGACGACCTGCCCGAGGTGCGCGGCACCCTGTATGCCGCGCCCATTCTTTCCACCCATGCGCACGGCAAGCTGCTGGGCGTGGACAGCACGGCCGCGCGCGCCATGCCCGGCGTGGTGGACGTGGTGCTGGCCGAGGACATTCCGGGCGACCCGATGCTGGCCGCCTTTGCCTGCGACGAGCCGGTGTTTGCCTTGGACACCGTGGAGTTCGTGGGCCAGGTGGTGGGCGTGGTGCTTGCCAAAACGGTGATGCAGGCCCGCCATGCCGCCCGCAAAGTGCAACTCAGGATCGAGCCCTTGCCGGCCATCCTGTCGGTGCAGGAGTCCATCCGCGCCAAGAGCTTTGTGCTGCCGCCGGTCAACGTGCGGCGCGGTGATGCGGATGCGGCCCTGAAAAGCGCGCCTCATACCTTGCACGGCACGCTGGAAGTCGGCGGGCAGGAACACTTTTACCTGGAAGGCCAGATTGCCTATGCGCTGCCGCAAGAGCAGAACCAGTGGGTGGTCTACAGCAGCACCCAGCACCCCGGCGAAGTGCAGCACTGGGTGAGCCACGCTTTGGGCATCGACAACCACGCCGTCAAGGTGGAATGCCGACGCATGGGTGGCGGCTTCGGCGGCAAGGAAACGCAGGCCGGCCATCTGGCCGTGTGGGCGGCCATTGCGGCGGCCAAAAACCGCTGCGCCGTGAAGCTGCGGCTGGACCGGGACGACGACTTCATGGTCACCGGCAAACGCCACCCCTTTGCGTATGAATACAGCGTGGGCTTTGACGATACCGGCCGCCTGACCGCCCTGAAACTGCAAATGGCAGTCAACTGCGGCTTCAGCGCCGACCTGTCCGGCCCGGTGGCGGACCGTGCCATCTTCCATACCGACAACGCCTACTACCTGCAGGATGTGGACATCACCTCCTACCGCTGCAAAACCAACACCCAGAGCCACACCGCCTTCCGCGGCTTCGGCGGCCCGCAGGGCGTGGTGCTGATTGAGGCGGTGATGGGCGACATCGCCCGTTCGCTCAAGCTGGACCCGCTGGATGTGCGCATGCGCAACCTGTACAGCGATGAGGTCATTCCCGGCACGGATACCGCCAATCCCATCAGGCGCGACACCACCCACTACCAGATGAAGGTGGAGGACAACATTCTCCAGCCTTTGCTATCAAAATTGGAGCTGTCCGCGCAGTACCGACGGCGGGTAGAGGCGATTTCGGCATGGAATCAGGCCAGCCCCGTGCTCAAGCGCGGCATCGCCATCACGCCGGTCAAGTTCGGCATCAGCTTCACGGCCACGCTGTTTAACCAAGCCGGTGCACTGGTGCATGTGTACACCGACGGCAGCGTGCAGGTGAACCATGGCGGCGCCGAGATGGGCCAGGGCCTGAATACCAAGGTCGCCCAGATCGTGGCGGACGAATTGGGCGTGCCGTTTAGCCGGGTGCTCAGCACTGCCAGCGACACCAGCAAAGTGCCCAATGCCTCAGCCACTGCGGCCAGTGCGGGTACCGACCTGAACGGCCGCGCGGCCCAGTTTGCCGCCCGCAATGTGCGCGACAACCTCGCCGCCTTTGTGGCCGGGCTCGATGGCTGCGGTGCAGGGGCCGTGCGCTTCAAGCATGGCGAAGTGTTCTCGCCCGCCACCACCCGCAGCTTCGACGAGGTGGTGAAGATGGCCTATGCCAACCGCATCCAGCTCTGGAGCGACGGCTTTTACCGCACGCCCAAAATCCACTACGACAAGACGACGCTGACCGGCCGGCCCTTCTACTATTTCGCTTATGGTGCAGCGTGCACCGAAGTGGTGATCGATACCCTGACCGGCGAGAGCAAGGTACTCAAAGTGGACATCCTCCACGACGTGGGCCGCAGCATCAACCCCGCCATTGACGTGGGGCAAATTGAAGGCGCCTTTGTGCAAGGCATGGGCTGGCTCACCACCGAGCAACTGGTCTGGAACGACAAGGGCACCCTCAGCACCCACGCGCCCAGCACCTACAAAATCCCCACAGCGGCGGATGTGCCGGAACACTTCAAGGTGGACCTCTGGCACGAACCCAACCGGGAAGACAACGTGTTCGGCAGCAAAGCGGTGGGTGAGCCACCTTTCATGCTGGGCATCAGCGTGTTTGAAGCCTTGCGCGATGCGGTGGCCCAGGCCAAAGGGCCGGGCTCGGCCGTGCACCTCACGGCGCCGGCCACCGCAGAAAACGTGCTCAAAGCACTCAAGGCTTAAGCGGGGCCGCCTGTAGCAGGCGAACCATGGCATCAAACCCGCGCGCCTGCGCCAGTTGCAATGGCGTGTGGCCGCTGCGGTCGGTCAGGCGCGGGTTGGCACCCGCCGCGAAGAGCTGGCGCACGATATCGGTATGGCTCGCGCCGCCATCGCCCAACACTACCGCCTCGATCAGCGCGGTCCAGTGCAGGTTGTTCACATGGTCCAGCGGGGCTCCGGCCGCAATCAGCTGGCGCACGACCCCCGTATGGCCCAGATGGGCGGCGGCAATCAGCGCCGTGCCTTCGTAAGGGCTGGTGATGTTTTTCGCACTCGCGCCGAGTTGCAGCAGCAGGGCCAGGGTATCTTCATCATCGGCCACGGCGGCAATGGTGACCGGGTCGTACTGCTGGTACTCCAGCGCATTGAGGTCCGCCCCGGCAGCAGCTAGCAAACGGATGGCATCGCGCTGTCGGGCGTGGGTGGCCACATGCAAAGGGGTGCGCTGCTGCGGATCACGCACTTCCAACGCGGGATTGGCCGCCAACAGGGACCGCAGTTTGGCAAGGTCGCCCCGGTGGGCCGCACCGAGCAGGCCGGTGTATTGCGCAGCCTGAGCGGCCGTGGGGGCCACCTGGGCCAGTGCCCCGGTGCTGCCCGCTACGCCCCACAGGGCGGCCAGCAGCACCAGGATGGAAGTGTGTGGGCGCATGGCGTGCTTACTTCAGCAAGTCAGCCACTTTGTCCAGGGCAGCAAGGGCGCACTGCTCGTCCAAGTGGCCACCGGGTGCGCCACCAATGCCTACAGCGCCAATCACTTCGTTGCCCACCTTCACCGGCACGCCACCACCCACCAACAAGAAGCCGGGGATGTAAACCAGGGTTGCGGCAGCGGGATTCTTTTGGGTGTTTTCCATCATCGCCAGCGTGGTGTTTTTGGCGGATGCGGAGGTGAAGGCCTTGGCGCGGCTGGCTTCCAGGGTGTGGGGGCCGGCGTTGTCAGCACGCTGCACGGCACGCACGGTGCCCGCGCGGTCCACCACGGTGGTGGTCACGGCGTAGCCTTTTTCGCTGCAAGCGGCAACCGCTGCAGTGGCAATGCGGTTGGCCAAGTCCAGCGACATGTTGCGTTCGGTGCGCACAACGGCGTTGGCAGCAGGCGCTTGCGCCTGTGCGTGCGCCGCAGAGGCGGCCAACACAGCGATAGAGGCAAAAGCAAGGGCAGACAAAGACTTGTTCATACGGTTCTCCTGAGGGTTTTGAGGGACGGCAGACAGTTGTTTGCCGTTGGGAGAACTGTAGAAAAAGGAAGCGGTGCGGGGTATTCGTAGGCTTACGCGCGGGGCTCCGTAGAAATACGGAGATGGGCTATGGAGCTATGCGTGGCTCGTCACCAGCAAGCTCGCCGTTAGACACTTTCTGGATTCTGAATAGTCAGTGGCACGATAATTTGTTGCATGGACTGTGGGCCTTGGGTAATGCGCGCAGCCATAGCGTTGACCATGCGCTTAGCCAACAAGTCCACGGGGTGCGACAGCACAGCGTGCAATTGCTTTGCCACTAGTCCTTGACGTGTAGCTGGGGTTTGCTCGTGACCTACGCCAATCAACTTTGCGAGTTCGGCATGGTTACCTTCAGCATCAAGGGCGCGTAAAACACCCTCTACACCACTGCCCACCACGTAGAAACCAGCCAAACCCGAGTGTCGTCGCAAGATTTCGCGCATGCCCTCCATGGCCACTTGTTCACTTTCCATCGTGACGATTGGCTCAAGAACTTCAAACTGGGGAGCGAGCTCGCGAATATAGGAGCGAAAACTCATCTCACACAGCTCTTGGCATTGGATTCGGTGAGTGCCGACGAAGATTGCGATAGGCCCAGGTTCGCGTGCCAATTGCGAGATGTACCACGCTGCAATGCGGCCTTTGCGACGGTTGTCCAAGCCCACATAGCCGGCCCGCGCCGAGGTGTTCAAGTCAGTGATGAGGGTGAACACGGGAATGTGTTTCGCCACCAAGTGTTCGACACTCGCCGCAACCATGGGGTGGTCACCAGCCGCCACAGCCAGCGCATCAACATGCTCCCCAAATTCCCGAATTTTCTCTGACACGGCCTCGGGAGAAATGTCGTCCATGTACAGCACACGTGCTTGCCCACGTATGCTGGATTCAGCCTCGGTGGCATCTTCCAACGCACGTCCCACAGCTCTGTAAAAGTGAGATTTCGGTTCCTGCAATATGAAGCCGAGCGTGCAGCGCGGCTGCACGCCTTTGACGCGTTCACGCAATACGCCAGCCGCATGAAAGCCTAAGGAATCAGCCGCCATTTGAATGCGCGATGCAGTATCCGAGCGCACGGGCGCACGCCCGTTCAGGACTCTGTCCACCGTGGAAACACTCACACCGGCGAGCTTGGCTACATCCGCAATCGTGGGACGTGCATTGAGGGGAAACCCTGCCATAAAACTTTCATTCTTTCATCACAAATGAATGTTGATGATAGTTTGTGAAAGTTTGCACGTCAATTTCAAAACGTCTGGCTCTACATTTCGTTCCACAACAAATCGATCAGGAGACAGACATGCAACAGGTGGAAGCACCTACAACCGAGATGCCGCCCAGCACGCCCTTTGTGCTGGAGATGCGAGGTATTTGCAAATCGTTTCCCGGTGTCAAGGCGCTTGACGGCGTTCATTTGACCGTGCGGACGGGCACGGTGCATGTACTGGTGGGCGAGAACGGTGCAGGCAAATCCACGCTGATGAAAATTTTGAGCGGAGAGCACCGCATCGACGCCGGCTCCATTCGCTTTAAGGGCCAATTGCTGGACCAGCAAGACACACGGTTAGCCCTTGAGTTGGGCATTGCCATGATTCACCAAGAACTCAGCCCCATCCTAGAGATGACGATTGCTGAAAACATCTTCTTGGGGCGCGAACCCATGCGCGGCTACTTCGTTGATTTCAAAAAGATGGAATCCGATACGCAAGCCTTGCTGGACCGTTTGGGCCTGAAGTTCAAGGCGACGCAAAAAATGCGAGAGCTCAGCATTGCCGGCATGCAGCTAGTAGAAATTAGCAAGGCCATATCCCGTCAGGCCTCGTTGGTCATCATGGACGAACCCACATCGGCCATCAGCGATACCGAAGTGGCCATGCTGTTTCGACAGATAGCGGACCTTAAAGCGCACGGTGTGGCCATCATCTACATCACGCACAAGATGGACGAGATATTTCAGATAGCGGATGACATCACCATCATTCGTGACGGCCAGTGGGTGGACTCGAATGTGGCGACTAACTACGACGAGGCAAAGCTGATCTCGCTAATGGTGGGGCGCACCATTTCGAGCATCTTCCCCAAGGAGGATGTCCCGATTGGCGACGTCGCACTAAAGGTGCAAGGGGCTACCCGCGAGGGTGTTTTTAAGGACATCAGCTTTGCAGTGCGCAAGGGTGAAATCCTGGGCATTGCCGGGCTCATAGGTGCCGGGCGCACCGAAGTGGTACGCGCCATCTTTGGTCTGGATGCGCTGGACGCGGGCAGCATCGAACTCGATGGGAAGTTAATGCAAGTCAAAAGCCCAGCCGATGCCATTCGTCAGGGTATTGCCATGGTGTCAGAAGACCGCAAAGCAGAAGGCTTGGTGCTATGTCGCTCGGTACAAGAAAACATATCACTGGCTAACTTGAACCAGTTTGCACCGAGCCTGTTTTTAGACCTCAAGACAGAAGCCTCCGCAGGCCAGAAGATGCGCGAGATGCTGCAGATCAAAACCGCCAGCCTGAGCACTACGGTGGGCAACCTTAGCGGCGGTAACCAGCAAAAAATTGTGATTGCCAAATGGCTGCTGGGCAACATCAAAGTGCTGATCCTGGACGAGCCCACACGTGGCATTGACGTGGGATCTAAGTCAGAGATTCACAAGCTCATGACCCAGTTCGCCAAACAAGGTCTCGCCATCATCATGATTTCCAGCGAGCTACCCGAGATTCTGGGCATGAGTGACCGGATTGTGGTCATGCACGAAGGACGAATGACCGGCGAACTTCAACGCGCCGAAGCCACCCAGGAAAACATCATGGCTTTAGCCACTCAGACAGTGCACTGACGGTACAGGCAGCCATAGACGATCCGACAAATCAGAAAGAGAGAGACCATGTTTTCGCAAATCAAACAAATGGGGTTCGCCGAACTGTATCGGCGCTTCGGAACAATCCTCATCTTCGCCGGCATTGTGATTGCCGCTTCACTGCTGAACGAAACCTTCCTGACAACGGGAAACCTCACAAATGTGTTCCGTCAGGTGGTGGTTGTGAGCTTGCTCGCCTGTGGTGTGACCTTCATCATCATCTTGGGCCATATCGATGTTTCTTTGGGCTCGGTGGTGGCCCTTACTGGAACCATTGCCGCCAGCGTGATGTCGCTCACCGACAACCTTCCACTGGCATTGGCTGCAGGTGTTGGAACCGGCATCTTGACCGGACTCATCAATGGCTGGGTGATCACGTATTTCAAGATCCCGTCTTTCATCATGACGCTGGCGATGACCACGGTGGCTCGCGGCGCCATCCTGCTCTATACAGCGGGGGTTCCCGTAAGTGGATTGGGCGAAGACTTCAAACTGATTGGCCAGGGCAACGTCGGGCCAGTACCTATCTCGGTATTGATTTTGGTGGCCGTGATTGCAGTAGCTTGGATACTGCTGAATCGCACGAAATTTGGCCGCCACCTCTATGCAGTGGGCGGAAATCCCAAAGCGGCGTTGGCCTCCGGCATCAACACCGATAGCGTGCTTCGCCGTGCTTTTATCTTCAACGGCATTCTGGCGGCCATCGCTGGCATCGTACTGATGTCTCGGGTCAACTCAGGCCAACCTGCAGCCGGTGTGGCGTATGAGTTCGATGCCATTACTGCCGTGGTAGTAGGCGGCACCAGCCTGATGGGTGGTACCGGAACGATCACGGGAACCATCATCGGCTCCATGATCATTGGCGTCATCAACAACATCCTCAACCTGATGAATGTCAGCTCTTACTGGCAGCAGATTGTCAAGGGCGTGATCATCGCCGTGGCAGTGATTCTGGATGTGAAAACCAAATCTGCCGGCGCACGAAAAAAATCCTAAACCATGTGCGGCCCTACTGCCGACGGAGGGGAGTGATAGGTCCATGACCTCACCCTCCATGCCACTGAATGCGCGCAAAGGGAAACCCTAGCGCAACCCGGTACAGAGGTTTATCTGTTCAAACAACCTTTCCATTCCAATGAGGAGACATTCCATGAAAAAGTTCAGCACCATCGTTTTTGCATGCGCTGTAGCAATTGCGGCAAGCTCTGGCACCGCATTCGCACAGTCCAAAAAATTTGTCGTGGGTTACACCAACCTGGCTGACACCGACGTGTTCACCATGAGTCGAAAGACAGCATTCAGCGAAGCCGTGAAAAAGGATGCCGATGTCAGCGTGTCGTTTGCCGATGCCCAGGGCGACATCAACAAACAGCTTGACCAGATTGACAACTTCATTGCCCAAAAAGTCAGTGCCATCATCATTGTTCCCGTGGATTACCAAGGCATTGTTCCCGGTGTGGAAAAAGCCAACAAGGCGGGCATTCCAGTCATCGCTTTAGGTATTGAGTCCGCAGGTGGTAAGTACACCTTCGTAGGCTCCAAGAACGTGGATGCTGGCCGCATGCAAGGTGAGTTCATGGCCAAGGAACTGCCCAAGAATGCGCAAATTGTGTACCTGCAAGGCCAACCTGGTTTGTCGCACTCCAAAGAACGCCGTGACGGCTTTCTCAAGGCCATGGAAGGCCGCAAAGATGTCAAGATTTTGGCGGACCTGCCTGCCAACTACGACCGCGCAGAAGGCATGAAAGTAACCGAAGACTGGATTCAAAAGTTCCCCAAGTTCGATGGCTTGGTTGCTGCCAACGACCAAATGGCACTGGGTGCACTGCAAGCCCTCAAGACCGCTGGTCGTAAGGGCGTGTTGATCTCTGGTGTGGACGGCGTGAAAGACGCGTTGGTCTCTATCAAGGCAGGCGAAATGGCCCAGTCCATTTTCCAGAACGCCAAGGGCCAGGCGGACAGCGCCTTTGAAGTGGTTGAAACTATCAAGCATGGCAAACCCGCTCCAAAAGAAGTGCTGGTTCCCTTTGAATCGATTGTCAAAGGCAATGTCGACAAGTTCATGAAGTAAGTCGACGCCGTTGCGGTGGGTTCTCCACTGCACGTTATTCCCCGGTTTGAATCGTTGCCTCGGGCAACGCACATACCCCGCAATGCACGGGCGAGGCTTTCTCGTCCCTGCATTGCCCCAACAACCCCATTTGCTGGAGATTGACTGGATTCAACATGATGAAAACGAACTTGGTAAGCCACGGCCTAACTGAAAGCCAAGATCGATTCATCCATGGGAACCCACAACGGCCAACCCCTGCAGTGGAAAACAAATAAGCAATACGGCGCTCCAGCAGTGCCACCGCGAAACCTTCCTGTTCAACTTTCAAGAAACCAGATCATGTCCCTGAAAATCGCCATCATCGGCACAGGCATCATGGGCACCGACCACGCGCGCCTGTTTGCTCAAGACCTGCCACACGTCCAACTGCACACCATTTGCGATGTGTCCGAGGAGCGCGCCAAGGCCATCGCCGAACAGTTCGGCGTACCGCGCGCCATGACGGATGCCTATGCAGCCGTCACCAGTCCGGAAATTGACGCGGTGGTCATAGCCAGTCCAGACGACACGCACGCCCCTCTCACGATTGCAGCGATCGAAGCGGGCAAACATGTGCTGTGCGAAAAACCTTTGTCCACTTCGTCAGAAGAAGGCATCAAAGTCATGGAAGTGGAGTCACGCTTGGGCCGCCGTCTAGTGCAAATTGGCTTCATGCGTCGCTTTGATCCGAGCTACACCGAGATGAAATCGGCACTGACCTCCGGTACCGTAGGCCAAGCCGTCATGCTACATTGCTACCACCGCAATGTCACAGCGCCTGCCAACTTCACTGGACAAATGGCCATTTCCAACTCGGCCCCGCATGAGTTTGATGCCGCACGTTTTGTACTGGATGAAGAGATTGCCGAAATCTCGGTGTACCAACCCAAGTCCTTGGACACCACCAAAATAGGTGCGCCCGTTTTCATGGTGCTGGAAACCGCAGCCGGACGGTTGGTGAATGTAGAGATAAACAACAACGCGCATTACGGTTACGACGTGCGGGCCGAATTGGTGGGTGAGTTGGGCAGTGTGTTTTTGCGCGCACCGGTGCACAGCGAGACACACACCGGACTCTCTGCCAAATTGGCCTACGCCCCTGACTGGCGCCCGCGCTTCGCCGAAGCCTACCGTTTGCAAAACAAGGCCTGGATTCAGTCCATCCTGACCGGCAAACCTTCCGTCATTGGATCCAGCGCATGGGATGGCTACTGCGCCACACGCATTGCCGAAACCGGTGTTCAGGCCCTCGCTAGCGGCAAACGTGAGCGCGTCACACTGATCGAAAAACCCGCGCTGTACCGCTAAGTCTCTCACCCACTTTGGAGAAAAATATGATGAAACTTGGTTTTGTATCCGATAGCCTGAGCCGCCAACCACTGAGCGAACTGCTGGACAATGCCGTGCGCATGGGCGTGGACGGTGTTGAAGTCAATACCGGTGGCTGGTCCACAGCGCCACACCTCCGTTTGGACACCATGCTGAAAGACGCATCGCATCGCCGCGAATTTGCCAAGCAGTTCAGCGATCGGGGGCTCACGATTGCAAGCCTGAATGCCAATGGCAATCCGCTGCACCCCACTGACCACAAGCAGTCGCAATGCCTGAAAGACACGATCCGCCTCGCCGGTGAAATGGGCGTTAAAACCGTGTGTACCATGTCAGGCTTACCAGCAGGTGCCAAGGGGGACTCTATGCCCAACTGGATCGTAGCTGCCTGGCCTCCCGAGACGCAAACAATCCTGAAGTACCAGTGGAACGAGGTGTTGCTGCCCTATTGGGTAGAAATCGTGGAACTAGCCAAGTCCTGTGGTGTTGAAAAAATCGCGTTGGAACTCCACGGCAGCCAATGTGTCTACAACGTACCCAGCTTGCTGCGTCTACGCGAGGCCGTAGGTCCAGTGGTTGGTGCTAATTTGGACCCGTCCCACTTGTTTTGGATGGGCGCTGATCCCTTGGCTGCCATCGATGCATTAGGAAAAGCGGTATTCCATGTGCATGCCAAAGACACCGCATTGAATACGCCTGTACAAGCTACCACCAGCCTGCTGGAGAACAACGGCCAGAACAGTGTTCATCAACGGTCATGGAACTACATTACTTTGGGCTACGGTCATGGTGAAGAGTGGTGGCGCCAATTCGTGTACCGCTTGCTGATGGTGGGCTACGAAGGTTGGTTGAGCATCGAACATGAGGATGTGCTGCTCAACTCATTGGAAGGGCTGGAGAAGTCGGTAGTTTTGCTGCAAAACGTTATGGGGCGACAAGCAGCGGATTACCAGATGCAAGCCATCTAAGGCGCTCACTTATCCATTAGAAAGCGACTTTGCATCGACTACGAAAACAGTTTGTGTGTAACTGACCTGCCCCCTCCTAGCCGTACCACCCTGAAGTTAGTGAAGTCCGTCAACCAACCGGAGAATGACGGATATGAAGAAGAGCAGATTCAGCGAGGAACAGATCATCGGGTTCCTTCGACAGGCC
>Ga0228698_1001055_pt1 | contig 14884 bp, 8 predicted proteins | sample McNCre117_Aug_MG_FD_178015 | JGI IMG/M metagenome (GOLD analysis project Ga0228698, IMG submission 178015) | Freshwater microbial communities from McNutts Creek, Athens, Georgia, United States - 1-17_Aug_MG | ecosystem: Environmental > Aquatic > Freshwater > Creek | place: USA: Georgia...
ATCGGCGCATCTGGTGATCTCCTCAATAAGCTCAACCGCTGCCGGCAGCTCCACCATTGCGCCAACTCTCGGTTTGTCAAGTTGATCGTCAGCCTCCAGCGCCAGCTCCGCATAGTGTTTTTCGACGGATGCCCGCACCCGGCGTATTTCGTCGAGCGACATCACCATCGGAATTAGCACATTGACATTGCCCATTTTGTTTGCCTTGATGATTGCTCGAACCTGCGCGTCAAGGATGTTTGGCAGATCAAGCAGTATCCTGATACCACGCCATCCAAGATTGGGATTTGGCTCTTTGACTGGCGAGTAGATCAGCTTGTCGCCACCAATATCGAAGAGCCGGATATCGAGCGGCATCGGCGCAATCGCTTCAGCCATCTCACGGTAACAGGCGTATTGTTCCGACTCGCCGGGCACTTTCGTTCCTTCGGTGAAGAGATTTTCGCTGCGGAACAGCCCAACACCTTCCGCTCCAGCGGCTTTTATGGTACGCACTTCGTCCCTAAAATCGACGTTGGCATAAAAGTTAATTCTGACGCCACAATCGGTGGTTGCCGGTAGCTCCGCCATCAGTGAACTATTCTCCTCATTTTTCTTCGCCTCATCTTTCATGGCAAGGTATCTCCGCACGGTTTTCTCTTCAGGATGGATAATGACCACGCCGCTTCCTCCATCAATAATCATCGGTATGCCAGTTGCCACCTTTTCGGAGAGGTTGCCAAGTCCCACCACAATCGGCAGATTGAGCGACTTGCAGATGAGCGAGATGTGCGAGGTTTTGCCACCAGCATCGGTGATAAAGCCTTTCACGTTGCTGCGGCTCAACAAAATGATGTCCGCAGGTGAGAGGTTGTCGGAGGCAACGATGACGCCTTCTGGTATCCACGAGTGGAGTTTTCGGATGTGGAGGTTTCTGATAATCCTGTTTTTGATGTCGTGCAAATCATCTGCACGCTCTTGAAACATCAGCTCATCGGAGTTTTGAAACTTTTCGAGATAGTGTTCAAACTCTTCTGCAATAACGAGATGAGCGCCTCGCCGCTCGGAACGGATACGTGTTGCAATGGCGTCGATCAACACGGGATCGTGGAGCATCATGATTTGCGCCTGAAAGAGATTTGAGTAGCTCTTTCCAAGTTTTCTGATGGTTACTTGCTCAATTTTCTTCAGCTCATGCTCGGAGCGTTTGAGGGCAGTGAGGAATCGCTCAATCTCGTCATTGATGTTTTTGTCGTTCAGCTCCCGCACCTCCTGATTGTTCTCCTCCTTGATGAAGGCGTAGCATTCGCCGATGGTGATCCCTTTTGAGCCGCCAATTCCTTCATACGTCGCTTCTGCACCCTTTGGCTTTGTTTCAGCGTTTTTGTTTCTGCTACCCGAGGTTGCCTGTGGTTGTTCGTCCTGCATAATGGTGTGTTAAAATGGTGCGTCGTCTTGGGCGACAAATCTTCTGCTGGTCGATGGTGCCGCCTCTTCGGCATCAGGAAAATCGTTCTCCTGCTCAGGGTTGGTGGCAGACTCTTTGTTCGCCGTAATATAGGCGTTGGCGGTTGACTGAAAACGTCCGTAGTTTTTCAGGAAGAGCAATCTGATGTCGCCAATAGGACCGTTACGCTGTTTGCCGATGACAATTTCCACCACATCTTTGGTCGATGAACCATCCTCAAACGTCGTTTTGCCATACATCTCCGGTCGTGAAAGGAACATCACCACGTCTGCGTCCTGTTCAATTGAGCCAGATTCACGAAGGTCGCTGAGCTGCGGTCGCCGATCGCCGGAACGCTGTTCAACTGAGCGGTTAAGCTGCGCCAGCGCGATGACGGGAATATTCAGCTCCTTCGCCAGCGCCTTCAGTGAACGCGATATCTGCGCAATCTCCTGCTCACGGTTGGTTCTGCCATCCCTCACCGGTGTTACCAACTGGAGATAATCAACCACCACCATGCCGATGTTGTGCTCCTGCTTCATGCGGCGCGTTTTAGCGGCAAGCTCCATAATTGAGATGCCGGGCGTGTCGTCAATAAAGAGCTTCGCTTCGTTCAGCTTGTCCATGCTGTTGATGATTCTTCCCATCATCTCCGGCGTGATTCTGCCGGTTCTGACGAGCTGCGACTCCACGTAGGCTTCGGCGCACATGAGCCTGATGGCGAGCTGCACCTCCGCCATCTCAAGGCTGAAAAAGAGCACCGGCGTCTCAAAATCGACGGCGGCGTTTCGTGCCACTGCCAGCGCGAGCGCCGTTTTTCCGGCTGATGGACGTGCGGCAATAATAATCATGTCGGAGGGCTGAAAGCCGGCGGTAAGTTGGTCAAGTTCGGAGAATCCTGAGCCAACGCCAGTCACGGAGGATTGCGATGCCCGTAAGCTCTCAAGCATTCGGATGCCATTTTTTACTAGCTCCTTGATGAGCGAAGCCTTCTTTTTGATGCCAGCCTGCGAGATGTTGAAAAACTGTTGCGAAGCGTGTTCGACCAGATCGAAAATATCCATTGAGGAGTTGTAGGCAACGCCGGAGATTTTCGCCGAAATGGAGATCATGCGCCGGTAGAGATATTTCTCCTTTGCCAAGCGTGCGTAATACTCGACGTTTGCAGCACTTATCACTTTGCCCGAAAGCTCGGCAAGGTAGTGCCTGCCGCCGATTGGCTCAAGCTCGTTCATCTTGAGCAGCTCTTCGCTGACGGTGATGATGTCGATAGCCTGCCGCTTGTGGTAGAGCTGCATCATCGCCTTGAAGATGATCTGGTGGCGCCGCTCGTAAAAAACCTCTTCGCCATTCTCACCAAAAATCTGGATCACCTGTTCGATTGGGTCATCTTCGAGCAGCACGCAGGCAAGCACCTCCTGCTCAATTTCGGTCGAAGCTGGCGGAACGCGACTCTCTTGGCTGAAGTCGATATCCTTGCTGAAATCTATGGCGACAGGCGCTTTTTTAATCATGGGTGCTCTCGGTTTTCTCGCTCCGGCTCTTGACCGCTGATGGAAGCGTAGTGGCGCATCATGGCTTGAATATCTTCCCAGCAGCCGCGTTTCCAGTTGGGGTTGCGCAGCAGGGCAGCGGGATGATAGGTAATAAAACAGTCATATCCTTTCCAGCGAATCAGTTTTCCTCTCATCGATCCGAGCGACAGCGTGTTGTCGAGAATCGTATTGGCGGCGACCTTGCCCAGCATAAGAATCACCTTTGGCTTGACGATCTGCAATTGTTGGAGTAGCCACGGCATACAGCTCAAAATTTCATCGCTGAGCGGATTGCGGTTGCCGGGCGGACGGCATTTCAGGATGTTGCAGATATAGACCTCTTCGCGCTGAAAGCCGGCGGCGAGTAGAATTTTGTCGAGCAGTTGACCGGAGCGTCCCACAAAAGGGCGACCGGAAGCGTCCTCTTCCGCGCCTGGTGCCTCGCCAATCACCACCAGATGTGCCGCCGGATCGCCTTCGCCAAAAACGAAATTGAGTCGGCTACCGGCAAGGCTGCATTGGTGGCAGCTCTTTGCCCTCTCAAAAAGCTGTGCCAGATCAGCCGTCGCTGCAACGGGATTTTTTTCTCTCGGAGCGATCGGTTGCTGGTCGTCAAATAACAAGCCTTGCATTGCTGATGGAGCGTTTTTAGTGGATGAGCGCCCGCTCTTCGGGCAGGAGTTTTTCGATGGCGTCGAGCAGTTGGTGGGCAGCTTCATCTTTGCTCAATTGCGGAAGTTCCACAGTTGCGCCATCCCGCGTGATGAGCGTCAGAATGTTGGTATCGACCTCAAAGCCTGCGGTTTTGCGGTCAAAAAAGTTGAAGGCAATCAGGTCAAGCTGTTTTTCCAGCAGCTTTTTTCGGGCATTATCGAGACCGGTGTGTGTCTCTAACGCAAAACCGATGGCGAGCTGTGCGGCGCTTTTCTGCATCCCAAATTCGGCGAGAATGTCGGGATTTTTGATTAGCGTGAGCGCAATCTCTTTCTCAACTTTTTTCATTTTTCCCTCATGCGCTGTCGCTGGACGGTAGTCGGAGACAGCAGCAGCGCCAATAAAGAGATCGCAATTGGTGAAAAAGCGTTGTGCGGCGGCGTGCATCTCCATGGCGCTCTCCACATCATAACGCTCAACGCCAGAAGGTGTTGCAAGGTGTACCGGACCAGTAATGAGCGTAACGTTTGCGCCGCGTTGTGCAGCCGCACGAGCGATGGCAAAGCCCATTTTGCCGGAAGAGTAGTTGGAGATGAAGCGGACACCGTCAATTTTTTCGCGCGTTGGACCAGCCGTTATCACCACCGATTTGCCGCAGAGCGGCGAGGGTTGCGAGCTTTTCCGCAGCACCGTTTCAAGCATCGCGAGAATGGTTTCTGGCTCCGGCATTCTGCCAACGCCGCTTTGCCCGGAGGCAAGTTCGCCGCTTTCCGGGTTGATGATGTGGCAGCCTTGTTCGGCAAGCGTTTTCAAATTTCGCTGTACCGAGGGCGAGCGGAACATCTCGCCATCCATTGACGGGCAGAGCAGCACCGGTTTTCCGGGTCGCAGCGTGATAAAACAGGTGGTGAGCATATCGTCGCAAAAGCCGGCGGCGAGCTTTGCCAGCGTGTGGGCGGTGGCTGGCGCAATTACGAAGGCGTCAGCCCATTCGCCAAGCGAGATGTGGCTGGTGAAATCGGTGTTGTGCGCATCGGTTGGCGGAAAGAGTGCGCGATACACCTGCTCGCCTGAGACCGTCGCCAGCGCCAGTTCACTCACAAAATTTGAGCCACCCTTCGTCAGCACCACCTTGACGTTCGCGCCTCTTTTTTTGAGCAGTCGCACGACGTGCGGCGTTTTGTAAGCGGCAATGCCGCCGCTGATGCCGACGATGATATTTTTTCCTCTCAACACATTTTATGAGCTTGAGTTATTGCAGAATGGATTGCTGGTAATGTACAAAAAATGGAGGGATTTTAGCGCTTTTCGCCGGATGCTGGGCTGAGATGTTTCCAGAACTCTCGCCACGTCTCGAACTGCTCTTTGTAGGAGAGACTGACACCCCACGTCTCTGCCGGTTTTTGAAGATTAGAGCTGGATATGGTGCTGCCGATCTGTCCAAATGAGCGTGATGCCTCCACATACACTTTCGGCGTAATGCGGTATTCGATTTTTTGCGAGCTGCCGTAATAGTCGGAGAATGCTGAGTTATTCAGGTCGGGAGAGCTTCCGGTGCCGATAAAGCGCATTTTCCCATCAGTGCCCGGCATGTTGAGCGCAACGTAGAGATCAAGTCCGCTCAAGGCACCTTGGCTGTCCATGCCGACATTGACGTTAAAACTCTCCAGCCCGCCAATATCCTGAACCACTTTTGATAATCGAGATGAAAGAATACCGGTGCTTGCCGAAAAACCTGCGCTTGAGATGGCAAGCGTGCCGCCCGGCACCGTGCTTCCGGGTCGCGCATACCACTGTTTGGAGAGCAGCATCGAGATGACATTCAGCTCCGCATTGGTATCAACTTGGCTGGTGCGTCCGCCGATGGTATTTCCCGAAGCGTATGGCTGCGACTGCTCATTCAGGTAGTAGCCCATTGCAACCTTCGGATCATTAATGGTGCCGGTGATGGCAAGCAACATGGTGATGTTGTCGCGATCGCCACTTTTGAGGTTTGAGACGCTCACATATTTGCTTCCGTAGAGATTCTCAATAACGCCACCTCGGATGTCCACATTATTCCACGCGATTTTTCCTCTATCCTGTAGGTCAAAGTTGGAGTTTGAAAATTTGTATTTGCCCGCAATGATGTTGACCGATCCAAAAATATTGTAGCGCTGATTTTTTTTGTTGACGATCAATGAGAGATCGTTAACCGACGTTTCAAGATGTTCGCCACGGTTGCGGTCAAAAATCATGGTGTATTTGAGCGGCTCAACGTTGCCAAGTTTCAGGTTATTGATCTGCACAATATCGACCAGCGAGTGATAAAACTCCGTCGCTTTTGTCGGCGTTTCGACGATCTTCGGTTCCGCACCGCTTTGTGCAGGATAGCGTGGTCCAAATTCAAGAAATCTGCTGACGCCCACATATTTAGCGTTGTCATCAACTACCGATCGATAGAGCGAGACATTTGCTGCATCAATCATCAACGAACCTTCAATCACCGGCGTGGTGAGTGTGCCATAGAGAAGAATATTTTTCGTTGAGCCGCTCATGGTGCCGAACGCGCTTTGCTCGTCCGTCTCTTTTTTGTCGAAGAGCAGCAGCTTATCCAAGCTCACAACAACATAGAAATTTTTGGGTTGCAGCTTGTCAAGCTTGATTGTGCCATTGATTTTTCCGCTTCCATGCTGGCTGTCGGTTATCACCACCTCTTGCAGATCAATGGTTTTGAGGGTGGCATAGACTTTTCCGTTGAGCCGGTACGACGCTTGCGTTGGCTCTACGGTAATGTTGGTGTTGTGCAGATGAGCGGTGAGATAGAGATCAGGATTCGCCACCGTTCCGCGAACTTGGAGCGATGTCTGGATTGCACCTTCAACCGATGCAAAAAGCGGGCTGAGGTATTCGAGAAACTGTCCCGAAAGATTTTCTGAACGGAACGAAGCGTTCATCGTTTGTTGCTCCTCCAGCCCAATTCGCAGCGGATAGAGGCTGAACGTTAACGGAATGGTGCCGCCTCCTTCGATGGTGTTTGGGTGTGGCTCTGCTTGTTCTGTCGTTTGCGCGTTGGTGCGTATCTCGAAACGCACCTCGTTGCCACGGTGCAGAGCGGTGGCTTGCAGTGTTCCTATTGCAATGGCGTCATATCGAATATTCTTGCCGCTCACCTTCATCTCGCTGGTTTGCGAGCCGGCAGCTCCGGTGACGAACAGCGAAGCGTTGATGGTTCCTGCAAGTTTTTTAAGGCTTGGTGCCTTTGCAAATGGCGTCAGTTCGCTCAGTTCGATAGTGGAGAGCGTGCATTCAAAACTGCTTGATGGTGAGTTACCGAGTTCGCCGTTCAGCATCGCCTGTTGAGCGCCGTTGGTGATGGCAACATGGTTGAAAGTTGCCGCTGTTTTACTCAAAATGATGTGCGCGTCCGGCGTCGCTTTCCAGATTCCATTGTTCTCTTTCAGCGTGAGCTGGTTTATGCGGAGATCATAGCCGCTCTCATTTTTTTCGATGCTCCATGCTGCCGAGAGGTTTTGCGCCGGTGCTGGTAGATTGAGGTTAATCGATGTTTCGAGGTGCGCTGGCGTGTAATCGCCTGAAAAGGTTGTTGTGCCGATAGTCGTGCGAGCGACGGTGAACGACGAAGCGCCGCCGCTAATGGAGGCTTTCGGCACGCCACGCTCATTGCAGGTGAGCGCCACTGTGGCGGAGAGGTTTTCAACCGCAACAGTATCGCCCAAACGCAACGTGGCGAGCTGTATCGACGAGCCGATTGAACAGTTTCCATCAGCGTAGTTCGCCTCTCCTTCAGCGCTGCCCTGCACGTCGATCTTTTGCGCTGGAAAGAGCAATGCCAGCGGAGCGCTCTCCTTCACCGCAATGCGATAGGTTATGGCGCATGGTTTTTTGAGCGCATGTTCTGCGCTTGGCGGAGGCGAAAGGTTCGTGCGCCAGATATTCTGCGCGTTGATTTCGCGAGCAACGCCCGATTTCACCATTGTGCCAAGCGTGATGAGATCGTCAAATGAGCAGTTGGCATCAGCAAACAGATCCACGAAATCGCTCTTGATGGTTGCTCGCGACGAGGTGGCGTTTTGCGCTATGTCGATGGAGGCTTTTGCACGATCGTTAATCGTCATGCTGTTGATGGAGGAGGGCGAAAACTGCACTACGCCGGCGACATTCATGATTTTTGGATCGAATCCAGAACCTTGTATTGAAAAAATGCCGTTCAGATTCGTGGTAACTGCTTGTTCCACAAGAAGTTTTGCAAGATCAAGCCGTTCAGCGTTTCCGCTGGCGCGGTAGCGTGGCGTCTGTTCTTTCCAGTCGATCTCGCTCTCAAGCGTGAACTTCGTCTGATCGTTGTTCAGCGACACGGTACTCTTCAGCGTTCGGTTATCGTAATTCAGCGAAACGGCGCCATCGTTTATGGGCTGATTCTGCCAAAACGAGTTGGCAAGTTTCATCTCTCCTTGCAGTTGCCGAAGCTCCTTCCCGCTCATTGTTGCAGCAAAGCTGCCTGATGCGTTGAGTAGACTTTTTCTCTGGCTCGAATTGACAAGGAGGTGCGGCTTTATCTCTTTGAGCACAAAAGTTCCTTTGCTGGCGATCTCGCCCATCGCATTTCGCTCTCCTTCAGCCTTCAGTGAGGTTTTGCCAAGTGCTGAGAAGGTGGTCAGTTCGCCCTTGACGCTGTTGAGCGTTCCCTTGGCGTTGCCGAGAAAGGTGATGTCGCCAATGTTGCCAGCAATCTCCTTCTGCTTGCTCTCTTTGAGCAGCTCGGCGAGCAATGGTTTTGCAATTTTCGAGCTGTCGCATTGCAGTTCAAAGGCAAAAGCGTTGCTGCTTTGCAGGTTGAGCAGTTGTCCGTGCAGCGCAATCCGGCTTTTGCGATGGGTCAGCGCCGCGTCAAGAATCTCGATGTTCTCCTTTTTTCCTCTCGCGTTGCCTTTGAGCGTGTAAAGTCCAGCTGGCAGCGCGAGCGTTGGAGAGAAGCGTTTTAGGTCATCGCTGTCAATAGAAATCTCTTGAAGATTCAGAAACGAGTCGCCGCGAAAAAGTTCCTGCTGTCGCTGGCGCGAAAAAATATTGAAGTGGTCAAGGGTGGCGGAGAGTTCGGCGTGGCTCTTGTTGCTCGAAACTTTCAGGCTCAACAACTCGGTTCGGCTTTCCGAAAAGAGAAATTGTCCCGAAGCCTGCTGCACGGTAACATCGCGTTGTGGAAAGGTGCATTGCAGTCGCTGGAGTACGCCCTTCACGAATTTTTTCTTGACGTGCAGATCAGTGAGTTCGAGATTGCTTTTGCTGATGGCGAGCTGTAGCTCCTCTTGATTTTGGAGCTTTGCCGAATAGAAAAGTTCGCTGTTGGTGAGCCGCACCGATTTGCAGAAGAGATATTCAAGCCGTCGTTTTTTGGGGTCGGGATTACGGCGCGCAAAAATGTGCTCAAGATTCAGTTTTTCGTCGCGCTCTTGCATCAGGTGCGCTTTGACCGAATCGGCAGTGAGTTGCGTCAAGTAGAGTTTGGTGAAATGGGGCTGGAGCAGCGAGAGAACATTGATCTTCAGCGAGAGCGTTCGCGCTTCGAGTGCTGGTGTTTTTTCGCCAATCCCGTAAATGCGTGGGCGGGTGAGAATCACCTTGTTTGGAAACTTCAGGTGCAGTTCATCAATCTCTAATCGACCAAAAAATTTGCTGTTAAAGAGCGCAATCGACCGCTCTTTTGCCAGTTGGTCAAGCACACCGCTATTGAGCACGATCATCGCCAACGATGAGAGCGCAAGCGTGAGTGCCAAAAAGATGGTGAGGAGTTTGAGCGTGTAGTGTTTAATCCGTTCCACCGCTGCTTGCTGATTGAGTGTAACGCTGAAGAATTGTCTCGACGATGCCGCTGGTTGAGCGACCGTTCAGCAACGGCAAGGTCAAAACACTGCCGCCATTCGCAAGAACAGCCTTTGCGCCGGCAATCTGTTCAACCTGCCAGTCAGCTCCCTTGACGAGAATATCGGGCAACAAATCGCCAATCAGCAGTTCAGGCGTCTCCTCATCAAACAGCGTGAGCGCATCAACCACCTCAAGCGCGGCGAGCACCGTCGCTCGGTCGTTTTCGCAGCAGATTGGTCGCTTTTCACCTTTCAGTTGCCGCACCGAAGCGTCGCTGTTCAGCCCGATGATGAGCCGATCGCCAAGTTGTTTTGCCGCAGTCAAATAAGCAACATGTCCGGCATGGAGAATATCAAAGCAGCCGTTTGAAAAGACAACGTTTTCGCCCGACGCTTGCCACGCTCGAACGCGCTCAACAGCTTCGGATCGGCTTGCCAGTTTGTTGGAAGCGGTCATCGTACCTCAGAGATAAAGTTCCACTATTCTTGGTCAATTTAGCTTATACTCTCCGATTGTCCGCATGGTAAAATAACGGCTGTTGGCTATGAAACGTGGTTGGGAAGATGGTGATCGACTGGCAGATCGCCTGTTCTATGCGCTTATGATGGCGCTTGGAGTGCTGGTCAGAAGTGTGAGCCGAAAACGCTCGAACGCCATTGCCGCCTCTCTTGGCACGGTTGGGTATAATCTGCTGAAATTCCGTCGTCAGCTTGTTTTCCAGAACCTTTCGCTCACCTTTCCCGAAAAAAGCCACTCCGAAATAGATGCCATCGCCCGACAAGTCTATCGTAATCAGGCGGAAAATCTTATCGAAGTGCTTCGCCTTCCCATGATACAATCCGCGAACGATGCGGCAGAACTGATTGATGTTGATGGCGCTCATGTGCTTGCCAAAACACGCGATCAGAACAAAGGTGGCGTGCTGGTCTCTGCCCATTTTGGCAACTGGGAGCTGCTTGGGATGTGCACGGGACTTTTAATGGCGCCTTTGACCATTGTGGTTAAGCCTTTGAAAAATAGGGAGATTGACACCACGATCAATGCGTGGAGAACCATGCACGGCAACCGGATTATCTACGACGGACAAGCGCTTCGCGAAGGGTTGCGTGCGCTGCGTAACGGCGAAATTTTAACCATTCTTGGCGATCAGTCTGATCCGAGCGGCTCTTTTTTTACCGAGTTTTTGGGTCGTCGAACCTCCGTCTATCTTGGACCAGCCTATTTTGCTCTCAAAGCAGAGGTTCCGCTCTTTGTCGGCATGTGCCGCCGAATTGGCAACGGGCGTTACATCGTCGAAAGTGAGGAGGTTGATATGAGCGGCTTGGGCACCGCGAAAGCTGATATTGAAGAGCTTGCCCGACGTTCGACGAAGGCAGTTGAACGCTTTATCTACCGCTACCCTGAAGAGTGGTTGTGGCTGCACAATCGGTGGAAAAACTCCGATCATCAGAACTCTTCTGCGGCGACCGCGTGAACTATCGCCACACTTCGTCAGCTTGCATCTTCGTGTTTCATGTTGATCATCGTCTGCAAAATGGTGCTCTTTTTTTTTGATGTTCTTGAACGCGCAGTAAGCAACTCTTTTGCTTGAGCTTTCAGTGTACCGCTAAAAATCTTTTACGCACGTGGTTTACGTTGTTGAGTGGTGCTCGAAATTCTCATCTACTTGGTGTACACTCCGGTTTCTCTGGCACTGTCCACCTCGTCATCCGAGTGCGCTCACCATGATTTTTAGAGCCGCCCTTCAGTTGTAGAACAATCGGTGAAACCGTAGATTGGCTCGCCATGATGGTACCTCCACAAACAGCTTTTGCATGAACGTATTTCTTCGGATTGTTCGCTATCTCCTTCCTTCAAAGGGGAAGATTACACTGGTTCTCTTTGTCAGTATTCTCTCCTCGCTGCTTGGCGTGATTTCGATCTACTCCATGCTTCCTCTTCTGAATGCGGTGTTCAATAGCGACAGAACTATTGTCGCTCCGCACTCTTCAGATGCCGGCTCTGCGACGGTCAAAGATCCCGCTTTTGCGCTCAAGTCAGCTCCTTCAGCATTGAGCGGCATGGATACCGAACGACTGAAAGCGGCGCTCACTAAGAGTTTTGCAAAGGCGTTTGATGCGGAGACGAAGGAACAAACGCTGCTCAATATCTGCCTTTTCCTGATTGCAGCATTTGCGGTGAAAAACTTTTTTCTCTACCTGAACGGGCAACTCATTTTCAGAATCCAGACCAAGACTGCCAAAAAGCTGCGCGACGATGTTTTCAGCACCATCATTGAGATGCACCTCGACTATTTCAACAAAAATCGGGTTGGCAATTTGATGAATCTGGTCTATAACGATGTTCAAGTGGTGAACGAGGCACTCAGTTCAACCTTTGTCAATCTTCTCCAAAATCCTTTTGCAATCGTTGTTTACGTCGCCGTCTTGCTGGTGTTGAGCTGGAAACTCACGCTCTTTGCTGCCGTGATTTCGCTCTGCATTTTTGCGGTTATTCGGCTGATTGGCGACAAGTTGAAGGCGCTTGCTGGCAGTTTTCGCGAAAAAATGGGCGACATGAATGCCGTCTTGCAGGAGAAGTTCAGTGGCATCAAGGTGATCAAATCGAGTGCGTTTGAACATGTCGAACTGGAGCGTTTTCAAACCTTTACCCGCGAATTCCGCTCGCTGGACATCAGGATAGCTCGGCTCCGCAATATTATCAGCCCGCTGAATGAGACGCTGTTGGTGGCTGCCATTGCGTTGGTGCTTTGGTTTGGCGGATTGCAGGTTTTTGAGGGCAGCATGACCTCTTCGGAGCTGATTTTCTTTGCCTTCACGCTCTATTCGGCGATGGGACCGATTAAGAAGTTCGGCGAAGTTAGTAACCAGATGCAGGTTGGCATGGTGTCGGCAGAGCGTCTGTTCGAGCTGCTCGACACTGCACCGGATATCAGCAACGGCACCCGTTCGATCACAGGATTTTCGCATGAGATCCGGTTTGAAGATGTCTGTTTCAAGTACAGCAACGATCCTGATGCGCCGAATGTGCTGGAGCATCTCTCGTTTTCTGTGAAAAAAGGTGAGATGGTGGCGCTGGTTGGTCAGTCAGGATCGGGCAAGTCAACGACGGTTGATCTTTTGCTGCGCTTTTATGATGTTGATTCCGGGCGCATTACCATCGATGGCATTGATATTCGAGAGTATGACTTCAAGCAGTTGCGGCGCATGATTGGCGTGGTGAGTCAGGAGGTGATTCTTTTCAACGACTCTATCAGGGAAAATATCGCCTATGGCTCTCATGGAACGATCAGCCAGAAGCAGCTCATCATGGCGGCAACCATGGCAAATGCTCATCAGTTCATTGATGAAAAACCGGAAAAATATGAGACGCTGATCGGCGATCGTGGCGTGCAGCTCTCTGGCGGGCAGCGCCAACGGTTGGCAATTGCACGCGCCATGGTCAAAAATCCCGAACTGTTAGTGTTCGACGAAGCGACCAGCGCGCTTGATAATGAATCGGAAAAGGTGGTGCAGCAAGCCATTGATCACGCTCTTGAAAACCGCACAGCGCTGGTGGTTGCGCACCGCTTATCAACCGTCAGGAACGCCGATAAAATCATTGTCATGGAGCGAGGCAGAGTTGTTGAGGCGGGCAGCCATGACGAACTGCTCGCGCGTGGCGGATTGTACCGGCAGCTCCATGATATCCAGTTTGCAAGGAAGCCGCAGGAGGAGCAGACGTCGGTTATTTCATGATAGAGCTGATCTCATCACCAACGAAATCGAGCAATGGCGAACAACATCTCGGTAACGATGCTTACCAAAAATTCCGCAGCCTATCTTGCCGAGTGCCTTCGTGCTCTTGAAGCATTTGCTGAGGTGGTGATTGTCGATAACGGTTCGAGCGATGAAACGCTCACTATCGCATCTGGATTCAGCAATGTGATTATTTATGAGCATTCTTTCATCGGTTTTGGTCCGATGAAAAACATTGCTATTGATAAAGCCTCCAACGATTGGATTTTCTCGGTTGACAGCGATGAAATTGTTACGCCGGAATTGGTGAGTGAGATGTTGAATCTCAAGCTGGATAGTAGCCTCATCTATGCAGTGGAGCGTGATAATTACTATAATCGTCGGTTAATTCGTGCTTGTAGCTGGCAGAACGATGAGGTTCAACGGCTGTTCAACAGGAAGAGCACCCGGTATGACGACAAGCTGGTGCATGAAGGACTTCTCATGAATGATGGTCTGAAAACAGAGCGACTGCTTGGTCGGATGAAGCATTATACCTACGATAATGCGTCGCAGCTTCTTCAGAAAATGCAGCACTATTCTACGCTTTGGGCTGAGGATCGTCAAGGCAACAAACAGTCCTCACCCGTTAAAGCTGTGCTGTATGGAATGCTCACTTTTTTCAAGTCCTACGTCATTAAAAAAGGATGGCTTTACGGTTACGAGGGGTTGCTGATTTCGATTTCTAATGCGAATGTGGTTTTTTACAAATACATCAAACTCTATGAAGCCAATAGGTCGCATACTTTCTCTGGTGTTCCAAAGCAAAAACCATGAAAATCAGCGCCTTTACCTTCATTAAAAACGGAACGATTTTTGGCTTTCCCTACTGCGAATCCATTCGTTCCGTGCTGCCAATCGTTGATGAATTTGTTGTCAACGTTGGTTTGAGCGATGACGATACTCTTGAAAGAATTAGGGCGATTGATGATCCCAAAATTCGGATTATCCAGTCGCACTGGAGCGACACGATGCAGATTGGCGGCTATGTCTATGGGCAGCAGAAGATGATCGCACAGTTCAACTGTACCGGTGACTGGGCGTTCTATCTCGAAGGTGATGAAGTTGTTCATGAAGATGAACTAAAAAAAATTGTTGATGCTTGCCGGACGTATCTGGATGATGATCGGGTCGAGGCGCTCACCTTCGACTATTACCATTTTTACGGGAATGCGAACACCTATCTCCACTCGCCTGGCTGGTATCGCCGAGCGGCTCGTATTATCAAAACCTCCATACGCTCCATTGCGCCTGACGGATTGTACTGGCATGTGCTTACCAGCAAAAGCAAAGTTGCACGCTATCCAAAAAGTGCGCATACCGGCGCATCAATTTATCATTACGGTTGGGTGCGGAGCGAGGATGAGATGAATCGGAAATTGGCAAACGTGGTGAAATACTGGAGCGCCAGCCAGCAGCTAATCGACTATCGCGAGATTGATCCGACGATTGTTCGCGAGTTTACCGGCTCTCATCCAGCAACTATTCGTCACTGGCTTCCGAAAGAGGCTGGACTTTTTCTGCCGAATCCTGATCATAAGCTGACCCGTCGGGAGAAAAAATATAGAGTGATGTTGTGGTTGGAGAGCTGGTTTGGGTTAGAGTTGAGCAAAAAACATTTTGATGCA
>Ga0228698_1001056_pt1 | contig 14874 bp, 9 predicted proteins | sample McNCre117_Aug_MG_FD_178015 | JGI IMG/M metagenome (GOLD analysis project Ga0228698, IMG submission 178015) | Freshwater microbial communities from McNutts Creek, Athens, Georgia, United States - 1-17_Aug_MG | ecosystem: Environmental > Aquatic > Freshwater > Creek | place: USA: Georgia...
CGCCCGGCGCGGCCGATGACCGGCCGGCAATCCAGCGGGGGCACGGTGAACCGCACGGCCTCCTGCCGTTCCCGGTGGACCAGGGCCAGGCCGTCGATCACCAGCCCCGGGTCGCCGGCCGGATCCAGGCGGAACCAATCGAGCGCGGGATCGCCGGCCGGCAGCGCGACGAGCTGGAATTCGCCGGTGCCCTCGAACGCGAACGTCCCCGCGTAGGCGCCGGTCGCGCGCAAGGCGGTGCGGGCCCCGCGGGCGAGGCGGCAGCGGAGGAGGGCGACCGTGTCCGCGACGGCAAAGCCGGGCGGCACGGCGTAGACGACATGGTCGCCGGGTTTGGCGCCGAAGTCGCGGCCGAGGGCGACGCCGTGGACCAGGCCGTCGCCCCGCACCTCGCCCCAGATCTCGGCGTTGTCCGGCAGGTGCCGCAGCGGCGAGTCCTCGTCGAGGGCGAGGGTCCGGTAATGCGAGCCGTCGAGCCAGACCGCGCCGGCCGGAAGCTCCACCTCGGCCGCCCGCAACACCGGCTGGCGGTAGGGGCCGATCTCCGGGAAATGCAGCGAGGCGAGGAAATGCAGCGAGGCCTGCTGCGGCAGCGCCGTGCGGTTGACGAAGCGGGCGCGGATCACGCGGCCGGCGTCGTGCTCGGCATAGGTGAGGTCGACGTAGAGCGATTCGAGTTCGCCGAGCACATGCCGCAGCGTGTAGGTCCGCAGTTCGGGGTCGGCGCTCCACGCGTAACAGCCCGTGTCGGCGAGGACCGACGGCACAATCTGCCGGCGGCGGTACAGGCCGGGGAAAACGGAAAGGTCGAAGCGCAGCCCGCGATCCACGTCGGGGATATGCGAGATGCCGGCGAATTCCTTGGTGTAGGGCCCCCACGCCGGCAGCGCCAGGTCGCGCCACGCCGGGAGGCCGGCCGGGGGAGTTGCCGCGGCGCCGGCGGGGAGTTCCCGGGCGAAAAGCGGCCGCGACACGAGTCCCGCGGTGGCCAGCAGCGACGAACGGACGATGAAGTCGCGGCGATTCATGGGCGAGGGCGGCAGCATGGGTCTTTTCCCGCCGGATTCAACCCAGGGAAGGGGTATATCGTTACTTTAACTGGCCGGGCCGGCGTTCCGGCCGGCGCGGGAATAACCTTGAGCGGAACATCGATGTCGGAAATCAACTGGCGGCAGGCGGCGTGCCCGCCCGCCCCGAACCCCACGAGACCCCGATGCCGATCACGATGAAAGAAGTGGCCGCCCGGGCCAAGACATCGGTGGCGACGGTGTCCAAGTCCCTGCGCGGCGTGCCGACGATTCCGCCGCGCACCCGCGAGCGCGTGAGCCGGATCGCGCAGCAGATGGGCTACCGGCTGCATCCCTACATCTCGGCCCTGATGCGCAACCGCCGCAAGCGGGGGGCGGTGGTCGCGCCGGCGCCAACCCTGGCTTACGTGACCGCGTTTCCGACCCATAATGGCTGGCAGCGGGAGGCGTTCTTCCGGTCCCTGCATGCGGGCGCCCGAGCCCGGGCGGAGGCGCGCGGGTATGCGCTGCAGCCCTTCTGGCTGTATCGCGATGACATGACAAACGAGCGCTTCAGCGAAATCCTGTGGGCGCGCGGTATCCGGGGCGTGTTCCTCAGTCCGTTTCCGAAACTCGGGATGGATATCAACCTCCGGTGGGAGAACTTCTCCGTGGTGGCCCACGGGCTGAGCCTGGCGCACCCGGTCTTTCACCGCACCTCGAACGACCACTACCAGTCGATGATGCTGGCGATGGCGGAATGCAGGCGCCGGGGTTATGTGCGGCCGGGATTCGCCCTGGATACGCCGACGAGCGAGCGGCTCGAGTTTCGCTGGGAGGCGGCCTTCCGGGTTTCCGGCGAGCAGCTCGGTTTCCAGATGAAGATCCCGCCGCTGAAGCTCGCATCCCGCTGGGAACCGGACCAGATGTGCCGGTGGATCAAGCGGGAGAAACCCGATGTCGTGATCACCCTGATGCTGGAGGAGCAGGTGCGCGAGCTGGCCAAGCGGGGCCTGCGGATCCCGGAAGAGGTCGGCCTGGTCAGCCTCTCGGTGGCTGAGCCGGACAGTCCGTTGTCGGGGGTCTTCCAGAATCCCGCCGCCATGGGGGCGGTCGCGGTCGACCAGCTGATCAACATGGTGGAGCGGAACGAAACCGGGGTGCCGGCCAATCCCATCACGCTCACGCTGGGCGGGCGGTGGAATCCCGGCCGCACGGTGCGGCGGCTGGATTGATGGCGCGGTCTGCACCGCCGGCGGCCGGCGCGTCCAGGCCCCGCAGCACCAGCCAGGCGACGGGGTGCATCAGCGCGCCCACCGACAGGACGACCGTGTGCCCGAAAGCGTCGATCAGCGGGCCGGCCGCGAGGTTGAACAGGATGCTGGTGATCCCGCCGCCGGCGGAAATCAGCCCGAAGGAGGCGCCGACCGCGCGCGGCGGGACGATATCGGCCACGAGCAGGTTGGTGAGCAGCAGCCAGGCGTTGCACATGCCGTAGATCAGGGTCAGCGCGCAGACGGCGGGGAGGGAGCCGTGAATCCACGGAAGCAACAGTGTGGCCGGCGCCAGCAGGGTGACGGCCCCGAGCAGCTTCAGCCGGGCGCGAAGGGCCGGCCGGCCGGCCCGGACCATGGCGTCGTTCAGGGCGCCGAGCCCGAGGGTGGCGGCGACGGAAAAGGCCGGCGGAATCCAAGTCAGGCGACCCACCTCGGCCAGCGACAGGCCAAGGCGTTCCTGCAGGAACGCCGACTGCCAGTAGAACAGGAAAAACCACAGCGGGTCGGAACACATGCGCGCAATGAGCAACCGGCGCAGCAGGGGAGAGGCCGTTATTCCCGTCCAGCCGGCTTTCGGCGGGCCCGCGGCGCCGGCCGGCTCGGCATGCGGCGGGTTGGAATCCGCCACGCGCAGCGCGAGCGCCACGCCCAGGCCGATGACCCCGGGCAGGACGAACGCGACCGGCCAGCCGGCCTGAAGGCTGATGCCGGCCACGAGGGGCGGCGCCAGGATCGCGCCGCAGTTGTGCATCGCGCCCTGCAACGTGAAGGCGGTCGCCCGCCGCTCGGCCGGAAACCAGCGGGTCACCGCCACCAGCACCGCCGGCATCACCCCCGCGGCGCAGGCCCCCAGCACGATGCGCGCGGCCAGCAACCCGCCGAAACCCGTGACAAACCCGGTGGTGATCGTGGCCAGGGACATGCCCAGGAGGAAAAGCCAGAGCGTGGCCTCGGTGCCCCAGCGGTCGACGATGCGGCCGGAGAAGAAATAGCCCAGCGTGTAGGTCAGCATGAAGCCGGCGACCAGGAACCCGTAGTCGGTGTTGCTCAGGCCCAGCTCACCGGTGATGGTGGTCTTAAGGATCGAGAACACCTGGCGGTCGAAACGGAAGAGGAACCCCGCCAAACCCAGCAGGAGCAGGACGACCCAGGCCCGCCGGGAAATCCCCTTGGCTGGCGCGGGGGCCGGCGGCGCGAATTTCCGGGGAACGGTCGGGGGCGGCATCCGGGGCTATCTGAACAGTCCTGGTTTCGTGTGCAAGGGCGGTTGTTGCCGACGAGGCGCGCCAGGCCGGCCGGCCGGATTCAGGTAACGATATACCCAGCCGGACGCTTTACTCCCCCGGGGGTAAAGCGGAGCCTGCGCCCGCTACCCGCCTCTTCCCCCACGCCCCGCCGGTCCGCAGCTCCTGTTCGAACGGTGCCGTTGCCATTCAACCGCCACCGGCCTCCCGGCGCCATCGGACCTTCCGCCAACCCCAACCCTAGCACCTACCATGAATCGCCACCCTGTTTTTGCCAGGGCCTGCCTGGCCCTCCTGCCCATCGTCCCCATGCTGGCCCAGCAGGCCAGCGCCCCGGCGGACGGCGACACCGTCACCCTGCCCACGTTCAATGTTTCCTCCACGCAGGCCAACGCCTACCGGGCCACCGACTCGGTGTCGGCGGCGCGCATCCGCGGCAACCTGCTCGACACCTCGGCGACGATCAACGTGATCACGCGCGACTTTCTCGATGATATCGGGGCGAACTCGATGTATGACGCCACCCAGTACATCTCCGGCATTGGCAACGGCCGCCTCGGCGGCACGAACGGCATCCTCGACCGCCAGACCATCCGCGGATTTGAAAGCGACGGCCGCACGATCGACAACCTGAAGTCGGGTTTCCAGGCCAACCTCAACCCGACGCTCTACGAGCGGGTCGAGATCGTGAAGGGCCCGAATGCGATCCTCGCGCCGACGGGCGCGCCGGGCGGCTCGGTCAATGTCATCACCAAGTCGCCGCGCTTCACGCCGCAGAACCTCATCACGCTGCAGCTGGGCAACATCTACGCGCAAAAGTTCATGTTCGACAGCACCGGGCCGCTCCCGAACAGCCAGCGCATGGCCTACCGGCTCATCGGGGGCTACCAGGATGCCGAGACGTATGTCCCGGGCCGGCTCAAGCAATGGGACATCAATCCCCAGTTCACCTTCCGCCTCTCGGACCGCAGCGCCCTCACGCTGAAATATTCCTACATCAGCTGGGATTCGTCCGGCGCCGCCTCCAATCCCGGCACGGTGTGGATCGCCGGCCCGGATGTCACCGGCGGCATGATCATCCCGAACGATCCGCCCCCGGGCCTGGCCCGGCGCGGCTACAACGGCGTCCCGGCCTGGGCGCACCGCTATGACTGGGTGCACCGCCTGGCCGGGGAGTTCACGACGGCGCTGACGGACCGCATCAGCATGCGGTTCGCGGGCCAGTATATCTACGACTACATGAGGCTGGACGGCGGGCAGGCCGCCTATCCGAACATCAACGCCAACCACATCAATCCCTTCACCGGGATCTACACGCCCAACCAGAAGTGGGCGAAGGACTCCACCGGCACCTTCGTCCCGACCACCGAGCTGGAATACGACCCGACCAGGGTCGCGGTCAACGCCAACATCAATCCGAACTGGACCGAGAACCGGCAGATCCAGAACGACTTTGCGGGCAACTTCAATGCGGGCGGGGTGTCCCTGCAGCCCGTGGCGGGCTGGACCTACGAGACCAACCACGGCCGGGGCGTCAACAAGACCACGCCGCTGCCGGCGGTCAACCTGTTCACCCCGGACAACAATCCGCCCAAGCCCGCCGAGTCCGCCTACACGAACGTCGGCACCAACAACAAGTCGGTGGCGACGACCAAGCAGGTCTATGGCGCGCTGCGCAGCGGCTTCTTCTCCGACCGCCTCTTTGTCAGCGGCGGCGCGGCGCGGATCTGGAACGACAGCACGGTGACCGACCTGCGCAACGGCAACACGACGCCCGGCGCGCCGCTGAAGGGCCACCGCGACACCTACCTCGCCGGCTTTCTGTTCAAGGTGCGGAAGAACGCCTCCGTCTACTACAGCTACTCCAGCAACGCCCAGCTGGGCACCTTCAACAACCAGCCGCTCTGGAAGGAGGGCAAGCAGCACGAATTCGGCTTCAAGTCCGAGTTCCTCGACCAGCGGCTCGCCATCAGCGGCAGCCACTTCCAGATCATCCAGACCAACCTGTCGACGCCGAACCCACTCTTCCTCGTCGATCCGGTGAACAACCCGAGCAACATCCTTTCCAACCAGACCAACCACGGGTTCGAGCTCGATATCGTGGGCGGGCTGACGAAGGACCTCACGATCCTCGCCAGCTACACCACCATGCACACGCGCGACCAGCTCGGCCGCCGCCCGCGCAACATCCCCGACGTCACCGCCAACGCGCTGCTCAAGTATGATTTCCGTGACGGCCGCCTGAAGGGCGCCAACGCCTTTCTGGGCCTCACCCATGTGGGCACCGCGGCGGGCGAGATTCCGCCCGGCTCCGGCCTCACCCCGCTGGGGGTCGTCTCCCAGGTGAGCTTCTATGTGCCCGCCCGCACGATCCTCAACGCCGGCGTGGGCTATGCGTGGAAACAATACCGTTTCAACCTCAACGTGGAGAACCTTGCCAACAAGCGGACGGTCTTCCAGGGCTCGGGCCGCAACTCGCTGAGCCCGTATCCCAGCACCACTGTGCGCCTGACGACCACGCTCAAGTTCTGATCCGGACGAGTTGCATCTGATTCCCGCCGCCCGGCCCGGAAGCACGGGCGGGCAAACCAGCCCACCATGCCCACCAAATCCGCGGATGAATATCACCGCCTGCCCGGCGGTTCCCTTGCCGTGGTGCGGCTGGTTGCCGGATGCCTCGGACTCCTGGTCCTGGGCATCCAGGCCGCGGCCGCCGGTCCGGCCGCCGCCCCGTTGGAATGGGCCGACGCGCCCGGCCTCCTCGCCCGCATCCACGCGCCCGAGTTTCCAGCCCGCGATTTTCCGGTGACCGCCTACGGGGCGAAAGGCGACGGCCAGACCGACAGCCTGCCGGCCGTGCGCGCGGCGATCGCAGCCTGCCATGCGGCGGGCGGCGGCCATGTCATCGTGCCCGCCGGCACCTTCCTGCTGAACGGCCCCGTCCACCTGCAGAGCAATGTCGACCTGCACCTGGCGGACGGCTCCACGCTGCTGTTCAGCGGGCAACCCGAACATTTCCTCCCCATGGTGCTGACCCGCTGGGAAGGCATCCTCCTCTACAATTATTCACCGCTGATCTACGCCCGCGGGGCCGAGAACATCGCCGTCACCGGCCGCGGGGTGATCGACGGCAACGCCCGCCGCACATTCCGGGAATGGGCCATGGGCATCTCCCATTTGCAGGACAAGGCCCAGGAACGCAGCCGGCAGATGGGCGCCGCGGGCACCCCGCTGGCCGAGAGAAAATTTGGCGAGGGCTCGTTCCTGCGGCCGAGCATGATCCAGCCCTACGAATGCCGCAACGTCCTGATCGAGGGCGTCACGGTGAAGGATTCCCCGTTCTGGGTGATCCATCCGGTCTTTTGCACGAACGTCACGGTGCGCGGGGTCACGGTGGACAGCCTGTTGATCAACAACGACGGCTGCGACCCGGACTCGTGCACCGACGTGCTGATCGAGGGCTGCCGTTTCCACACGGGGGATGACGGCATCGCCCTCAAGGCCGGCCGGGATGCCGATGCGTGGCGGGACGGCCGGATGACGGAAAACGTGATCATCCGGAACTGCATTTTCCAGTCGAAGATCAATGCCCTGTGCATCGGCAGCGAGATGTCGGCGGGGGTGCGCCATATCTTCATGGAGGATTGCCGGGTCGAGGAGGGCGAATCCTGCATCTATTTCAAGTCCAACTCCGACCGGGGCGGATTCATCGAGAACGTGCGGGTCCGGCGCGTGCAAATCGGGCTGTCGCGGGCCAGCGTGGTCCGGTTTGAGACCAACTACCACAGCTACCGCGGCGGGCATGCCCCCACGGCCTATCGCGACTTTTTGATCGAGGACATCACCTGTGCGGACGCGACGAACTACGCCGTGTTTGCCGAGGGCACGGCCGAGTCGCCCATCGAGCACGTCCTGCTGCGCAACGTGACCGTCACCAAGGCCCGCGAGCCGCTGTTCCTGCGCAATGCGGCCACCCTCCGGTTGATGAATGTGCACGTCAACGGCGCCGAACTGCCCGCCAGTCCACCCGCCACCCCGGCTGACACCCCAAGGCTGCAGATCCGCCTCTGAGCATTTTCCGCCAGCCGCTCGCCTGAACCCACTCCGCCGCGCCCGCTGCGCAACACCCCGACCCCATGCAAACCATGACCAACATCGCCCGTTTCGTGACTCTGACCGGAGTCACCGTGTTCTCGTCCCTGCTCGTTCAGGCCCAGACTGCGCCGGCACCGGCGCCCGAGCCGCCGAAAAAGGAAGAGGTCCTCGTGCTTTCCGAATTCGCCGTGCATGCGGTCAAGGACCAGGGCTATGGCGCCTCCGAGACCATGACCGGCAGCCGGGTGGCGACCCAGATCAAGGACCTGCCCTTCACAGTCAATGTGCTCACCAGCGAGTTCTTCAAGGACTTCGGCATGTTTGAGCTGAATGAAAACGTGGTGCAGATCGGCGGCCTCACGGGTCTCGGCATCGGCGGCGCCTTCAACCTGCGCGGCTTTACCGCGACCTCCCAGCTGCGCGACGGGTTCCTGCGGCTCGGCCGCTACGGCGCCAGCAACATCGACCGGCTCGAGGTCATCAAGGGCCCCAACGCCAGCGGCCTCTACGGCCGGTCCTCGCCGGGCGGCATGATCAACTTCATCTCGAAGCAGCCCCGGAAGCAGGAGAGCCGGAAGCTGGAGGTAAGCTTCGGCAGCTACAACACGCGCCGCGGCCTGATCGAGGCCACCGGCCCGGTCGGCGAGGATGCGAAGACATCCTATATCCTCACCGTGAGCGAATATGATCGCGGCTTCAACGTGAGCATCGCCCGCAATCACAACAAGGAGGCCTACGTCGCCGTCGCCCACGATTTTTCCGACACCTCCCGCCTCATGGTGTCGGCCGAGTCCTTCATCCAGGTCCGCCATGCGCCCAACGCCGGCGTACCGCTGGTGACGGACCAGAAGGGGACGGCCTCGACGGCGGATGACGTGGTGATGGGCTACGCGAAGAACCTGCCCCTGACCAACGCCGAGGGCCCGCACAGCGAGTTGAACCGCGGCAACACGAGCTTCACCGCCACCTACGAGAAGCGCCTGTCCGATGTGTGGAGCTGGCGCGCGGCGAGCAACTACTACCGGGCGCGCCGCTGGGACTTCAACCAGAACACCCAGTGGGGCTCGATCGCCGTCAACCCGGCGCCCGGCACCACCTCGGGTGTCGGCCTGCCCGCCGGCACCCTCTTCAGCGCTCGCGGCAATATGCCCAACCGGCGCCTGATCTTCGAGGACGGCGGCGGCTTCCAGAGCGACCTGGTGGCGCACACGTTCTTCGCCAACCACACGGTCGAGAGCAAGACCCTGTTCACGATCGACCTGAACGACTACTATCGCTACGATCCGATCTGGAACTTCGGCCCCGCCTTTACCGGCGCCACCAATGTTGATCCGGTCCTGAACGCCTGGTCCGCCGCGCGCATCGTCCCGCTCAATGCGGATTTCACGCCGGCGGGCCCCGTGGCCTACTTCCCGAGCGATTTCATCCCGGGGCAGGCGACCTTCAACCAGCTGCAGCGCATGCGGACAACCACCATGGGCGGGCTTTTCCGCCAGCAGACGACGTTCTTCAACGGCCGCCTCCTGACGTATGCCGGCGGCCGCTATGACTCGGCGCGCTTCACCGGCCTGGACGCCAGCCCGACGGCCCTGAACGGCGCCCCGGTCAGCTACCACAACAAGAAACTCAGCGCCTTCAAGCCGAACGCCGGCTTCAATTACAAGGTCCGCGAGAACCTCCGGGTTTACGCCAATTACAGCGAGAGCTACTTCATCGACCAGACCACGGCGCCCAACCAGGTCGTCATCCCCGACTTCAAGTTCGAAAGCGCCAAGGGCTACGACTTCGGCCTCAAGGGCTCACTGCTGAACGACCGGCTGAATTACACGGTCGGCGGCTACTACATCGACCGCAACAACGTGCAGGTGTCGGAGCTGGTCGAGTCCCCGGCGGGCTCCGGTAATTTTGTCACGCAGAACCTTCGCGACGGCGACCAGCTCGTGCGCGGCTGGGAGGCCGATGTCACGTGGGCCATCAACGAGGACTGGTCCTTCCTCGGCAGCTTCGGCAACGTGAACTCGAAATACACCAACTTTGGCTCGGCCAGCCCGCGCTCGGTCGGCCGCAACGTGAACGGCGTGTCGCCCGAGAACGGCGGCCTGTCCCTGCGCTACACCCCGCACAGCACCGCCCTCAAGGGTTTCTCCGCCAACCTCGGCGTGACGTATGTGTCTTCCACGCCGTCGGAGGTGCCGAATGCGGGTGACAACTACAGCACGATCGCCGGCGTGCGGGTGTTCAACTTCAGCACGGGCCAGTGGGCCCTGCGCATCCCGTCTTACACGCTTTGGAACATCGGCCTGCGCTACACGTTCCGCAATGCGTCGCGCTACGCACAGACGGTCGCCCTGAACGTCAACAACGTGTTCGACAGGTTCTACATCAGCACCGGCAAGACCCTGGGAGAAAGCCGCGGCATCTTCATGAGCTACTCGGTCACCCACGGCGCGGCGCGCTGACGGCGGTTGCGCGGGTATCGGCGCCATTGCCAAGGGCGGCCCGGGGCCGTTGACTCCCGGATCAATCCCATGCCCCGCATTTTCCGCCTGACCTACTTCTTGGCTGCGTTGTCCGTTCTGGCGCTGGCGGGTTGCAAATCGATGGATCGGGCGGCCGCACCGCTCCGGGTAATGTCCTTCAACGTCCGTCTTTCCGCGGCGGACGATGGCGAGAATGCGTGGAGTCACCGGACGGAAATCTTCTTCAAGGCCATCCGCGGTTTCGGGCCGGACTTGGTCGGGTTCCAGGAGGTGCTGGCCGACCAATACGACGCGATGATCGCCCGCCTGCCGGAGTATGCCTTCAGCGGCAGCGCCCGCGATGATGGCAAGCGCCGGGGCGAGTGGGCGTTGATCGGATTTCGCAAGGACCGGTTTGCCGTGGTCGGGCAGGGCGATTTCTGGCTGTCGGAGCAGCCCGCGGTCCCCGGCAGCAAATCCTGGGATGCCGCGCTTCCGCGCATCTGCAGCTGGGTGCGGCTGCGCGAGACCGCCACGGGACGGGAACTGGTTTACGCCAACACCCATTTCGATCACAAGGGCGTGATCGCGCGGCAGGAGGCGGCGAAGCTCCTGTCGGCGGAATTGTCGCGGATCGCCGCCGGCGCACCGGCCGTGCTGACGGGCGACCTCAATGCGACGGAGGACGAGCCGCCCTACGCGGCGCTGGTCCGGCCCGGCATCCCCGGAGCCATCGGCTGGACCGATGCCTACCGCGAGGTGCACCCGCAGCGATCGCCGGAAGAGCGCAGCTTCCACGCCTTCCAGGGCGGGACCACGGGCTCGCGGATCGACTTCGTTTTCCACAGCGCCGGGTTCCAGGCGGTCGCGGCGGCGATCGACCACACCCGCTCGGCGGACGGCCACTACCCCTCCGACCATTATGCGGTCACGGCGGTGTTGCAGGCCCGCTGAAGGGTGCGGCCGGGTTTTCTTACGGGACGAAAACGAAGCGGGTAATCCGGGCGTGACCGGGGGCGTCGCCGGGGGCAGATTGCCGGCAGCCGTAAATCAGCCGGCAGTGCCCAGGTTTCAGGTTCCGTCTTTACCCCCCATGCATCACCCATCCCGCCTGCTGCTTGCCGCTCTATCCCTCGGTGTCGCCGCCGCGCTGCCCGCCCAGCGCCCCGAGGACAAACCGCTGCCACCCGCGCCGCCAGTGGCGGTCGAGTGCAGGTTCGACTTCGGTCCGGGCCCGGTACCGGCCGGGGTCACGGCGGTGAAGGCCGACGAGGCCTACACCATCGAGAAAGGCCACGGCTTCGACCTCGGCACCAGGCCGGGCACCGACACGCCCTTTTTCTTTTCCGTCAAGGTGCCCGAGGGGAATTACCGGGTGACGGCCACGCTCGGCGACGCGACGGGCGGGTCGGACACGACCATCCGCACTGAGTCGGGCCACATCATGGCGGTGGACCTCAAGACGGCGCCGGGGAAATTCCTGACGCGGACGTTCTACGCCAACGTCCGCCGGCCGCAGATCACGCCGCCACCGCCGCAGAATGCGCCCGGCGGGACGATGGTCCACATGTTCCTGGCCGGCGAGGCCGAGGCGCGCCATTGGGACGAGAAGCTCACGATCGAGTTCAACGGTGCGCGGCCCCGCCTCGCGGCGCTGGAGATCGTGAAGGACGACAAGGTGCCGACAATCTTCATGGCCGGCGACTCGACGGTGGGCGACCCGCGGCGCGGCCCCGGCGGCAACTGGCCGACGCAACTCTGCCAGTTCCTCAAGCCGGAGGTCGCGGTCTGCAACAGCGCCGAGGGCGGCGAGACGACCAAGAGCTTCATCACCGGCCAGCGGCTGGACAAGGTGCTGAGCCAGATGAAGGCCGGCGACTTCTTCCTCGTCCAGTTTGCGCACAATGACTCGAAGCCCCAGTGGCCGCAGAGCTACACCGAGCCCGCCACGACCTTCAAGGCCTACCTCGGCGTGTTCCTTGCCGAGACCCGGCGCCGCGGCGCGACGCTCGTGCTGGTGACGCCGATGGAGCGCCGCGGCAACGGCGACACCGTCGGGCCGTGGGCCCGCGCCATGCGGGAGTTTGCCAAGGACAACAACGTGCCGCTCATCGACCAATGGACCATGAGCAAGCAGATGTGGACCGCGCTCGGTGCGAATGTCGGCACCGCGTTTGCCGACCAGACGCACCTCAGCGGCTACGGCGGCTACCTGCTCGCGAAGAACATCGTCCGCGGCATCAAGGCCAACGTGCCGGAGCTGGCGAAGTTCATTGCCGAGGATTACCAGGACATGGATCCCGCGAAGCCCGAACCCCCGCCGGCGTATCTGCAGCAGTCGCCCGGCCCCGGCGGTCCCTCCCCGCGCCGGCCGGAGCCAGGCACAAAATAGGACCGGTTCACGCGAAGGCGCGCGAGGCCTTCACGGGACCTTGATGCACCGGAACCCGGCGTGGTTGGTGCCGGTGTCGGGCGAGGCCTTGCCGCGGCTGCCGACCATGTAACGCGTGCAATACTGGTCGGTGCACAGGAACGAGCCGCCGCGCTGCACCCGCTTGGCGACACCCGGTTCACCCGGGTCGAAACTTTCGGATTGCCTGGGCCCCGTCGGGTTTCTGGCGACACCCTTGGCCGACAGATAGAAGTCCGGTTTAAACCAGTCCTTGCACCATTCCCAGGCGTTGCCCGCGACATCGTAAAGGCCGTAGGCGTTGGGCGGGAAGGAGGCGACGGGTGCGAGGCCGGTGAAGCCGTCAGCCGCGCTGTTGGCCTCCGGGAAGCGGCCCTCGAAGATGTTGGCCATCCAGCGGCCGCCGGGCGTGAGGTCGTCGCCCCACGGGTAAAGCGCGCCGGACAGGCCGCCGCGCGCGGCGAATTCCCACTGGGCCTCGGTCGGCAGGTCCTTGCCGGCCCATGCGGCGTAGGCGGCGGCGTCCTCGTAGGCGACGTGGACGACCGGATATTTGTCCCGGCCCGACAGGTCGCTGCCCGGCCCGGCGGGATGCCGCCAACTGGTGCCCGGCACCCAGGCCCACCAGCGGAAGGCGTTGTCGAGCGGCACGGCCGCCGCGGGCGGGGTGAAGATGATCGAGCCCGGCGCGAGCTTGTCGGCCGGCAGGGTGGGAAAATCCGCCGCGCGCAACGGCCGCTCGGCGACGGTGACATAGCCCGTGGCCGCGACGAAGCGCGCGAACTCGGCGTTGGTCACCTCCGTGCGATCCATCCAGAAGCCGTCCACGTAAACCCGATGAACGGGGCGCGCGTCCTCCATCGCCTCGTTGCCCCCGCAGAGATCGCCCCGCGGATCCTTCGCGCCCATGGAAAACTCGCCGCCGGGGATCCACACCATGCCCGCCGGCGCCGGCCCGGGGGCGGGCGCCGGGTTCGCCGCGGTCGGCTGGAAGTCGTCCGCGGCGGCCGTCCGCAGGGCGAGGGACAACAACAGGGCGAGGTATGACGCGATTTTCATCAGCCGATCCACACGATCATTGAGCAATGAACATTGAACAATGAACAAATCTTTTCACCGTCATGCCCGTGAGCACCCCGACCGCGGCCAGCCTGACTGCCTTGTTCCGCCAGACCTACGGCGGGGCGCCGGCGGTCGTCGCGCGCGCGCCGGGGCGGGTGGAATTCATCGGCAACCACACCGACTACAACGGCGGGGCCGTGCTCGGGGCGGCGATCGACCGCTATGTGTGGGTGGCGGCGGCGGCCAATCCGGCGGGCCGGATGCGCCTCTTCAGCGCCAACGGCCCGGCGGTGCTCGAGCTGCCGGCCGATCCGGGCGCGAAGCCCACCGGCACCGGCTCCTGGGCCAACTATCCGCTCGGCGTCTGGCGCAGCCTGAAGGATTTCTCCCTCCCGCAGCCCGCGGGTTTCGACCTGCTGGTGGATTCCAACCTGCCGGCCGGCGCCGGCCTGAGCAGCAGCGCGGCGCTCGAGCTGGCCACGGCGCTGGCCCTGCTGCATCTGGCGGGGAAGGACGGCCTGCCGGCAGACCAGCTGGCCGCGCTCGGGCGCCACGCGGAGAACAAGTACGTCGGCGTGCCCTGCGGCATCCTCGACCAGGGCACCAGCGCCTTCGGCCGCGCCGGCCACCTGGTGCACATTGACTGCCGCGGCCCGGTGTTCTCCCGCGTGCCGTTCCCGGCCGGCGCACACCTCTGGATCTTCAACACCCGTGAAAAGCACGCCCTGATCGACGGCCTCTACGCCACGCGGCACCGCGAGTGCCTCGCCGCCGCGCAGGCGCTGGGGGTGAAACTGCTGGCGGATCTCACCCCCGCCCAGCTGCCGCCGCTCGAGCGCCGGCTGACGGCGGTGCTGGCGAAACGCGCCAAGCACATCGTCGAGGAGCACGCCCGGGTGCACGACACGGTCGAGGCACTGCAGCGCGGCGACCTGGCGGCGGCCGGCCGGCTGCTGACGGCGTCGCACCGCAGTTCGCAGCACTTGTTTGAGAACAGCACGCCCGCGCTCGACCTGCTGGTCGACCTGCTGACCCGGCACCCGGCGGTACTCGGTGCGCGGCTGACCGGCGGCGGCTTCGGCGGCGCGGTGATGGCGCTGACGAGGGACAGCTTCACCGGGGCCGACGCGGCGCAGGTGGCCCGGGACTTTGCCGCGAAACACGGCCGCGCGCCGGAAACGATCCACCTGCAGGCGGCGGACGGCGCGCAGTTGCTGGACTAGATCCGGCAGGAGCGGGGACGGGCCGAGGCCGGAGGCCACCGCGCGGCCGGCAGGGTCAATGTCAACTAATAGTATACTAAAGCGCGCGGCCTGGACC
>Ga0228698_1001057_pt1 | contig 14870 bp, 11 predicted proteins | sample McNCre117_Aug_MG_FD_178015 | JGI IMG/M metagenome (GOLD analysis project Ga0228698, IMG submission 178015) | Freshwater microbial communities from McNutts Creek, Athens, Georgia, United States - 1-17_Aug_MG | ecosystem: Environmental > Aquatic > Freshwater > Creek | place: USA: Georgia...
TGACTGCGCTGCAGGGCCACCTCGGCCAGACGGGTCTCCAGCAAAGTCACCTTGGCCAGAGCATCGCGAGCCTGATCCTGGGATTGGCGTGCCAGCAACCGCACCTCGGCAGCCTGGTCGGTACCCGCCTGAAGCCGGCGAACCAGATCCTGCTCAAGCTGAACAGAGCGCTCCCGCGTCGTCCAGACGGACCAGAGCGCGCCACCGGAAAACACGACCGCCAAGGCAGCCAGCACAACGGCTGCCGGAAACACCCCGGGCAGACCCGAACGCCTGACGGAAAAGGAACCGCTTCCGGCACGGATATGCGCCGACGAACCCGCCGACCCATCCCGGGAAGGCGCCGTAGGCATCCGGTCCTGGGATGCGGCATCCGCTACGGCCGGACGGGTCGCCTCGAAGACGGTGCGAGGGTCATCCGACCTGCCTCGAGCGGCCGGATCATTCGGGTTTGTGGAATCATTCACGGAAATGCTGACACCTTCGCAGGACAGAACCGGAGCGTTCTGGTCTGCCGGATTGTATCGACGGGTCAGACCGATTCGGGAGAGCGATCCAGGACCGCCAGAATCGAGTCTGAATCAGGGCGCGAAGGTCGCACGTCCCTGAATCCGACCTCACGGGCGGTTTCAGCGATGCGCTCGTGCGTCGCAACAGCAGCCATGGCGTAAAGCCCCTGTGACGGCGGCCCTTCTGACTGAAGCCGTTCGGCCAACGCCCGAACGGCTTCGGAACTGCTGAACAGCCAGGCATGCCCTTGAGGATCTGCCACAAGGCGTGACCAGGCCGCCCGGATCGCCCCCTCTTCCCAGTCCGGCCCAAGCCGACGGTAGGCCGCGATCAGGTCGACCTGCGCGCCCCGCGAGCGCAGGGTCTCGGCCAGCCAATCTCGCCCGGACTCCCCACGCACGATCAACGCATGCTGTCCTGCCCAGTCCAGCCCGACGAGACGCTGCTGCCACAGGGCTTCGGCGTCGAATTGCGGGGAGTCATCGGCCGGCGTAGCGATGGCAGATTCCGCAACCCCGACCGAGATCAGCGCCTTGACCGTACCCGGCCCGGTGGCCGCAGCGATCACGCCATCGCCCCAATCCGCCAGATCGGCGGGCCGTGCGGCGAAAAACTGCAGAACTGCATTGGGGCTGACGAACATCACCAGGGCATAGCGCTTCTGCACCAGCGCACCCCAGGCCTGTTGGACTGCCTCGGCATGCCCCGGGGCAGGCAGGATACGCAACAGCGGTAACGCCAGCGCGGCCTGACCCCTGGCCTGCAACCGCTCGACCCATTGATCGGCCTGCGGCTGAGGCCGAGTCACGACCAGAGCGATCATTCGGGGGCCGGTTCCGGGGCGGGCAGCGCGGCCAGCAGCGCTTCCCCACCTTGCGAGCGCAGCTCAGCCACCACAGCCAAACCCAGCGCCTCGGCCTGGACGACGGTGCTCACCTCGGCCCGAGCACCCGCGCGCACCAGTGGCACGGCAGCGTCCAGCGGGTGACCGAGCAGCGCATCCAGGCGCATCTGTCCGTTCTCCCAGCGGGCGTGGGCGGCCAGCGGCATGCTGCAGCTGCCTCCGAGAGCGCGCGAGACAGCACGCTCGGCGTGCACAGCCAGCCAGGTCGGCACATCGATCAGCGTCTGCAGCGTCGCACCGAGCTCAGCCGCATCAGCCCGGATCTCCAGGCCCAGCGCCCCCTGCCCAGCGGCGGGCAGCATGTCATCGAGTTCGATACAGCTGCGAATCCGGGCGGACAGGCCGAGGCGCTTCAGGCCGGCCGCGGCCAGGATAATCGCGTCGTACTGCCCCTCGTCAAGCTTGCGCAGCCGGGTATCGAGATTGCCGCGCAGCGGCTGGACGTCCAGATCCGGTCGGCGGGCCTTGAGCTGCACGACCCGGCGCAGGCTCGATGTGCCGACCCGAGCCCCTTGAGGCAGTTCAGCCAAGGATGCGAATCGATTCGAGACGAAGGCGTCGCGCGGATCCTCACGATCCAGAACAGCCACGAGGCTGAAGCCCGCGGGCATCTCCATCGGTACATCCTTGAGGGAATGCACCGCCAGCTGGGCCCGGCCTTCTTCGAGCGCAACTTCAAGTTCCTTGACGAACAGCCCCTTGCCTCCGACCTTCGACAGCGCACGATCGAGGATCTGGTCGCCGCGGGTGGTCATGCCCAGCAGGGACACCGCCCAGCCGAAACGGTGGGCCAGAAGATCACGCACATGCTCGGCCTGCCACAGGGCCAGGCGGCTTTCACGGGTCGCGATGACGCAGGAGAGGGGGGTTGGTTGGTTCATGCGCACATTGTCCCGCATGTGTCAGGTCATCCCGGCCGGGAACATCCGGTACCGCCGCGGGTACCGGAATGGTACGATCGAGGCAGAAACAAAGTTACCAACTTTCCAAGACCGAGGTTTCAATGCCGCGCGCCCGATCCTCCACAACGACGGCCCCGACAGCCCTGCCGGGCGACGAGGGCGATGCCGCCGCCAAGAACCGCCCGCTGGTGGAGGACATCCGGCTACTCGGACGGCTGCTGGGCGACGTCATCCGCGAACAGGAGGGCAAGGAAGCCTTCGAACTGATCGAGAAGGTGCGTCAGCTCTCGGTCGCCTTCCGTCTCAAGCAGGATTCCCGGGCCGGCAAGGCGCTGGACCGCCTGCTCAAGAACCTCTCCGGTGATCAGACCGTCAGCGTCATTCGCGCCTTCAGCTACTTCTCGCATCTGGCCAACATCGCCGAGGATCGGCACCATGTTCGCCGACGCGAGCACCACGAACGCCAGGGCCACCATCAGGCCGGCTCGCTGGCGATGAGCTTCGAGCGGCTGGCTGATGGCGACATCCGCGCGGCCGAAATCGTACGCACCCTCGAAAACGCCTACATCTCGCCGGTTCTGACCGCCCACCCGACCGAGGTGCAGCGCAAGAGCATCCTGGATGCCGAGCGGGCGATCGCCGAGCTGATCGGGCGACGTGAACACCTGCCCACCGAACCGGACCGTCGCGACAACGAAGAATTGTTGCGCGCACGCATAACCCAGCTCTGGCAGACCCGCATGCTGCGCTACTCGAAGCTGACCGTATCGGACGAGATCGAGAACGCGCTGAGCTACTACCACGCCACCTTCCTCGGCCAGATCCCGAAGCTGTACCGCGAGATCGAACAGGCCCTGCCCGGCCACACGATTCCGACCTTCTTCCGCATGGGCCACTGGATCGGCGGCGACCGCGATGGCAATCCGAATGTGACCGCCCCGACGCTGCGGCGCGCTCTATCGCGCCAGAGCGAGACAGCTCTTCGGCACTACCTGACCGAAGTGCATACCCTGGGCGCCGAGCTGTCGATGTCCCGTCTGCTGGTGTCGCTCACCCCGGAACTGGAAGCCCTGGCCGCCAACTCGCCCGACCACAACTCACACCGCGAGGATGAACCGTATCGCCGCGCCCTGATCGGGGTCTATGCCCGGCTGGCCGCCACCCTGCAGCAGCTCACCGGCACTGAAGCACTCCGCCACGCCGTCGCCCCCCGCGATCCCTATCCGGATTCGGACGCCTTCCTGGCGGATCTGCGCATCATCGAAACCTCGCTGACCCACCACCACGCCAAGGCGCTGGTCGCGCCGCGGCTGGCTCCGCTGATCCGCGCCGTACAAGTCTTCGGTTTCCATCTGGCCACGGTCGACCTGCGCCAGAGCTCCGATCAGCACGAAGCGGTGGTGGCCGAGTTGCTGCGTACCGCCCGCATCGAACCCGATTATTCGGCACTCGGCGAATCGGCTCGGCGCACCCTGCTGCTCAAACTGCTGGATGACGCCCGCCCGCTGCGCGTGATCGGCGGCCAGTACTCCGACCTGTGCCGCAGCGAGCTGGCGATCTTCGAAACCGCCCGAGAGATGCTGGCCCGCTTCGGTCGCAACGCGATCCGCCACTACATCATTTCGCACACCGAGGATGTCAGCGACCTGCTCGAAGTCCTGCTGCTACAGAAGGAAACCGGCCTGCTGCGCGGCACCCTGGATACCGAGGCCCGCGCCGACCTCATCGTCGTGCCGCTGTTCGAAACCATCACCGATCTGCGCAACGCCGCGCCGATCATGGCGACCTACTACAGCCTGCCCGGCATTGCTGCGATGGTGACTCGCTCGGGCCGCGAGCAAGACGTGATGCTGGGTTACAGCGACAGCAACAAGGACGGCGGCTTCTTCACCAGCAACTGGGAGCTGTATCGCGCCGAGATCGCCCTGGTCGACCTGTTCGACCGTCTAGGCCACAACCATGGCATCACGCTGCGTCTGTTCCACGGTCGAGGCGGCACGGTCGGCCGGGGCGGCGGCCCGAGCTACGACGCGATCCTGGCCCAGCCTCCCGGCACCGTCAACGGCCAGATCCGCCTGACCGAGCAGGGCGAAGTGATCGCCTCGAAATACGCCAACCCGGAGATCGGTCGGCGCAACCTGGAAACTCTGGTCGCGGCCACGCTGGAAGCCACGCTGCTGCACCCGACCAAAAGTGCCCCCCCGGCCTTCCTCGACATGGCCGAGGCGCTGTCGCAGGCCAGCATGGCGGCCTACCGGGCTCTGGTCTATGAAACCGACGGGTTCACCGACTACTTCTTTGCCGCCACGCCGATCCGCGAGATTGCCGAACTCAACATCGGCTCTCGTCCAGCCTCGCGCAAGGCCACCCGCGCCATCGAGGATCTGCGCGCCATTCCCTGGGGCTTCAGCTGGGGCCAGTGCCGTATCGCTCTGACCGGCTGGTATGGCTTCGGCTCGGCCATCGAACAGCTGCTCGGGCCGGAACACGACCCGGCGCACGCGGCGCGCCTCGAACAGTTGCAGCGCATGCACCGCGACTGGCCGTTCTTCCGCACCCTGTTGTCGAACCTCGACATGGTACTGGCCAAGTCTGATCTGGGCATCGCCGCTCGCTACCTCGAACTGGTCGAGGACCGCGATCTTGGTCAGCGCATCTTCGGCACCATCCAGGCCGAGTGGGCACGCTGCAACGCAGCCCTGAACCTGATCACCGGCGAAACCCGCCGCCTGGCCGCCAACCCGGGGCTGGCCCGCTCGATCGAACATCGCTTCCCCTATCTCGATCCGCTCAATCACCTGCAGGTGGAATTGCTGCGTCGCTACCGTCACCGCCGCATCGACGAGCCAGGCGTCGAGCGCATGCAGCGGGGGATCCATCTGTCGATCAACGGAGTTGCCGCAGGTCTTCGCAATACGGGTTGACACATTTATGAGTGCAACCTGAAATCGTTATCAGGTTTGCCACGATCTTGAATGCCGGGCCGACGGGATAGCTGGCATGATCCCGGCAGAAAGGATTGACCGTGGCCCGCTCCTCGACAACCCCACTGACGCTGCCTCAGAAATTCCAGATCCTGTTGATCAGTGTCTGGAAGGCATTGCGCCGGCATCCTCCCTCCGCCTGGATCACGCTGATCGTGTCGCTGCTGCTGACGGTGGCGGGCTGGCATGTGTCCAACCACTTCATCCACAAGCGGGCGGCCGACCGCTACGTCTTCCAGGTCAAGGATGTGCTCGGCGCCATTGAGCAACGCATGAAGACCTACGAGTCGATGCTGCGCGCCGCGGGAGGGCTGTTCATCGCCAGCGAAGACGTCAGCCATTCCGAGTGGCAGGGGTACATCCATGCCTTGCGGATCGATCGGGACTACCCGGGCATCCTTCATGTGGGCCGGGTCGACTGGAACCCGACACCTCAGACCCCCCCCCAGGGCAAGGTGGTCTACCTGGCCCCGGAAAGCGACAGCGCCCGGACCCTGGTGGGACACGATCTATACGGGGAACCCGCGCTGCGACCCGTGATGGACCGGGCCCGTGACACGGGCGAGCCTGCACTGTCCGGACTGGTCAGCCTGCAAGGCAGCAGCGCAAGCGGGGCCCTGCTCAAGCAGCGCAGCCTGTACATGTTCATCCCGGTCTACCGGGCTGGCGCTGCCGCATCGACACCCGAACAACGCCGTGCGGCCCTGCGGGGCTGGATCTACAGCGCTTTTCACAGCCAGGATCTGCTGCACGAAATCCTGGGCGCGAGCAATGCCGAGATCGACGTCGAGGTCTTCGATGGCACCGAGATGCGCCGCGACACCATGCTGTACCACGACCTCGGCGAGGAAGAACCTCACCTGGGCCGTACCGACTATCAGCCCGACTTCTTCGAAACCACACGTCTGAGCTTCGGGGGGCAGTCCTGGTCGCTGTTCATCCACACGCTGCCGGGCTACATCGCCGCCAGCGACACCGGTCAGCCGATCATCATCGCCTTCGGCGGGCTGGTGCTCGACATCATGCTGTTCCTGATGATCGGTGCCATGTCCGACCGTCATCAGCAAGCTCACCGGATCGCTGGGTTCATGACCGAGGGACTCCAGCAAAGCGAGATCCGCCTACGCGCTATCCTCGACAACTTCCCGTTCATGGTTTGGCTCAAGGACGAGCAGGGACGCTTCCTGGCGGTCAACGACGCCTACGCCCATGCCTGTGGCCGGCCGGATGCCAACAGCGTTGTCGGCCTGACCGAATTCGATCTCTGGCCGCACGAGATCGCCCAGGCCCACGAGGATCAGTCGGCACAGGTGATGGGCGAGCGTCTGGAGAGAATCGCCTTTAGTCGCATCGCCCGGGCCGGTCAGGAACGCTGGATGGAAGTGCACTACGGACCGTGGTGTTCCAACTCGGGCGAGGTGCTCGGCACGGTCGGCTACGCCTACGACATCACCGACCACAAGGAAACCGAACGCGCCCTGCGGGCCAGCGAGCGCCGCTTCCGACAGTTGTTCGAACAGTCCTCAGTCGGCACCGTGCTGATCGCCCCGGACCAGACCGAAGTGCTCGATGCCAACGAACAGTTCGCACACCTGTGCGGCTATAGCCGCGCCCAGCTGCTCGGACTACCCCTGCAGGATCTACTGGTGCTTGAGGGCGAGGAAACCCCGTCCGGGTGGCTAAGCCGCATGCATATCGCCGGAGAGGAACGACGCAGTCACGAGGCCCTGCTGCGCCATCGCCAGGGTCGTCCGGTATGGGTCACGATCGGCCTGATTCCCCTGCACGACGACGCTCTGCCCTTGCCACTGATGGTGATGTCGGTCGTCGACATCAGCCTGCAGAAATCGAGCGAGCAGGCGCTGCTGGCCCACAGGACACCGCTACCCGCAAGGTCCGCCGAACCCTCGGAGACCGCTCCTTCCGAACTGCAGGACATGCTCCCGAGTGCTCACCGCAGCGCGGAGATGCCTTCCGAATCGCTGCAGCAACTCGGCAATCTGTTCACCCGCCTGATTGGCCACAGCGAGATCGCCGGTCTGCCCTCCGCGGCGCGACCAGACCCGAGACTCCAGCGCAGTCTGGAGGCCATCCGGCAAGCCAGTCTGGAAGGCGCCCATCTGCTGGCACACCTGCAGGGCCGCAGCCGTGCCACGCTGCCCGGACTGACTTCATCCAGGACGGCACCAACGATCTGGCTGATTGAGCGGGATCAAGCCCTGCGTCATTTCCTGCAGGACTGGCTGCTGACCCGCCAACAGGATGTCCGCTGCTTCGATCGCTGCGAGCAGGCCCTCGTGGCGCTGGCCCCGCTTGACGACCCGTCGGATGGCAGCGCCAGCCCTCTGGCACCTGCCGGGGTCTTCATCGGCATCGGCTCCGAAGAATCGTCGGCAGCACACGCCCTGATCGATGCGATGAGGCAGGCGGCTCCTACGGTCCGCATCGCCCTGTCACCGCTGGATCCGGAGGCCATCGCAACCGGAGATTTCGGTTCCGCGACACGCCTGATCCGCCCCTTCAGCCCGGCAGAACTCGATACCGCCCTGGGTCTGCACGCACCCACACCCTGAAAACCACCCCTGCCAAAGAGTTTCCAGATACGAATATGGACGTGATCGACTACGCGATTCGTGGCTCAGAGATGCAGTTCGTCGAAATCGAACTCGACCCGGCAGAAGCCGCAATCGGCGAGGCCGGCAGCATGATGTTCATGGATGCGGGCATCGGCATGGACGCTGTCTTCGGCGACGGCTCAGCGCAGCAAGGGGGCTTTTTGGGCAAGCTGCTCGGCGCTGGCAAACGGCTTCTGACCGGTGAGTCCCTGTTCACCACGGTCTACACCAACCATGCCGGCGTCAAGCGGCGGGTGGCCTTTGCCGCTCCCTACCCTGGCAAGATCCTGCCGATGGACCTGAACCAACTCGGCGGACTGCTGATCTGCCAGAAGGATGCCTTCCTCTGCGCGGCCCGCGGCGTGTCGATTGGCATTGCCCTGCAGCAGAAAATCAGCACCGGCTTCTTCGGCGGCGAGGGCTTCATCATGCAGAAGCTCGAAGGTGATGGTCTGGCCTTCGTGCACGCCGGCGGCACGGTGGTGCGGCGTGAACTGCAACCTGAACAGTCGCTGCTGATCGACACCGGCTGCGTCGTCGCTCACACCGCAGGCGTGAGCTTCGAGATCCAGTACGTCGGCAAGATCAAGACCGCGCTGTTCGGGGGTGAGGGCCTGTTCCTGGCGAAGCTGACCGGGCCGGGGCAGGTCTGGCTGCAGAGCCTGCCTTTCTCGCGCCTGGCCTCGCGCATCTTTGCAGCGGCCCCACAGCGGGGTGGCTCACGCGAAGAAAGCTCCCTGTTCGGAGGCCTGGCCGCCGGTGGGGCGCTCGGCAGCCTGCTTGGGGGCGACGGCAGTTCTGACGACTGACACCCCAGAGGTCTCCGGCGAGCCGGAGTGCGGCTCAGCGCACCACCAGCACCGGAATGTCGGAATGCGTCAGCACCTTCTGGGTCTCGCTGCCCAGCAGCAATCCGGCCAGACCCCGACGACCGTGTGATGCCATCACGATCAGATCGCATTCCAGCGCCCGGGCCTGCTCCAGGATGGCCTCCCAGGGATGCAGCGACTCGACCGACTCGGCGGTGCAGGCAATCCCTGCGGCCTTGCAGGCCTCGTGGACCTGTTGCAGATGCATCTCGGCAAAGCGCTCCTGGGAGTCGAAGAACTCCTGTGGCGGCATCGGCTGCATCTCGGTGATCGTGCTGTAGGGAAAGGGTTCCTTGACGGCCAGAGCAAAGATCTGCGCTGACTGGCTACGCGCCAGATCGACTGCAGTCGTCAGGGCCTTGGCGGTGACTTCCGACCCATCGGTCGGGAACAGGATGCGCTTGAACATGGCACGAACCTCCTTGTGTGCGGACGATACCCGATGATGCCCAAGCTCAGCCCGGTGAGGCGTTCCGGATTGATACCGCGCAATTTCTCATCGGTCGCGACGGGTCGGCACACCACTCGCTCCAGGAGCCTGGGTACAGCGCACTGCCACTCAGGCCGGCCACTTCCATCGCCAGCAGGTTGTGGCAGGCCGTTACGCCCGAGCCGCACTGGTTGACCACCGGCCCGGTTCGGGCTCCGATCACGCTATCGAAGGCCCGGCGCAGCATGGCAGCCGGCAAAAAGCGACCGTCAGGGCCCAGGTTGTCCTGGAAGGGACGATTCAATGCCCCGGGGATATGCCCGGCCACCGGGTCGAGCGGCTCGACCTCGCCTCGGTAACGGGCCGGCGCTCGTGCATCGATCAGCGTCAGCTGTCCGAGGTGGGCCAACACCTGCTCGGTCGACCAGGTCGGCATGCCCGACTGCTCGCTGACCGGATAGGCCACCGCACCCGTCAAGGGCAGGCTCGACGGTTCACCCGACTCCACCGCACCGCCTGCGGCCTGCCAGGCAGCGAGCCCACCATCCAGCACGGCCACTGCCGAGTGCCCCATCCAGCGCAGCATCCACCAAGCCCGTGAAGCAAATGCGGCGCCCTGTCGGTCATAGACCACCACCGGAGTCTGTGGCCCGATACCAAAGCGTCCCAGCGTCACCGCGAACTCTGTCCGGGTCGGCAAGGGGTGCCGACCGTTGAAACCCGTGCGGGTGGTGCACAGATCGCGATCGAGATCGATGTACCGCGCCGTCGGCAGTCGGGCTGCGGCGTGATCGCGAGCGCCGGCAGCCGGGTCGGCCAGATCGAAACTGGCGTCGAGGAGAACGACCTTGCCGATCCAGCCCCGCAGCGCAGCGGCATCGATCAACGGAACAGACAACGACTCGGGGTGAGGCAACGACATGGGCAAGGAGTCTCCGAATACTGTTTGAATGAGAAACGCCCCCGGGCCGGGACTACCGACCTTGCGCTCTGACGGCAAGTAATCCGGCAGCGACGATCAGCCCCATCCCGACCAGCGAAGAAGCGATCACCGGATCACCGAACATCGTCACGCCGAAGAGGAACGCAAAGGCAATCCCGAGATAGTGCAGGCTGGCATTGACCAGGGTCTTACCAACCGCGTAGGCGTGGGTGAGAAACAGCTGGGCCGCTGTGGCGAAACCGGCCACGCCCAGCAGCAGCGCCCAGCCCGGCAAATCAGGCCACACCCACGGCTCCGACGTAAAGGGCAGCCAGACCGCTCCGACGGCCGCGCCGGTCAGCGAGAAATAGAACACCACGCGGGCCTGGGGCTCGCCGGCCCGACCGAGTGCAACGATCTGCCGATAGGCCGCTGCCGCAGCCAGGCCCGACAGCAATCCCGCCAGCGCCGGACGCCACTGCTGCTGCTCGACGCTCGGGCGCAACACCAGCACCACACCCCCAAAGCCCAGCAGCACGGCTCCCAGCAGACGCCGGGACACCGGGCCGCGCCGGCCCGTCCAGGCCATCCCGACCAGAAAGACCGCAAGCCAGATCGAGGACAGGTAATTCAAGGTCATCGCCGTAGCCACCGGCAGACCGGCCAGCGCGCTGAACCACAGCGCCAGCGCCACGCCACCGGCCAGTCCACGCCGCAGGTGCAACTGCGGCACGGTGGTGCGCAGATCGACCCTCTGCACCCCCGCCAGCCCCCAGGTGAACAACGCCCCCAGCAAGCCACGCAGCAGCACGACCTCGGCAGTGCCCATCCGACCGGAAGCCAGCTTGACACACACCCCCATCAGCGCAAACAACAGCGCCGACGCCACCATCGACCAGACGGCAGACATCGCGGCGGAGACCGGTGGGCGCAACGGCAATCGAGTTTCAGCCTTCGAGGCCCGTCCCGACCATTCGACGGCGATACCACTCATGGAAGTGCTGCATGCCGTCTTCCATCGGCGTCTGATAGGGACCGACTTCGTTGTCGCCGCGGGCCATCAGAGCCTTGCGTCCCTGATCCATGCGCTCGCCGATCTCGTCGTCCTCGATGCAGGTTTCCATGTAGGCCGCCTGCTGAGCCTGAACGTAGTCGGGCTCGAAGGCAACGATTTCCTCGGGGTAATAGAACTCGACCACGTTGAGGGTCTTGTCCGGCCCCTGCGGGTACAGCGTCGAGACCACCAGCGTGTTCGGATACCACTCGACCATCACGTTCGGGTAGTAGGTCAGCCAGATCGCGCCATGCTGCGGCGCGCGATCGCCCTGCACGTTCTGCACCTGCTGCTGCCAACGCTCATACACCGGGGAGCCGGAGCGCCCGAGCAACCGGCCGCCCGCGGCCGAGATACCGACAGTCTGGACCGAGTGCTCCATGCCCATCTGCCAGCGCAGGTCGTCGCAGGTCACGAAGTTGCCCAGCCCCGGGTGGAACGGCACGACGTGATAGTCCTCCAGGTAGACCTCGATGAAAGTCTTCCAGTTGTAGTTGCAGGTATGCATTTCCGCGCGATGGAACACATACCCGCTGAAGTCCAGCTGCCCGGCAATGCCGCTCGGAACCAGGTCGGCCAGGTCGGTGGCGACCCGACGCTCACCCGCCTGATCGGGCATCTCGAAGATCAGTCCGTTCCAGCTCTGCACCGGATAGCGGCGCAGATTCAGACACGGATCCTCGGGGAAATGCGGCGCACCCCGCAGCTCGCCGCCCAGACCGTAGGTCCAGCGGTGCAGCGGGCAGACCACGTTGCGGCCGGTATTGCCACGCCCCTTGAGCATCACGGCCTGACGGTGGCGGCACACGTTGGACAGCAGCTCGACGCCCTGGTGTCCGCGGATCAGCACACGGCCGTCGCCCTCCTGCGCCAGCGCCTGGTAGTCCCCGACCTCCGGCACCATTAGTTCGTGCCCGATGTAGCGCGGACCGGACTGGAAGAGGAGACGCATCTCCTGCTCGTAGAGGGCCGGGTCGAAGTAGCTGGACACGGGCAGTTGGGTGCGACTCGGCTGGAGCGAGATGCTCAGGTCGGACATGATCCCCAGGTATCTCCAAAGAACGGGCTGGCAGCGGGTGGATGAATGCCATCGGCGACCCCCTGCTGGCCGCTTGGCAGGGCGGGGATTGTAGCGACCTGGTCCGATACAGCTTGCGACAGATCAACCCAGGTGCATTCGCGGGGGGTCAGGAGCGTGTGGGAGCGCGCCACTACAATTCGCGGTTTCACGCCCCCGGACATGCCCAAGAGCGCCCCCCCCAAGATCCCGCCCCTGCCAGCCGCCCCTGCCAGCTATGAGCAGGCCCTTGCCGAGCTGGAACAGCTGGTGCAGGCGATGGAAGGGGCTCAGCTGCCGCTGGACCAGCTGCTGGAGCGCTACAGGCGGGGTGCCGAACTGCTCGGTTTCTGCCGCAGCCGGCTCGACGCCGTCGAGCAGCAGGTCAAGGTTCTGGAAGACGGCCGACTGCAGCCCTGGGCCGATACGCCATGACGATGATTTCCACTGATTCCGCAGCCCTGCACGCTTTCGAAGCCTGGACACGGTCCGAACTGGCTGCCGTCGAATCCGCGCTTGATCGTCATGTCAGCGCCGGGGCCCCGGCTGGGCTGGGCGAGGCGATGCGCTACGGCGTACTCGACGGCGGCAAGCGCCTGCGCGCCTTGCTGGTGCTGGCTACTGCCCGCGCCGTCGGTGCTGCGACCGAGACCGGTCGCGCCGCAGCGCTGCGCGCGGCCAGTGCGGTCGAGCTGATTCACGCCTATTCGCTGATTCACGACGATTTGCCCTGCATGGACAACGACGTGCTGCGCCGCGGCAAACCGACCGTGCACGTGCGCTACGGCGAAGCCCAGGCCATGTTGGCCGGCGATGCAATGCAGGCACTGGCCTTTGAGGTGCTAACCCCGGACGACGAAGCCTCCGACCCGATCCCGCTGGCGATGCAGGCCCGGCTATGTGCTGTGCTGGCGCGGGCCAGCGGCTTGTTCGGCATGGTCGGCGGTCAGGCCATCGATCTGGCCAGCGTCGGTCAGCCGCTGAACGAGTCGCAGCTACAGGACATGCACCACCGCAAGACCGGGGCCCTGCTGCAAGCCAGTGTGATGATGGGTGCTGCCTGCGGCGATGCCACGCCAGCGGCCCGACAGGCCCTGGCCGCGTACGGCGCAGCGCTCGGTCTGGCCTTTCAGGTGGTGGACGACATCCTCGACGTCACCCAGGCCTCCGACACCCTCGGCAAGACCGCGGGCAAGGATCTGGATCAGAACAAGCCCACCTATGTTTCGACCCTGGGTCTCGACGGCGCGCGACAGCGGGCCGCCCTGCTGCACCGCCAGGCCCTGGAGGCCCTGGCCGCCAGCGGTCTGGTCGACCTCGACGCCCTGACCGGACTGGCCGACCGCGTGGTCCGGCGCGAGTCCTGACTCTCTACGCTGCTGATCTGCAGACCGAACCCGCCTCGCCGCCCTGTCGAGCCCGACGCCGAACGAAGAATCCCCCTGCGATGACCCCCGTTCCCGCTCTGCTTTCCCGCATCCAGTCCCCGGCCGACCTGCGCCGCCTGTCACGCGCTGAACTCGGCCAACTGGCCCACGATCTGCGTGACTACTTGCTGCACAGCGTCTCCCGCACTGGCGGTCACCTGTCGTCGAACCTCGGCACCGTCGAGCTGACTATCGCCCTGCATTACGTCTTCAACACTCCGGATGACCGGCTGGTGTGGGACGTCGGCCACCAGACCTATCCGCACAAGATCCTCACCGGCCGGCGCGACCGCATGCATACGCTGCGCCAGCTCGGCGGGCTGTCGGGCTTCCCCAAACGCGACGAGAGCGAGTACGACACCTTCGGCACCGCACACTCCAGCACCTCGATCTCGGCGGCTTTGGGCATGGCGCTGGGCTCACAGCTCAAGGGCGAGAGCCGGCACTGCGTGGCGATCATCGGCGACGGCGCCATGACCGCCGGCATGGCCTTCGAGGCGCTGAACAACGGCGGCATGCCGCACGACGGCAAGGTGCCCAATCTGCTGGTAGTGCTCAACGACAACGACATGTCGATCAGCCCGCCGGTCGGGGCGCTCAACAAGTACCTGGCCCGGCTGATGAGCGGCAAGTTCTACGCCGCGGCCCGTCAGGGCGCCAAGAGCGTGCTGAAAAACGCCCCGCCGCTGCTGGAGCTGGCCCGCCGCTTCGAGGAGCATGCCAAAGGCATGGTCGTGCCCGGCACGATCTTCGAGGAGTTCGGCTTCAACTACGTCGGCCCGATCGACGGTCACGACCTCGACGCGCTGATCCCGACCCTGGAGAACCTGCGCGACAAGCAAGGTGCGCAGTTCCTGCACGTCGTCACCAAGAAGGGCCGCGGCTACAAGCTGGCCGAAGTCGATCCGATCGCTTATCACGGCCCCGGCAAGTTCGACCCGGCCTGCGGTCTGCAAAAACCCGCCACCCCGCCCAAGCTTACCTTCACCCAGGTCTTCGGCCAGTGGCTGTGCGACATGGCCGCCGCCGACCCGAAACTGGTAGCGGTCACGCCGGCGATGCGCGAAGGTTCGGGCATGGTGGAGTTCCACCAACGCTTCCCCGAGCGCTATCACGACGTCGGCATCGCCGAGCAGCATGCCGTCACCTTCGCCGCCGGGCTGGCCTGCGAGGGCGTCAAGCCGGTGGTGGCGATC
>Ga0228698_1001058_pt1 | contig 14863 bp, 14 predicted proteins | sample McNCre117_Aug_MG_FD_178015 | JGI IMG/M metagenome (GOLD analysis project Ga0228698, IMG submission 178015) | Freshwater microbial communities from McNutts Creek, Athens, Georgia, United States - 1-17_Aug_MG | ecosystem: Environmental > Aquatic > Freshwater > Creek | place: USA: Georgia...
GAGGCCGGCGCCGCGGTGGCCGCCCCGGCGCCCGGAGCGCTCGCCGGCCCGCACGTGGAAGGCGGCTGGCGCATCACCCTCTGGCAGCGGCTCGACCTGGCCGACGGCCCGCCCGACCCCGCTGCCGCCGGCCGCGCGCTGGCCCGCTGCCACGCGCGGCTGAAGACGCTGACCGACGTGTTGGCGGAGTCACCCATCTCGCCCTGGGCGCCCCTGCACGAGGCCGAGCGCCTGCTTGCCCACCCCCAGGTGCGCGAGCGCGCCGGGGCGGATTTGGGCTGGGTCGCCGACCGGCTGGCCGGCCTTTCCGGCCCCGTGCTGAACCACCCCGCGCCGCGGCAGTGGTTGCACGGCGACGCCCACCTCAACAACTGCCGCCGACTGCACAGCGGCGAGCCCGTCTGGCTCGACTGGGAAGACGCCTGCCTCGCCCCGCTGGAGTGGGAGCTGGCCGGCCTCGTCGGCGCCGCCCGCGTGCTCGGCCCGCTGGCGGACGCGGAGCGCGCCTGGGCCGATGCCGCGCTGGCCGGCTGGCGCGACGCCCACGCGCCGGGCCCGCCGATCGACGAGGCCCTGCTGGAGCGCTGCATCGAGCTGCGGGCGCTGTTCATCGTCGCCTGGAGCTGGTGGCTTGGCAGCCGTTCGGCGCAGCAGGCTGACCGGCTCGCGGCGCGGCTGGCCTGGCTGCGCGCGCGCTGAGCCGACCTTTGCAAGGAACGAACCCATGAACCTCAACCTCGACCACCGCACCATCCTCATCACCGGCGGCAGCCGCGGCATCGGTCTGGCTTGCGCGCGGGGCTTTCTGGCCGAGGGCGCGCGGGTGGCGATCGTGGGGCGCAGCGCCGAGTCGATCGACGCGGCCCGCGCCGCGCTCGGCCAGCCGGGGCTGTGCGGGGTGGCGGCGGACCTGTCGCAGCCGGGCGTGGCGGCTGACGTCGTCGCTCAGGTGGAGGCCGAACTGGGGCCAATCGACGTGCTGGTGAATTGCGCGGGTGCCGCCCAGCGCACCCCGGCGGCGGAGTTGACCGAAACGCATTGGCAGGCGGCGATGCAGGCCAAGTTCTTCCCCTACGTGCACGCGATGGCGGCGGTGCTGCCGGGCCTGTGCGCGCGGCGCTCGGGGGTGATCGTCAACGTGGTGGGCCAGGGCGGCAAGCAGGCGTCGCCGACGCACCTGCCGGGCGGCTCGGCCAACGCAGCATTGATGCTGGCCAGTGCCGGGCTGGCGCAGGCGCATGCGGCCCAAGGCGTGCGGGTGCTGGTGGTGAACCCGGGGCTGACGCGCACCGACCGGCTGGAGGCCGGCATGGCCGCGGAGGCCCGCGCGGCGGGCGAGCCGATCGAGGCCGTTCAGGCCCGCCGGCTGGCCGGGCTGCCGATGGGGCGGGCGGCCGAGCCCGAGGAGGTGGCCGACGTGGTGGTGTTCGCCGCGTCGGGCCGGGCGAGTTACCTCAGCGGCGCGGTGATCGCGCTGGACGGTGCGGCGATCGCCAGCGTGGTGTGAGGACTGGGCCGGAATCGAATTTGCGCGGTCGTTCCGCTGCTGTTCGGTGCCTGCGATTGCGAGGGGGCGTGCTGTACTTCTGGGCACCGGGTGGCGACCGATCGGTGACGGTTGGTGCGCCGCCGCAGGGCAGCTGAAGGCTGCTTCCTCCCTTTGACCGGACCGCCCGTATGAGCCACGTTGCCACCCTCGCCAAGCTGTACATGGACCTGCTCGAGCGCACGCTGCTCGGTGTGGTCTACGAGGACCCGCCGATCGACCAGTGGTCCGGCGGGGTGTTCGACGCCAAGCGGCGGGCCCAGGGCCGTGACTGGCCGGCGAAGGCCCACACGATGATCGGCTTCGAGCGGCTGCGCAACCTGCGCGAGCTGGTCAGCCACGTGGTGGGCGATCAGATCCCCGGGGATTTCGTCGAGACCGGCGTGTGGCGTGGTGGCGCTTGCATCTACATGCGCGCGCTGCTGAAGGTGTTCGGGGTGACGGACCGCACGGTCTGGGCGGCCGACTCCTTCGAGGGGCTGCCACGCCCGGATGCGCAGCGCTACCCGGGCCAGGACGTGGGCGACCAGCACCACACCTACAGTGCGCTGGCGGTGTCGCTCGAGCAGGTGCAGGAGAACTTCCGCAAGTACGACCTGCTCGACGACCAGGTGCGCTTTCTGAAAGGCTGGTTCAAGGACACGCTGCCGGCCGCACCGATCGAGCGCATCGCCATCCTGCGGCTCGATGGCGACATGTACGCCTCGACGATGGATGCGCTGCGCGCGCTGGGGCACAAGGTCAGCGTCGGCGGTTTCATCATCGTCGACGACTTCGGCGCGGTGGCGGGCTGCCGCCAGGCGATCGCCGACTACCGCCGTGAGCAGGGCATCGAGTCGCCGATCCACGACATCGACGGCATCGGCGCCTACTGGCGCGTCGAGGCGCCGCGTGGCCAGGCGCCCGCCACGGCCTGAGTCGGAGCGCTCGCACGGCGAAGCGCAGGCGTCAACGGATCGGGCGATCCACCACCACGAAGTGCTTGCGCACCGGCTCGACCACCTCGAAGGCGCCGGTGAAGCCGCCGGGGATGACGCCGCCCTGGCCGGCGCGGAACTCGGTGCAGCCGCCGCGCTCGCCATCGTGCAGGCGCACAACGCCTTCGAGCAGGAAGAAGTACTCGTCCTTTCCTGCCGGGAAGGCGATGCGCCAGCGGCCGACCTCGCAGGACCAGATCCCGGCACTCAGGTCGCCCTGAGGCGCCTCGTACAGCGTCCAGGTGCGGCGCAGCGGGTCGCCGGCCTCAAGGCGATCGCGGCGTGGGCGATCGAGTGCCGGCTCGCCGGTCGGTGCGTCGAATCGGACGATGGCGGGGTCGACCGGTGGTTCAGTGGGGGCCGTGGGGGCAGGGGGCGTCATGCCGCGATTGTCCCCGCGCGGCCCGTTCGCGGCGCTCAGGCCTGAGGACCCGACCAGGCCGCGGGCTGCTCGCGGCCCCCGAACAGCCCCACCCAGCGCCTCAGGCGGCAGGAGGTGTTGGCCAGCGCGACCTTGAACGCCATGCGGCTGGGCATCAGCACGATGCCCAGCAGCCAGGCCTGCAAGGCGCGCCGTTCCAGCCAGGTGTAGCCGGGGCAGGCTCGCAATGACTGGGCCTGCAGCGCCAGCAGCGAGCGGGCGCTGTCCTGCAGGTAGGGGTGGTGGTCGGGTTCGAGCCGCCAGGACATGGCGCGGGTGCGAATCGTCCAGGGCGCGGGCAGGAAGGGGCCGGGCAGCACGATGCCGTCCACCCGCTCCAGGATCGCCAGCGAGGCGCTGCGGCGGTGCACGTCCATGCGCAGCGATTCGGCGTAGCGCGTGGTGATGTTGCCAAAGCAGCCGCGCGCCCGATTGGCCGCGCCGTGCACGCGGTAGCTGCCGAGCGCTCGCGGCGCGTTGGCGACCCGGCCCTGGAAGGCCGAGAGCACGAAGGGCGGGGTGTCGGCGGCGCGGCGCCAGTCCGACGCGCGCAGCGGAAAGTAGCGCGCGATCGCCGTGCGGCGGTAGCAGTTGCCGCTTGAGGGTGGGCCTGCGTAGCTGCCGAAGCGGCGGATCACCGGGCGCACGTCGCCCTCGTGCATCACGAAGGGGATCTGCCGTCCGGTGGCGTGCCCCCGCGCGTCGATGCAACGCAGCGGGAACTGCACCTTGGCGACGTCGGCGGTGAACAGGGGCAGGCAGGTGGCGACGGCCTCGGGATCCAGGACGTCATCCGCATCCAGGAAGAGCACGCAGTCGCCGTTGCTGGCGGCGAAGCCGGTGTTCATCGCCGCCGCCTGGCCCTGATTGGTCTCGTGGCGCAGGGCGGTCAGCCGTCCGGCGTAGCGCTTGATGACGGCCCAGCTGTGGTCGCTGGAAGCGTCGTCGCAGACGATCACCTCGACGCCGGGGTGGGTCTGCGCCAGGGCGCTGTCGATGGCCTGCGCCAGGAAACGCCCGTAGTTGTGGTTGTTGATGACGATGGAGACCAGCATGCAAGCCCTTGCGACGCGCCCCGGCGAGGTGGGGCGGTCGCAGGAGGTTACGTGTCAGGCCGATGGCGGCCTATCACCCGGACGCAGGGCGTGCCGGCCACGAATTCAGGGGGGCGCGGCGGCCAACGTGCCAAGCTGACACAGGTCGGACGCAAAACCGGCAGGACCAGGTCAGACCGGGTGCGGCTCACCCCGGGTCACCGGAGCGGGCGTGACGCAGGGCAGGGCGCGCTGAGCCCTGCGATCGCTCCCCCACAATCCCGGCATGGCCGACACCGACTTCGCCGAGCGCTGGTTCGCCGAGCGCGGCTGGGCGCCCTTTGACTTCCAGCGCGAGGTCTGGGCGGCGATGGCTGCGGGCGAGAGCGGGCTGCTGCACGCCACCACCGGCGCGGGCAAGACCTACGCGGTGTGGTTCGGCGCGCTGGCGCGTGCGGTGGCCCTGGGCGCCGACCGCACGGCGCGTCAGGCGCCGCCGCTGGGCGTGCTCTGGCTGACGCCCATGCGCGCGCTGGCGGCCGACACCACGCGGGCGCTGACGCTGCCGCTGACGAGCCTGGCGCCGGCCTGGACGGTGGGGCTGCGCACCGGGGACACGCCCTCGGCCGAGCGCGCCCGGCAGGACCGGCGCTGGCCCAGCGCGCTGGTGACCACGCCCGAGTCGCTGTCGCTGATGCTCACGCGCGAACGCGCCCGCGAGGAGCTGGCCGGCGTGCACACGGTCATCGTGGACGAGTGGCACGAGCTGATCGGCAGCAAGCGCGGCGTGCAGGTGCAGCTGGCGCTGGCGCGGCTGGCGCAGTGGCAGCCGCGGCTGGCGGTCTGGGGCGTGTCGGCCACGCTGGGCAACCTGGACGAGGCGATGGCCACGCTGGTCGGCCCGCAGCGCCGCGGCCGGTTGGTGCGCGGACGCGTGCCCAAGGCGCTGCAGATCGACGCGCTGCTGCCGGCCGACGCCGGGCGCTTCTCCTGGGGCGGGCACCTGGGCGCGCAGATGCGCGATGCGGTGGTGGCCGAGATCGAGCGGGCCGCCACCAGCCTGGTGTTCACCAACACCCGCTCGCAGGCGGAGATCTGGTACCAGCTGCTGCTCGACGCGCGGCCGGACTGGGCCGGGCTGATCGCGCTGCACCACGGCTCGCTGGACCCGTCGGTGCGCGCCTGGGTGGAGGCGGGGCTCAAGGCCGGGCAGCTCAAGGCGGTGGTGGCAACCTCCTCGCTGGACCTGGGGGTGGACTTCCTGCCGGTGGAGCGGGTGCTGCAGATCGGCTCGGCCAAGGGCATCGCGCGGCTGCTGCAGCGCGCCGGCCGCTCGGGCCACGCGCCGGGGCGGCCCAGCCGGATCACGCTGGTGCCGACGAACACGATGGAGCTGGTCGAGGCGGCCGCGGCCCGCGAGGCGGCGCTGGCCGGGCGCGTCGAGGCGCGCCGCAGCCCGCAGGCGCCGCTGGACGTGCTGGTGCAGCACTTGGTGACGGTGGCGCTGGGTGGGGGCTTCCGCGCCGATGCGCTCTACGCCGAGGTTCGCGGCGCCCACGCCTACCGCGAGCTGCCGCGCGCGCACTTCGACTGGGCGCTGGCCTTCGTCGAGCACGGCGGATCGAGCCTGGGTGCCTACCCGGAGTACCACCGCGTCCTGCCCGACGCGGACGGTCTGTACCGCGTGCCCGACCGCGGCATCGCGCGGCGCCACCGCCTGCAGGTGGGCACCATCGTGGCCGACGCCAGCCTGGCGGTGAAGTGGCTGTCGGGCGGCACGCTGGGGCACATCGAGGAGGGCTTCATCGCGCGGCTCAAGCCGGGCGACGGCTTCTTCTTCGCCGGGCGGGCGCTGGAGTACGTCCGCACGCGGGACATGGCGGCGTATGTGCGCGTGGCGTCGCGGCGGCGCGGGGCGATCCCGGTCTGGGGCGGCGGCAAGATGCCGCTGTCCAGCGAGCTGGCCGACGCGGTGCAGGACCTGCTCTTCGCCGTTGGTGAACAGGTTGAGGACGCACCGTTGCCCGAGCGCCTGGCGGTGCCGGAGCTGAGCGCCGCCGCGCCGATGCTGGCCACGCAGCGGCGCGTCTCGCACCTGCCGGCGCCGGGGGTGCTGCTGATCGAGCACTTCCGCTCGCGCGAGGGGCATCACCTCATGCTCTACCCCTTCGCGGGGCGCAATGTGCACATCGGCCTGGCGCACCTGCTGGCCTGGCGGCTGGCGCAGGGCGCGCCGAACACCTTCTCGCTGTCGGTCAACGACTACGGGCTGGAGCTGCTGAGCGCCGAGCCGGTGGACCTGGCGCGCCTGCAGACCGGCCGCGTGCTGGCGACCGATTCGCTGCGGGCCGACGTGCTGGCGAGCCTGAACGCGGGCGAGCTGGCGCAGCGGCGCTTCCGCGAGATCGCCCGCGTCGCCGGTCTGGTGTTCACTGGCTACCCGGGCGCGCCCAAGAGCACGCGGCAGCTGCAGGCCTCGTCCAGCCTGTTCTACGAGGTCTTTCGCAAGTACGACGCCGGCAACCGCCTGCTGACCCAGGCCGACCAGGAGGTGCTGGCGCAGGAGCTGGACGTGGCCCAGCTGGACCTGACGCTGCAGCGCCTGGCGGGGCTGCGCATCGACTGGGTCGAGCTGCGCGCGCCCAGCCCCTTCAGCCTGCCGCTGATGGTCGAGCGCCTGCGCGAGCAGTTCAGCACCGAAAAGCTCGCCGACCGCCTGGCGCGGCTGCTGCGGGATGCCGAGGGCCAGGCCGACGGCGCCACGCTGCTGCCCGCAGCGCCCAGGCGCCGTCGCGCCAGCGCCCCCACCGATCTCCCCAGGCCTTAAGCCCGAAATTCGCGGCGCCGCCATCAGATCAGGGTATCCTCGGGGGTCCTGCGTGTGCGCGCAGCGAGATTTTTCGGCGCCATGCCGCGCAGCCCCTTCAGATTCCAGCCGCGATGAAACCCTTCAACGAAGAGACCGTGACCGAAGTCCATCACTGGACCGATCGCCTGTTCAGCTTCACCACCACCCGCGACCCGGCCTTCCGGTTCTCGAACGGTCACTTCGTCATGATCGGCTTGCCGGTGGATGGCAAGCCGCTGCTGCGCGCTTACTCGATCGCCAGCCCGAACTGGGAAGAGAGCCTGCACTTCTTCTCGATCAAGGTGCCGGACGGCCCGCTGACCTCGCGCCTGCAGCACCTGAAGGTGGGCGACAAGATCCTGGTCGGTCGCAAGCCCACCGGCACGCTGCTGATCGACTACCTGAACCCCGGCAAGCGCCTCTACCTGTTCGGCACCGGCACCGGCCTGGCGCCGTGGCTGTCGATCATCCGCGACCCGGACACCTACGAGCGCTTCGAGAAGGTCATCCTGGTGCACGGCTGCCGTCAGGTGTCGGAACTGGCCTACCAGGACCTGTTCAAGAGCCTGCCGGAGCACGAGTTCCTGGGCGAGGTCATCGGCGACAAGCTGATCTACTGCCCGACCGTGACGCGCGAGCCCTTCCCGCGCCAAGGCCGCATCACCGACCTGATCGAGGACGGCCGCCTCTGGAACGACTTCGGCCTGCCGGCGCTGAACCCGGCCGAGGACCGCGTGATGATCTGCGGCTCCCCGGCCATGCTGCGTGACCTCAAGGTGATGCTGGAAGAGCGCAACTTCAAGGAAGGCAGCACCAGCCAGCCGGGCGACTTCGTGATCGAGCGCGCCTTCGCGGAGCAGTGAACCGCGGGCCCGACGCGTTCGGGCCGCGCCAAGAACAAAGGCCTCGCAGTGCGAGGCCTTTTTGCTTTCCGGGGCGCCCGGCTTACTTCGCGGCGGCCAGCATGTGGTCCATCGCGGCGGCGACTTCTTCGTCGCTCAGCTTGGGGTTGCCCGCCTTGGCCGGCATCGCGCCCTTGCCCTTGAGGGCCGAGTTCAGCAGTGCGGCGCGGCCGGTTTCCAGGCGCGGGGCCCAGGCGGCCTTGTCACCGAACTTCGGCGCGTTGGCCAGGCCGGGGATGTGGCACATCGCGCAGTTGGCGTTGTAGACCGCAGCGCCGTCGGCGGCGGAGGCGCTGGGGGCAGCCGTCACGGCCGCGGTGGCGATGGCCAGCGCCAGGGCGCTGCGAGCGGAGGTCTTCAGGGGATGGCGGGCGGTCATGGGCGTCTCCTCGTCTGGGTCGAAGGTCGGATCGCTGCGCGGCGGCGATCTCGGGGGCGGGGCAATCCTGAGGTGGCGCGGCCAGGCCGCGCGCGGGAACAGCGGGAACGGCCACCCCCGCGGCCGGTGTGCAAGGACTCACCGGGTGAGCCGACCGCAGGGGTGGGAGCGCCTCTCAGCAAGTCACGTGCCTGCAGCGGCCTTCAGTGGCTTGGCGGGGCCTGCTGGGCGGCGCTGCGTGCCGGAGGGGGGGCTGACCCAGGGAGAACCCTCGTTCGATGGCGATTCGGGCGGAACAGTTGGCCGGTGCAGGTTGTCACAAACCCGCGCAGCCGGGTGCGCCGAGACGATCAAGGTGGCCCGCGCTGCTCCGGCACAGAGCAGCGGGCGGCGTTGCGCCAGAGCAAACCGACCAGAGCGGGGGTGGCTGGTTCCCTGCTGGATGTCGCTGCGCTGCCCGTACCATCTCTAAAACCAGAACGCTGGGGTTCTGTGCAACTTGAGGGGTGCAGTCATGGGCGTGCTCACTGGGCAGACGAGGCGGCAGTGGTCGGCTTGGGCGGGGGCGACGCTGCTGGGGCTGGCCGGCTGTGCGGCGATGGAGCAGGGCAACAAGCAGCGCCAGGTCGCATCGGTGCTGAGTTTTCTCTTTCCGGGCAAGGACGCGCCGCCCACGCCGTCGAACCAGGTGGCGGTGCTGAACGTGCCCTTCCGCATCGGCGTGGCCTTCGTGCCCGACACCGCCAAGCCGGAGGTGCGCCTGGCCGAGACCGAGCGCCAGGCGCTGGCCGCCAAGGTGCGCGAGGCCTTCGCGGCCTTCCCCTTCGTTGGCCGCATTGAGGCGGTGCCCTCGCTGTACCTGGAGCCCGGCGGTGGCTTCGCGAACCTGGAGCGCGTGGGCGCGCTGCTGAACCTGGACGTGATCGCGCTGCTGTCCTACGACCAGGTGCAGCATGCCGATGCGAGCGGCTGGTCCTTCCTGTACTGGACCGGCGTCGGCGCCTACGTGATCGAGGGCGACAAGTTCGAGGTGCTCACCGCCGTCGAGTGCACCGTGTTCGACGTGCGCAGCCACCGCCTGCTGATGCGCGCGGCCGGCACGGCGACCAACAAGGGTGGCGCGACGCTGGTGGGCTTCAGCCAGAAGGCCCGCGAGGCGCGCGGGCGCAGCTTTGCCGAGGCGGTGGACGCGATGATCGGCCACCTGCGCGACGAAGTGCAGGCCTTCCGTGAGCGCGCACCGAAGGACCCGATGATCCAGCTGGTGCTGCCCCCGGGCTACGACCCGAAGGCAGGCCCGGCGCCGAAGTGACCCGAAGCGTCCAACGGTCATGGCCTCCGATCCGTCGCAGCTCGACTTCGTGCTCGACCTGCTCGCGCCGCTGCCGGGCCTCACCCACCGCCGCATGTTCGGCGAGTACGCGCTGTACCACTTCGGCAAGGTGGTGGCCTTCCTCTGTGACAACCGGCTGTACCTCAAGCCCACCGAGGCGGGGCGCGCCACCATCGGCGCGGTGACCGAGGGCTTTCCGTACCCGGGGGCGAAGCCGCACTTTTGGGTCGATGACCTGCTGGATGACCGCGAGCGGCTGATCGCTGCCTGGCGGGCCACCAGCGAGGCGCTGCCCGAGCCGAAACCGAAGGCAGCCAAGAAGGCGGCTAAACCGGTGGCCAAACCGATGGCCAAAACGGGGGTCAAGAAAGGGACCCAGTCGCCCGGCGGTGCCTGAGGCGATCGAGCCTTCACATGGCTGCCGCTCAGGCCGTCGGCGGGGGCGCTTCCTCGGCCAGCACCGCCAGGATGTCGGAGTGGAACTCGCGGCGAAAGAGCACCCAGATCACGCCGGACGTGCCCAGGAGCATCGCCAGCGGTGAGAGGAACCACAGCAGTGCGGCGAAGCCGAAGTAGATGGCGCGCAGGCCGTCGTTGAAGGTCTCGGCGGCGAGTCCCATCACCCGGGCGGCGCGCTTGGCGTAGCGCTGGCGCTCGGCCTCGCGGCCGACGAAGTCGTCGCGGTCGGGCATCGCGCCGATCATCAGCGCGCCGAAGGTGTACTGCCGCATCGCCCAGGTGAAGCGAAAGAAGGCGTGCACGTACACGACCAGCAGCAGCAGCAGCTTCAGGTCCAGCACGAGGGCGGAGGTGCGCGCCGCAAACGGCAGCTCCTGCATCAGCTCGCTGGTCTTTTCGCTGGCACCGAGCGCTGCAGCCAGACCGCCGATGACGAAGATCGTCGTCGAGGCGAAGAAGCTGGGGGCCGAGGAGAGGTTCTGCAGCACCTGGCTGTCGAGGATGCGCACCTCGCGGCGGGTCGTCTCCAGCATCCAGGCCTGGCGGATGCGGTTGGTGGTGCCCAGCACCGAGCGGCGGCGCTCGCCCCGGCGGCCGGCGAACTGCACGTAGCCGATCCAGCCGATGAAGAAGGCCGCCAGCGCCAGCCAGTCGGTCCAAGGCAGTACTTCGATCGCGCGCAGGATCAGGTTCATGCGCCGACTCTACCCAATGCAGGCCCGGCCTCTCGGTGGGAGCCGGTACGAGCTGGGTACAGCTTCCGAGCGTCCGAGCGGCCTGCCCGCTTCGGCCGGGCCCAAGCTCAGGGCGCCAGATCGAACACCAGCACCTCGGCGCCCTGGCCCTCGCTCAGGCGCAGCTCGGCCTCGTCGGCCAGCGCCAGCGCGTCCCCGGCGGCCAGGGCGAGGCCGTTGACCTGCAGCCGCCCGCGCGCGAGGAAGACGTAGCCCTTGCGCGCCGGGTCGAGGGCGAGGCGCGCGGACTCGGCCGCGCCGTCGAAGTGGCCGATCCACAGCGCCGCGTCGGCGTGCAGGCCCACCTCGTCGTCGCTCGCCTGGCCAACGGGTGCGGCCACGCGCAGCAGCTGGCCGCGCTGGCGGGCCGGGTCGATGGCGCGCTGGTCGTAGCCCGGCGCCAGGCCGGCCTGGTTGGGCAGCAGCCAGATCTGCAGGAAGTGCGTCGTTGCGTTGGCGGCGTGGTTGAACTCGCTGTGACGCACGCCGGTGCCGGCGGTCATGCGCTGCAGCGAGCCCGGCGGGATCGTGGTGCCGTTGCCCAGGCTGTCGCGGTGCGCCAGCTCGCCGGCCAGCACCACGCTGAGGATCTCCATGTCGCGGTGCGGGTGGGCGCCGAAGCCGGTGCCCGGGGCGATGCGGTCCTCGTTGATGACGCGCAGGTTGCCCCAGCCCATGTGGGCCGGATCGACGTAGTCGGCGAAAGAGAAGCTGTGGTGGCTCTTGAGCCAGCCGTGGTCGGCGTAGCCACGTTCGGCGGAGCGGCGGAGGGTGAGCATGGCGGGGACGTTCGGGTGGGCGTTGCGGTCGGCGCAGGGGCCTGATCTTGCGGCGCCGCGGCCCGCCCAGGGTTCAAGCCGGCGCGGTGGCATCATTCAACGGCGCTGCATGAGCGCTGCCCGCCCCAGATCTCACCCCCGATTCCGTCACCGACCTGAACCCGACATGACCGACCGCCGCCGTGCCCTGACCCCCGAGGCGCTGGAAATGATGGACAGCATCGCCCGCAGCGGCAGCTTCGCCGCGGCGGCGCGCGAGCTGGGCAAGGTGCCCTCGGCGCTGACCTACAGCGTGCGCCAGCTCGAGGAGGCGCTGGACGTGCTGCTGTTCGACCGCCGCTCGCGCCAGGCCCAGCTCACCGCCGCCGGCGAGGAGCTGCTGCGCGAGGGCCGGCGCCTGCTGCTGCAGATGGACGCGGTGGCCAACCGCGTGCAGCGCGTGGCCACCGGCTGGGAGGCCACGTTGTCGGTCGCGGTGGATTCGATCATCGCGGCCCCGGCCATCTTCGACCTGATGGACGCCTTCTTCGCACTGAAGGTCGCGCGTGCGCAAAACCCGCCTGCGCGCCCGGGCGCGGCGGCCCTGGCCGGCGAGGCCGAGGAGGTCTCGCCGCAGGCGCCGCCGACGCGGCTCAAGCTGCGCAGCGAGGTGATGTCGGGCACCTGGGAGGCGCTGATCAATGGCCAGGTGGACCTGGCGATCGGTGTGATGGCGCCGGACAACCCGATCGACGCGGTGCAGTGTGTGCCGCTGGGCCGGCTGGACATGGTCTTTGCGGTCGCGCCGCACCACCCCCTGGCTCAGGAGAGCGAGCCGCTGGCCGCCGCGACGGTGGCGCGCCACCGCGTGGTGGCGATTGCCGACACCGCGCAGCGCCTGGCGCCGCAGACCTTTGGCGTCTCGGCGGGGCAGGACGTGCTGACCGTGCCCTCGCTGGTGGCCAAGCTGGAGGCCATCATCCGCGGTCTGGGCTGCGGGCGCATGCCCGAGCCGCTGGTGCGCCTGCACGCCGACGCCGGCCGGCTGGTCGTCAAGCGCCTGGCCGAGCCGCCGCGCATCACCGAGATGCACTACGCCTGGCGGCGCAGCGCCGCGCACGGCAAGGCGCTGGACTGGTGGCTGCAGCAGCTCGAACGCCCGACCACGCGCCGCGCGCTGCTGGAGCAGCACGCCGGGCTGATCCTCTGATCGCACGGGGAGCCTGATCGGGCATGGCGGGCTACGTCGGCCGATTCGCGCCCACGCCCAGTGGGCCGCTGCACGCGGGCTCGCTCGCCGCGGCGCTGGCCTCCTGGCTCGATGCGCGCGCGCATGGCGGGCGCTGGCTGGTGCGCATCGAGGACGTCGATGGCCCGCGCTGCCCGGCGGGCGCCGATCAGGAAATCCTGCGTCAGCTGGCCTGCGTTGGCCTGCTGCCCGACGAGCCGCCGCTGTGGCAGTCGCAGCGCGGCGCGCTCTACCAGGCGGCGCTGGATCGCCTGGTGGCCGACGGGCGGGCCTACGGCTGCGCCTGCACCCGCGCCGACATCGCCCGCGCCGTGGCCGCGGCGGGCCAGGTGCACCAGCGCCACGCCGAATGGGTCTACCCGGGCAGCTGTCGGCCCGAGCGCGGCGGGTTGGCCGGGCGAGCGGCACGCGCCTGGCGACTGCACACCGGCGAACCCGGCGATGCGGCCGCGACGATCGACTGGTGCGATCGCCGCCTGGGCCCGCAGCGCCAGGATGTGGCCGCCGAGGTGGGCGACTTTGTGATCAAGCGGGCCGACGGGCTGTGGGCGTACCAGCTCGCGGTGGTGGTCGACGACGGCGCGCAGGGCATTTCGCACGTGGTGCGCGGGGAAGACCTGGCGGACAACACGCCGCGGCAAATCCTGCTGCAGCGCGCGCTTGGGTTGCCGATACCGGAACATCTGCATACGCCGCTGCTGCGCTCCGACGACGGTGAGAAGCTGTCGAAGAGTCACGGCGCGCCTGCGGTGGATTTGCGCGATCCGGTCGCCGCATTGACCGAGGCGGCCGAGGCCCTGGGCCTCTCGATGCGCGGGGTGTTCCAACCAGGAGCGAGTTTGAGTGTCCCTGAGCTGTTGGGGCTCGGGGTCTCCCTCTGGGGACAGAAATTTCGCCTGATGGCATGATCTCCCACCCCGTGATGTTTGGTGTGCACCGCCCGGGGCGATGTGCACCCGTTCTCTTGCAAGGCAGCTTTACATGACCACCACCCCGTCCGGCCTCCACATTGAAGACACCGTGCCCGGCACCGGCGAAGCCGTTGCCGTTGCAGGCAAGCAGGTATCCGTTCACTACACCGGCTGGCTGCACGACGGCAGCCGCCCCGATGGCCGGGGACGCAAGTTCGATTCCAGCAAGGACCGCGGCCAGCCCTTCCGTTTCGACCTCGGCGCCGGCATGGTGATCCGCGGCTGGGATGAGGGCGTGCAGGGCATGCGCGAAGGCGGCACCCGCGTGCTGGTGATCCCGCCCGAGCTCGGCTATGGCGCGCGCGGCGCCGGCGGCGTGATCCCGCCCAACGCGACCCTGGTCTTCGAGGTCGACTTCCTCGGCTACTGATGGCCATTGACGGCCATTGACGGCTATTCCCGGTGCGGCCCGTTCTCCGGCTGCGCCGGGTCGGCAGGGATGCCGAGCGGGCGGTTGAGCCGCTAACATGAACGAAAGCAATGGCCCCGCTGCCACAGGGTGTGGTGGCGCGGGCTTGCTGATTCGCCTCAACGCTGCCGATCATCAAGGAGACGTCATGCCCGGCCTGCTGCCTCACGTGGACCCGGAGGGTCTGCTGGAATATTCGGTGGTCTACACCGACCGCGCGCTCAACCACATGTCCGCCAAGTTCCAAGGCGTGATGCGTGACATGTCCGCGGTACTCAAGCAGGTCTACCACGCCCAGTCGGCGGTGATCGTGCCGGGCAGCGGCACCTTCGCGATGGAGGCGGTGGCGCGCCAGTTCGCCACCGGCCAGCGCTGCCTGGTCATCCGCAACGGCTGGTTCAGCTTCCGCTGGTCGCAGATCCTGGACATGGGGCAGATTGCCTCGGCCAGCACCGTGATGAAGGCCCGCCGCGTTGGCGAGGGCGCGCAGGCCCCCTTCGCGCCGCCGCCGATCGACGAGGTGGTCGCCGCCATCCGGGCTGAGCGCCCGGGCGTCGTCTTTGCCCCGCACGTCGAAACCGCCTCCGGGATGATCCTGCCCGACGACTACCTGCGCGCCGTCGGCGCCGCGGTGCACGAGGTCGGCGGCCTGTTCGTGCTCGACTGCATCGCCTCGGGCGCGATCTGGGTCGACATGGCCGGCTGCAACGTCGACGTGCTGGTCAGCGCGCCGCAAAAGGGCTGGAGTGGTTCGCCCTGCTGTGGCTTCGTGATGCTGGGCGCCACGGCGCGTGAGCGCATCGACGCCACCACCAGCACCAGCTTCGCCTGCGACCTGAAGAA
>Ga0228698_1001060_pt1 | contig 14857 bp, 18 predicted proteins | sample McNCre117_Aug_MG_FD_178015 | JGI IMG/M metagenome (GOLD analysis project Ga0228698, IMG submission 178015) | Freshwater microbial communities from McNutts Creek, Athens, Georgia, United States - 1-17_Aug_MG | ecosystem: Environmental > Aquatic > Freshwater > Creek | place: USA: Georgia...
GCTGATGCAGTCGGACTCACGTTTCAAAAACTGATTGAACACTTGGTAAAAACCGCGCGGGTTCGCTCAATATGACAAAAAAACTAACCAAACGCGATGTTGCCAGGTATCGTAAAACTATCGGTTCTGCATGGAATTTGTCTGATCCTGGTGAATGCATCGTTCGAACCTTTCACTTTCAGCGTTTTGTTGAGGCGTTTATGTTTGTGACGAGAATAGGTATACATGCTGAAGTGATGCATCAGTATCCTTGTATTGTCCTTAATGCAAACTTGGTAACTCTCACTATTGGTGATACTGCGGTGACAGGACTCACACCTGAAAATTTCGAATTAGCCAAGAAAATTGACGTTGTGTATGCTTTATCCACTGTCGTCACTCGTGAGTAGGTATTACACGTTTTTAGTGTCGTATACTTACTGTATATGAATTTAGATATTGAAGGAACAAAACATGAAAAAGTAGTACTGGTTGTTTTGTCGTACGTTATTGGATTTACTGCAGGTTTTATTTGTTTTGGCGTTGCGCAATCTTTTAGACATGATAATCGAGAAGAAGGCCTCGTATCACAAGTTGCTTTTGAGGTAGTGCCTGCAGTACCTGTTAACCCGACGCCTAATCCAAGTGCTGATCAGTCAAATCTCGCTACAAACGGCACCGTAGTCGACGCTGTTACAGATTCAAGCACGGGTGTTACGTATACGGATGGTAAGTTGCAAGTACACAAAAATGGAGATACCTATCTGCTTTCCATGAAGTCATCGCACCTCAGCGCATCGGTGCAGTCATCATTCAAAAACCAAGGAATGCACTTAGATGTCCCTGTGTACAGCTTGTCTCCTGATAATAAATATGTGTATTTCTGCGAACAGCAAACGACTGAAGATTCATGTAACAGTTTTGTATTTGATATAGAAAAAAATGTTATTGAGTACGTAACGGTAGATGGTAAGAAGTTCTCATCTCCGGCTGCAGTAGCAAAGACCGCCACCTGGTCTGAAAAGGGCCTTACCATTGAAGGCAAATCGTCAGCTGACGCTACCGCCCCTGCAGCACTGCTCGCCAGTTAATTACCACCTTGACTTAAAAGTCAAAACTGCGTATTATATCCCCACCTTTCAGACGTTCACGTCTGAATCTGGGCCCATAGCTCATTTGGTAGAGCGCTTCATTTGCACTGAAGAGGCGGGGGGTTCGAATCCTCTTGGGTCCACGCGTTTAAAAAAGAGACTTCCTTCGGGAAGTCCTTTTTTATTGCGTGGACCCAAAGTAACGTGCTAAGGCACGTTACGCGAGGATTCGAAAAGGTTGCCTGCTATTTATTGAGTGAAGCGAAAATAATAGCGACAACCTGTACTGACCCTGTAAGGGTCGAATCCTATATGCTTATGTAATATATTCATCTCCCACTACCCACACGCATTATTTCCTGTATACTACGCAAACATGCTCAATCTCGCTATTCAACTTATTGCAAACCACGGATATGTAGGAGTATTTATCTTGATGATTGTTGAAAACGTTATCCCAGCCATACCTTCTGAAATCGTTCTGCCTTTTATTGGGCATGAAGTTGCATCAAACCAGATGAATTTTTATCTAGCTCTCATGAGTGCTACGGTTGGGTCAATGATTGGAACAACAGTATGGTTTGCAGTGGGGTGGTATCTCTCAGCTGATCAATTAGAAAAGTTTCTTCGCAAGTATGGCGGCTACATCGCCGTCAGTGCAAAAGATTTTCATAAAGCTCGTAATATTTTTACGCATTACGAAATCCTTGCAGTATTCTTTGGTCGAATGATTCCGGTCGTACGAGGAGTCATTTCAATTCCGGCAGGAAGTGTACGGATGCCATTCCGCACTTTTTTGTTGTACTCATTTTTTGGATCACTCATTTGGAATGGGGGATTGATGTACCTCGGTTCTGCCATTTTTACTGATTTTACAGTACTAGATGTATATATTGCACCGCTGACAAAGATTTTGGTCTATGGATGTATCGCGCTCTACGGTATTCATGTCATTCGCTTTACGCGAAAGGCCAATCGGGAAAACTAACATTCTACCGAATACCTTGCAAAATTGATTATTTATGATATAATCATACAACATGAAAAACTTTCAACCAGGTGGTTTACGTAATCGCCGTCCCGACCTCGGAGGACGACCGCAATCTGATGTTAATAGTTATGCACCGAAAGCCCGTTTTTCCAATAAGTCAGCTGGTGGGAAATTCGGTGACCGAAAATTCGCTGACAAAAAAGACGTCACTCTCTACAAAGCGATCTGCACTACCTGTGGAGCTGCCTGTGAAGTACCATTCCGCCCTGATGGCTCAAAGCCAGTACTGTGTCGTGATTGTTTCGCAGCAAAAAATGCTGCTCCGACAAACGCAAACAATCGTGATCGATTTACCTCAAATGAACTGGTTGGTCATAAGCCACAACGTGATTATGGAGCACCAGTAGCATCGCGACCAGTCGTACGAGACAGTGCTGATTATGCACTCTTGGCCAAGCAACTGGCAGTTGTTGAGACAAAGGTAAACCAGATTTTGGAACTTATAAAAGCCTCAGAAACGCTGGTTCGTGCCTTGCCGATTGTGAGCGAAAACACTGCTGAAAGTACAAGTGTAACTGATGACGCCACTCCTACAAAAGTACGAAAACCAAAAAAAGTAAAACCGGCAATTAAAAAAGCAGCGGTGAAAAAGAAGGCAGCCGTTGCAAAAAAAGAAGCAAAAAAGGTGGCAAAGAAAGTCACCAAAAAGACTGCAAAATAATTTGAATAGAAAAAGTCGCCAGGTTAACACCTGGCGACTTTTTAAGTCCGAAGGTTCTGCAAGTAGACCGTCCGTCCACGATACTCGTGTAAATCATGTCGACACCGCTCTGTCGGAATGCAAACCCGAACAATCAATGGATGTTTTGATAGTACGGAGCCAGCTTCGATCGGGAACAGTCCAGGACACGTATTTGATTGTGGCATGTAACTCACGAAGAGACGACCAGCGTGTACTTCAATTGCCAATCCATAGACACTCACTCGTGGTTCAGACTCAGATGTTACTTCCATTTGAAGAACTCCTTTGTTACGTAAAGTATACACTTGTTTCTATAATCATCCAGATACAACGTTCTTGTTTTAGATAATTTTTAACGGTATAATCGCGAAGCTGGAAAAATGCACGGGCCCTTAGCTCATCTGGTAGAGCGTTTCCATGGCATGGAAAAGGTGAGCGGTTCAAGTCCGCTAGGGTCCACAGCCACAAACTAAAAAGAACCATTAGCAAATGGTTCATTTTAGTTTAGGAAGCTACCTGCGTAGCTTACGGGTGGCTGTGGAAGACGGAGACATGTCGCTCTGCGACAGTCGAGTCGGGGTCGCGAACACTTAGTAGATTATGAGCATAGCGAAATAATATACTTAGTGATTCGTGACCACCATGGCTCAATAATTATTACCTGCAGTATGCCGTTTTTGTTTCAGTACCGCAAGCAACCTTCGTTGCTTGCGGCGAGAATGTAAGCCGCAGCGTTGTTCTTTGCTTTATCAAAGTAAAGAGAACTGCGAGGCCGGGGTCGCGAGTACTTACTAGAATTGGAGCGTAGCGAACAATTATAGTGAGTAACCCATGACCACCAAAGCACCTACCCGCGAATAATCGCCAACACCTCATCTCGCTTCTCCTCCATGCGCTCCTTCGTCGTTGCTTCGAGGTTTAATCGCACTACCGGATCGTTTGCAGACGGTCGAACATTACACCACCAGTCCGCACCTTCGAGTGTAAGTCCGTCGACATACTGTGGTGTGATATCAGGGAAGTGGGAACAAATATCTTCGTAAATAACCGCAGCTGTTCGGGTGACGGTACTGTTTATCTCGCTAGAATGAAACTCTGTATTTACTTCGGCAGCAAGTTCACTGAGTGTCTTTCCTTCGGTATGTATGAGCTCCATGATGAGAAAAACAGGTAGCGCTCCACCTTCAGAAAAATAGGCTTCTTTGAAAAAGAAGTGTCCTGATAGCTCAATGCCAAGTACCGCATCTTCTTTTCTCATGCGACTGCGAATATTGATATGTCCAACTTTTTCGCGAACCGGAGCCCCGCCGAGGCGTACAATCTCATTTGGCACTGCTTTTGAGCAGCGCACATCACAGACAATTGTCGCACCAGGATATTTTTTTAAGATACTACGAGAAAGCAGGGCACCAATAATATCACTGGGTACTGGCGTACCACATTCATCAACGAAACCAACCCGATCAGCGTCACCGTCAAAGGCGACACCAAGGTTCGACTTCGTCCGCACCACTTCAGCCCCCAACGCCTCGAGTGTTTCGTGTTTCAGAGGATTCGCCTCATGATTGGGGCAAGTGTGATCAAATTCATCAAAAATGGTATGTACGGTGATATCGGGCTCAAACGCACGGAAGGTGTCAATTTCAAGTGCACCAATCATATTTGCAGGATCAATCACGAGAGAAAGATTTGAACCGCCTAAATTGTGATTGGCTTTAAATTTTGCAATCCAGTCAGGTTGCAGTGCGTGACTGACGACACTGCCATGGGTGACTTCTTCAGAAAAGGTGTGTGTACCAACAATCTCACGAATAATTTGCAGTGTATCTCGACTCACTGGTTTCGCATCCTCAATGGTAATTTTCAAACCATTATAGTCAGACGGCATATGCGATGCAGTAATCATCACTGTCATTTGAATATCAGTTGAGCCACCAATGAAATAGGTCATTGGGGTGGTACAAAGACCAAGGTCAGTCACATGAACGCCTGACTCCACAAAACCTTTTACCAAGGCATCTCGCAGAGCGCATGCCGAAGGACGAATATCATACCCAACAGCGACTGAGGTTACTCCAAAATGCAAGGTGAGGGCTTTGGCAATCTTATACACTTCATCATCAGTAATTTCTTCGGGGTATTTACCACGAATATCAAAATCTCGGTAAATGGTGTCCAAATGTGCGTGTAATGTATTCATATGTGATATATCTAACTATGCACAGTCAGGTCTGGTTACATGACCAGCATGCCGGTGTCTAGCGGTACAATACTACCATATGTCAATAATATTGGTGCTTGTGGCAATGGTGCAGTTTTTAGCTGTATCACTCGGGGTAGGGAGCTCGACACTGGCGGTAACGAATTTCTTTGTCGCCATTGCCGATGGCAAAATTGACGAAACTGAACGTAAAATGATGGGCATTGCCTACATAATTCTCCGTGTTGCCATGGTGACAATCCTGATTACAACTGGGTTACTGGTAGCACACACGCTCATGACTCAAGGGATTGCTGGCATTACGACATTTACTATTGCACAAATTAGTATGATTATCGTACTGTACGCAAATGCCACCCTCATGACACTACGACTCATGCCAAGTACGGTTGGCCCGGCATTTCAAGCCGCCGCCTGGTATGCACTCGGAGCTCTCGGCGCACTTATGGCCTTGCGACTCACTGAATTTACCTACCTACAATTTGTACTGAGTTTTGCGGCTGACTGTGCCGCAAATGTGGCGATTACGAATGGACTCATGTGGTACCTCAAAGCCAAACGAGCAAAACAGCTCAAACAATGACATACAAAAACCACCAGCATCCTGGCGGTTTTTGTATTAAAACATTGCAATGAGAGTGCAGACGACTTCCGCAATTACTTCAATCATGACAGCTTTTGCTTCATCAGACATCTTTTCGGTTTCTGCTTCCATGCATTAGCGCGAGACTATTTTCTGAATTACCAGGGTAACTCCTGTAATGAAGACTTCCCAAATCCAGATCGGGACAGCAAACCAATTGCGCGTATGAATTATACCAGCTACTTTATCTTCTTTTCGCTTTTCGTTTCGATAGTACAAGGTCGGCACGAGCACCAAGGTCAGAATCATCGCAAAGGTGAGTCCAAACATAATCGCAAACGCAAGTGGACTCCAGAAGTCTGATATACGAGAAAGCGGAATCATACCAACGACGGTAGTAATTGTCGTGAGCATAATTGGGCGGAACCGTGACACGGCCGCATCAGCCACTCGATCAACGAGGGACTCGGTATTCGTATGAACCGATGCCTTGTGAGTGATAAGTGAATCCATGAGAATAATCGCATGGTTAATAATTACGCCAGCGAGCGCAATCACCCCGAGGAGTGACGTGAAGGACAGTGCGAGCCCTGTTGCAGCCAATCCAAAGAATACTCCAATGAGAGAATACGGTACCGCGAGGAGCAAGTAGAGTGAGTAGCGAATCGAGTTAAACGATAGCACCAGAATTGAAAGCATAAGTAAGAGGCCTACAATCAACGCCACGAACATTTCAGTAAATGACTGGTTCACATTTTCTGCTTCACCACCATAATTTACTGATACACCTGCTGGTAATGTAAGCTCACTCAAGCGACTCTTGAATACCTTAAGCACATCGCCAGAGACCACTCCTTCTGTTGTATAGGCTTGCACGGTTACGAGTCGTTTCTTTTCTTCGTGCGCAATTGCAGCGTTGGCCGGAGCAAGTTTTTCAACAACCAGATTACTGAGCGGTACGGTGCCACCATTCATCGTTGGTACTTCGATATTACGGAGCGAATCGATAGTGATGCGTGGAGTCGCCGATAAATCAGTTGTTGTTTTATCAAGACCAAGCTTCACCATAATATCGATATCTTCTCCGCTACGATTAATGGTGGTGGCTTTTGCACCAAACGCCGCACTACGCAAGACACCACCAATCAAGGCAGGTGACACACCAAGCGCACTCGCTTTGGCACGGTCTACCGATAACACGAACTCGGTTGCATTACTCTTGCTACTCGCATCGACGTCACGAGTCCCTGGAATTGAGGCGAGGAGACGTTCTGCGTTATCTGACGCAAGTAACAAATCGTCGAGGTTTTTACCGGTAAACTTTATAAAGACTGGTGCACCATTTGGCGGACCATTCTGTTTTTCAGTAATGGCAATGGTGGCATTTTTAATTTTTGCAAACTCGGTACGGAGTCGGGCTGAGATGTCAGCACTCGTTTCAGTACGTTGTTCTTTTGGCTTGAGGGTAACGGTAATGTTTCCAAACTTGCCTCCGGCATCAGTACTACCAGTAAACGCAGAACCAGCTCCAGCAGTCGTCGTAAATGAATCAATATCCTTCTGATCATAGAGCACTTCTTCGACCGCACGAATGACGAGATCAGTCTGCTCGAGTGGTGTACCTTGAGCTGTTTCCACTGACACATAAATGAAGTCAGCATTCTCCGGTGGGAAGAAAATAACCTTGAGTGCGCCAGTAACAGGGAGGGAAAACGCAGCAATGAGACCAAGGAAGAGACTCCAGAGGAGAATCTGCTGACCAATGTTATTTTGCAAAAACGAAACTATTTTGGTTCGGTACCAGGCTTGGGCTAATTCAGTGTACTGTTCCTGTAACTCTTCAAATTTATTTGAGTGCGCATTACTCGTCAAGTAAATCGCGATGAGCGGCACCATTCCAAGCGCCACAAAGATTGAAGCTAAGAGGACGAAAATAATGGTAAACGGAATGCCGGCAATGAATTTACCTGTTACACCAGACAAGAAGAAGAGGGGAGCAAACACGGCAATCGTAGTCATTGTTCCACCAATCAGTGGCCAGGCATACTCGCGAATTGCATTTTCGGCCGCAGTAGTTGCGTCACCAAATTTTCGCATACGGGTGTGAATGGCTTCAGTAATCACAATACCCGAGTCCACCAGAATTCCCACCGCCAAGATGAGTGCAAAGAGGGAAATAAAGTTAATAGTATTCCCCGATGCGTATAATCCAATAAACGCAATCACGAATGAAAGGGGAATCGAGAGTGCAGCCACTACCGACTCACGCCATCCAATTGTGAGGAGGAGACAAAGCACCACAAGGACAACCGTCTCCATACCAGCCTCAATCAAATTGGAGAGGTCTTTCCGCACCTGCTGCCCCTGATCAAACACAATGAGTGTTTGCGAATCTGCGAGGAGCTGATTTGGCTTCTTGAGTTCATCGAGCTTTGCAAGGACTCCTGCAGTCACTTTTGTTACGTCAATACCAGACTTTTTATAGACAGATACCGTCATTGATGATTCTGACGGTTTACCATTGAGGGATACGCGAGAAATGGTTGATTCTTTATCAACGCTATCGTTAACCGTAGCAATATCACGAATGAACACAGGGACACCCGCTTTGGTTCCGACTGGTAAATTTAAAATCTGATCAGCTGTTTCGAGTTTTCCTTCAAATCGGATTGAATACTCAATCCCTGCTGTTTCAACAACACCGACCGGAAGAGACAGGTTACCTTGGGCAATAGCTGAAGTTACAGAATTAATACCAAGACCATAGGCACGCAAGGCCTCTTCTTTGGCCACCACCTGAATCTGGCGTGGACGAGTACCGGTAACTTCTACTTTTGAAACTCCGGTGACACTTTTAAACTCAGTTTTTAATTGCTCACCGAGGGCTGTAAATGCCGCGGGGGAGAGGTCTGATGAAATAGCGATCACATCAACCGGCTGATCAGCAAAGTTCACTTCTGTCACAACCGGATCAAACGCATCTGCCGGTAGATCGCTTTTTGCTTTATCAACGGCATCTTTGAGAGTACGAATTGATTTATCAACATCAGCCTTTGCATTAAACTCAGCCGTAATAATTGAAACACCATCCTGTGACGAGGAGGTGAGTTTTTCAATGCCGTCAGCATTTTCAATTGAATCTTCGAGTTTATTGGTAATCAGTTCCTCAATATCACTCGCTGACGCACCCGGATACACAGTACTCACAATGCCAATTGGCACAATTACTTCAGGGAAAGATTCTTTTGGAATCAGCAACACGGTGTAAATACCCAGGCCAATCAAAGCTAGCATCAACAGCACACTAAATTCTCGCTTACGGAGAAAGAATAACCAGAGAGAGTGCATAGTTATTTTGTAGCTACGGTTACTTTTTGACCTTCTTTCAGTCCACGACCATCAGTTACGATGACGGTGTCAGGAGTGAGTCCACTTGCAACAACTACACTTGTACCAGAAATTGCACCGAGTGTTATTGATTGTGCAGTCAGTGTGCTCGATGACGCAGTCACCGTAAAGACGACTGGACCACTTCCGGTCATTTTGACGGCAGCGAGTGGAATGGTTATGTCGGCAGCGGCCGTTTTTTTCATAGAGGTGAATGCAATCGCAGCAGTAGCACCATTCTGGAGAGAACCATTGTCATTTACACTAATTTTGAGCGCTACTTTGCCAGTGGTTGGATCAATAGCACCAGCAATTGCACTGATTGTGCCCGTTGCAGTTTTGTCGATAGTGACCATGTCGCCAACTTGTAACTGGAGACTGTCTTCTTGGCTTACAGATGTTTCAATTTCAAGCCCCTTGTTATTAGCAATAATCGCGGCCTGCTGACCTGGAGTAGCATATTCACCCTCCTTGAGATACAGCGCGTTCACCACACCAGTAATTGGCGTGCGCACGAGTGTCTTTTCATAGGCAGCTTGTGTAGCACGGAGTGAACCAAGTGCAATTTTTACTTGCGCATCAGCACTTGAAACCTGAGCGCCACTGCCACTCGCAGTAATTTGCGCCCGATTGAGTCCATCTTTGGCTGCTGTCAGTCCTGTTCGTGCGCCATCAATCGCAGTGAGGGTTCCTGAAAGTTGAGTACGGATGCCGTTAAAACTAGCTATAAGTGCACGGAGATCATCAGCCGAATAGGTCGTGCTTGGGTCTTCATTACTCAAGATATCAATGTAGACATCGGTCATAGCAAGTACGCGTTTTGTCGCAAGCGCTGCTTCAGTAAGCGCACCATCGAGGTCACTCGTTATTGTGAGATTCGATGTTTTCTTTTGCCAATCGGGGAGAATGGTCTGAAAGGCCACTCGTTCAGTATTAAGGTAACTCGTGTGACTGCTACTGAACCGTACACCGGGTGTTGTACCATTTGGATTTGCAAAATACTTATCAATTGTCGTAAAGACAATACCTGACACAGTCGTGTAGGCATTTTTGTAGGTTGTGAGGGCAGCGTTCTGTGATGCAGTGAGACCGTTTTGCGCTTCACTCACACCAACACCACCCTGGGCTGAACCAGCGAGAGCTGCTTCATATGCGCCTTCTGCCTGTAGGAGGGTTGCGCTTTGAATCGCGCCATCGAGACGAGCAATAATCGATCCTGCCTGCACGGTTGCACCTAGTGTAGGATACACTGCAACAACTCTTCCACCCGATTCTACATGCAATTGCGCTTCGGATACGGCATGTACTGTTCCTACCGTACTAAATGACACACCGCCTGAAAGGGCACTCACTGGCGCTGTGGTCACTTCAGGAACAGCTGTAACCACCGCTTCAGCAGTAGTTTTTTTGTGGTTCAAAGATGTGTAATACGTACCCACAGCAATGACGAATACGAGTAATGCCAATACCTTCTTTGTTGCTAATCGACCGACAATTTGGTTAATCAATTTCATATACTTGTTATGTATTTACATTTTAACACTAATTTTGACAAATGTCCACAGTACACTATCGCCGAAAAATCGATTGAATGGTATGATTCCAGCTATATGTTTGGAAAAATAAAAAACTTCGCTGCAAAAAAGCTGATTCAGTCACAAATGAAAAATGTGCCGGCTGATCAACAAGAGATGATTTTAACAATGCTCGAGAAAAAACCGGAACTTTTCGAAAAAATTGCCAAAGAAATTCAAGCCGAGCTCAAAGTAAACGGAAATAATCAAATGGCTGCAGCCATGAAAGTGCTTCCGAAATACCAACAGGAAATCATGAGTGCGATGACGCCAGAAATGCGTGAAAAACTCATGAAAATGCAGATGGGGAGTCAGGGGCAGTTTAATCCCAACGGTACCATCCGCCGCTAGGCGGACATCCAGAATTAGCGAACTACTTCGTCAGCCTGCATAAAATTCTCCTCACCGTACGTTTGTACGGCTCGTAGAATTTTACTTGTCTTTCTCGTATTTCATCCAATTCTGAACGTCCTTACATTCAGAGCGTACAAAATTCAAAAGTCGTCATTACGAGGTACGAAGCAATCCAAAGGGTTGCAACACCAGTTACACATGAAAGTAATCAACACCACACGTCACACAGACGTGTGGTGTTGATATATACTAAATATTATGTCAAAGAATATTCTTGTTCTCTGTGGTCATCCAGACAAAGATACCTATTCAGGTTATATGGCTGATCATTATCAAGCAGGAGCCGAAGACGCCGGACATACGGTTGTACGTGCCAATATTGGTGAACTTAATTTTGACCCAATCCTCCACAAAGGTTACAAGGAAATTCAACCGCTCGAACCTGATCTCCTCGATTTACAAAATAAGTTCCGAAATGCAGATCATATCGTCATCGTCTATCCAAATTGGTGGTGCACTATGCCAGCCATTTTAAAAGGTCTCTTCGACCGGTTCTGGCTACCAGGCTTTGCGTTTAACTTCAACAAAGAAACCAAACGTATTGAAAAGCACTTAAAAGGAAAAACTGCACGGGTTATTATCCTCTCAGGTACTCATTCACCATTCCAAACGTGGTGGCGTTTTGGTGATTTTACCAATGAAATTCAGTACGGTATTCTCGAATTCGCAGGTATTCATACAGTGGTGAGCACGTATGGTCCGTGTGAAAAAGTCGACAGCATCACTCGTGAACGCTGGTTACGTGAAGTTGAAACAATGGGTAAGAAAGGGGTGTAGTCAAAATGCAACCTTTGGTTGCTTTTTACTTTGCACGCATGAGGTAATAAAACATGCATGCAAAAGGCTGTGGTAGTATATAGAGATATGGAAACATACGAATGGTATCAAACACTATTAAAACCGACCTGGGCGCCACCGTCGTGGGTTTTTGGTCCCGTATGGTCAGTACTCTATGTGGTAATTGCAGTCACTTTTACGACGGTATTTTATCGCGTAGGGCAGGGGCACCTTTCAAACTGGGTAGCACTACCGTTTGCACTCAATTTACTTTTCAATTTTGCGTTTACGCCACTGCAGTTCGGGTTACAAAGTAACGAACTCGCCGCTCTCGACATCCTCTTTGTTCTCGGTACCTTAGTATGGGCACTTATTGCCATTTATCCCAGTATGCCCTGGATAGCGTATTGCAATATCCCATATCTCCTGTGGGTTTGTTTCGCCACTGTACTACAACTCACCGTTACCTATTTAAACAGTGGATACTAACTCTTTCTTTTTTTTGATTACAGGAGTAGGATTTATGCCCCACAGCGGTGTGGGCAACGATTGGGCAGCCAATCATTTGTAAAAAGATGGGGGAGTTATTGAGGTGACTCAAGGTCAGCTAAATGTAGTTGTCATTGTGTTTGCTGCGATTTGCTACTTGTGCTTTCGTCGACATACAAACGAAGAGCAGCTTGGCGATGATGAGAATGAACCACTAAATCCGGAATTGTGGGCTGTACCACCGCCGCCCAAAACAAAAAAGCGGCGAGTGCCAGCCGCAGACAGAGAGACATCAATACAGATGGAGGCCTCCTCTGAACATACCGAACAGCAGTAAAATGAGGCGCGAGAAATCGCGCCTTTGCTCTATCGGCCGATTTTGAAAAAGACACGTAATCTGTTAGGCTACACGTCTAGCTCAGCAGTAGTTTCGCTATTCAACTTTTAAATTAACATATGTCACTTTCAGTCGGTATTGTCGGTCTCCCAAACGTTGGAAAATCAACGCTTTTTACGGCACTCACAAAAAATGAGGTCCTGATTGCTAATTATCCGTTTGCAACGATCGACCCAACGGTTGGTGTCGTTGCCGTTCCAGACAGTCGACTCGACACCCTCGCTAAAATTTCTAATACTGCAAAGATTATTCCAGCAGTGGTTGAATTCGTCGATATTGCAGGCCTTGTAAAGGGTGCTTCAGCCGGCGAAGGACTTGGTAACAAATTCCTTGCCAACATTCGCGAGACAGACATGATCGCAGAAGTAGTACGCATTTTCGAAGACGGTGACATTCACCACGTGAGTGGCCACGTAGATCCGCTCGGAGACATCGAAGTTATCAACCTTGAACTCGTGCTTGCTGATGCAGAAACGGTGGCGAAGCGCCTCGGGAACGTTGAACGTGACGCCAAACGCGGTGACAAAGACGCGGTCGTCGAAGCTGGCGTCCTTGCGCGACTCCTTCCACACCTCGAAGCCGGTCTCCTCGCAAACAAACTTGAGATGACCGAAGAAGAAGCTAAAGCAGTGAAAGGTCTCCACCTCCTCACGATGAAGCCGTTTTTGTATATCTGTAACAAGAAAACCGACGCCTTTAACCTCGACGAACAGAATGATGACCGGTGGCAAACACTGATGAATTATTTTGAAGAGACGGATAGCGAGTATGTTGTTGTCGACGCGGGAATGGAGCACGAACTCCGCGATTTGTCTGACGAAGAGAAAAATGAATTTCGTCGCGAGTATGGTGCTCAGGATAGTGGGGTAGGAAGTTTGATTCGCGCCTGCTACGACCGTCTCGGCCTCATGTCGTATTTCACGACGGGAGAAAAAGAAACTCGCGCCTGGACCGTACCAATTGGTTCAACGGGGCCAAAAGCCGCCGCAGCCATCCACACCGATTTCGAAAAGAAATACATCCGCGCCCAAGTCGTCTCGTTCGAAGACCTTGTTGCTGCAGGATCCATTGTCAAAGCCAAAGAAGCCGGCAAACTCCGCGCCGAAGGCAAAGAGTATATCGTAAAAGATGGGGACGTCATTGAGTTTTTGATTTAACGCTAGTGCGACGTAATGTATAAATAAGGGCGCGGGTACATCCCGCGCCTTTTGTTCTATGGTCTTGAAATGACCCTATGGTATACTTTTAATGTTTAGTAATTAATATAAACATTGAGTTATATGGGACTTCCTGAAAAACGAGCAGTGCAAGAATTTCAAACAAATGTATATCCAGGCATTGAAACTGAAATTAAATCACTGATTAGTAGTGATGTGACAGTCGAGGTTGATTGGGAAAACCTTGCATTCCAAGGCGAACACGCAGCAGATGAGTATGCGAACGCGTGGCAAAAGATTTATTTCGGCCCACTCCTTACTGCACTCAAAGCGATTGCTACAGACGACATGGGTAAACAAGCACTTGCAGACAAAATTAAACATGTCAGTATCGTTGCCTCATACGCTCATGACACACCAAGTGGCTGGGTAGAAGTGAACGGCGACACACTCAAACTGCAACACGTTCCAGACCGAAACCTAGAAGCCGAAGCAGAACGTGCTGCCAAACTCCAAAAAGTACTCGAAGAAAATCTTTAACAAATCAAAAAATCACCAGCCCGCTGGTGATTTTTTGTTCATGTTTTTAATATCTACAGCAACACTAAAATTTTCAGAAATGAGTGCAGTGCTAGGCGCGCAAACAAAAAGCCGCGAGCCGCACTAAACGTGCGGTGAGCGGCTTTTTGCGCGGCGCAACAACGCAATGCACCATTTCTGGAAGTTTTAGCTACCTTCCATGGGGGGATTAGCCCGCTGTACCGGACTAATAATTGCCGGCTTCCACTCCGCGGTAATTTCCTGATGCTCCTTTTCATATTCGGCAATCTGGTGCGTCAAATACTGCTGCAGTCGCTTGGCATGTTGTGGGGTGAGGGAATAAATTGTGGCCTGATTCCCTGAACTCAGTCCCATCACAAAAAACTCTGGGGTATATGCTACGTTTATACTTTCACAAAATAACTTCGGGGCATTTTTCAGGTCATCGGGTTTCATATTACACTATGGTACAGTATATGGTATGGAATATGCAAACCCAGAAGATAAAAATGTAC
>Ga0228698_1001061_pt1 | contig 14834 bp, 9 predicted proteins | sample McNCre117_Aug_MG_FD_178015 | JGI IMG/M metagenome (GOLD analysis project Ga0228698, IMG submission 178015) | Freshwater microbial communities from McNutts Creek, Athens, Georgia, United States - 1-17_Aug_MG | ecosystem: Environmental > Aquatic > Freshwater > Creek | place: USA: Georgia...
GCGGAGCAATATCATGTGGGCGCTTGACGAAATAGGTAAGAATTCCGTCGCTCCCTGGACAAAACCCAAAAGTATTGCATTTATTGTTTCTGACATAGTGGTAGTATACCATCCCAAAAACAGGTCATGGTATACTCTTGTGCATGGATACAAATAATACAACACCAGTAGCACCTCGCGCAGGTCGCGATTCGCTTGCGGTACCGATTGCAATCGTAATTGCAGCAGGACTCATCGCAGGTGCCATTTACATTAACGGTAACAATCCAAAACAGGCTGCAGTCCAAAAAGAAGCAGCGCAAGCAGCGGCAGATGCAAAGACGACATTCCGCGCTGTTGACAGTACAGACCACATTCGTGGTAATCCAAACGCGCCGATTTTGCTCGTGGAATACTCAGACTTTGATTGCCCTTTCTGTAAACAATTCGATGACACACTTGAGCAAATCATAAAAGAGTACGGACCATCAGGTAAGGTTGCGTGGGTCTACCGCCAGCTCCCGCTCGAACAACTTCATCCAAACGCACCAAAGATCGCCATCGCGTCTGAATGTGTCGCGCAGCTCGGTGGCAACAATGCATTCTGGAAGTTTAGTGATCGCATCTTTAAGGAAAAGACCGACCGTACCTTTACCGATATGTCACGCATCTCTGAATACGCAGTGGGTGCAGGTGTCGATAAAGCTGCCTTTGAAGATTGTTACAATAACAACAAAACAAAAGATAAAGTTGACAAGAGCATCGCTGAGGCGTTTGCAGCAGGCGCTCGTGGGACACCACACACATTCATCCTCGTTGGTGACCAGCGCACGGTCATCAGTGGCGCGCAGCCATATCCTGCTGTGAAGCAGATCATCGACAACGTGCTCGCACAGATTGAAGGCAAAGCAGCAACGACACCTACGAACTAAATCGTTTTTGCACGAGTAATGCCAACGCACGAACCTCTGCATCCTCCGATGCGGAGGTTTTTGTAAGGAAGTCACCGCGCACCAGATCATCGACCATACGCGCGAGCTGTTCTACCAACACACCCTTTTCATCGTTCGTAATAGTGAATGACTCTTCTTTGTGTTTACCCGTGGGGTTTGGTTCCACAAAATCTACCGTTGCACCAGCAAACGTGTACCGTGCGTCGACGTCGAGCAGGAGTTTGTAAAATAGAAGCTGACGATAGATAGATCCATCGCTGCTTTGTGTCTTGCCTAAAATCTCATTTCGACTTTTTACCCTGCCAGTTTTGTAATCGGTTACGTGTGCCGCAGAACCATCGAGCTCTACTCTGTCGAGGAACCCGCGTATATGAACCGTGTCGCGCTCGTGTCCTTTCGGTAGCGCAAGGTCAACGGCAAACAGCACTTCGGTGAGCGCGTTGGCGTTAAAGGTGCCTTCCTTCGCGGCAAAGTACACCGAGAGTGCTTCCCTGCCTTTTTTGAGATACATCTCCCGGTCACGTGCCGTAAGTGGCTCGCGATAGAGCGCATGTTCGAAGTAGGTAATAAAGTCGTACTCGCTTGGTGTCGCACCTTTTTTGAGTGCATCATACAAACGCTCGAGTGCAGCATGAATCGCCGTACCATACAGTTGGTGTGTTGCTTGTGTTTCAGGTATCCGGAGCACATTTTTAAAGAAACATTCCCACGGGTCGCTCAGGTACGCGTTGAGGGCTGTCGCAGAAATACCACTCGCAAAGAACCCCTCGATGAGGGTGTGATATTCGGCGCGTACCTGAGCAGGCGTTTCGGCACGCGGAGGAAGAGCGGGTACAGACGCAGGCTCTGCTCGTGTCTCAGAAAGTGTGCCGAGGTCGCGCACAAACGGAAGCGGTTTTTCTTCTTTGTCAGTATCACGTTTTTCATGGGCAGAAATATATAAATGCGCTTTTGCGCGAGTGACGCCGACGTAGAAAAGTCGACGCTCGTCTTCAATGTCTCCCTCGGGTTTATTCACCTCGGATGGAATGAGGAAGAGCTCGCGATCAGCGCGTGGTTTAAAGCGCGACTCAAGCGCATGTGGAATAAACACATGTTCAAACTCAAGCCCTTTCGATTTATGGAGTGTCATAAGGCGCACCCCATGTCCCTCCTCAGTGTGCGACACCTTCACGTGCGCAACACCACGCTCGAGGTCGTGGAGCAGCGAGAGCGCATCCGTAAGTGTGTATCGCTCATTTCTATTGCTGCGTGTTTCGATGAGGATGCGGATTGCACGGTACGCTGCAAGTGCAAGTGTCAACTCTCCTGCCTCCATCAGCTCACCTACGAAACCGCTTTCCGTCACCAGCATGTCGAGTGCATCCATGGCTGGCTTCGTGTGTGCAGACTTCATCATGCGCTCATAGAACGCCACCACATGGCGAAGCTCTGCTGTTTCAGTGAGTACGGTAAAGAGCGGTGTATTTCTTCGCTTTGCCTCACCGAATACCTGTGCGAGAAGCGCAGTGGAGACCTGAAATGCTGGAAGGAATAACGCCTTGCCGAGCGCGTCGTTGTCATGCGGTTGCACTGCAGAGCGAATGAGTGCGATGAGAAGCGTAATCTCGGGAGACGCAAGCGCGTCGCTGTCGCGCAACGACACAAACGGCACCCCTTTTGCTTTGAGCGCACGCGCAAACGCATCGATGTCTTTGTTGGCTCGCAAGAGCACCGCCACCTCCTCAGGAGGTGTGTTGGCGTGCATCAATGTAGTTATACGAGTTGCAACAGCCTCCACCTCGTCGTCACTCGTAGCTGCCACCATAAACTCTATGGGGGTGCCATCGCCGCGATTGGAGACAAGCTCGCTTTCATCGAGTGCGCGACCCTTCATCATATTGCCTGCGCCTAGCAAGATATCGCGTGTCGAACGGTAGTTTTCGGTGAGCGGTATGACCGCGACATTTTGGTAGTGATCCCTGAAATACAAAAAGTTTTCGAGCGACGCACCCTGGAAGCGGTAAATAGCTTGCTTGTCGTCACCCACAATAAATAGGTTTGGAGACACTGCGCCATCGGGGTGCGCCTCGGCAAGTAGTTCGAGAATTCGGTTTTGTGATCTGTTTGCGTCCTGATGTTCGTCCGCAAGGATGTACTGCGCAGACTCAGCAAGTTCAAGCTTCAGCGCCTCATGTGTTTCGAGTGCTGAAATAAGCTCGACGAGCATGTCGCTGTAATCGAAGTGATTACGCTCACGAAGTATCATTTCATACATCCGAAACACGTGCACAAAAGCACTGCTTCGCACGAGCTTCGTAGAAGGCTCACCCGCTTCATCGGACTCTTCACCCGCTACACTCGTGATATACGCTTCGTACTTTTCTACTGACACACGGTCGCTCTTTAAGGCGGCAATGAGCTTCAGTACCGGCTGAACGTAGTATTCCTTATCTCCCATCGGCAAAAGTGCAGGGTCACCCACTCGCTCGAGTGCTGTACGCACGATATCGTGGAGCTCAACATCATCTGCGGACGACGCACCAATGATACGTGGAAAATATGTCGGATGTGACTCAATAACCGACGTCGCGTAGTTGTGGAAGGTATGAATGTTGACCCGATATGCATCATGACCGATAAACGTCTTGAGACGCTCACGCATCGCGCGCACGCCGGAGTTGGTGTACGTCAGTGCCAAAATGGCGTCAGGTGGTGTGTCGGTCGTTCGTACGATGTTTGCAATACGAAGTGTGAGTACTTGTGTTTTGCCCGTACCAGGGCCAGCCATGACGACTACAGGACCTTCTATAGTGTCGACTGCCTTCTTTTGACCCTCATTGAGGCGAGCGTAGGCGGTCTGAAATGCGTGATTGAGGGCTTGTTTCATATCCCTAGTATACGTGTACTTTCTGGTACTTGCGAATCTACGAAACGGAGTATACTGAGATGATATGAACGACACCACTTTTGCAAGCATTATGCGCCCTGCAGTAGCAGTCGACGAAGAGACCGCCATCCGCGATGCGCTCATACGTATGAATAAAGAAAAGTGTAACGAGCTTTTAGTTGTGGATGCCGAGGGTCTGCTTGTGGGTGAAGTCTCCATCAACGACTTGCTTGGCGCCGTCATCCCTGCCAATATCGAAAGCGAAGACGGTATCGAAGATGCGCTCACGGCACTTGGTAATGAAGAGGCGTTTAGGGCGGCGCTTCAGGATGCAGCTGAGCGTTCAATATCTGAATGTGTGTCGTACGCGGTTGAGTCGGTGCGTGCTGATGCGCGCCTGATTGACGTTGCTGCGACCGCCATGGCCATGGGTCAGGCGCGCATCCCCGTGGTCGACCACGATGGTCGCCCCGTCGGTATCATCTCTCGCCAAGGCTTGCGTCACATCCTCTCAGAGTTTCTTGACGTGAAGGAGTAATAGTGGAAGCAAAAAGCGCCGCCCTTCGGGCGGCGCTTTTTGCTTTTGTATTAATTCACCGCGAGCATTTGCTGGATGGTCGTAATGACCGGGAGCGCAAAGCGAATAACGAGCACGGAGGCTGCGACGATCATTGGTATTTTAATAATTTCCTCTGCACGAACAGCATCATATTCACGGAACATGACACCCATGATGGTGCACGAAATGGTAAGCGCGACAAATGCAGTTGACAGTGAGTAGAAAATAATTGGTACCCACAGATCAGTATTCAGCAGTGGTGAAAGCCAAAACGTTGTAAAGACGTAGGTCGCTGCAACACCGAGATACGCAAACCAAAAGATTGGTAAGAAAACATTGAGGAAATAATACGGTGTGAAATCAATACCATCCTTTCCTCCTTCAACTTTTTCCCTATGACCGTGTGAGGTACTCATACAAACTTTATATATACAGTATAGCGGGGTTTTCTCCGCCACGGTTTCAGAATGTGGATATCACTACCAGTTGCACTAAACTGCTGCTGTGCTATAAATCCTTTATGGCGTACATGCGAACAGTCCTCGTCGTCCTTACGAATCCACGAAGTGGGTTGTGTTTTGGATGAGGTCTCGCAAACAGTCTCCAGCACAGAGCCCGCTTCACGCGGGCTCTTTTGTTCTTTCACAAAAGGAGATAGAGATGAACGAACCACGATACCTGCCACCAACAAACGGTGGACGATGGGCCATCAGCCGCGAGATAGAAGGGCAATGGATCGCGCTCGTCGAGGACACGCAGCTCTTTCACCCGAGCGATGCATCTACAGTGCTGGTAGCGCTTGCTATAGAACCAACAGACGAAAACCTCGACCACCACTTCCCCATTCGTGGCGAACGTGGACGATGTCCTACGCTCGACCTTCTCGAACTCTTTTCAGAGATCGGAACAAAGAGTGGCAGCCAAATCGGCGTGTAAAATTTAGAACGAATGGTTTTACAACCCAAAACCGCCCGAGATTCTCCGGGCGGTTTTCTTAATTGCTTTTCCTATCACAATTATGTATGCTCATGAGAAACTGATCTTTGATTGTAGGAGGAATATATGAGTATTGAAAAGACCATTGCATTTGAAACAGCGCTTGCAACGGCAGCATCAGAATTCATACATAACTGCATACCAAAACACTCCACACGAGCTGCTACCGTACCAATCTTGGAAACAGCAATTGACCACATTATCGAGTCTCACGTGCTTCGTTTCGCGGATAAACTACGAAACGCCCTCGAGACAATAGAGCGTGAATGTGCTCGCATGACTGACCCAACGATACGCAATGCAGTACGCGAAGGAATTCGTAACGCACTCATCAGCGATGGAAAACTGAGCTTGCAATCCGTAGACGCACTGATCAAAGCAGCACTTACCTAAGCAAAAGCCCTCGATTCTATCGAGGGCTTTTTATTAGTAGCTCTTGAGGCGGCGGGCTTTGTCGTGCTGGCGAATCTTCTCAAGCGCCTTCGCTTCGATCTGGCGAATACGCTCGCGCGTCACCCCAAACTCCTTTCCTACTTCTTCAAGGGTGTGGTAGGTGCCGTCCATGAGGCCGTGGCGCATCTCGAGAATCTTGCGCTCCTTTTCAGAAAGCGAGTCGAGGATCTCCTTCACTTGGTCAGCGAGGATGCGGTGCGCCACTTCCTGGTCTGGCGAGAGGATCTTGTCGTCAGAAATAAAGTCAGAGAGGCGTGAGCGATCGTCTTCGTCACCGATCGGCATTTCAAGCGAGATAGTGTCCTGGCTGATCTTCTCGATCTGGTATACCTTGTCAACCTCGATACCCATTTCGGTCGCAATCTCTTCTGGCATTGGGTCGCGGCCGAGGTCCTGAGCGAGTCGGCGTGAAACCTGCTTGTACTTCGCCATTGTCTCTACCATGTGTACGGGGATGCGGATGGTGCGCGACTGGTCGGCAAGTGCGCGAGTGATAGCCTGACGGATCCACCAGGTTGCGTATGTTGAAAATTTGAAACCCTTGGTGAAGTCGAACTTGTCGACGGCCTTAAAGAGACCGAGGTTTCCTTCCTGGATGAGGTCGAGGAGTGTGAGGTCAGGGCTACGGCCCACGTACTTCTTTGCAATAGATACCACAAGGCGAAGGTTCGCACGTGCGAGGAGGTTACGTGCCTCATCGTCGCCGTCGACGATACGCTTCGCGAGCGTGCGCTCTTCGAGGCCGGTGAGGAGTGGATACTGGCCGATCTCGCGGAGGTACATCTGAATCGAGTCGAAGCCAGCCTCTGCGCGGCGGTGGTACATGTTGCGCTTGTCGAGCATGCCTTCAGAGACGTCCTTGCCGAGCATACCGCCGCTTTCAAGCACATCGATAGACGCTGTCGCAAGACGCTCGTAGAGGTCTTCGAGGAACGACACATCGTTTTCGATGGTTGGGAAATCGCGGAGGATTTCATCGTAGGTGATGTAACCACGTGCACGACCGCGCTCGATGAGTGCCTCTGCCTTCACGGCGACAGCCTTTGAAAGTGGCTTACGCTCAGGCGCTTTTTTTGCGGCAACCGTTGGTGCTTTCACTATCTTCTTCGCAGGTGTTTTCTTCGCCACCGTTTTTGCAACTTTTTTGATCGCTTTCTTAGCGACATTCTTCACCACTTTCTTTTTTGACGCAGCCTTTTTTATCACCTTCTTTACAGGCTTTGTTGCGACTTTCTTTTTGTTTTTTTTCTGTGCCATATACTAAATACTACGATTAGTGGTGAAGAATAAATTCATCTTTTGAAGTGGTTTCCCTGCTGCGAAGCTTTTTTTGTAAATCGTTGGCAATACCAAGCAGACTTTGCTGGAGTGCTGCGTCTCCCTTTTGTTCGGCGTCTTTGAGATCTTTACGGACATCGGTGATCATGGTGCGAAGCGTGCGAAGTGAAAGCTCACGAAGCAGTGTTTGAGCAGCTTCTCTCACCTGCTTCCCATCGACCTCTTCTCCATACGCATGTTCTGCGACAAATGCTGCTTTGTTTTTGTCTTCGTCTGACCAATCGTCGAGTAGTTGCATGCGCTCGTCCCCCAGAATATCTTGTAGATAGGCCCGTAATAGTGAGGGCAGAATGTGGGGAGATTCAACAGACTGTTGCCACAATACCACACCCACGAGATGAAATACAACGTCTTCGGTGCGGCGAAATTCTTGTGGTTTTGGGGTTATTTTTTCTACTGGAGTTACTACTGCTGCTCGTGCTTCGCGTGCTTGTTCGCGCTTTGCCTCCTCGCGGACGCGCTCGACTTCGTGATGTATGGCATCTGGTGTAGTACCAGTTGCTTCTGCAATCACATGTTCGAAATGCTCAGCATCGATGCGGTTTGGCATGAGGACCACAAACGGCACGACCTCTTCGCGGACCCGGAGCTTAAACGCCCGCTCATCGCTCGTCTCGCGCTTTACCGTGTCGATGAGAAACGGAATGACGTGGACTGCTTTGCCGATGCAGCTCTTGAGAAGCTTCGGGTCTTCCTTCACAAGGTCGGCTGGGTCTTTTCCTCCTTCGATGCGTGCTACTTTCACATCCATGTCGCGAAGGAGCATGAGTGTTGCCGAGCGTTTTGCCGACGCAATGCCTGCTTTGTCGGAGTCGAGGGCGAGCACGGCTTTTTGTGAAAGGCGGCTCACCTGCTCCACATGCGTGTCGGTCATAGCAGTACCCGAGATAGCGACGGTGTTGGTGTACCCTGCTTGATGCGAAAGGACGAGGTCAAACTGCCCTTCGACCACGAGCGTAAAGTCCATGGTGCGAATACTGTTCTTTGCTTTGTCGTATCCAAAGAGGATGCGCGACTTTTCGTAGAGCGGTGTCTCCGGAGAGTTGACGTATTTGGGCGCTTCGGGCTCACCGCTCATGTCGCGACCAGAGAAACCAACGGGTCGCCCTGCGGTGTCAGCGATCGGGAACATAATGCGGTTGCGGAAGGTGTCGTACGGCTCAGCGCTGCGCTCGTTGCCTTTGATGAGCCCCGCTTTCATGATGAGCTCAGCCGAAAAGCCTTTTGCTTTCAGGTGCACAAAGAGCGAGCGCCATTCTGCAGGAGCAAAGCCGATGCGCCACTTTGCAATGGTTGCGGGGGTGACGCCGCGGCCTTCGAGGTACGTAAGTGACGACGCGCTTTTCCCGAGCTCTGCTTCAAAAAAGCGCGTTGCTTCCTCCACAATCGCATACAGCGTGTCGCGCTCCGTGCGGTCTTCCGCACGCTCATTGGTGAGCTGCACACCAGCACGCTCGGCGAGCATGGTGAGGGCTCCACGAAAATCCACCCCTTCCATCTCGCGTAAAAACGTAAACATGTCGCCACCCTTTCCCGAAGAAAAGCAGTAGTACATACCGCGCTCAGGTGAGACGAAGAACGACGGAGTTTTTTCACTAGTGAAGGGCGACTTCCCCTTCCAGTGTTTCCCCGACTTTGTAAGCTTCACATACCCGCCGACGACGTCGAGGATACTCAGCCTATCTTTGATTTGTTCGATAGGGGTTGCCATAGCGGATAGACGAAGAGATGCCATGCGTGGCATCTCTTCGTTACAACAATCGTGATTATGCTTCGGTTTCTTCTCCAGTGTCGAGGTCCTTGATCATCTGGTGCTTCGTACTTCCTGCAAAGCCGGTACCTGCAGGGATAAGGCGACCGATGATGACGTTCTCCTTAAGGCCAGAGAGTGTGTCCACGCTACCGCGGACCGCTGCGCCGATGAGGATACGAGTAGTGTTCTGGAACGATGCAGCCGAGAGGAAGCTCTTACGAGAGAGCGACACTTCCGTGATACCGAGGATGAGCTTGTTGCCCTTTGCGAGCTCCTTGCCCTCTTCCTTGAGTGCGCGGTTGGTCTTCTCGAGGTTCCATTCCTCCACGATGTCACCCACGGTGTATGGGCTGTCGCCAGACTCAGTGATCTTCACGCGAGAAAGCATCTGCTTCACGATGAGCTCAATGTGCTTGCGCGCAATGGTCACACCCTGAAGTTCGTAGATACGGCTCGTCTCAGTGATGATGTAGTCCTGCACCTGCTGTTCGCCACCGTACTTAAAGACTTCTGAAAGGTCTGCAGAACCGTCGGTCATGATCTGACCCTTCTTTACCTGCTCACCAACCGACACAAGGACGGTGCGGCGGTAGTGGACCGGGTACTCGATCGCTTCCTTCTTCTTGGTACCTTCTGGAAGTACGACGATGGTCTTGTCGCGACCCTCAGTGCGAATCTCAGTGATGACACCGTCGCTCGTTGAAACGATAGCAGGAGTCTTTGGAAGACGCTTCTCAAATACTTCTTCCACGCGTGGAAGACCTGAGGTTACGTCGCCGCCGACAGACGCAGCACCACCGGCGTGCTTCGTGTTCATCGTGAGCTGTGTACCTGGTTCGCCGATAGCCTGTGCTGCGACAGTACCTACTGCTTCGCCGAGATCGACGAGCTTGTTGGTCGTGAGGTCGATACCATAACACATCTTACAGACGCCGCGGAGTGTCTTACAAGTCATTGGTGAGCGTACTTCAACCGACGTGATCGACTTGTCCTGCTCGATAGCGAGTGCATCCTTGCGAGATACGATCTCACCACCCTTGTAGGCAACCTTGCCATCGACAACGATGTCATGCGCGAGGACGCGACCACGGATAGCGCGTGAGAATGCGATCTCGATACCTGATGCAGAGAGACGACCAATGGTGATGCCGCCCTTTGTTTCGCAATCATCCTCAGTGATGATTGCATCCTGTGCAACGTCGAAGAGACGACGAGTTAGGTACCCAGCCTTTGCAGTCTGGAGCGCCGTGTCGGCGAGACCCTTACGTGAACCGTGCGTCGTGTTGAAGTATTCAATCGGTGAAAGACCTTCCTTCATCGAAGAAATAACGGGGAATTCGATTGTTTCACCGCGTGTGTTGACGATGAGACCCTTCATGCCGGCCATCTGCGCAATCTGTCCGAGTGAACCGCGGGCGCCAGACTGCCACATGTCGCTTACTGAACCCATAGGGTCGAGTGTCTGAGGAATCACCTTTTCAATAGCGGTCTTCGTACGGTGCCAGATACTTACCACGAGGCGGCGGCGTTCATCGCGTGAGAGCAAACCTTCGTTGAAGTGTTCAGTAATGACACGCTCTTCTTCACGAGACTTTGCAATGATTTCAGGCTTCTCCTTTGGTACCGTTACGTCATCAATACCCCAGGTGACACCAGACTTCGTCGCATAGAGGAAGCCGAGACGCTTTACCTTGTCGATGATTTCAGGTACTGCACCAATGCCTTCGTTGTCAATGATGTCGATAACGACCGCGAAGAGTGAGCGCTGCGTTACGAGGTCGTTGATGAATGCAAAGTGCTTTGGAAGTGCGCTATTGAAGAGCAAGCGACCGACGGTTGTTTCAAACACACCGTTGTTGTATTGCTTGTACTTCTCAGTGTCAGTTGCCTTCACCTTGATCTTCGCGCGGAAGTCGACGATGCCGAAGTCATGTGCAGTGATCGCAGCATTTGGTGATGGGAAGAACTTCCCTTCGCCGTGTGCGCCGTCGACTGCCTTTGTCATCCAGTAACATCCAAGCGCCATATCGAGAAGCTTTTCAGAAACGACTGGGTCGCCTGAACCTGGCTTTAGGATGTTGTGGTTTGCAGAGATGATCATCTTTGCTTCCATCTGTGCCTCAGGTCCGAGTGGTACGTGCACAGCCATCTGGTCGCCGTCGAAGTCAGCGTTGAATGCACGACACACGAGCGGATGGATCTGGATCGCGTTACCTTCAATGAGCACTGGGCGGAATGCCTGGATACCCTGACGGTGAAGCGTTGGTGCGCGGTTGAGGAGCACGTGCTTGTCGCGGATCACATTTTCGAGGATCGCCCACACTTCAGGCACACCGTCTTCGATGAGACGACCTGCACCACGAATGTTGTATGCGAGTTCCTGACGGAGGAGCTCAGAGATAACGAATGGGCGGAAGAGCTCAAGCGCCATGTGCTTTGGAAGACCACACTGGTCAAGCTTCATGTCCGGACCGATAACGATCACCGAACGGCCCGAGTAGTCCACGCGCTTACCGAGGAGGTTCTGGCGGAAGTAACCCTGCTTGCTCTTGAGGTAATCAGACAGTGACTTGAGCGGACGGCGCTGCGCCTGGCTCATGACCGAGTATGCTGTGTTGCCGTGGCGGATCGAGTTGTCGATGAGTGCATCCACCGCTTCCTGGAGAATACGCTTCTCGTTACGGAGGATCACGTCTGGCGCCTTGATATCAAGGAGCTTCTTGAGGCGGTTGTTGCGGTTGATCACGCGACGGTAGAGGTCGTTGAGGTCAGACGATGCATGGCGACCACCTTCGAGCGCAACCATCGGACGAAGTGCTGGTGGAATGACCGGGATGCGGGTGAGGAACATCCATTCTGGACGTACTTCCGCAGTGGTCATCGAGCGCACGAGCGAGAGACGCTTGTCGAGCTTTGCGCGGTCGGCAGCACCTGCTGTCTCACGCTTCTCGACGAGCTTTGCCTCAAGCTTCACGAGATCAACTTTGTTAAAGAGGTCGAAGAGTGCTTCTGCGCCGATGGCAGCATCAAAGAGCGTCGAGTATTTCATCGAAAACTTGTGGAAGCGCATTTCGTCGAGGACGATACCTTCGATAATGCTTTCTACTTCACCCTTGATCTCATCAAAGCGTTCCTTGAGCTCTTCGCGACCCTTGTCGTTCGTGAGGTCCTTAAACTTTGATTTAAATTCTGTTTCGAGTTCCTTAAGGAGACGAGTACGCTCTTCTTCGCGAACCTTCGTCACAATGTAGCCTGCAAAGTAGACCACTTTTTCTACATCTGCCGCCGAGAGCCCGAGGATAAGCGCGATGCGTGATGGTACACCACGGAGGAACCAAATGTGTGACACCGGTACGCAGAGCTCAATGTGGCCCATGCGCTCACGACGAACGATAGCGCGAGTGATTTCCACTCCACACTTCTCACAGACGATACCCTTGTAGCGAATACCGCGGTACTTCTTACACGCACATTCGTAGTCTTCCACTGGTCCAAAGATGCGCTCATCGAAGAGACCGTGCTTTTCAGGGCGCTGGGTTCGGTAGTTGATGGTTTCTGGCTTCGTGATCTCACCATGAGACCAGTCGAGGATGCGCTCAGGTGAAGCAAGCTTTAAGTGCACCGAATCGAATGGCGTATGTGGTGTTTTGTGTTTCAACATAGTCATATATATGTGTGTGATTACGGTGCAATTACTTCGCTGCTTCGTCTGCGTGACCGGTGCGCTTGAGTTCGATGTCGAGCGCGAGGCCGCGAAGCTGGTTGATAAGAACGTTAAACGCTGCTGGCGTGTGCGGTGGTGCGATGCGTTCGCCGCGGACGATAGAATCGAACGCTGCAGAACGACCGACGATGTCGTCCGACTTGATCGTGAGCATTTCACGGAGTGTATATGCAGCTCCGTAACCGAGAAGTGCCCACACTTCCATTTCGCCGAAGCGCTGACCTCCCACCTGTGCCTTGCCGCCGAGTGGCTGCTGTGTGATGAGTGAGTAGGGTCCGATTGAACGCATGTGGATCTTGTCCTCCACCATGTGGTGCAGCTTGAGGATGTACATGTATCCGACCGCAATCTTCTGGCCAAACTGTTCACCGGTGCGACCATCGCGAAGCCACAGCTTGCCGTCTTCTGGAAGGCCTGCGAGCTTGAGCTCTGCCTTAATGTCGTCTTCAGATGCTCCTGCAAATGGAGGCACGATAGCCTGGTAGCCGAGTGTGTTTGCAGCCATACCGAGGTGAAGCTCAAGAATCTGACCGAGGTTCATACGTGAAGGTACGCCGAGTGGTGTGAGGATGACGTCGATTGGCTTGCCGTCCTCGGTGTATGGCATGTCTTCTTCTGGGAGGATCTTCGAGATAACACCCTTGTTACCGTGACGGCCAGCGAGCTTGTCGCCCACTGAGACGTTGCGCACCTGCGCGACGGTGATGTGGATGCGCTTGATGACGCCGCTTTCGAGCTGGTCACCATTCTCGCGTGAAAATACTTTCACACCGATGACGCGACCGCGCTTTCCTGCTTCGAGACGGAGCGAGGTGTCCTTCACGTCCTTTGCCTTCTCACCGAAGATAGAACGGAGGAGGCGCTCTTCAGGCGTAAGCTGCGTCTCACCCTTTGGTGTGACCTTACCCACGAGGATGTCGCCCGGGCGAACCTCAGCGCCGATGCGGATGATGCCGGTCTCGTCGAGGTTACGGAGCTTCTGTTCAGAAACGTTTGGAATGTCTGGGGTCGTGACTTCAGCACCGAGCTTCGTGTCGCGGACAGCGACTTCGAGCTCGTCCATGTGAATGGTCGAGAACTTACTCTTCTTTACGAGGCGCTCAGAAATGATGATCGCGTCTTCGTAGTTTGCGCCGCTCCATGACATGAAGGCAACGAGTGCGTTCTGTCCCAAGGCCATCTGGCCGTTGTCAGAAGAAGAAGTGTCTGCGAGGACATCACCACGCTTTACCTTGTCGCCTACTGAAACAGATGGGCGGTGGTAAAACGCCGAGAAGTCGTTGGTGCGCTGGAACGAAGTAAGCTCGTAGTCGATCTTCTTGCCTTCCTTTGTCTTGAGGACAATGTGGCGTGCATCCACTTCGAGGATCTCACCTGGCTCTGATGCCACGATGAGTCGACCCGTGTCGCGGCTCGCAAGCTCTTCAACACCGGTCGCAACGATAGGTGCTTCAGGCACGATACATGGTGTCGCCTGCTTCTGCATGTTCGAACCCATGAGCGCGCGGTTTGCGTCGTCGTGGTTTACAAACGGAATCATCGAGGTCGCAATAGAAAACGCCTGGTTGGTCGCGATATCCATGAAGTCGATATCCTCGCGCGCGACGAGGTGTGGCTCGCCCGCTTTGCGAACTTCCACGGTCTTGTTCTTGATCTTACCCTTCTCGTCTACCTCCACCGCAGCGTGCGCAATGGTGTGTTTCTCTTCTTCATGCGCATTCATGAAGACGATCTCGTCGGTGACGACACCCTTCTCCACCTTCATGTATGGTGTCTCGATGATGCCGTAGCGGTTCACGCGAGAGTACATCGAAAGACGAAGGATAAGACCGATGTTCGGACCTTCTGGTGTGTGAATAGGACAAAGGCGACCGTAGTGTGATGGGTGCACGTCGCGCACCTCAAAGCCTGCGCGCTCGCGGGTGAGACCACCCGGACCGAGTGCTGAAAGCGTACGAAGACCTTCCACTTCCGCGAGGATGTTCTGCTGCTGCATGAACTGCGAAAGCTGGTTCGTGGTGAAAAATTCTTTGATGATCGCCTGGAGTGGGCGTGGGTTCACGAGCTGAATTGGGAGCGATGTCTCAGACTCGATGGTCGACATACGGTCCTGGATGTTGCGCTTCATGCGGGTAAGACCCACGCGAATGCGCTGCTGCAGCATTTCACCAAAGTAGCGAACGCGACGGAACCCAAGGTGGTCGATGTCG
>Ga0228698_1001062_pt1 | contig 14822 bp, 13 predicted proteins | sample McNCre117_Aug_MG_FD_178015 | JGI IMG/M metagenome (GOLD analysis project Ga0228698, IMG submission 178015) | Freshwater microbial communities from McNutts Creek, Athens, Georgia, United States - 1-17_Aug_MG | ecosystem: Environmental > Aquatic > Freshwater > Creek | place: USA: Georgia...
CCAGATCCGCAAGGCCCGGCAGGACCAGCTGAAGGCCCAGGTCGAGGCGCAGCTGCGCCTGGCCGACATCGAACGCATCCTTGGAGACGACCTGTGAAACACGCCCCCCTGATCGCCCTGGCCAGCGGCCTGGTCCTCGTCGGCGTGGCCGGCGGCAGCTACTGGCTGGGCACCCGCGCCCCGGCGTCGGCGCCCGCCGCGGCAGCGGCCGGCAGCGCCGCAGCCTCCCAGCCCGCCGCCCGCAAGCTGCTCTACTACCGCAACCCGATGGGGCTGCCCGACACCTCGCCCACGCCCAAGAAGGACTCGATGGGCATGGACTACATCGCCGTCTACGAGGGCGAGGAGGGCTCCTCCGCTGCGGCCGGCGGGGACGCCGGCGCCGCCGCGCTGCTGCGCCTGGGCGCCGACAAGGTGCAGAAGCTCGGCGTGCGCACCGAGGCGGTGGCGCTGCGCCCGCTGGCGCGCAGCCTGCGCGTGGTCGGCCGCGTCGAGCCCGACGAGCGGCGCATCAGCGTGATCGCGCCCAAGTTCGAGGGCTACGTCGAGCGCCTGCACGTCAACGCCACCGGCCAGGCCGTTGCCAAGGGTCAGCCGCTGTTCGAGGCCTACAGCCCCGAGCTGCTGGCTGCCCAGCGCGAGTACGTCATCGCCGCGCAGGGCCAGCAGGCGCTCAAGGGCGCGGGCGACGAGGCCAGCGCCGGCATGCGCCAGCTCGCCGAGGCCAGCCTGGCCCACCTGCGCCACTGGGACCTGGGGCCCGACGACATCGCTGCGCTGGTGCGGGGCGGCGAGCCGCGCCGCACCGTGACGCTGCGCTCGCCGGTGGCCGGCATCGTCACCGAGAAGAAGGCGCTGCAGGGCCAGCGCTTCATGCCCGGCGAGGTGCTCTACCAGGTCACCGACCTGTCCAGCGTCTGGGTGCTGGCCGACGTGCCGGAGGCCGACCTGGGCCTGCTGCGCAACGGCGCCGCGGCGGCGCTGAACTTCACCGCCTACCCGGGCCAGCGCTTCGAGGGGCGCGTCACCTACGTCTACCCCACGCTCAAGCCCGAGACGCGCAGCGTGCCGGTGCGCATCGAGCTGGCCAACCCCAAGGGCCTGCTCAAGCCGGCGATGGCCGCGCAGGTCGAGCTGGCGGTGGGCAACGCCGCGCCGGTGCTGGCCGTGCCCGACTCGGCGGTGATCGACAGCGGCACGCGCCGCGTCGTGCTGGTGCAGCGTGGCCAGCCGGGCGAGGGCCGCTTCGAGCCCCGCGAGGTGCAGCTCGGCGCCCACGGGAATGGCGCCCACGGGGAGGGCGCCTACGAGGTGCTGCAGGGCCTGCAGGCCGGTGAGCAGGTGGTCGTGTCGGCCAACTTCCTGATCGACGCGGAGAGCAACCTGCGGGCCGCGCTGGGCGCCTTCAACCCGCCCGCTGCCGCCAGTGCCGCAGCCAGCGGCGGCGCCGCCAGCAGCACCGCCGCGGCGGGTAAGGTCGGCCACCGCGGCGTCGGCCGCGTCGAGGAGGTCGACGCCAAGACCGGCGCGGTGACCGTGAACCACGAGCCCATCGCCTCGCTCAAGTGGCCGGCGATGACGATGGAGTTCCAGCTCGCCAACACCGCACTCGCCAAGGGCCTGAAGCCGGGCGTTCGGGTGGACTTCGAGTTCCTGGAGCGCCAGCCGGGTGAGTGGGTCATCACCGCGGTCAAGCCTCAGGCGGGGGCCGCCGCAGCGCCGGCCCAGCCTGCCAAACCCGCCGCCACCAAGCCGGCGCCGGTCCCGCCCGCGGGGCAGGATGCCCACGGCGCCCACAGCGGCCACTGACCGGGAGGCGACGCGATGCTCACCCACCTGATCCGCTGGTCCGGCCGCAACCCCTTCCTCGTGCTGCTGGCCACGCTCTTCGTCGTCGTGGCCGGCGGGGTCGCCGTGGTCCGCACGCCGCTGGACGCGCTGCCCGACCTCTCCGACGTGCAGGTCATCGTCTACACCGAAGTGCCCGGCCAGGCGCCCCAGGTGGTCGAGGACCAGGTCACCTACCCGCTGACCACCGCGATGCTGGCGGTGCCCAAGTCGAAGGTGGTGCGCGGCTTCTCCTTCTTCGGCGCCAGCTTCGTCTACGTCATCTTCGAGGACGGCACCGACATCTACTGGGCCCGCAGCCGGGTGCTGGAGTACCTCAACTTCGCCGCCGGGCGCCTGCCCCCGGGCGTGGCGCCTGCGCTGGGGCCGGACGCCACCGGCGTCGGCTGGGTCTACCAGTACGCGCTGCTGGCCAAGAACCGCACGCTCGCCGAGCTGCGCGCCATCCAGGACTGGTATGTGCGCTACCAGCTGACCAAGGCGCCGGGCGTGGCCGAGGTGGCGTCGATCGGCGGCTTCGTACAGACCTACCAGGTCACCGTCGACCCGATCAAGCTGCGCAGCTACGGCATCCCGTTGGCCAAGGTCACGCAGGTGATCCGCGACTCCAACCGCGACGTGGGCGCGCGCGTGGTCGAGATGGCCGAGACCGAGTACATGCTGCGCGGGCGCGGCTACCTGCGCGGCGCGGCGGACCTGGAGCAGCTCGTCGTCAAGGCCGAAAAGGGCACGCCGGTGCTGATCCGCGACATCGCCCGCGTCGAGCTGGTGCCGGACGAGCGCCGCGGCCTGTCCGAGCTCAACGGCGAGGGCGAGGTCGTCTCCGGCATCGCGATGGCCCGCTACGGCCAGAACGCGCTGGAGGTGATCCGCGGCCTCAAAGAGCGCATCGCCGAGATCGCCCCCGGCCTGCCTGAGGGCGTGTCGATCCAGGCCGTCTACGACCGCTCCGAGCTGATCCACCGCGCCATCGACACCCTCGTGCACACGCTACTCGAGGAGAGCCTGATCGTCGCCGCCGTCTGCGTGGTGTTCCTGCTGCATGTGCGCTCAGCGCTGGTGGCCATCCTGATGCTGCCGGTGGGCGTGCTGATCGCCTTCATCGCGATGCGGCTGCTGGGCATGAACTCCAACCTGATGAGCCTGGGCGGCATTGCGATCGCCATCGGCGCGATGGTGGACGCCGCCATCGTGATGATCGAGAACGCGCACAAGCACCTCGAGCGCCTGCCCGAGGGCCACAGCCTGCGCGACCGCGCCGACGCCATGCTCGAGGCCTGCACCGAGGTCGGCCCGGCGCTGTTCTTCTCGCTGCTGATCATCACCGTCTCCTTTCTGCCCGTGTTCACGCTGGAGTCGCAGGAAGGGCGGCTGTTCTCCCCGCTGGCCTACACCAAGACCTTCTCGATGGCCGGCGCCGCGCTGCTCTCCGTCACCCTCGTGCCGGTGCTGATGCTGCTGTTCATCCGCGGGCGGGTGATGCCCGAGGCCAAGAACCCCGTCAACCGCTTCCTGATCTGGGTCTACCGCCCGGTGATCGCCGCGGTGCTGCGCTTCAAGGCCGTGACCCTGGGGCTGGCGGTGGTGGTGCTGGCCGTCACCTGGATCCCCGCCTCGCGCCTGGGCAGCGAGTTCATGCCCACGCTCAATGAGGGCACGCTGCTGTACATGCCCGCATCGCTGCCCGGCATGTCCATCACCAAGGCCGCGGAGGTGCTGCAGGCGCAGGACAAGATCATCAAGAGTTTCCCCGAGGTCGCCTCGGTCTACGGCAAGGCCGGCCGGGCCAACTCCGCCACCGACCCCGCGCCCACCGAGATGTTCGAGACCGTCATCAACCTCAAGCCCGAGTCCGAGTGGCGGCCGGGCCTGACGATCGACGGCCTCATCGCCGAGCTCGACAAGGCGGTGCAGTTCCCCGGCATCTCCAACGCCTGGACCATGCCGATCAAGGCGCGCATCGACATGCTCTCCACCGGCATCCGCACCCCCATCGGCATCAAGGTCTTCGGCAACGACCTGGCCGAGATGGAGCGCCTGGCCCGGCAGATCGAGACCGTCGTCAAGGCCGTGCCCGGCACCACCTCGGCCTTTGCCGAGCGCATCACCGGGGGCAGCTACCTGACCATCGAGCCCGACCGCGCCCAGCTCGCCCGCTACGGCCTGGCGGTGGGCGACCTGCAGGACGTGATCGCCACCGCACTCGGTGGCGAGATGGTCACCACGATGGTCCAGGGCCGTGAGCGCTACGGCGTGAGCGTGCGCTACCCGCGCGAGCTGCGTGCCGACCCGCAGAGCATCGCCCGCGAGGTGCTGGTGCCCACGATGGACGGCGCCATGCTCCCGCTGGGCCAGGTGGCCAGCCTGCGCGTCGAGCGCGGCACCCCGGGCATCCGCACCGAGAACGCGCTGCTGTCGGCCTACATCTTCGTGGACATCCGCGACCGCGACATCGGCTCGTACGTGCGCGACGCCCGCGCCGCCGTGGCGAAGCAGGTCCAGTTCCCGCCGGGCTACTACGTCACCTGGAGCGGCCAGTTCGAGTACATGGAGCGCGCGATCGACAAGATGAAGGTGGTCATCCCCGTCACCCTGCTGACCATCTTCCTGCTGCTGTACCTGAACTTCCGCCGCCTGACCGAGACGCTGATCGTGATGCTCTCCGTGCCCTTCGCGCTGGTGGGCGGCGTCTGGCTGATGGCCGCCCTGGGCCACAACCTCTCGGTCTCGGTGGCGGTGGGCTTCATCGCCCTGGCCGGCGTGGCGGCCGAGACCGGCGTGGTGATGCTCATCTACCTCGACCACGCCTGGGCCGCCACGCGCGAGCGCTGCGCCGCCGCGGGCCGCGCCCCCGAGGCCAGCGACCTCTACGCCGCGGTGATGGAAGGCGCCGTCGAGCGCGTGCGCCCCAAGATGATGACCGTCGTGGCCATCATGGCCGGCCTGCTGCCCATCCTCTGGAGCCGTGGCGCCGGCTCCGAGGTCATGAGCCGCATCGCCGCCCCCATGGTCGGCGGCATGATCTCTTCAACCGTGCTCACCCTGGCGGTGATCCCGGCGATCTACGCGGGGGTCAAGCAGTGGGAGCTGAAGCGCGCGGCGGACCGCAGTCATTGAGGCGTCAGGCCCAGCCGGCTCCACCGCACCCCGCCGTCGCCCCAGGACAACCAGATCTGCCGCACCCGGCCGACCACATCGGGCAGGGGGACGGTACCGAACTGGCGCGAATCCTTGCTGGAGGTCGCGTTGTCGCCGAGCACAAAGACCTGGCCAGGCGGCACGGTCAGCGTCTGAGCGCCGGCCTCGACTCGATCGCCCGGCAGCCCGACGATGCGCTTGACGTAGTACTGGGTTCGATCGTTCGGGTAGACGAAGATGGCGATGTCGCCGCGCTGCACCGCCTGGGCGCCGGGGCGGTTGTAGCGCTTGTCGGCAAAGAGGAAGTCACCGCGCCGCAGCGTTGGCGCCATGCTGTCGGACGGGATCCGGAACGCCTCGACCTGCGTGGCCCGGACCTGCAGGATCAACTGCGGCAGCACGACGCCATCGCAGACCAGCAGCACCAGCAGGTACAGCCCACTGAACTGCCAGGCACGCAGCCGCCAGTCGGCCAGCGCGCCCGCCCTTCGCCAGGCCTGAACCACACTGAGGCCCCACACCCCCAGCGACGCCAGCAGGCTCAGCGCCAGCGCCGGCACCGTGGCCCAGGTGGGCAGCCACAGCGCCACCATCACCAGGCCCGGCACACTCAGCAGCGCAAAGACCAGGAAGAACCAGATCGCGCGGTTGACTTCCCCGTTGTAGAGCTGCCCGAGGCCCGGCAGCACCAGCGACATCAGCGCGGCCCGCCAGGGCTGGCGCGGCGCCAAGGCTTCACTGGATGCACTGGATTCACTGGAGTGGGGCGGCGGAACAAACGTTCGGTCGTTCATGGTCTTGTCCTGAAGACTGAGGGAAAGAGAGTGAGGGGAGGGCGTCAGGCGGCTGCACTCGCCAGCCAGACCCCCAGCACGAAGGCCAGCACCTGGGACAGCCCCAGCAGACTGCCCGCCAGCAGGGCGAGGACCCGCAACCCACGCAGCAGCGTGGTGCGCAGCCTGCGTGGGGGTGGGGCCGGTAAGGCCTGCAGGGCCCGGGGCGGCAGTTGAGCCATCACCCGCCCCACGAAGTCGTCGGGCAGCTCGGACGCGGCGTCTGCCAGCAGGCGGTCCAATGCCGCATCGGGCCGCTTCGTGAAACAGGGGTCAGAAGTCTTCATCGACGCTCTCCAGATCCGGGCCCAACGCGTCGCGCAGACGCTGTCGGGCGCGGTAAAGGCGGGTGCGCACCGTGCCGGGTCGTACGCCCTCGATGCGGGCGATCTCGGTCAGGTCGAGCTCATGCACATAGGCCAGTGCCAGCACGCTGCGGTCCTCAGTCGGCAGCAGGCGCAGGGCCGCTTGCAGCTGGCGCTGGCGCCGCTGCCGGGCCAGCACCATCGGCGGGCCGGCACCGGCACAGGCGGGCTCGGGGGTGTCGTCCCCCATCGGGGTCTCTCGCTGGCTCGATGCCCGTGACAGCTCATTGAGGGCGAGCCGGCGCGCCACCGTGAACAACCAGGTCGAAAACTGCGCCCGCTCCGGCCGGTACTCGTCCAGGTGGAGCCAGGCCTTGACGAAGGTGTCCTGCGCCAGATCCTCGACCCGCGCCGGACTCAGGCCCATGCGAGTCAGGAATCCCGCCAGTGGCCGCTGAAAGTGCTGCACGACGGCGGCATAGGCTTGGCGGTCGCCGCAGACGGTGCGTTCCAGGAGGGGCGTCAGGTCCTTCATGCGGTCTTGTACCGGCGAAAGGCCCCAACGTCACCGGCTTTCAGCGCGGCCAAGCTACCAGGAGGGGCCTGTGCTCGGCGGCAACCGGGACGGCCGGCCACCTCATCCTCTGGACTCCGCGCCCGTCGCCCCTCTGAACAAGGCAGGCCCGGGGGGATTGTCCTCGGGCCATCTGGTCGAAGACACCGCCCATCTGCTCGATGATGGCGACCCACTGCCCTGCAGAGACCGGCCATCTGCTCGAAGATGGCGACCAACTGCCCCACAGGCACCGACCCACTGCTCGAAGATGGCGATCATCTGCTCGATGAGGCCGGCCTACTGGGACACTGGTCCCGTCCTACTGCTCGACATGACGGCCCCAAACGGCCCTGTCGCGGCCTTCTAAGCCCGACTTCGCCCGATCTGCAGGGTGTTTGTCGCGACCATCTGGTCGTTGTTCCAGGCCAACTGGGCCGCAGGTCGGCGCCTGAAGTGCCTGAAACCCATCAACCCGCGGGATCGGCCACGCCGTGCCGGCAGATGCGCCCGCGCCCGGCGCGCTTGGCCTCGTACATCGCGTCGTCGGCGAGTTTGAGCAGGGTGTTGGCCGCCGTCGCGTCGTCGGGGTAGAAGGCCACGCCGATGCTGGCGCCCACCCGGGCGGTAAGGGCCGGGCCCAGCTCAACGGGCTCGCCCACCCGCTCCGCAAGGCGCTGCAGCACCTGCAGGGCTTCGTCCGGCTGGCTCAGGCCGGGCAGGATCACGACAAACTCGTCGCCTCCCAGGCGGGCCACGGTGTCCACCGCGCGCAGCCCGCGCTGCAGCCGCCGGGCGATGTCGCGCAGCAGGCGGTCGCCCGCGTCGTGGCCCTGCGCGTCGTTGACCTGCTTGAAGCCATCCAGGTCCAGGTAGGCCAGCGCCACCCGCTGCTGGGTGCGCTCGGCCGCACGCAGCGCCTGCTGCAGGCGGTCGGCCAGCAGCAGGCGGTTGGGCAGCCTCGTCAGCGGATCGTGGAAGGCGATGTGCTCCACCTGCTGCTGATAGGCCTTCATCTCGCTGATGTCCGTCAGCAGCCAAAGCGACTCGCTGTCGTTGACCCTCGTGCCGCTGAGGTCCACCCAGATCAGCCGGCCATCCTTGTGCCGCATCTGCAACTGCGCGCGGTAGGGCTTGCCCTGGCTGAGCAGCGGATAGGCCGCATGTCCCAGGGCCTCGAAGGCGCCGTCGTCGGGGTAGAGCACCCGGGTTGGCTGCCCGTCCAGCTCCCCCTGCGCATAGCCGAACATGCGCGCCAATGCGCGGTTCTGCCACACCGCCATCCGGTCGCGCAGCCGCACGATGCCCACCACGTCGTTGTCGAGCATCGCCGCCTGCTCCCGGCTTACCCGCGCCAGTTCCTGGCGCGCTCGGTGCAGGTCGCTGATGTCGAACATCACCGAGCGGCTGCGCAGGAACTGGCCTTGGTCATCGCGCAGTGCGGTGGCCGAGACGGCCACCCGCCGCTGCGGGCCGCTGCGCCCGATCAGGTCGAACTCCAGCCCGTCGATCTGCCCCTCGGCCAAAAAGCGCGGGTAATTGGCGCGGAACTGTGCGCGCCCCGCCTCGGTGAAGAAGTCCTGCGGCCCAAGCCGGCCGATCAACGCGTCGGCGCCCAGGCCCAGCCAGTGCAGCCCCACGGCGTTGATCGTCAGGAAGCGCCCCTGTGCGTCCAGCGAGTAATAGGCGCAGGGCGCCCGGTCGTAAAGGTCGTGCACCTCACGCGTGGCGGCCTCCAGTTCAATCTGCAGGCCCTTGCGCTGCGTGATGTCCTGCAGCGCGCCGGACAGCCGCAGCCCCCGCCCGTCGACCACGTCCAGCGCCCCCACCGCGCGCACCCAGCGCGAGGCCCCGTCGGCCCGCCGCATCGGCAGCTCCAGGTCCCAGCCCGGCCCGCCCTCGGTGGCGCGCTGCATGGCCGCCACCAGCGCCTGGCGCCCCTCGGGCTGAAAGGGCGCCAGCGCAGCCTCCAGCTCCGGCACGAACTCGGCGCTCACGCCGTAGATCTCCCGGATGCCGTCCGACCAGGTCACCCGCCTGCCTTCGAGCTCATACTCCCAGCCGCCCACGCCCGCCACCCGGCCGGTGCGCGCCAGGAAGCCTTCGGCCCGCTGGCGCCGCTGCAGGTTGTCCAGCGCTGAGCTGGTCAGCGCCTGCTGGGCCCGCACGGCGCGCCGGCCCTCCAGGGCTTTGGCTGTGGCCATGGCGAGGCAGCGCAGGATGGCCCGCTGCGCCTCGGTCAGGTGGTGCGGCACCCGGTCGATCACGCACAGCGTGCCCACGCAGTGACCGTCGCTGAGCCGTACCGGTGCGCCGGCGTAAAAGCGCACCTGCGGGTCGCGCAGGACCACCGGGTTGTCGCGAAACCGTGCATCCAGGTGGGCGTCTGGCACCTCCATCACATCCTCGCCCAGCACCGTGTGGGCGCAGAAGGCCACGTCGCGCGGCGTCTGCGTGGCGCCCGGCAGGCCGACGTGGGCTTTGAACCACTGGCGGTCGCGGTCCATCAGGCTGATCAGCGAGATCGGCACGCCACAGGCCAGCGAGGCGGCCTGCACCAGGGCGTCGAACTCGGCCTCGGGCGCGCTGTCCAGCACGTCCAGTGACCACAGCGCCGCCAGGCTGGCGGCTTCATCGGGGCGGGCGGGGGCGATCTGCATGAGCGGCGGCCAATGCACAGGTCGGGTGCAGCGCCAGGCTGCCCGATTTCCCGCGGCCGACAATCATTATTGCCAGATCGGATGATGGCCACCTGACACTGCGCACGGGCCTGCATTCACCCCTCGCGCCCGATGTCGCCCGGGGAGGGGCTGGCGCTGCTCCGGTCGCGCCACCTGCACTCGGCTGGCATGGATCGGCGATGAAGTTCAGGTATGGCCTGCGCCGCTCTGTCGGTTGCCAGTCAAGCCATGGTGCGCCGTCATGGAAGCAGTTCTTGGGTTCGGCTACCACCCTTGGGCTGTGGCTCGGGGTCATGTGGATCGCCAACAGACATTTCTGGATGCCTTGGCGGTGGCTGCAGAGCCTGCGGACCTGAATAGCCGCACGGATGCCACAACCATATAGACACGGTTGCGGCATTCCCGATCGAGGCCCGCTTTGGGCTGTTGGGGACGACCCGTCACGCCACACCGATGTGGAAGGCGTAGGCGGTGCTTGTTCCCCAGTCGGCCACGATCGCCGTGCGCTGATCGGCGGCCAACACGAGGCCGACTGGGCTGCGAAGGCCGCCTGCAACCACCCGCGTGCGGCCATCCTTGGTCACCTGCTTCACCTCTGTCCCGCCGTAGTCAACCACCTAAACCGACTCGCCGTCGGCGAGCACGATGCCTGGACCGGGCTGCAAGAACTCCCGGGTCTTGACACCTAAGGAGAACCCTATGACTTCCCAACGGCCCTGCCGACCGCACGCGCTTGACGTTCGATAAAAACTCCATGCTTACCCTACTTAGCCCAATCTGCCCCAGAGCAGCACGGGCACCGTGTGGGCTCGAAGAGGAAGGGAGAGCAGAGGCTCGCTGGTCGAGCCGGACGCCAATCTGTGTGTTGGACATCAAGCGGCCTGACACCAAGCCAACCTCAACGAGCGACGCCGAATCGGCACAAAGGAATCGCACCTTCTGACCAATTTCCCCAGAGTGCGACCATGCAGGGGCAATTTGCCCACAGCATGGTGGTCTCCTCACCCCTGCGCGCCCTTGACAGAGTCTTCAGTCCGCTTGGCGTGTGCGATGAGGTGCTCCATAAAAGCCCGAGTGCGCTTTGGCATGTGACGGCGGCTCGCATAAGCGACACGCAACTCAACGAGCTGCAACACCCATTCCGGAAGCACGCGCAGCAGTTGACCAGCGCGCAGCATCGGCGCGATGACCGGAATCGCCTGAACGCTGATACCCGCGCCTGCCAGAGTAGCTCTCAAGACGGCGTCATGGTCATTGCTGCAAAAGACTGGCTTCAAGTCAACCTCAGTCATCGCCTCAGACTCTCTCAAGTTTTGTAGCCGCAAGGTTCCATTCTTTGCGTTCGGCAAGGACAATTCGATGAAGCCGTGGGCTGTGAGCTCTATCGGAGATGCGGGGAGCCCAGCCTTCGCCGCATACATCGGCGAAGCGCAAAGGACGATGGAGGTTTGAGCAAGGCGCCTCGCAACCACCGCAGAGGGAAGGTCGAACTGGTCTGTCAGCACGGTCAAGTCGTACTCCTCGATATGCCGATTCGCGAGTTCATCTGAGCGCAGCTCGACGCGAACCTGCGGCTGCAAGGCCAAGAAATCCGCCAGGGCCGGCGCGACAAGATGGGAGGCGAGCGCTGGCAGTGCCGATACCCGCACGACGCCCGACATCTGCTTCATGTGGCTGTTCGCGGCGAGCTCTGCATCATCGATGTCCGCCAGGATTCTCTGGACGCGCTCCAGATAGTCTTGGCCTGCCGCAGTGAGTGCGAGTCGCCGCGTGCTGCGTTGAAGCAGGCGAACATCCAAGTGCTCTTCCAGCTCTTGGATAAGACGTGTGACCACCGCAGGGGAGAGACTCAATTTTCGCCCGGCGGCCGCAAACCCGTTCTCTGCAACCACTTGCTCGAACACCTTCATTGCTTGCAGGCGATCCATGTGCATTCAGTCTGAAACCAGATCGGTCCTGGGCAAGGGGGGACAGGAACGGTCAAATCAAGGCGGCCTAGAAAATGTCGGAACTCGGGCAGCGCGCTGTGCACAGGGGGGTGTTTCTCTCCCAATTGTTTGTCCTCCAGCCTCTATCCGGTAGCCCTGCCCTCCGCCCCGCAGTCAGATCCGTCGTGATTGGCGCTGCTTCAGGAGGCTGTCGGTTCCCCGAAGCAGGTTCTCCGCTGCTGTTGTGAGTGAAAGCACATCACCGACCTCGAACAGCTTGACGCCAGCCACGCTTTCGACGTCTGACATCAGAGTGAGGAAGGCGTTCTTTGAGCAATGCCGGCGGCGAGCTGCGAAGGCCAGTGTCGGAAACGCCTTCACATGCCGGAGCATTGCGATCAGGCGCCGTGTGTCTCGGCTGACCTGTTGCGTCATGTGGCTCTCGGGGGGCGGTAACTCTGGCTTGCTGCCCACCGTGGACGACCGCGCTGCATTGACCATTGGATATTGGCTCCAAGTACGATTTCGAGCATCGTGAAATTGACTGGGAAAGCGAGGGCAAATAGGCGTCGCCAACTGGCAAGCCAAATCCCCTTGGGTCCAGGCTGACCCGCAACTCGGCGCCTCTGCGAAGGCGAGCCTCAGGGTCTGTTCGACAGCACTTCGATCCAGAGCAACTTGTCGGGTTGTCCTGAGGTTGGTCTTCGTTTCGACGTCACCCTTGTTCGGGTCGGCCGATGAGCTGTCTGGCTTTCAGGCGGCGGAAAGCCCTCCGTCGGCCACCAATTCGGCGCCGGTCAGATAGCTAGCTTCGTCAGACGCTAGGAAAAGCGCCAGATTGGCGATCTCGGCCGGCTCCGCCACTCGGCCAAGAGGAATGCTGGCCGTCACTGCCCTCTCGATATCTGGGTTGCGCAAGTCGGCTTCGATCATCGGTGTCCTGACACCGCCGGGATGAATGGAGTTGGCCCGGATGTTGAACCGGCCATAGTGAAAGGCGACATGCTTGGTCAGCGAACGGACGCCCCCCTTGGAAGCCGTGTAGGCAAACGGCCCGCCACTTCCTATCAGCGCCGCCACTGATGAGACATTGATGATGGATCCGCCGCCGTTCTCCTTCATCACCGGCAACACAGCTTTGATCCCGAGGAAAGTCCCCTTGAGGTTGACGTCGACAATGCGATCCCACTCAGCTTCGTCGGTGGTTTCTGGGGTGCTGAAAGAAACCGGCGCCTTGTCAGCGATGCCCGCGTTGTTCAGCAACACATCGATACGGCCGAACTCACCAACTGCGCGTTCGACGACTTGGTGCCAGTCGGCAGCTGACGCAACGTTGTGACCCATTGCCAGGGCACTCCCGCCGTTCCGGAGGACTTCTTCAACCACGATCAGAACCGCCGGAGCTTGTACGTCGGTGGCGATGACCTTGGCACCCTCCTGTGCGAAGAGTCTGGCGGCGGTGGCACCAATGCCACTCGCGGCGCCGGTGACGATGATGACCTTGTCTTGCAAGCGCATGGCAGTGTTTCCTTCAGATCTCCAGCGACACGCTGGAGGTTCATCTAAAGGTGAGCAAGTTAGCAGGTTGCATAATGGAGTCAGTGATGTCCAAAAAAACTCGGTTTTGCAAAATGGAAACTCCAAAGGACTACGGCCTGATTGCTACGTTCGTGGCGGTGGCTGACGAGAACAGCTTTTCGAAGGCTGCTGCCAAGTTGGGACTGAGCAAAGGTACCGTCAGTCGAGCGATCGCCCGCTTGGAGACAAACCTGGGTGTTGAGCTCATTCACCGCACCACCCACGACATGTCGCTTTCCACGGCAGGTGTTGCACTTTATGAACGTACTGGCCGTCACCTCAAGGCGTTGGACACTGCGCTGACGGCCTTACCCGACCTCGCAGATCAGCCCTCAGGCCTACTGCGACTGGCCGCACCCGGGGACATCTGTGCCGTCGTCCTGCCGCGACTCATCTCGCAGTTCTCGCTGCGTTATCCGGAGGTCAGTTTCGATCTAAGGACTACCAACGTGACACGGGACTTGGTCGGGGAAGGGATCGACGTGGCCATTCATGCCATGGGTGCGTCTCTCAAGGACTCGACACTCAAGGTCAGGCGACTGGCAGTACCGAGAGGTGGCTTTTATGCCTCACCGGCCTACTTGGCACGACGCGGGCGCCCAAAAGCCTTAGATGCTCCGGATCACGACTGGGTGTTTCATTCGGCGATCGTGGCACTCTGGAAGCTGCAGGATCTTCCACGAAAGTTTCTGGTGGACGATTTCCTGCTCGCTCGAGATCTCATGCGCGACGGGGCTGGGGTGGGCCCCTTGCTGACTTTCATCGCCGAGCCGTACGTGCGTGAGGGCTTGCTTGAACCGGTGCCCATCCTGCCACCCTCGGCAGTGCGTGGCTCGTACGTTTTGCTCTATCCCTCAAGCGGCCAGGTGAGCAAAAAGGTGGCCGCTTTCCGTGACTTTGTCGTGGAGTGGGTTCGAAGGCATCCGTTTTGACGACTGCAAGATTGCATGGTAGTTCGTGCTGTAAACAAGGCTATCGCTGAGAAGGCACGTTCTGAATTCTGACCCCGCCAAATCTCCACCGCAGGCATCGCACCTCCGGCTCACAGTGGCGACAACGCGCACCGCGCGTCAAACGCCAAACCAAGCGCCGAGGCAGTCTCGACGATGTAGTTTTTGGATCCCATGTGATCATGTCCCAGCTCGCAGCTGGGTGCTGTTCAAAGCGCGGGACGTACCTTCGTCCCCAGCTCAGCGCGCATGGCTGCCTGAACCAGTGCGACGCAGTCCAGATCGGCCTTGTGCCCGTTCTTTCGGATCCCTCGACCGTTGTCGCGCGCACGTTTCGGCTTGGGCAGATTCTCCTCGAGCCATTTGCCGTCAAATTTTCGCAGCCAGTCAAGGGCTGACGTGCAGTCGCTCATCAACTCAGATCTGCTGGCCGACGGATGGAGGCGCCGATGCAGCGAAAATCGCTTCGCGATGATCGTCACGCTGCAGTTCGATGGTCGCTTCCCGGTGTGCGTCGCGAAGCGTCAGCGAGTCCAGCTCAATCAGTTGAACCGACCATTCAGAGATTCCGAGAGACTTCTGAATCTCGATCTTGGGGGTGCCAGCGCGAAGGGCGCCTTGCACGGCCGCGATCAGTTTCGGACCCAGCCGCTTCACGGTGATTTTGGGGAGCGGAAAACGGATTCCCTGTCGCTTCATGTCAACCGCAAGATTCGATGGGCTCACTCCGAGCTGAAGCGCCGCTACAGTAATCCTTCCCTCAGACGTTCGCAGCGCGGCATCGATATCTGCGACAGACAACAGGTCGCGCCCAAGTTCCCTCCGCGTTCCCGCGCGGCCAGCGCGGTCGCAAGATGGCTTGGCATCGTCTTGGTGCGAGTCAACGGATAGGGGGATTCATCATGGTTCAGCCGAAGATCGTCCTGGGTTTGGAGCGGCGCAGCGACCCGAACCTGCTGGCCTTTGCGGGTGCGGTGCTGGCGGCGTTGAAGGACAACGAGGCGTTTC
>Ga0228698_1001063_pt1 | contig 14813 bp, 16 predicted proteins | sample McNCre117_Aug_MG_FD_178015 | JGI IMG/M metagenome (GOLD analysis project Ga0228698, IMG submission 178015) | Freshwater microbial communities from McNutts Creek, Athens, Georgia, United States - 1-17_Aug_MG | ecosystem: Environmental > Aquatic > Freshwater > Creek | place: USA: Georgia...
TTGAGGTGAGGGCCGCCAGTTCGTCGTCGGTCAGCGCGGCCAGTTGCTCAGCCGAGAGCTGCTGGATGGCCGAGGTGCGCAAGGCACCAATGTGGTCGGCGCCAATGGCCTGCAGCTGGCTGGCATCCAGCGCCGCCACCTGGGACGAATTGAGCGCGGCCACCTGCCCCCAGGACAGCTGTGCCAGCGCGTCGTCGGTGAGTGCGCCCACCTGGTGGCTGGTCAGACGGGCCAGTTGCTGGCTGGACAGCGCCATGATCGCCCCATTGCCCAGTGTGGCCAGCTGATCGGTGGTCAGGGCGCGCAAGGCGGCAGAGCCCAGCCCGCTGAGGGCCGTGCTTTGCAGGGCGCTGAACTGGTCCACGCTCAGGGCGGCGATCTGCCCACTGCCCAGGGCGGCCAGTTCATGGCTGGCGAAGCTGCCCACTTCGGCCAGCGACAGGCCGGCCACCGTGCCGGTGGACAAGGCGTGCAAGGCACTGGTGCTCAAGGCCACCGGGCCGGTTTGCGCCAGGGCCGTGACCTGCGCATTGCTCAGGGCTGGCACCTGGGCCGATGTCAGGGCCTGGGCCTGCTGCACGCTCAGGTCAGCCAATGACGCTGTGGCCAGCGCAGCCAATTGCCCGGTGGCCAGGGCCGCCACTTGGCGGGTGCTGAGTGAAGCCACGGCATCCGAGCCCAGCGCGTTGAGCTGGTCGTTGCTCAGGCTGTGCACCACGCGTGTGGCCAGCGCCACCACCTGCATGGGCAGCATCTGGGCCACCAGGCCGGCGTCCAGCACCGACACCTGCTCGGGTGTCATCGCACTGATCTGGGCCGTGCCCAGCGACACCAGCTGGTCACTGCCCAGGCCCCGCATGGCACCGGACGACAAGCCCTTCCAGGCACTGGGCGTGAGCGAGGACAGCTGCTCTCCACTGAGCGCGGCCACCTGCTCGGCCTTCACCTGCGTCCACTGACTGGGGCCCATGGCATGCATCTGTTGCACGCTCAGCGCGGCCAGATGCGTGGTGTCCAGCCCGCCCACCTGCGTGGATGTGAGCGCCGACACCTGCCTGGGTGTGAAGGCCGCCCACTGATCCAGCGTGAACGCATCCAGCTGCGCGATCGTCAGCGCCTGGATCTGCTTGGCCGTCAGGCCCACGATGGCCGCAGGATCCAGCGCCACCACATCCAAGGTAGGCAGGCCCGCCAGCTTGGCCGCGCTCACCGCCGCCAGTTGCTGCGGGCTGAGCACCGAAAACTGGCCCGCCGACATGGCGGCCAGATCCGTGGCCGTCAAGGCGCCAATCTGGGCGACCGTCAAGGCCGCCACCTGGGCGTCGGTGAGGGTGGCCGTGTTCTGGGTGATCATGTCAGGGGCGCTTTGCAGGGCATGCCCGCGAAAAAGACGGGCACCCACCTGCCAAAAAAGGGGGTTGATCCAGTCTAGAAAGAACTTGAGGCCCCGAAGCCCTTGAAAAGCGGGCGTGCCCACTGGCATCTCTGCGGGCTGGTGGGCGCGGCGCACAATGGGCACCGACAGTTCACGGCACACGGGCCCTCGGCCGCGCACCACGGACGGTACGCAGCAATTGGCCACGTTGCTCAGCCAGGCCCATGTGTTCCTGCAAGGCTACCGAACCGGTGCGCTGGCAGCCAAGGGCCTGTCGGCCGAGGTGCTGGCGCAGCGCTACCCGGGCTTGGTCATCGCCGAGTTGTCGGCCTACGGCAGCAGCGGCCCCTGGGCCAGCCGGCGCGGCTTTGATGCACTGGTGCAAACCGCCACCGGCTTCAACCTGGCCGAAGCACAAGCCGCAGGCCGCACCCAGCCCCAGGCCATGCCGGTGCAGATCCTGGATGACGCCGCCGGCCACCTGCTGGCCTTTGGCATCCAGGCGGCGCTGGTCCGGCAAGCCACCCAGGGCGGCACCTGGCGGGTGCGGGTGTCGCTGGCGGGCGTGGCGCATTGGCTGCGCGGCATGGGGCAAGATGCCGGCGGGCTGGCAGCGGTGGCACCACCTGATCGCAGCCCCTGGATGGAAAGCGGCCCCTGTGGGTTTGGCGCAGGCAGCCAAGCTGTTGAGCTGCGGGCCATGCGGCACGCGGCGCAGTTGTCCATCACGCCAGCGCAATGGCGGCTACCCTCGATGCCGCCAGGCAGCCATGCCCCAGCCTGGCCTGCAGAATGAGCCCTTGCACAAACCGGTGAACACACCATGGCCCTGAACCTGCCGCCCATTCAGACCGCACGCTTGCTGATCCGCACGGTACAAGCCAGTGACCTGCCCGATCTGTTGACCGTCAACGGCGACGACGCGGTCACCCAGCATCTGCCCTACGCGACCTGGCAATCACTGGAAGACGGCCAGGCCTGGCTGCAACGCATGCAGACACTGTCGCAAACCGGCACGGCGCAACAATGCGTGCTGCACCACCGCGGCATGAATCAGGTGGTGGGCACGCTGCTGCTGTTCAAGCACGACGAAGCCAGCGCCCGCCTGGAAGTGGGCTACGTGCTGGGCCGCGCTTGCTGGGGCCAGGGCCTGATGCACGAGGCCCTGCGCGCGGTGCTGCAGCATGCCCTGACGCAAGCGGGCATCCGTCGCGTCGAAGCCGAAGTCAACCCCGACAACGCACCCTCTTGCCGGCTGCTGCAGCGCCTGGGCTTTGTGCTCGAAGGCCGTGCCCGACAGCGCTGGACGGCCAAGGGGCACACCTACGACACGCTGCTCTTCGGCCTGTTGGCATCAGACTGGCCCGGGGCGGTTCTGTAGCGCCCCACTGCCAACCGACGCAATGCGCCGGCTTCACAGGCGCTTGACATGGCCGGCCTAGCATCGTGCGCTTGCAACAGCTTCTCGCAAGCGCGACGGATTGAACATGGCATGTCAAGCTGGCCTCGGGCCTGGGGGTTTTCATCGAGCCATCGGCACCACTTGCCTGGCCCTGAGCGCGCTGGCGCTGTGTGCCTGCGCCAGCGGCCCGCGTGGGGCTGCCACCGCCGCCGCGCCGGCCCCGCCTCCGGTGATGCAGGTGCCGGCCTACCAATCTGCACACCACGCGGTGCAACGCGCCAGCGAGCGCTGGGTGATGGCCGGGCAGGCCTTGCCCGTGGTGATCACGGGCCCGGTGGGTGGCTCAAGCGGGCCCCTGCTGCTGTACCTGCCGGGCCTGGGTGAAGCGGCCGATTCAGGCGAGCGTTGGTGCCGGGCCTGGGCAGCGGCCGGTTACACGGTGCTGGCCGTGCAGGCCCTGGCTGATGACGCACAGGCCTGGCAATCCGACGCTGCGCGCAGCGGCGAATTCATGTCCCTGGCCAAGGCCCACCATGGCAGCAGTGCGATGCGCCGCCGCCTCGATGCCATCGTGGCCATCCTGGGTGAAGCGCGCAAGCGGGGCCAGCAAGGCCACTCGCTGCTGGCTGCCGCGCAGGGCCAGGGGCTGGTGCTGGCCGGCCATGACCTGGGTGCGCACACGGTGATGGTGGCTGCCGGTGAACACATGTCGGGCCTGCAAGCACCCGATTGGCAGGCAGCGGGCTGGCAGTTGCAAGCGCTGATCGTGCTGAGCCCGCATGTTGAACCCCCGGCAGACAGCCCGCGTTATGCGGCCGTGCAGGTGCCGGTGCTGATGGTCACCAGCACGGCCGACGCCGACCCTGCCGGCTTGTTGACCAGCCCGCTTGACCGGGCCCTGCCTTTTGATCTGATGGCCTCCAACCCGCGCTACCTGATGATGCTCGATGGCCTGCCGCACGCTGCGCTGGCCGGCCAGGCCACCGTGATGCCGCCAGCGGGCGCGCACCCGGACGCCTCGGCAGCCACTGCCGATGCCACGGCCAGATCGCGCCGCGGCGGTGATGGCAATGGCCGGGCACGCCAGGGCTCAGGCGGATCCCATGGCCGCGTTGGCGACGAAGGCGAGGGCCGCGCGCAGCCGACTGGCAGGCGGGAAGACGGGCCAGCCAAGCCCGCTGCGCGGCCACGGCCCCCCCTGGGCGAAGCCAGCGCCCAGCTTCGGGTCACATCGGCGGCGCAGCTCAGCAGCGTGTTCCTGGACGCCTGGGTCAGGCAGGTGCCAGCGGCCCGGCAGTGGCTGGATGAACAGGCGGCCAACTGGCTGGGCCCCATCGCGGAGCTGGAGCATCGTTAGCGCACGACCGGCCTTTGGGAAGAGCCCCGGCGCACAATGCGTCATCACCCTGGAGGCCAAGCCATTGAACCCCCTGACCTGGTCCCGCCTGGCGGCGGCAGTCATCACCGCGCTGGCTTGTGCCGCCCCAGCCAGTGCAGGCGACTTCGCATCCAGCCGCCCGGCAGCCCGGCTTGAATACTGGCAACAGCGTCAGGCCACGATCGATGCCCAGGTGGCCGACACGGCCGCCTTGCCGGCCATCAAGCTGGTGTTTGTCGGCGACTCCATCACCGATTTCTGGCTGCTGGGTGAAGATCCGTGGATCCCGGGCCGTCAGCATGGCCGCCGCATCTGGGACGAATCATTCGGCGTCGGCCAGAACCATGCGCTGAACATCGGCATCTCGGGTGACCGCACCGAGCACCTGCTGCACCGCATCCTGCCCCGTGCGCAAGGCGGCCTGGGCCAGCTGGATGCCGAGCCCTTGCAACCCGAGTTCCTGGTGCTGATGGTGGGCATCAACAACTCGTACGCTCCCGAAGCGCCGGTGGCCGACAGCGTGTACGAAGGCGTGCTGGCCGTGATGCGCGCGCTGCATGCGCGCAAGCCTCGTGCACGCCTGGTGCTGCAATCGATCCTGCCCACCTCCGAGCCTGACCGCGATGCTGCCGTGGTGAGGCCCGTCAATGCTCGCCTGGCCGCTTTGGCCAAGACACCTGAATTTGCCGGCTTCACCACCTGGCTGGATCTGTTCCCGTCATTCGTCGACAGCCAGGGCCGGCAAGACGCCCGCCTGTTCGTCGACGGCTTGCATCCCAGTGAAGCGGGCTATCGCGTGTGGCGTGATCGCCTGCTTTCCACCCTGGCCACACTGCGGGCCGGTGCCCGCTGATGCTGCGCCGGCATGTGGCGTAAACACGGGCTCCACGTGCCCGCGGCAAAGCGTCCAATCCCTGGGTGGCCGGCCATTTCCGCAGGCATGCCGGCCTTTTCCCCCTGACAAGAGGTTGAACCGACATGAACGCATCCAAAACCCTGCTGGCCTTGGCCGGCGCTGCCTGTCTGGCGCTGCCGGGTACTTCGGCGCTGGCCGCCGACACCGAGACCAGGCCCGCCCGCTTTCCGCAGGTCACGATGGAGCAGCTCAACACCTACCAAAAGCCGCTGGCCGAGCAAGTAATGAAGGTGTCCAGCATCGGCCTGGGCGGCCCTTACAACCCCTTGCTGCGCAGCCCGGTGATGGGCCAGCGCATGTTTGATTTGCTGTACTACCTGCGCTGGAACTCGTCGGTGCCACTGCGCCTGAACGAGTTCGCCATTCTGATCGTGGGGCGGCAATGGCGCTCGCAGGTTGAATGGTTTGCCCATGCACCACTGGCCATCAAGGCCGGACTGGCACCCGAGATCGTGGCCGATCTGAAAGCCCAGAAGCGTCCGGCCAACATGAAGCCCGACGAAGAGTTGGTGTTTGATTTCGTCACCGAACTGACCACCAACCGCAAGGTGAGCGACGCGACCTTCGCCCGCGCCAAATTGCTGCTCAGCGAACAGCAGATCGTGGACCTGACCACCATCACCGGCACTTATGTCACCGTGGCCATGCTGCTGTCGATGGCCGAAGAAAGCGTGCCCGCCGGCAAGGAGCTGCCCTTCAAGGTGGGCGAGCCCTGACCGACTGCGCCGGCGTGCCTACTTGACCGCTTCGGCGATCTCGAGCACCAGGTCTTTGGCGCCCACCGGCACCTCGGCGCTGAAGACCTGGTAATCGCCCGCCTGCGGCACGGCTTGCCCACTCTTGCTGATGCGGGCACCCACCACCACCTTGGGGACGCCCGAGATGCGGGCCGCCGGGCTCATGGCCAGGCTGTCGTCGAGCACGAAGGTGACGGGCAAGTCAGCCACGCGCTTTCGCAGGATGGCCAAGGGCATTTTGGAGCCCGTGGCCGGGCGGGCAAAGATGAACAGGGTGTCGTCGGGGCTGACCTTGCCCTTGAGCGCCGCACCCAGCTTGACCTGGCCGCTGACGCTGGCACCGGGTGCGGTGGCCGGTGCCGTCTCCTTGCTATCGGCAGCCGGTGCCGACGAGGCCCCGCTCAGCTGGGCCAATGACGGCGCAGCGGCCGCCGGTGCGGAGGGCATGCCGGCGCGTTGGCGCGCCTCGGCGATGCCGCCCTGCAGCTGTTGCGCAAACTCGCTGGCCGGGTCGATCACCTGGGCGGCGCGCTCCCACACGGCCACGGCCTGCTTGTAGTCGGCCTGGTTGAAGGCGATGGTGCCCGCCAACGACAGCGCCTTGACGTTTTTCGGGTCGATCTTGAGCGCCTGGGCGATGAGCTTGGCCGGCTCGCCTTGCAGGTTGCGGCCATTGGCGGTGGCCAGGCCATCGGCCAGATCGGCCAGGGCCTGTGCATCATTGGGCTTGAGCTTGACCACCTGCTGGTAAGCCGCCAGGGCCTCTTGCAGCTTGCCCAGTGCCGTGTACGACCGGCCCAGCATGGCAAAGCCTTCGGCGTTGTCGGGTTCGCTCTTGAGCCGGTCGGCCAGCTTTTGCACCATGGCCTCGAACTGCGCCTGATTGGTGGTGTGGTCACCGCCGCCGGCACCGCCCTTCGCGGCGGCCACGGCTTCGCCGGATTCGCCGGGTGCGACATGCATGGCGTCCAGGTTGCCCCGCCACAGGTAGCCGGCCACACCAAACACCATCACAAACACCACCAGCGCGGCCAGCAGATTGCGTGAGGGGCGTGCCATCACGATCTCGGCCGATTCGGGGTTGTCGACCGAAGCGGGCACCAGGGCATCCGGTGCCACAGGCGGTGCGTTGGGGGGCGCTGCAACAGGCGCTGCCGCCGATGCACCCGTGCCCTGCAACACCAGGGCCAGCACCTGCTGCTCCAGCTTGTCACGGGCCTGCCGGGCTGGCTCGCCCGACAGCACGCCTTGCGCAATCAGCTCGTCAAGCTGCGTGATCTGGCGCTTCAGGTCATCGAGCTGGGGCGTGGGGGTCGACATCGTCAGGGGTTTCCGGGTCAAAGGCATCGTCGCCCAGGGCCTGGCGGCGACGAAGCACCACAAACAGGGCCAGCAGGGCACACACCAGCAAGATGGCTGGGCCCACCCACAGCAGGGCCGTGGCGGGTTTGAAAGGCGGCTTGTACAGCACGAAATCGCCGTAGCGATCGGTCATGTAGCTGCGGATCTGGTCTTCGCTCATGCCTTTTTCAAGCATTTCGCGGATCTGCTGGCGCAGGTCAACGGCCAGGTCGGCGTGCGAATCGGCGATGGTCTGGTTTTGACAAACCAGGCAGCGCAGCTCGGTGGCCAGGGCCATCATGCGGGCTTCAAGCTGCGGGTTGGCGGCCACGGGGGCGGCATCCTTGGCCGCGGCGCACAGCGCGCAGGCGGCCAGCAACAGCGCCATCAGCGCCTGCATCAGGCGGGGCTTAGCCATGGAGCTGCCTCAGCACGGGTTCGATCTTGGTGCGCAAGGATTCGGGCGTAATCGGCCCGATGTGCTTGTAGCGGATCACGCCGGCCCCATCGATGATGAAGGTTTCGGGCACGCCGTACACCCCGTAATCAATGCCGATGCGGCCGTCGGCATCAAACACCGATTCGACATAGGGGTTGCCCATCTTTTGCAGCCAGCCCAGGCCATCGGCGCGCTGATCCTTGTAGTTCAGGCCGTAAATGGGCACCTGGCTGCGCTTGGCAAACTCCACCAGGATGGGGTGCTCGTCGCGGCAGGCCCCGCACCACGATGCCCACACGTTCAGGATCCAGACCTTGCCGGCCAGGTCCTGCTTGGCAATCACCTTGCCGGCCTCATGCAAGGTGGGCGCCTTGAAGGCCGGTGCCGGCTTGTTGATCAGGGGCGAGGGCACCTCACGCGGATCCAGCCCCAGGCCGACGGCCAAAAAGCCCACCAGCACCAGAAACAGGCCCAGCGGCCACAGGTATCGACTCATGCTGCCCCCTGTTGCACGGCGCCAGCTGCCGCCGCCTGCGTGGCCTTGCGCGGCCGGTAACGGCGGTCGGTCATGGCCAAGAAGCCGCCAAACATCATCACCAGGCACCCCCACCAGATCCAGCTGATGAAGGGCTTGATCTGCACCCGCACCACCCATTCGCCGGTGGGCAGGCGCTCACCCATCGACACGTACAGGTCACGCAGCAGGTTGGTGTCCACCGCTGCCTCGGTCATGGGGTTTTGCTGCACGCGGTAGATGCGCTTTTCGGGTTGCAGCGTGGCGATCACCTTGCCGCCACGCGAGACCTCGATGGTGGCCTGGGCCGCCGCATAGTTGGGGCCGGGCACATCACGAACGCCCAGCATGCGGAAACCATAGCCCGCCACCTCGGTGCTGTCGTTGGCGCCCATCTTGACGTCACGCTCGGTTTCGTAGGTCTTGACCATGGTGACACCGAAGGCGAACACGGCAACCCCCAGGTGGGCCACCATCATGCCCACCAGCGCGCGCGGCAGCAGGCGCGCCCGTGCAGGCACTTGCCCCAGCGTGCTGCCCTGCGGCCAGATGCGGGGTTTGAGGTCCATCCAGATCGACGAGACGATCCAGAAGGCCATCATCAGGCCACCGGTGGCCACCACCGACACCTTGCCAGCCAAGGAGCCAACGGCCAGGGCTACCACCAGCACCACCACGGCGGGCAGCACCAGGCGGCGCAGCAGCGGGCCGGCTTCGTCGTGCTTCCAGCGCACCAGCACGCCCACGCCCATCACCAGCACCAGCGGGGCCATCAGCAGGCCGAATACGGTGTCGAAGTAGGGCGGGCCCACCGAGATCTTGCCCATGCCCATGGCATCGACAAACAGCGGATACAGCGTGCCCAGCAACACGGCGCCGCACGACACGGCCAGCATCATGTTGTTGACCAGCAGCATGGATTCACGCGAGAACAAGCCAAAGCGCTGGCCCAGACCCACTTTGGGCGCGCGCCAGGCAAACAGCATCAGCGATGAGCCGATCACCAGCACCAGAAAAGCCAGTATGAACAGGCCCCGGCGCGGATCGGTGGCAAAGGCATGCACCGACGACAGCACCCCCGAGCGAACCAGGAAGGTGCCCAGCAGCGACAGCGAAAACGCCAGCAGCGCCAGCAGCACGGTCCACACCTTGAAGCCACCGCGCTTTTCGGTCACGGCCAGCGAGTGGATCAGGGCCGTGCCCGCCAGCCAGGGCATGAACGACGCGTTTTCAACCGGATCCCAGAACCACCAGCCACCCCAGCCCAGCTCGTTGTAGGCCCACCAGCTGCCCAGGCCGATGCCGAAGGTCAGGAAGATCCAGGCGGCGGTTGTCCAGGGGCGGGTCCATCGGGCCCAGGCGGCGTCCAGGTTGCCGCCCAGCAGGGCCGCCACGGCAAAGGCGTAGGCCACCGAGAAGCCCACATAGCCCATGTACAGCATCGGTGGGTGCGCCACCATGCCCGGGTCTTGCAGCAGGGGGTTCAAATCGCGGCCATCAGCGGCCGCCGGGATCAGGCGATCAAACGGGTTGGAGGTGGCCAGCATGAACAGCAGAAAACCCGCCGCCACCAGGCCCAGCACGCCCAGGATGCGGGCGATGAAGGGCAGTGGCAGCCGGCTGGAAAAACTGGCCACGGCCACCGACCACACATTGAGCATCAGCATCCACAACAGCAGCGAGCCCTCGTGGCCACCCCACACGCCAGCAATGCGGTAGGCCAGCGGCAGCGCCGAGTTGGAGTTGGACGCCACATACAGCACCGAAAAATCATGCCGGATGAACGAGGCCATCAGGCAGGCAAAGGCCGCCACCACCAGCAGCGCCTGCAGCCAGGCCATGGGACGCGCCAGCACCATCCAGTCGGCACGGCCCTTTTGTGCACCCCACAGCGGCAGCACGCCCTGGATCAGGGCCACGGCCAGCGCTACGATCAGCAGAAAGTGACCGAGTTCGGGAATCATTTGCCACCCCCGCTCACCAATGTGCCGGCCATTTTCTGCTTCATCTTCTCGGCCTTTTGCATGGCGTCGGCCGCCTCGGGCGGCATGTAGTTTTCATCGTGCTTGGCCAGCACCTCGCGGGCCGTGAACACGCCATCGGCGCCCAACTGGCCCTGCGCCACCACGCCCTTGCCCTCTTTGAACAGGTCGGGCAGCACGCCTTCAAAGCGCACGGGCACGGTGTTGACGGTGTCGGTGACCACAAAACGCACCGTCACGCCTTCGCGCACCACGCTGCCGGCATTGACCAGGCCACCGATGCGGAAGGTCTTGCCCTGGGGGGCTTCCTTGCTGGCCACCTGCGACGGGGTGTAGAAAAACACCAGGTTGCTGTTGAAGGCATTGAGCACCAGGGCAGCGGCCGCACCCACGGCCACCAGCACGCCCACCACGATGGCCGCGCGCTTGTGTCGGGTCTTGAGCGTCATGCGCCAGCTCCTTCGCCCGCCTGCTGCCGGGCCAGGCGATGGCGTTTGCGCGCCGACATGGCTTCAAAGGCCATCAACATGAGCGTCACGCCGTACGAGCCCCACACATAAAGGCCGTAGCCACCCATGCGCAGAAATTCGTCAACACTGGTCCACTGCATTGCCATCACTGATCCTGTCCTGCGCCCAGGGCGCGTACCCATTCGGTGTCGGATTCCTGCTCCAACACGATGGCCCTGGCCCGGGTGAACACCACCGCAAAGGCATAGGCCCAGAAACAAAAGGTCATCAACAACATGGCGGTGAGCATGGTGCTGGCCATCTTGGGCGCCGCCCCCATGTTGATGGTGGAGCCCTGGTGCAGGGTGTTCCACCACTTCACCGAGAAGTAGATGATCGGAATATTGACCGCCCCCACCAGCGCCAGCAGCGCCCCGGCATTGGCCGCGCGGCGCGGGTCGTCGATGGCTTCGGTCAGCGCAATGTAGCCGCCATACAAAAGCAACAAGATGAACTCGGATGTCAGGCGGGCGTCCCACACCCACCAGGTGCCCCAGGTGGGCTTGCCCCACAGCGCACCTGTCCACAGGGCCACAAAGGTGAACATGGCACCGGTGGGGGCCAAAGCCCTGGCGTACATCGAGGCCATGCGGGCGTTCAGCATCCAGCCCCAGACGGCCCAGAAGGCCATCACCAGGTAGATCACCATCGACATCCAGGCAGCGGGCACATGGATGAAGATGATGCGGTAGGCATCGCCCTGCTGAAAATCGGTGGGCGCAATCGCAAAACCCGTCCACAGGCCGGCCGCGCCCAGCAAGGCCGCAGCCGCCCAGAACCACGGGATCCATTTGCCCGCCATCGGGTAGAAGCGCGACGGTGCGGCGTAGGTGTTCCAGCGCAGGGGCTGGGCAGGGGCGTGGGTCATCAGGGCTTCAATCCATCGAGATGCGCAGGGCCGCGGCGGTGGCCAGCGGGGCGCCCAGCAGCGTGACGATCAGCAGCGCACCCAGCAAGGACAGGTGCGCCTGGGCCGATTGTCCCCCGTTGATGGCCCCCACGGCGCCGGTGCCAAAGATCAGCGCCGGAATGGTCAGCGGCAGCACCAGCAAAAACACCAGGGCCGCGCCGCTGCGCAGGCCCAGCGTGAGCGCACCGCCCACCGCCCCCAGCAGGCTGAGGATGGGCGTGCCCATCAGCAGCGTGAGCACCATCATGCCGATGGCATCGGCATTCATGTCGAACATCACGCCAATGAGCGGCGCAGCCACCACCAGGGGCAGGCCGCTGGTGATCCAGTGCGCCGCCACCTTGCCCAGGGCCAGCAGGATCAGCGGCTGGGGTGCCAGCAGCATTTGCTCGAGTGAGCCGTCCTGGTGATCACTGGTGAACATCTGGGTGACCGACAGCATGGCGGCCAGCAGCGCACACACCCACACCACGCCCGGGGCGATGGTTTGCAGCGTTTGCGGCTCGGGGCTGACGCCAATTGGAAACAGGCCCGAGGCCACCACAAAAAACCCCAATGGCAGCAGCGCCTCGATGCGCCGCCGGCCCGCCAAGCGCAGATCACGCTGTACCACCGCGACAAATGCGTTGCTCATGCGGCCCGCCAGGGTTCAAGGTCCAGTTCGCGCACACCAGCCAGCACCACGGCCTGGTGGCTGGTGAGCAGCACGGCGCCGCCGCGCTGCGCATGGGCTTCGATCAGGCCGGACAGCACCTGCACGCTGTGGGCGTCCAGCGCATCAAAGGGCTCGTCCAGGATCCAGGTGCGGGGCGCCTCATCGAGCGCCAGGCGCGCCAGGCAACCACGGCGGCGCTGGCCTTGCGACAGCGTGCGCACGGCCGCCTGCTCGCGGTTGGCCAGGCCCAGGGCCGCCAGCGCCCGGCTGGCGCGCGCCCGGGGCTCGTCCAGGCCGGCCAGTTGCGCCCAGAAGGCCACCGATTCACCCAGCGTGAGATCGTCTTTCAGGGCATTGGCATGGCCGATGTACAGCACCGGGCCGTTCAGTGTGATCTGACCGTCGGCGGGTGCCGACAGCCCTGCCAGCATGCGCAGCAGGCTGGTCTTGCCACTGCCATTGGTGCCGCGCAGCCAGGTGATGCTGCCGGCTGCCAGGTTCAGATCAAGGCCCTTGAACAGCAGCCGCCGACCACGCCGGCAGGCCAGGCTGCGTGCAGACAGCAAGCCCCCGGCAGCAGCGGGCAGAGCAGACGAAGTCGAGGCAGAGGGCATCAGAGCAGTAGGGGGCAGCGCTGTGCACTATGCCGCGCCTGGGAATCACACACTTGATTTTACTCAAGCACCAGCCAGACAAAACGGCCGAGATACCAGCCGTCACAACCTGCAAGATAGCAACACTTGATATGAAAATATTCTTAAGAATGAGCGGCATCGGTCCGGGAAGGTGATCCAGATCAACTACTGCCCAGTTGACTGCAAAGAAGCGTTCCGGTCGCCCGATACATCCAGTAATGTGACGCCGTAGCAAAGCTTTTTTGGTGACGACGAGGAAGCCGGGCCCCCCGCCGATTGCAGTTGATCCATGCGCCCGGATCGAACAAGGACAAGTTCACCATGTCATGCAAGCTCCCTGATCGCCTCGCAGCCACTTTGGCAGCAGCGGCAGCAACCTTGGTGCTGGCTGCGCCTGCGCAAGCCGGTGTGGATGCCGCCGCCGCCGAGGCACTGGCCCGCCAGAACAACTGCTTCAAGTGCCACGGCGTGGACAAGAAGAAGGAAGGTCCATCCTTCAAGGAAACCGCCGCCAAGTACAAGGGCAAGGCCGATGCCGAGGCGCACATCGTCAAGCACCTGACCACCGGCGAAAAAGCCAAGTTTGCGGATGGCCACGAAGAAGACCACAAGATCGTCAAGGCCAAAGATCCAGCCGAGGTGAAGAACCTGGCGGGCTGGATCCTGGCCCAGTAAGCCGGGACATCGCGGCAGCGTCAGCCGGCGCTGCCGACCAAGGTCAACACCGGATCGGCACCGCAAGCAGCGGCCGCCCAGAGCCCGGACCGAGGGGAACATCATGAAGACCATTTCTCGCATCATGGGTGCGGGCCTGCTGCTGTGCGGCCTGTTCATGTCGGCCGCGGTGCAAGCTGCCGACGCACCACCCGCCGGGCCTGCACAGGCCATCACCGATGCAGCGCTGAAGCAGGACGCCGTGTGCACCAAGTGCCACGACGAATCCGAATCCCGCCCGGTGCTGTCCATCTACCAGACCCGCCACGGCAACCGCGCAGACGCGGGTGCGCCCACTTGTGTCAGCTGCCACGGCAACAGTCAGAAGCACGTGGCCGGTGGCAAGGGCCCTGGCACCGCCAGCCGCCCGGCACCCGATGTGCTGTTCAAGAACAAGGGCGGCGCCTACGCACCGTCTGATGCCAGCACACAGGCCACCGCCTGCCTGAGCTGCCACCAGGACGGCAAGCGCAGCCACTGGGCCGGCAGCCAGCACCAGGGCCGCGATGTACCTTGTTCGCAATGCCACAGCGTGCACGTCAAGAACGACCCGGTGATGGCCAAGGCCACGCAGCCCGAGGTGTGCTTCGCCTGCCACAAGACCGAGCGCGCCCAGACCCACCGCATGTCCACCCACCCACTGGCCGCCGGCAAGATGGCTTGCTCGGATTGCCACAACCCACACGGCTCCACCGGCCCCAAGCTGCTGGTGAAGAACTCGGTGAACGAGACCTGCGCCACCTGCCATGCTGAAAAGCGCGGCCCCTTCCTGTGGGAGCACGGCCCGGTCACCGATGACTGCGCCAACTGCCACACGCCGCACGGCTCGACCAACGCCTCGCTGCTCAAGGCTCGCCCGCCCTACCTGTGCCAGCAGTGCCACAGCGGTGACCACGGCGCGGCCATCAACAGTGGTGCCAACCTGGCTGGCGGCAACGCCACCACCGTCAACGGTGCCAACCCCTTGGCCAACGCCGCAGCACGGGCCCAACTGGCCGGTCGTGCCTGCCTGAACTGCCACGTGCTGGTGCACGGGTCCAACCACCCGGCCGGCTCCAAGTTCCAACGCTGATCGCCAGCGCCCAGTCATACGTCAGGAGAATCACATGAGCTCCGTGCATGTTCACCCCTTCGCCCTGCGCACCACGGCCCTGGCCGTGCGGGCGACGCTCGTCGCACTGGCTGTCTCGCTGCCCGCCTGGGCCGATCCCGCCACCGACGACCTCACCCAGCGCGCCAGCACCGTTGAATTCGGGGTCGGCAACCACAGCGCTGCATCGGCCAAGGCCAATGAGTTCAGCGGCAT
>Ga0228698_1001064_pt1 | contig 14792 bp, 16 predicted proteins | sample McNCre117_Aug_MG_FD_178015 | JGI IMG/M metagenome (GOLD analysis project Ga0228698, IMG submission 178015) | Freshwater microbial communities from McNutts Creek, Athens, Georgia, United States - 1-17_Aug_MG | ecosystem: Environmental > Aquatic > Freshwater > Creek | place: USA: Georgia...
AAAACCATGCGCTGCATGCAGTTGAAAGCTGAAGTCTGTTCCCAGAATGCGATCGCCAAGGTAGCCCGCTGCGCGGGCTTCTTCCAGCGCTTCTTCAAAGCGATCGTAGGACGCAAAAATTTCCCCGTGGATGTAGTTGTAACCCACGCTGATGCCCATGGCATATGCGGCGATGATCATCCCCTCAATCACCGTATGCGGGTTGAATTGCAGAATGTCTCGGTCTTTGCAAGTTCCAGGCTCTCCCTCATCGGAGTTGCACACCAGGTACTTTTGGCCTGGGAACTTGCGGGGCATGAAGCTCCACTTCAATCCAGTAGGGAAGCCGGCGCCACCACGACCGCGCAAGCCAGACTCCTTAACGGTCGTGATCACTTGGTCTTGGTTCAACCCCTCGCCGCCGTCTTTACCCAACACCTTGCGCAGCGCCTGGTATCCACCACGGGACTCATAGTCTTTGAGACGCCAGTTAGAACCATTCAGTCCAGCATAAATTTGGGGATTAATGTGGCGGCCGTGAAAACAAGTCTCCACGCCATTGGCACAGAACTGGTCAATTACGTCATGAGCGTTCATGCCTTGCCCTCCGCTGCACGGATGCCGTCCACCAACTGGTCAAGTTTTTCATTGGACATGAAGCTGCACATTTTTCGGTCATTCACCAGCAGAACCGGCGAATCAGCGCAAGCACCCAAACATTCGCTTTGCTGCAAGGTAAACAAACCATCCTTCGTCGTCTCACCCATGCTGACACCCAATTTTTTCTCGAGATGGTGCAGTGCCGCCTGCCCGTCGCGAAGCTGGCACGGCAGGTTGGTGCACACATTCAACTTGAATTTGCCAACAGGCCGTTGGTTGTACATGTTGTAAAAAGTGGTGACTTCGTGCACAGCCATCGGGGCCATACCCAAATAATCAGCCACCACCTTTTCACTCTCGGCACTGACGTAACCCAGCTCCTGCTGGACGATGGACAAGCAGGCCATTACCGCTGACTGCTTTTGCTCAGCAGGGTACTTGGCAACTTCTTTGGCGAAGCGCAGTTTGGTAGCGTCAGAGATCATCGGTCAATCTCTCCAAAAACAATATCGATCGTGCCAATGACGGCAACCGCATCGGCAATCATGTGACCCGTACTCAATTCATTGAGCCCGGACAAATGCACAAAGCCCGGCGGGCGGATTTTCAGGCGGTAAGGCTTGTTGGCGCCATCACTCACGATGTAAATACCAAACTCGCCCTTGGGGTGTTCTACCGCCGCATAGGCTTCACCCTCTGGCACACGGAAACCTTCTGAAAACAGCTTGAAGTGGTGAATCAGTTCTTCCATGCTGGTCTTCATGGATTCGCGCGCCGGAGGAGCCACTTTATGGTTGTCCGTAATAACGGGACCCGGATTCGCACGCAGCCACTTCACGCACTGCTTAATGAGTTCGTTGGACTGCTTCATCTCTTCCATGCGAACGAGATAGCGGTCATACACATCCCCTGTTTTACCCACAGGGATGTCAAAGTCCAGATCGCCATAAACTTCGTATGGCTGTTGCTTGCGTAAATCCCAAGCGATCCCAGAACCCCGCAACATAGGCCCCGTAAAGCCGAGGTTCAAGGCGCGCTCTGCGGTCACAATGCCAATGTCCACGGTACGCTGCTTCCAGATACGGTTGTCAGTCAACAGCGTGTGGTACTCCTCCAAACACACCGGGAAGCGCTGCGTGAAATCTTCAATGAAATCGAGCAACGACCCTTGGCGGTTTCGATTCAGCTCGGCAATACCCTTGGCATTGCGAACCTTGTTCGCCTTGTACTGCGCCATGGTTTCCGGCAAATCACGGTAAACGCCGCCTGGACGGAAGTAAGCCGCATGCATACGAGCACCGCTCACCGCTTCGTACATATCAAACAGATCTTCACGTTCACGGAACGTGTAAATCAAAATCGTCGAGCTACCCAAGTCGTTGCCCACAGAGCCCAACCACATCAGGTGGTTCAGCAAACGCGTGATTTCAGCAAACAAAACACGGATGTACTGCGCACGAATGGGCACTTCAATACCAAGGAGCTTCTCAATCGCAAGGCAATAGGCGTGCTCATTGGACATCATGGACACATAGTCCAATCGATCCATGTACGGCAAGGACTGTATGTAGGTTTTGCTCTCGGCCAGCTTCTCCGTGGCACGGTGCAGCAATCCGATGTGCGGGTCAGCGCGCTGAATGACTTCGCCATCAAGCTCCAGCACCAAACGCAGCACACCGTGCGCAGCGGGGTGCTGCGGACCAAAGTTAAGGGTGTAGTTCTTTATTTCAGCCATGCGTCCAACTGCTTACTGCAGGCCCCCGTAATTTTCTTCACGAATCACACGCGGTGTAATTTCACGCGCTTCGATGGTGACAGGCTGATAAACAACGCGCGCCTTCTCGGCGTCATAGCGCATTTCCACATGCCCCTCAGTCGGAAAATCCTTGCGGAATGGATGACCGATAAATCCGTAATCGGTCAAAATACGCCGCAGGTCTTCGTGCCCCTCAAACACGACACCAAACAGGTCAAAAGCTTCGCGCTCAAACCAGTTGGCCGAAGCCCACAGTTTGCTTACCGTAGGCAGCACCGGCGCACCGTCGTCAGTTGCAAACACCTTCAGGCGCAAGCGCTGGTTCAGGGCCACGGAAAGCAGATGTGACACCACACAAAACCGGAGCCCGTCATAAGCACCGTCTTTGTATTGCGAGTAATCCACACCACACAAATCGATCAACTGCTCAAACTGACAGCCTTTGGTGTCACGCAACAATTGCGCAGCAGCCAAGTAATCATCAGCAGCCACACAGACAGTCACCTCACCGAGCGCTACCGAAATGCTCTTCACCTTGTCACCCAACGCCGCCACTACGGCATCTCGGGTTGCTTCAGGACGTACAGAATAAGTAGTCATTCCAATCCTTTAGGCACGAGCAATGGTTTCGGTACGGCGAATTTTTTGCTGCAATTGCAAAATGCCATAAATCAACGCTTCCGCTGTGGGCGGGCAACCCGGCACATAAACATCCACCGGAACAATGCGATCACATCCACGCACCACAGAATAGCTGTAGTGATAATAGCCACCGCCATTCGCGCAAGAACCCATGCTAAGCACCCAGCGAGGCTCCGACATCTGGTCATAAACCTTGCGAAAAGCTGGCGCCATCTTGTTAGTCAAGGTGCCGGCAACAATCATCAAATCGGACTGGCGCGGACTGGCGCGAAACACCTCCGCACCAAATCGACTCAAGTCATAACGCGCAACAGCCGAGTGCATCATCTCGACTGCGCAACAAGCCAGACCAAACGTCATAGGCCAAATAGAGCCGGTTTTGGCCCAATTCATCACCGAGTCGTAACTCGTGGTGACAAACCCTTCTTTGAGTACACCTTCAATCATCTGCTTACTCCCAATCGAGGGCGCCTTTTTTCCACATGTAGACGAAGCCGAGCGTCAGCACCGCCACAAACTCAAGACCCACCAAAAAACCCATAAAGCCAATTTCCTTCAGAACAACAGCCCAAGGGAATAGGAACGCGGTTTCCAAGTCAAAAAGAATGAACAGAATAGCCACCAGGTAATAGCGGACGTCAAACTTCATACGGGCGTCTTCAAACGCCTCGAAACCACATTCATAGGGGGAATTTTTGGCCGCATCCGGTCGATTGGGACCGAGAACATAGCCGATTACCTGTGGCGCAACACCGATGCCGATGCCGACCAAGATGAACAAAAGGACTGGGAGATATTGATCAAGGTTCATCTTTGGATCTAATCACCGGTAAATACCCGTCGGGACCTACCCCGATACAAGTAACAATATTTGGTGCCGTCGGCGAGACTCGAACTCGCACAGCTTTCGCCACTACCACCTCAAGATAGCGTGTCTACCAATTTCACCACGACGGCGGCTTTACTTTGCTGGAATTGCGTGAGGAGCCCGAAGCTTTTGCTCATCCAACAGCCCTAGAGTTTACCCTGAAATCACCCCGATTCCGGTGGGGTGAAGGGAATTACTTCGCTGGAATTTGAGCCGCACCTGAAGCAGGCAATACCGGAACAGTAGCTGGCACCGCAGCAGCTGGAGCAACTGCAGCAGCCGACTCCAAAACACTGCCCGAACTGGCAGGACGCAAGTTACCGAAATAGGCCAACGCCAATGTGCAAACAAAAAATACTGTCGCTAGAACGGCTGTAGTGCGCGAAAGAAAGTTCGCACTACCGCTGGCTCCAAAAAGGCTTCCCGAGCCCCCGCTACCAAACGCGGCCCCCATATCGGCGCCCTTGCCGTGTTGAACCAAGATCAAACCGATCATGGCCAATGCCGACAACATTTGAACCGTCAAAATAATCGTCACTACGATGCTCATACCTATCTCCTCAATCGAAAAAACTGACTGCGACTGCTCAGCGCGCCGCAGAAATGATGCTTAAAAAATCGGCCGCTTTGAGGGCTGCGCCACCCACCAGGCCACCGTCAATATCGGGCTGCGCAAGCAATTGCTGCGCATTGGCCGCATTCATGCTGCCGCCATAAAGAATATGAACGCGATCCGCCTTTGCACTGGCTGCATTCAGTTGGGCCCGCAATACAGCGTGCACACTTTGCGCCATTTCAGGCGTGGCGGTTTTACCGGTGCCAATCGCCCAAACCGGCTCATAGGCGACGACAATTTCGCTGATGCAATGGCCGTTCGTGTGAATCACGGCAGCAAGTTGACGCTTCACCACTTCTTCTGTGCGCCCGGCTTCGCGCTCAGCCAGTGTCTCACCAACACATACGATGGGCGTAATGCCCGCCGCCAGGGCCCGCTGCGCTTTTACCGCAACAGCATTGTCGGTTTCAGCGTGATATTGGCGGCGCTCAGAATGTCCAACGATCACATAGCGCGTGCCGAAGTCCTTCAGCATGGCGGCAGATATTTCACCGGTAAAAGCGCCGCCATCCTGGGTCGACACATCTTGCGCACCCAACGCAATAGCGGTCCCATGAACCAAACTTTGGACTTGCCCCAAATAAACCGCTGGAACACACACCGCAACCAGACTTTGCCAGTCGGCCGCGCCTGCCAGCAAGGCTTGCAGCAACGCCGCGTTAGACGCCGCGTTGCCATTCATCTTCCAGTTACCGGCGATCAGTTTTTTCTTCATGCTGTTCCCCAAGTCAAAACAATCTTGCCCACATGCTGATTGGACTCCATCAAAGCATGCGCCTGCGCCGCACCGCTACCGGACGCTTGCTCAGCTGCCATCGCCGGAATCACGCTATGAATAACCGGTCGGATACGCCCCGCCTCCAGCAGTGGCCACACCCGCGTCCGGCAGGCCTGTGCAATGGCTTGCTTGAAGGCAATCGGACGAATCCGTAAAGTCGAACCCGTAATCGTCAGGCGCTTACGCAATACCAGCCCGGCATTGATCTCACTCTTGATTCCACCCTGCACTGCGATGATGACCAAGCGACCATCTTCCGCCAGGCAGTTCACTTCGCGTGCCACGTAGGCGCCGGCAACCATGTCCAAAATGACGTCCACGCCGCTATCGTTGGTCAGTCGCCGCGCTTCCTGCTCGAAGTCTTCGGACTTGTAGTTGATCACGTGATCGGCACCCAACGCACGAATAGCCTGGCATTTTTCGTCGCTGCCCGCTGTCGCAATGACGTTAGCGCCAAACGCCTTCGCCATCTGAATCGCCATGACACCGATGCCACTGCTACCACCCTGAACCAACAACGTCTCGCCGGCAGTCAAATGACCGCGGTCAAACACATTGCTCCAGACCGTGAAAACCGTCTCTGGCAGGCTCGCAGCTTGCACATCCGTTAGACCCGCTGGAACAGGAAGGCAATGAACCACTGGCGCAATACAGTACTGCGCATACCCACCGCCAGCCACCAGCGCACAAACACGATCACCCAGCTTGAATCCAGCCGCCTCGATCGCCTGAACATCACCACCCACAATCGTCCCTGCCACCTCCAGGCCGGGAATATCAGACGCTCCCACCGGCGCCGGATAATGCCCCGCACGTTGCAAGACGTCCGGACGATTCACGCCGCTGGCCGAAACACGGATGCACAACTCGCCAGCCCCTGCAACGGGCATGGGTCGCTCTGCCAGACGCAATACGTCAGGCCCCCCAAAGGATGCGATTTCGATGACTTTCATGGCAATGGGAATAAGCAAGGGGAAATGGGGACATGCCCCATCACCCCCGCCTTCAATCGTTAGCCTTGCTGGTCACCTGCGGGAGCAGCGCGCTCCAGCAGTGCCTTCATGGACAGCTTGATACGGCCTTTTTCGTCGGTTTCAAGAACCTTGACCTTCACGATTTGGCCTTCGGACAAGTAGTCGGTCACTTTCTCGACGCGCTCGTGGGCGATCTGGCTGATGTGCAGCAGGCCGTCCTTGCCGGGCAGCAAATTGACCAAAGCACCGAAATCCAGAATCTTGGTAATCGGGCCTTCATAGACCTTGCCAATTTCCACTTCAGCCGTGATTTGTTCAATGCGGCGCTTGGCTTCTTCGGCCTTCGCTGGATCGCTGGAAGCGATGGTGATGGTGCCATCTTCTTCGATGTTGATCTGCGTACCGGTTTCTTCCGTCAGGGCGCGAATAACAGAGCCACCCTTGCCGATCACGTCACGGATCTTTTCCGGGTTGATCTTCATCGTAAACAGACGCGGCGCAAAGTTGGAAACCTCGGTCTTGGCTTCGCTCATTGCCTCTTGCATCTTGCCCAGAATGTGCATGCGCGCTTCCTTGGCTTGTGCCAGTGCGACCTGCATGATTTCCTTGGTAATGCCCTGGATTTTGATATCCATTTGCAATGCAGTAATGCCGTTGGTAGTACCGGCAACCTTGAAGTCCATATCACCGAGGTGATCTTCGTCACCCAAAATGTCGGTCAACACAGCAAAGCGGTTGTCTTCCTTGATCAAACCCATGGCGATGCCGGCCACATGCGCCTTCATGGGCACGCCGGCGTCCATCAGCGACAGGCAACCGCCGCAAACCGAAGCCATGGACGAAGAGCCGTTGGACTCGGTAATTTCCGACACCACACGCATGGTGTAGGGGAATGCATCCTTGTCGGGCAGGCAAGCCACCAAAGCACGCTTTGCCAGACGGCCATGGCCAATTTCACGGCGCTTGGGCGTACCCACGCGACCCGTCTCACCGGTGGCGAAGGGAGGCATGTTGTAGTGCAGCATGAAGCGGTCTTCATACTCGCCACTCAGGGCGTCAATGCGCTGCGCATCGCGCTCGGTACCCAAGGTGGTGACCACCAGAGCCTGGGTTTCACCGCGCGTGAACAATGCCGAGCCGTGGGTACGGGGCAACACGCTGTTGCGGATTTCAATGGGGCGCACGGTGCGTGTGTCGCGACCGTCAATCCGGGGCTCGCCGGCCAGAATCTGGCTGCGCACAATCTTGGCTTCAATCTCAAACAGCAGACCTTCTACGGCTACGCTGTCAAACGCGGCACCGTCCGCCTTGAGTGCAGCCATCACTTCAGAGTAAGCGGCACGGCAAGCTTGGGTACGGGCTTGCTTGTTGCGAATCTGGTAAGCCGCCACCAGTTTGTCTTTGGCCAAACCGTCGATCTTGGCAATCAATGCCTCATCCTTCGCAGGCGCCTTCCAATCCCAGGCCGGTTTGCCAGCATCACGCACCAGTTCGTGGATGGCATTGATGGCAATATTGCCTTGCTGGTGACCATAAACCACAGCACCCAACATGATTTCTTCAGACAGTTGCTGTGCTTCGGACTCCACCATCAACACTGCGGCTTCAGTACCTGCGACCACCAGATCCATCACCGAATCCTTACGGGCGGTCTGGCCCGGGTTCAGTACGTATTCGCCATTCACATAACCCACGCGGGCAGCGCCAATTGGGCCGCTGAACGGGACACCGGACACGGACAATGCAGCACTCACGGCGATCATTGCCGCAATGTCTGCATCCACTTCGGGATTCAGGGACACGGTGTGCACCACAACGTGCACTTCATTGAAAAAGCCTTCAGGGAACAGCGGACGAATCGGGCGGTCAATCAGGCGACTGGTCAGCGTTTCAAACTCGCTGGGACGGCCTTCACGCTTGAAGAAACTGCCGGGAATCTTGCCTGCGGCGTAGCTCTTCTCGAGGTAATCAACAGTCAGGGGAAAAAAGTCCTGGCCCGCCTTGCCCTCAGTCTTGGCCACTACGGTCGCCAAAACCACGGTGCCATCCATGTCCAACAACACGGCGCCGGTGGATTGGCGCGCAACTTCACCGGTTTCCATCGTGACTGTGTGTTGACCCCATTGAAAGGTCTTGCTAACTTTTTTGAACATCGTCATATCGTTTTCTCCATTGATAACGGATTGGTAACGGGAGGTGCTGGCCACCTCACCCAAGCCCGGAGTCAACGTCGCAGTCCACGATGCCATTCCAGCGACACTTGCACCAAATGGCGCTGGAATGACACAGCTTCGCTCTGCTTTTGCCTTCTCCGAAGTAAAAAACGCCTGAGCTAGTGACCTAACTCAGGCGCCTCTCTTATTCTGGCTTTCGCTTACTTGCGCAGACCCAGCTTGGCGATCAGGGCGGTGTAACGGTCCGCATCCTTGCTCTTCAAGTAGTCCAGCAGTTTACGGCGACGGCTCACCATACGCAGCAGACCGCGACGGCCATGGTGATCCTTGGCGTGCGTCTTGAAGTGGGGAGTGAGTTCGTTGATGCGTGCGGTCAGCAATGCAACTTGAACTTCGGGGGATCCGGTGTCACCGGCGCTACGGGCGTTGTCTTTGACAACAGCGGCTTTGATGCTGGATGCGATCATTTCTATTTCCTGTATGGGCACCCCACTCCATTGAGTGACGTCCCGGTTGATGAACTTGCGTTGGGTGCTGGAACTGCTCCAAACGTGCGCTATGCAATATGCAAAGCCTTGAGATTATAGCCCAGTCCAAAAGGCTCTCTGCGCATTCATGATGGACGCACCATTTTGCAACTGGTAGGCAGTTCCGCCGCCGCTGCGGGAATCGTCTTAACCACTTTGAATCCAAAACCAGAGCCTTCCACATCGAATTTCACACCAGCACCCCCCGCTCGCTCCATCACACCGATCACAAGGTTTTGCTGGAATTGGTGATCCGTCTGACGCATGGCACCGCTCTGTCCATTCAACGAAACCTTGACCTTTTCCAATTCCTTGGCCACCAACACCATATCTTTGACACCCACTTTGCTGGCGTCAAGTGCCTGCGCCAGCGCTTCCGTCATAAGGTGCATGCGCATATGAACATAGTCGTCTTCGGGCCTCGGGTAGCGCTCCCGAAATGACTTATAAAACGCCTCACTGCCACCCGACTGGACATTGGGCATCCAGTCTGCCACCGCAACGACGCGCCCAATGCCGGCATCGCCGATGGCTGCCGGCGCACCCAATGCGTTGCCATAAAAGGTGTAAAACTTGCCTTCAAAACCCACATCTTTGGCAGCCTTGATCAGCAGGGTCAAGTCGTTACTGAAGTTGCCGGTCACCACCGCCTGTGCGCCGCTGGCTTTGATTTTGGAGGCATACGGCAGAAAGTCTTTCACCCGTCCAAGGGGATGCAACTCTTCGCCCACAATTTGCACATCGGGCCTTTGCACACCCAACTGCCGACGGGCCTCTTTCAGTACTGCCTGCCCGAAGCTGTAGTCCTGCCCGATCAGGTAGACACTCTTGAGCGCCTTGTCTTCGCGCGCTACTTCCATGAGGGCGGCCATGCGCATTTCGGCATGGGCATCAAAGCGGAAGTGCCAGAAGCTACACTTTTCATTGGTCAACGCCGGATCAACTGCGGCGTAATTGAAAAATAAAACGCGCCGGGCCGGGTCTCGTTCATTGTGTTTATTGATCGCGTCAATCAGTGCAGCAGCAATGGCTGACGAATTGCCCTGCAAAACAACTTGCGCGCCATCATCAATGGCAGAACGCAGCGCTGACAGTGCTTCATCGGTCTGCCCCTTGCTGTCATAACGCATCAACTGCAATGCAGTTTGCGAGCCAGACTTCACACCGGGCCGAGCATTCGCACGTTCAAAGGCCCAGACGAAATTGCGGTAAGCCGCCTCCCCGCCGTTGGCATTGGCCCCACTAAGCCCTTCAATCAACGCCACCTTCACGGGCTCATTGGCCGCAAACACACCGCTGCCGATACATAAAGGGGCAGCAAATAGCGCCAAAAGTAGCGTTTTCAAGGCGGTACGCAAAACAATAAACATAGTCAATTTCTCTTGAAATCACAAAGACTGGTAGCAACTTTGGTGCATGCGGGGCTCGCTGTGAGCGCCGCGCAGTGTACTAGGAGTTCACCATGATGTTTGCCAGCACCCACCCCGCTCTCAACCGCAGTAGCTACAACCAATCCGGTCGTGTTTTGGAACGTTTTCTGCGAGACGCCGTTTTGGCGCCCCAGCGTTCAGCGCCACTTTACAAACAGGATGAGGCCGCATTCCACTTCGTCATGGATATGCCAGGAATAGCACGCGACCAACTTTCAATCTCTGTGGACGGTGCCACGGTTCACATTGCCAGCCGCGAAGGTGCGCCGAGAAACTACCGCATGGCCTACGAACTGCCGGAAGAAATTGACCCAACGCTCAGCGAAGCCAAACTGGAACACGGTGTTTTGACACTCAAGCTCGGGAGAAAAGTAGCTGTCAACAACGCAACAGAAATCACCATTCAGTGAGGTCGTTGCTTAAATGGACGCGAGAGGCCAACGGGGCTTGACGTCAAAGGCGTAGTCCATGTGAGCCCGCTGCCGGCCGCTTTGCAATCGCATTGCGGCCGCCATCGCAATCATGGCCCCGTTGTCAGTGCACAGTTGCAATTCAGGGTAGTGGACGCGTACATTGCGAGCCGCGCAAGCCAAGTTCAATTGCGCTCTTAGATACCGATTGGCACCAACGCCGCCAGCAACCACCAAGCGTTTCAGGCCACTTTCCTTCAACGCCATCATGGATTTTTTCACCAGCACATCCACGATGGCCGCTTGCGTAGAGGCAGCCAGATCACATTGCTGAGACTGTGGCAGTGCTTCAAATGAATTGGCATCCGATGCCACCACCATTTTGTTCGCCTGCACCAGCACTGCGGTTTTGAGTCCGGCAAATGAGAAATCCAGATTGCCGCTATGCATTAGCGGCCTGGGCAGCGCATATGCCCTGGGGTTTCCTTCTTCAGCCATTTTGGCAAGTACCGGCCCACCGGGGTAAGGTAAACCCATCAACTTGGCTGATTTGTCAAATGCCTCGCCCGCCGCATCGTCTATGGACTCACCCAATAACTCGTAGCAACCAACGCCACTCACCCGCATCAATTGCGTGTGTCCACCCGACACCAGCAGCGCAACAAATGGAAATTGAGGCGGGTCCTCACTCAGGAACGGTGAGAGCAAATGTCCTTCCAAATGATGGACACCCAATACCGGCTTATTCAGCGCGGCGCTCAGCGCACAGGCGGCGCCAGCCCCGACCAGCAAAGCGCCCGCCAAACCGGGACCACGCGTAAAAGCCACGACATCAATATCGCTGAGAGGCCTGTTTGCCTTCGACAACACTTCCGTGACCAATGGAATGACACGCCGAATGTGATCGCGGCTGGCCAACTCTGGCACAACACCTCCGAACGCCTGGTGCATTTCCACTTGGCTATACAAGGCGTGCGTCAGCAATTCAGGTAGCTCCTCCACCTGCCCACTCTTTTTAAACTGAACCAGGGCGACACCCGTTTCGTCACACGACGACTCTATTCCAAGGACTAACATTTTTTGCGGCATAGGTCACTGAGTTTAGAGTACGGCATGCACCTAGATATTGAGTCCCTTGAGCGCGCCACTCTGGATGCGGTAGCCCCACCTTCAATGGAAGCTTTGCCTGATTGGCTCCTCCCCTTTGACTCGGGCACCGTAGGACGGGCTACGTCGGCAGTTCCATTGCGACACCAAGCATTAGATCCCGAAATCATTCCTTGGATTGAGTCACGTTATGCCGCAAGGGGCCTTCAGGCTCAATTCCGCATTGCCGAAGTAGACGGGCTAAAAGAGGTGACAAAGCGCTTGCGCCAACTGGGATATAGCGCGCATAAACCGACGCTTACGATGTCCAGTAAGCTCGCCGATTGGCCACTTCACCCGATGAACTGGGAGCCACAATTAAGCGGAAATCCAACCGCTTCCTGGCAAGTGGTCTATATGGCAGCTGAATTCGATGTTATTGACGGTGCCAATCGGGTTAGGGCACTCAGTCGCAGCACTTGCGCAACTTACGCCTGGATTGAAGACGCTCAAAAACCCATTGCGGCAGCAACCGCCGCCATCAGCCATGGCTGGTTGAGTTTGCACGGCCTTCGCACCCGCGCGCGTGCGCAAAATCTTGGTTGCGCTTCGGCATTGATTAACTGCCTCAGAAACTACGCCAAAACCCAAGGCATTCAGAACTGTTTTTTACAAGTTGAAGAAGAGAATGCGCCAGCCATCCGTCTTTACAACCGTCTGGGATTTGAGACGGCTTGGCGATACCACTATTGGCGCAAATCCATAAACTCTGAGATCTGCTAGGCCGCAACGTTTTGAGAAGCTGCGTTTACCGCTGGTTCCGGTTTGAACTCTGGCATTTGGATATGGCGGCGGCGCTTATGAACAACTACAGCAGGCGTGGCTGGCACAGTAAGCACACCGGCGGAATGGGATCGGGAAGCTGCATAGGACTCACCCCGACCACTCGACCGAGCAACACGAATAGCTTCTTCCACCGCATCAGTGCTCAACGCTTTGACAGTTGAGCCATTCACCCGGACGTATGTTCCGGAGGCTGTTGTAGCGAGTAAGCCAAATTCCATGCCCATGCGGACGATTCCCAATACCTTGAACTCTTTGGGAGCAGCCACAAAGGCCTTGATTGTTTGGCTTCCAAGAACCACCTGCAATGCCGGTGTCGATTTTGATTTACTGTTCATATTCCTCTCTCTGGTGCTTTTTGAGCAACCGCCTCAGGGTTAAACACCGGGTCATATTGCCCAAGCCACTCGGGAAGCGCTTGATGAAAAAATGATGCCCGATGTTTTGGGCGAATGCTGAAACGGCGAACCATTTCCACAGCTCATTCAGGGACAATAGACCCATGCCAATAGGACACTTCATCAAAGAAATCGGACGCGGAAAAGAGGGTGCCAGACACCTTTCCCGAGAGAGCGCATCCGATCTAATGGGTCAAATTCTGGACGGAATCGCTAGCGATCTGGAGATCGGCGCATTCTGTCTGGCGATGCGAATCAAAGGAGAAACCACCGAAGAAATGTGTGGCTTCCTGGATGCAACTCAGCAAAGACTGAACAATATTCAGACTTCTCCTACAAACAGTAGGCCGACCATTGTCATCCCTACCTACAACGGTGCACGCAAGCTACCAGTGCTGACGCCATTGCTTGCCAAACTGCTCGCGCGTGAGGGCTTTGCCGTGGTGATGCATGGGGTTGCAACGGAAGACCAGCGGGTATTTACGGCCGACGTTCTGAAAGCGCTCGGAGTCATGTCGCAACCGACTGACCAGCCAGTCAAAGCGGGCGACGTTGCATTCTTTTCCACGCTGCATTTGCACCAAGGCCTTCAACGGCTACTTGATGTACGGCGGGTTGTTCAATTGCGCAATCCAGCACATAGCCTCGTCAAGCTCATGCTGCCTTGTGAAGGGCAGCAATTGCTAATTACCAGCTATACCCACCCCGAGTATGCGGTGGCGATGGAACAAGTTCTGATCGCCCGTCAATCCACCGCCCTGTTACTGCGCGGAACCGAAGGCGAGGCCGTGGCGGACGCTCGACGACTACCCAAGATGACCGGCATTGCAGGCGGGAAAATTGTGGTGACGCATGAACACCAAGCCGGCGCCCTCAACCTGCTGCCCGAACTCCCTGCAAGCTGCGATGCGCACACCACAGCCGCATATATCAATTCGGTATTGGAAGGGAAAGTAGCCGTTCCCAAGCCAATCGCGGTTCAGGTCGAGCGGGTAATTGAATTGGCCCGCAATATGTCGCCCTAGCGGAAGTTGCCTGTGTGGCCCAGCGAGTAGCGACCAGGTTGCGGCCAGACGGTCAAACCATGCGGCTCAAGCCCTACGGCGATCGTGTCCACTTTACCGGTTGCAGTTTGAATACGGTACACCACGTCATCAAAACGGCCGGACAACCACAACCACTTTCCGTCGTTGCTGACATTCCCCATATCCGGGCTACCGCCCCCAGGAATCGCCCAAGTTGTCACCACTTTGTTGGTCGCAATATCAATCACCGACACACTTCCAGGGCCATTTCGCTTGCCGTGAATGGAGTGAGACCCGCGATTGGCAACGTACATATGCTTCGCGTCGCGGCTGGGATACAAACCGTGAGCAGCAACACCCGTCGTGATGAATCCGACCTCCTTGAAAGCTTCACCATCCAGCAAATGGACCCCATCCGCCTCCATATCGGCGACGTAAAACGTCTTTCCGTTCGGCGCGATGCGGATGTCTTGCGGCATGCCCTTCTTGGCGGTGCAAATTTCGGTCTCAAGCGGATTCAAGGGCTTTGCATTGTCCTTGAAGCGCGTTTTAGGCAATTCAAGTTTCAAGTACCCCACCACCTTCTTGGCAGTCAGATCAATTTTGGCAACGCTGCCTTGAAATTCGCAGGTGAATATGGCGTACCGGCCATCGATAGAAAAATCGCCATGGTTGATGCCGCCACA